>Ga0209161_10004817_pt1 | contig 10721 bp, 9 predicted proteins | sample GraSoiAngelo_155_FD_186169 | JGI IMG/M metagenome (GOLD analysis project Ga0209161, IMG submission 186169) | Grasslands soil microbial communities from the Angelo Coastal Reserve, California, USA - 14_1009_13_30cm (SPAdes) (version 2) | ecosystem: Environmental > Terrestrial > Soil > Grasslands ...
CGGATTCTACCGCCATTCATTATGCACGCCTGCATGCCGTTCTGACTCAAGGTTCTCCGATCAATGTTCGGGTCTTCCAAAAACGCGAAGAAGCTGCGCAATGGCTCGGTGTTCCGATCGAACGATTGGCGGCAAAGAGCAAAGATTCTCAGTAATCAAACTCGTGTGGACAGCTCCCCACACAGACTGAGCGAATGGGACTTTGGTCCCATAGTCAATCACGCGTTGATTTCCGACGTTGGGACGCGATGAATTCTCCTGCCGACTGCGCCAGTTCAAAAGGCTCGGGCGCGATTTCGAAGAGTGTGTTTGGTCCGGATTTTTGCGTTACTATCCCGCGCACCGGCTCATGGCCTGGCAACCGCGGGGCACACTGAACGATCTCATGCTAGATCAAATCGCTGAGTGGCTGGTCCACATCGAAAAAGCATTCCTTCCGTTCAAACGCTTCGTTGATCTCAGTCAGTTGACGACTGTTGCGGTTCGCACCCGTCACGTTTTTGAAGTTGCGCGAAGGAGAGCGGAGCAGTTCACCGGAGCCGAGCCGGTGCGGACTGCGTTGTTTTCCGAAGACTGGGTCGCCTTTGGCATCGCGTGTTTCTACGAGTCGCTGATGGAAAACACGCTGATCGAGGCGCGCGCATTTCGCGATCTCGCCAGGGCGGCGAAATGGCTCGCCATCCCAGTCGACGTTTTAACGCTGAAGGATGAGCCCGCGCCTCACATTTGATCCACGGCTGGGAAACGTTCTTGATGCGAACTGCGTAAAACGATGCCGTCTCGCACATTGTTTCGGCAATTGACCAACAAAGGCAACCTGGCGAACAAATGGGCGCCGTTAACTCTAAAGAATTAGAGACTCTGGCCGTATGTTCGCGATCGTACCCAGATGCGACGGATTTGAAATTTTATGCGGAAACAAAGCTGCACGCGAAGCGCACGTATCGTGAAAACCGCTGATCTGGTCAATGGCCTCCTGCGATCATCTCCTTCATGATCTGGCGGCCAGTGGCCTGCAACGGCCCCATTCCGCTTCCGGGCAGGAACCACATGCCTTTGTCTTTGTCGCGGCAGTAAACAATGTTGACCCCGTCGCTGGTGACCGCGTGATGGAATGTGGCGCCGGCGTTTTCGGCAATAAATCGAAAGAAAGTTTCGCGCCATGGGTCATCGGCATAATGGAAAATCTCTTCACCAAGCTTCTTTAGTTCTTCAACGCTGATGGTACGAATGGATTTGGCGATTGCTTTGCGCCGCTCCTTGTCGAGGTTCTCAAGATCGAATTTTTCGAATGGCATGGGATTGAGCTTAGTCCGTTAAATATCGTTCGCCAACCGATGGAGGAGATCTGGATGAGCGGCAACTGAAGTGGGCGTGACTCATTTTCACCAGCAACGGCAGGCGTCTGGTGTAATCGAAGCCTGTATCAGAATGCGTCGAGCCGTTGCTCTTCATAACCGACTTCGTCCTAAGCGCCCGTTGGACTTTAGTCTTATTCGTGATTAGAAAGCGTTTGGAAAACTAAAGATCGCCTTTCCATGAAGCTGCTCCTTCAAGAAATCCGTCGTAACCCGCTGCTTTGGTTGCTTGTATTTGTTCCTATCGCGCTCGCAGCGGAGAAACTCAATCACGAAGCGCACACGCTGCACTTCATTCTTTCGGTGCTCGCGATTTTGCCGTTAGCTGTTCTGCTAAGTCATGCAACGGAATCTGTCGCGGCGAAGACGGGCGATTCGGTGGGCGGTCTGCTTAACGCGACCCTTGGCAATTTAACCGAGCTTGTCATCGCGATCGCTGCTTTGCAGGCAGGACAATATACATTGGTGAAGGCATCGGTCGCCGGCGCCATCGTGACGAATTCGTTGTTCATGTTGGGCGCATCGTTCCTGCTCGGCGGACTCCGCTATCACGTTCAGGAATTCAATCGTATCGCCGCGCGATTTCAGGCTGGGTTGCTTTTTCTCGCCACGATAGGGCTTTTGATCCCGTCCGCAGTGGCCGCGCGCGATTCGTTAGGCGCAGGCGGCTCAACCAAAACCTTGAGTGTGGCACTCTCAGTTTTGCTTTTGCTCGCATACGGTCTGGGCCTTTGGTTTTCGCTCAACACGCATCGCGAATTGTTCGCGGGCACAGCCGAGGAACATGAAGCGGCGTGGCCGATCGGTCTGGCGCTCGCCACACTGGCGGGTGTTACGGTTTTCGTCGCATTGGTAAGCGAAGTGTTTGTCGGATCCGTTCAGTACGCGGCGACCGCTTTTGGAATGAGCCCTGCCTTCGTTGGGTTCATCGTTGTGGCCTTGGTGGGCGCAGCTGCCGAAATGGCGGCCGCATTTTCCGCCGCGCGCAAAAATCGTCTCGACTTGAGTGTCAGCATTGCACTTGGCAGCGCCGCGCAGATTGCGCTCTTCGTTGCTCCGGTTCTGGTACTTCTCAGTTATTTGATTGGCCCCACGCCGATGGATTTGAATTTCTGGCCCGGTGCAGTCGCAATGATTCTCTTCGCAACGCTCACCGCGTCTCTGGTGACCACGTCTGGCCGCTCCGCCTGGTTCGTCGGCGTGCTCGCGATCTTGGTTTATCTGATATTCGCCACGGCGCTCTACCTTTTGCCGCCGTCGGGCACCATGTGAACGACTCGGCTGCCAAAACAGGCCCTTAAAAAAATCCTTCTCAAACGGTCAGTTTCCCTGTTATATATCCCCCGGATAAGAAGGTTTCCCCTATTGCATATTCCCGTTTAATCTTTTTGCTCGGTAATTATGGAATGGGTGACGGCAGTCTGGGCGACGTTAATGTGGGGATGCGTGGCGACGGCTCTCACGCATCTTTTGGTCGGAATATGGCAGCGCCGCGTAACGCGCTTTTACTTCATTCTGCAGGTAAGGAAGGAAATTCCGAAATGACTGGCCCAACCCCGTTCGTCTTCGTCATCGATGACGATGCATCCGTGCGAAAAGGGTTAAAGCGATTGTTACGCTCAGCCAACTATGAAAGCGAAGTCTTCAAATCGGCATCCGATTTTTTAGCGCGCCCACCCCATCCGGGACCAGCTTGCGTCATCGTCGATGTACAAATGCCCGGCATAAATGGAATCGATTTCCAGCAGGCTCTGATTCAGCGCCGCCGGGAAGAGCAACTCGTTTTTATTACTGGTTACGGAACCATCCCCATGTGCACGCGGGTGATGAAGGCAGGCGCTGCCGATTTTCTTCCGAAACCATTCAACTCTCGCGAGCTCTTGAAGTGCGTTGAGCAGGCTTTGCATCGATCTGCCGAGCAACGTCGCCGTGCAGCGGAAAGGAATGAAGCTCGCCGTTTGCTTGATTTGCTGACGCCGCGCGAGTTCGAAGTGATGCAACTTGTTATTACAGGAATGTTAAATAAACAGGTCGGCGGTGAGCTTGGCGTGGCGGAGAAAACTGTGAAGGTCCATCGCGGCCGGCTGATGCAGAAGCTCGGCGTCACCTCAGTAGCTGAGCTCGTCCAACTGGTGCAAAAGGCAGAGGTACGTCCGCCAGCCGGGAGTGAGACCAAAGTCTAATGTCGTTCGCGTGAGATCACGCGATAATTGAAGGCGTGTCTTACGTTTTCGCCAATCGGGTTGTCCGTTAACGGAATCCCGCGTGCGAAGCTGGATACAATGATAGAAGTTGGTTGTTATGACCACTAAGAGCTAATGAAAACAAAAGAGATCATCAAAACAGCCAGTGAACTAGCCAAGCCATTCCGCATCAGCAAAGGTAAAGATTTCCGTCTCAAAGATGTCGATCCAGACGACACGCTCGAATTCACCAAGGAGGCAGACAAACCCAGAGCGAAAGAAGCGCTGGCGATGGGCGTCACAGCCCTGGCCGAGTTGCAAGACCAGCTATACGCCCAGGACAAGTGGGCAGTGCTCTTGATCTTTCAAGCAATGGACGCGGCTGGCAAGGACGGTGCCATCAAGCATGTCATGTCTGGGGTAAATCCACAGGGCTGCCAGGTTAACTCTTTCAAATCACCTTCTGCCGAGGACCTTGATCACGATTTTCTCTGGCGCTGCATGAAACACCTGCCGAATCGCGGTCAGATTGGAATCTTTAATCGTAGTTATTATGAAGAGGTGCTCGTCGTCCGGGTGCATCCCGAATTCCTGGCAAAACAAAAGATGCCTCCAAAACTCGTGGGCAAAAAGATTTGGGAAGAGCGTTTCGAAGACATCCGCAATTTCGAACAGTATCTAGCGAGGAATGGCGTGGTGGTGCGAAAATTCTTTCTTCACGTTTCAAAGAAGGAACAGAAACGACGATTCCTTGAGCGCATCGATGATCCGCTGAAAAACTGGAAGTTCTCGTCCAATGACGCCAGTGAGCGCGACTTTTGGGACGATTACATGGAAGCGTACGAACAAATGATTCAGGAAACGGCGACCAAAGAGGCACCATGGTACCTGGTACCGGCGGACAACAAATGGTTTACCCGAGTCGTCGTCGCCGGGGCAGTTATCGAAACCCTCGCCTCACTCGATTTGGCTTATCCAAAAGTGGATGAAGGAAAACTCAAGGAACTCGCCGCTGCGAAAAAGAAGTTGTTGAGCAAGTAACGTCCGGCGCTGCGAAAATCGTTCGGCCTTGCAGGTGGATCTGTTTCGAATTTGACCGCGACCATCTAGGTCCATGGGCGAATGTCCACTAGGTGAGGCCGCGCTGCGGATCTCCGAAATCGAGCTAGTGAAGGCTGCCAACGTCTGGAGAATCGAAGAAGCTCCGGTCAGACGGGTGCTGGTGGTGCCCCACCGAACGATTGGATGCACAGCCAGCTAGAAGGAGCACTGAAAACACAAAGAGTAAGGTCGTTGTTCTCACGGGACGCGAAGAATTGCCTAACGCCTCCACACCATGCTGGTACGGGACCACCTACGTCATCATGGCAACCAAGACTGGCCCCCATGCCGTGAGTACGATATTGCCAATAGCGTAGGGCACGGTGTAGCCGAGAGCCGGGAGGTCGCTCTGCGCCTCTTCCTGGATCGCGCGAAGCGCGGCCGTGATCGTCCCCGCGCCGGAACAAGCACCCAGGACAATGACCGGGTTCATCCTCAACACATAACGACCGAACAAGATAGACACGGTGTGCGGGAGAATCGCGATCACAATGCCCACGAAGACCAGGCTGACGCCCGACTTCTGGAGCCCCGAGAAAAAGCTGGGCCCTGCGGCAAGCCCTACGCAGGCCATGAAGACGGTCAAACCCACAGTGTCGAAGATCCACATGGCGGACCCTGGGATCCGACCGAATGTCGGGTTAACCGCGCGCAGCCAGCCGAATACCAGACCCATGATCAACGCGCCCCCGCTGGCGGTGAGCGTGAGCGGCAGACCGGCAACTGTAACGGTGAGCAATCCCATGAAGCCGCCCAGGACGATCCCCAAACCCACGAAGATCATGTCTGTCATCACAGTCTGGCGATCGGCATAGCCGAGGTCCTTGGCCGCGCGCGCGACGTCGCGCGTAGCTCCGACGAGAGTCAGTATGTCGCCCCGCTCCACCTGCGTCGCGGGAGAGAACGGCATCGGCTCGCCAAGCCTGGTAAGCTTCTTCAAAAACACTCCCCGGGCGAACTCCATGGCCGCCAGATCTACAATAGTTTTGCCGACGAAAGACCTGTTGGTGAGCACCACGTCGAGCACCTCGATCGGAAAACTCAGGAGTTCCTTGTCATTTACTTCTGCCCCGATCTCTGCCCCGCGGGCCGTCAGCAATTCCGAGCGCGTCAGGACCGCGATGACGTCACGCTCGCGAACAACCGTGTCTGGGTTGGGCTCGATGATCTTGCCGTCCCTGCGGATCCGGGAGATGAAGACGCGAGATTGTTTGGGACGCGCCTCCAGTTCGGCCACGTTCCGATTGATCAAATCCGGGTTCGTGACCTGATACGCGCGAACCGCCAGGGCTTGGTAGGCTGAGAGCGTCTCCGGCTCACCACCGCCCGAGGCCGCGATCTTCGCACGGAGTTTTAGGGCCTCCTCCTTCAGGTTGACGCGCATCAACTTCGGACCCACGTTCGGGAGAAACCAGACGATGAACGCCGTGCCGATAAGATAAGTCACGGCGTAGGCTACCGGGATGTTATTAATTAGACTCGTTTTGTCCGCGTCCGATATGCTGGCCACGCGACCAATGGCGTCGCTGGCGGTTCCGATGACCGTCGATTCCGTGAATGCGCCGGCAAGCATACCAGCTGCCGTGCCCACGTCGTAACCGAGGAGTTTCGCAGCGGTATACGCGGCGATCAGGCACGTGAGGCAGAGGACGAGCGTGATGGCAAGCTGCGGCAACGCGTCCTTCTTTAGCGCCCGGAAGAACTGGGGTCCAACCTTGTAGCCGGTGGTGAATAGAAAGAGATCAAAGAAGACATACTTGACCACGGCGGGAACCTGGATGTTGAGTTGCCCGATCGCGACTCCCGCGAGGAGCGTGCCCACGGCCGTGCCCAGGCTGAACGTCCCGATCCTAAGGCGGCCAATGAAGAAGCCGATCGCCAAGGTTAAGAAGACCGCGAGTTCCTGGTGCTCCCTAAGGGCTTGCGTGAGATAGTTCATGGTGGGGCTGCCTTTTCAAGGTGTCTGCTGATCACAGAAGTCGCAGGATGTGATCGACATTCCTCCATGTTAGTCAGCTTGTTAGAACTTGATCACGTAGTTACAAATCGCGCGGAAATCGGTGAGGTTGTCGACGTTCCCTCCAAACTGCTGGACGACCGCATAGCGCAGACGCAGAGACAAACCCTCCAGAACGCCTTTTTTGGGGCCCCACTGGAGATTAAAATCGAACTCGTTCTGCCGATACTGTGTCGCTGAATCCGGGTCCGTGCCAAACACCGCCAAGGCATAGGCGCTCAGGCCGTCGACCCAGGGAAAGTCATAACCAACCCGGAAAAGAAACGCGCTCTCACCCGCTCGATTGAAGTCTTGAACCTGAACACTGGTATAGCCGGGATAGCCGCTCCACGGGTTTTGCAGGTTGGCAGTCCCCCAGGCTTGGGTGAAAGCCGCGGTAAACAGCGCCTTGCGGATAGGCAGTTCTACTTTGACGCCGAATTGATGGCCTGAAAAACTGTGACCCTGCAGGAGGTTGTCGCCGACGCTGCCCTGATCCACGTACTGGCCAGCGAACCTCAGCCGCCAGTCGGTGGCAAGCGGGAGTTCGAAACCCGTTTGGGCATATGCGATATTGATGACGTCTTCACAATAATACTCGATCGCACCGATGTTAAATTTCCCTTTCTCGTAGAGCGCTCCGGCTGACCACACGCCGTGCTGAACATCAGCGCCCGCGTCTTGTGCCATCGAGACAAATTCGCTGTCATTTCGCTCTTTGATTGCGTAAAAATACCCGAGTCCGTACTTGATCGCCGGGACGTCCTCGGTTGGGGTTGGCGTTGGGACCGCGACCTCCTTTCCATCTTTGCTCAGGCCTATGCCGCCGTCCGTCGTCACGGTGGCGTCGCTGCTGCTCGTGCCAAGCTTGGTGCGGCCTTGCAAAACAATCGCCTCAAAAGTATTCGGCGTCATGCGGGTATCGTTGCGGTTGATAAAAGGCGTGTCGTAGCCCTTGGCTCCGACAGTAATGCCCAGGTCTTTGATGATCCGGAGTTCGGCGTAGAACTCGCCCAGGACCGTATACCCATTCTGCCCGGGCGCCAGGAGGGTGGTTCCATCCCTGTCGTCAGGGGCATATATCGGATTGGAAGTGTAAACCGTCGCTCCGAACGCAACATGGTCGAGAAAGTAACCGGTCTTCACTCCCAGCCATCCGCCGATGGCCCACGCCTGTTTCTCTGAGCTATTGAAGTCGCTGCGATCGAAATAGAAGGTGCGCAAGTTTAATTCAAACTTTGTATCTTTCAGGGCCTGCCGGCGCTTTTCCAATTGCCATTGACGGAAGTCAAATGACTCGTCGAGGGGCGTCGCGCCTTGCTCCGTAGATGTTAGCGCGCTGTCGGTGGGAGCTACCTGCGTCACGGTTAGGTCAGGAGCGACTTGCGTCACGGCCAGGGTGAGATCAGACGGGGCAGCCATCCAGACGTCGATGTTATTCTCCCGCTGACTGAAGGCGGTTCCTGTGCTGCTTAACACGGTTAGTAGTGCCACTGCGGTGCATGCGTAGTCACGAAGAGAAGTTCGTATACTCATAATGGTTTGCTGTGGCCAACCTTCACAGGAGCCTGCTAGCGTTGGCTTTCTCCCATCAGGGGTAATATTTTTGTCACCCTTCTTTCCTTTCTATTTGCGACAGCAGCATCGCGAAGTAACCGAACTAGCGTTTCGCTCTGGTCGGGGCTGGTGGGGCACTTTTGCCTGTAGCTGCCTCATAAGCCTGCCTGTATCCGCGCGCGATGGCGCGCACCGCCCGGCCGATGTCGTCGTAGACATGATTCTCCAGGTTTGCGAAGGATATGCGCACCGACCAATCGGGAGCGGCAAAGCCGCCGCCGTTGAGCAGGACGATGCCGTGGTCCTCGGCCAGCCGGAACACGATGTCGAGCGGGTGCACGTTCGCCTTCATCCACTTGACGACGTCCTCGCCCAGGTGCTTGCGGGCAAAAAACTCGAAATCGATCAGGCCGTAATAGTAGTCGAAGTACTGATTCGGACCGACTTCGATGTCCAGTCCTTCGATCGTTGCCTCGACCCGCTTCTTGCAGATGCCGATGCAGGCTTTCTGATAAGCCTTCTTTTCGTCCATCAGCTCGCTGAGCGAGAAAAGTGTCATCATAACCTGCTGCGGAAGCGAGAGCCCGGCAGTGTGATTGAGCGCGATGTCGCGGCTGTCGGCTACGATGCGGTCGATGAAAGCGAACTTGCGCGGCTCGAGGGTGAGCCCGCCATAGCGCTTGTCCAGCAGTTTCTTGATCGGCTCGGGATGCGCGGCGATCATCTTGTCGAAGATGTTGTTTTCGTAGACCGCAATGGTTCCGAGCCGCCACCCGGTGCAGCCAAAGTACTTGCTGTACGAGTAGACGCCGATCGTGTTCTCCGGGAACTCTCCCATCAGCGAACGGAAACCCGGGACGAACGTGCCATAGACGTCGTCGGTCAGCAGGATAAGGTCTGGCCGTTTCTTGAGCACGGCACCGATTTTCTTAATCGTGTCTGGAGAAAGCGCGACGGCGAACGGATTGCCAGGATTAACAATGAAGAACGCCTTGATCTTCGGGTCGAGGAGCTTTTTGATCTCTTCATCCGGATATTGAAACCGATCCTCCTGCTTCGCGTGAACCTCGATGTAATGGAGGTCATAGTCCTCCAGATGCGCCATTTCGAGGTAGGGCGTGAAGATCGGCACGCCGAGCGCTATCGTGTCGCCGGGGTTTAGAATCCGGTTGCTTTTTAGCGACTTGAAAATGTAACACATGGCGGCGGTGCCGCCCTCCACCGCGTAGATCTTAAACTTGCCTTCCGGTCGCGGGTTTCCGCACATGGCCCACTGCAGATACTCGTGAACGATCTGTTCGTTGTGCACCAGCATGCGGTCTGGCACCGGGTAGTGGTCGCCGATGATGGAATCCACCAACTCGTGCACGAACTTGTCGGCGTCGAAGCTGAACTTGTTCACCGCCCACGGCATCATCGCCTGCAGAAACGGTGCACCTGGCATGTCATCATGTTTCGCGAGCCAGGCTTCAAGGCGGCCGGCTATTCCCGATGCGCTAGGCATCCCACCCACACCGGGTGGCAGGTCGAGCACGCGCTTGCTCTCGGTAACTGCGAACTGCCCGAGGAGGAAGAACGCTTCGCGCGGCTCGGTGGCAACCCAGTTTGGATTGCCACGACCGGCATTCAGGTATGACAGGGAATTTTCCAGCGCCGTTTTCGATGCCACTTTTTGGACGAAATCCTTGATCTCGAACGGACCGAGTTTGTCGAACTCTTTCAGTCTCGCAATATCTGATAATGGGCGACTGCCACGATGAGGTTGTCCCTTAGCCTTTCCAGTCCGAGAGGGTTTGCGTGTTGTTTTCATAGTTTTCTTTGCTGTTGAATCATGTTCGGAAAATGTGTTCTCACGAGAGTAACATGATGATAACCATGCCCCAGATGGTAAGCAGGGTGTTACCGACGGCGTACGTGACCGTGTAGCCGAGCGCCGGGATCTGGCTCTTGGCCTGGTCGCAGACCAGACCAAGCGATGCCGTCGTCGTGCGCGACCCGGAAATGATTCCGAGGTTCAGCGCGTCGTGGAAGCGGAACACGTACTTGGCGACGAACATGCCGAGAATCAGGGGGACCGTGGTGGCGACCGCGCCCCACAGGAAGAGACCGACGCCCTGCGTTTTCAGACCGTTGACGAAGCCCGGACCGGCGGAGATGCCGACGATGGCAATGAAGATGTTGAGGCCGACCGAGTTCATGAACCAGACGGTGGGAGTCGGAATGCGTCCAAAGGACGGGCGCACCGAGCGCAGCCATCCACCGATGATTCCGAAGATCAGCGCTCCGCCGGCGGTCGACAGGGTGAGCGGCACGCCAGCCACCTTGAAAACCAGCGCACCGATCAGCGCGCCGACCACGATCGCCGCGCCGACGAACGCCATATCGGTGACATCGGTCGGGCGGTCGGCGACACCCAGCATCTTGGTGGCAGCGGCAGTATCCTGCGTGCGGCCGACGAGGGTGAGCAAGTCGCCGCGATTGACCTCGGTGCTCGGCAGGATGGGGATATCGGTGGCGGTAGCGCCG
>Ga0209161_10004820_pt1 | contig 10714 bp, 10 predicted proteins | sample GraSoiAngelo_155_FD_186169 | JGI IMG/M metagenome (GOLD analysis project Ga0209161, IMG submission 186169) | Grasslands soil microbial communities from the Angelo Coastal Reserve, California, USA - 14_1009_13_30cm (SPAdes) (version 2) | ecosystem: Environmental > Terrestrial > Soil > Grasslands...
CATCTGGGTACACCTGAGCGGCCAACCGCAGGTACGCGCCGCTGGCCGGGGCGGCGGGTGCGTCGCGCGTGTCGAGCTCCAGCACGAGCCGCAGGCCGACCTCGCCGAAGTCCCCGGCGCCGTAATACGGTCCCGAGCTCCCGAGCACGGTCCCCGGATCGGAATGCGTGCTGGTGAAGCGTGCGAGCGGCCCCAAAGCGAGGCGGACCCGCGGAGCGAGCGGCACCCACACCGTGGGCGCGAGCAGAAACTGCCGCTGCCGCACGCGGTAGACGCTGTCGGGCTGCGACGCGTCACTCGTGTTGCCGAAGCCGTAGAACCGGATGAGCTCGAGCCCCGATGCCAGCGCCTCCACGGAGAGGATCGCGGGTGCGAGCGGTCGCCGGAATTCTCCGTCGGCCCGGGCGCGGAGCCGCTCAGCGCCGGTGGCGTACTCGGCGGTCACGATCAAGCGTGTGCTGGCGGGAAGCGCCTGGAACCCATACCGGGTGTGGACCAGCCCGGCTCCGAGCTGGAAGCCGATGTCCGGGGCGTAGCTCACCCCGTAGAGCGGGACCGTGCGCGGGCGCCAGACGTCGGCTTGGCCCGTGGCCCGTGTCGGGCGGCCGAGCGCCGCGGCTCCCAAAGCCACTAGTGCGAGGAAATCCGCCCCGAATCGGTCCATCGTGGGGAACATCCTCCCCCCGCGCTGCTTCAGCAACCCTTAGCTTGACACATCAACGTAATTTGATATGTTGGTACCTCATGCCCGCGACCACCCTTCCCGACATCGGCCGAGCGGCCCGCTGGTTCCACGCGCTTTCGGACGCGACGCGGCTCGAAATCGTGGGGCTGCTCTCGCACGGCGAGCGCTGCGTGTGCGAGCTGCAGGATGTGCTCGACGCCGCGCAATCGCGTCTGTCCTTTCATCTGAAGACCCTCAAGGACGCGGGGCTCGTGACCGACCGGCGCGAGGGGCGCTGGGTGTACTACGCGTTGAATCGCGAAGCGCTCGACGAGATCGCAGAGTTCGCGTCCGAGGTGAAGCCGGGCAAACACGCCGGGAGCTGCGCCCGCGCGTGCTGCGGCTAGAGAGGGATCATCAGATGAAGGACGAGCAAGTCAAAGAGAGCGTGAAACAGAAGTACGGGCAGGCGGCGCTGCGCGTGCTCGGCGGCGAGCGCGGCGACTGCGGCTGCGCCTCCGATCCCGTCAGTGGGAACCTTTACGACGCGGCCGAGACCGCCGCACTCCCGGAAGGGGCGGTGCGCGCGTCGCTCGGGTGCGGCAACCCGACCGCGTTGGCCGAGCTGCACGCGGGGGAAGTGGTGCTGGACTTGGGCTCCGGCGGGGGGATCGATGTCCTCTTGTCCGCCCAGCGGGTGGGACCGACGGGCAAGGCCTACGGGCTCGATATGACCGACGAGATGCTCGCCCTGGCGCGCGCGAATCAGCACAAGGCCGGTGTCGCGAACGTGGAGTTCCTGAAGGGGGAGATCGAGCGCATTCCGTTGCCGGACGCGTCGGTGGACGTAGTCATCTCGAACTGCGTGATCAACCTTTCAGCCGACAAGCGCCAGGTGCTCGCCGAAGCATTCCGCGTGCTCAAGCCGGGGGGCCGGTTCGCCGTTTCGGACGTGGTGGTGCGCGGAGCGCTTCCCGCGGCCGTGCGACGCGACATGGAGCTGTGGGTGGGGTGCGTGGCCGGCGCCTTGGAGGAGGTCGAGTATCGGCGCCTGCTGGCGGAGGTCGGGTTCGAGGGGATCGGCGTCGAGCCGACCCGGATCTACGAGTTCGACGACGCGCGCGCCGTCGGGGGTGAGCTGATCAGCGCGTTCGTACGGGCACACAAGCCGCTCGGATGACGGATGTTTCGCGTCCTGTTCCTGTGCACTGGCAACTCCGCCCGCAGCCAGATGGCCGAGGCGCTCCTCAACTGGAAAGGGAAAGGTCGGTTCGAGGCCCACAGCGCCGGGTCCCGGCCCGCAGCGCAAGTGAACCCCTTGGCCATCGCTACGCTGCGCGAGCACGGCATCCCCTGGGCCGGCCACGCGCCGCGCGGCATCGACGGCCTCGAGCACGAGCCGTGGGACTTCGTGGTGACAGTGTGCGATCGCGCCAAGGAAGCGTGCCCGATCTTCCCCGGCCAGCCGATCCTGGCGCACTGGGGCATGCCGGATCCCGCGGAGGTCGACGGCGATGGAGTCACTAAGCGGGCGGCGTTCCGGGACGCGTTCGTGTTGCTGAGCCGGCGGATCGATCTGCTCCTGGCGCTGTCGCTCGAGAAGCTCGAGCGGCTCGCGCTCGAATCCCGGGTGCGGGCGATCGGCAACGCTGGAAGCTAGGCTGCGAAATTCAGGCGAAAAAATGCTGCGACGCTGCAACAGTTGAAAAGTGATGACGTCCGGGCGACAGTTGATTGAGCGACACAACGGGGTGAGCCCGGCATGTTGCAGCCCACCAACTTCTCCGTCTTGATGGTCGACGACACCACGGCCATTCGTGAAGCCATTGCGCGCTCCCTGACGCGGCGCGGATGCCGAGTCACCACCGCGACCAACGGTGTCGAAGCCTTGGAGATTCTCCGGAAGCAATCGTTCGACGTGATCATCACCGACCTCAACATGCCGGATCGCGGGGGCCTGTGGCTGTGGCGGCAAGCGCTCGTAGTGCGACCCGAACTGCGCGGCCGGTTTGTACTCGTCGCATCCGAGCCTCTACCGGAGCCACGCAGCTTGGCGTTGTTCCTCGAAACCGAGCGCTTCGTGCTGAAGCCCATTGCACTGGAGATGCTGTGGCATCACGTCGAGGACGTCTTCACGCGTGCCGCCCCGACCGAAACGGGGGCGCACGCCGAGCCGCGCGTGAGTGGGGCTCGGAGGGCTGAATCCGCACAATAAGCGTCCTTCTAGGACGTCGTTTGGCGCAGCTGCCGCAGCACGTACTCGAGGATGCCGCCGTGCCGGTAGTACACCAGCTCCTGCGGCGTGTCGATCCGCACCATCGCGCGAAACTCGACCGGCGTGCTATCAGCACGGGCGGCCTTAACCGTCAGCTCCTTGCCGCGCGGGAAGCCCTCGGCCAGGATGCCCGCAAGGCCGGTCACGTCGAAGGTCTCCTTCCCCGTGAGCCCCAGCGTGGCTGGCGTCTGCTCGGGGAGGAACTGCAGCGGCAGAATCCCCATACCCACGAGGTTCGAGCGGTGAATCCGCTCGTAGCTCTGCGCGATCACGGCGCGCACGCCCAGTAGCCTGGGACCCTTCGCTGCCCAGTCGCGCGACGACCCGGCGCCGTACTCCTTCCCGGCGATCACGATGAGCGGGACACCCTCGGCCTGGTACTTTACCGAGGCGTCGTAGATCGTCATCTGCTCGCCGTCAGGGAGGTGCAGCGTCACCGGCCCCTCGGTGCCCGGTGCGAGCAGGTTCTTGAGGCGCACGTTGGCGAAGGTACCGCGCACCATCACCTCGTGATTGCCACGGCGCGAGCCGTACGAGTTGAAGTCTTTGGGTAGGACGGCATGCTCCACCAGATACTTTCCGGCCGGACTCGTCTTGCGGATCGAGCCGGCGGGCGAGATGTGGTCGGTGGTGATGCTGTCCCCCAGCAGGCACAGCACGCGCGCGCGGCGGATGTCCTGGATCGGTCCCGGGACGGGCGGCATGCCGTCGAAGTACGGAGCCCGGCGGATGTACGTCGAGTCGGGCTCCCAGACGAAGCGGTCGCCCGCGGGCACCGGCAGACCATTCCAGCGCGCGTCCCCCTGGAAGACCTCGCCGTACTGCTTGTGGAACATCGCCGACTTGATCGAGGTGCGGATGACGTCGTCCACTTCCTTGGCCGACGGCCAGATGTCTTTGAGATAGACGGGCTTGCCGTCCTTCCCCTGGCCGAGCGGCTCCTGTAGCAGGTCGAGATCGATCCGCCCGGCGAGCGCGTACGCGACGACGAGCGGCGGCGAGGCGAGATAGTTGGCCCGTACCTCCTGCTGGATGCGCCCTTCGAAGTTGCGGTTGCCCGACAGCACGGCGCACACCACCAACTCACCCTCGGCGACCGCGGCGGAGACGGGCTCGGGGAGTGGACCGGAGTTGCCGATGCACGTGGTGCAGCCGTAGCCAACGAGGTGGAACCGCAGCTGCTCGAGGTAGGACATGAGGCCCGCCTGGGCCAGGTAATCGGTGACGACCTTAGAGCCCGGAGCGAGGCTCGTCTTCACCCACGGCTGGGACTGGAGGCCCCGCTCGACGGCCTTCTTGGCGACGAGCCCGGCGGCGATCATGACCGAGGGGTTCGAGGTGTTGGTGCAGCTGGTGATCGCGGCGATGACGACCGAGCCGTGCCGCAGCTTGCAGTCGACTCCGTCGAGCTTCAGGTCTACGTGGGTGGGTCGCGGCGGCGCCGCGACGGCGGTCCCTCCCCCGAACGGATGGCCGCCTTCGGCCTCCCAGTGGTTGCGCACGTCGGCGGGGAGCGCGATGGGCGAGCTGGGTTTGACGAGGGTCGGCAGGGCGTCGAGAAACGCCCGCCCCACCGCGCGCAATGCGACCCGGTCCTGCGGTCGGCGCGGGCCGGCGAGGCTCGGCTCGACGGTGGCGAGGTCGAGTGACAGCGTGTCCGAGTACACCGGCTCCGGGGCGTTGGGGGAATGGAACAGCCCCTGCGCCTTCATGTACGCCTCGACGAGCGCGACCTGGTCGGGCGTGCGTCCGGTGAATTCGAGGTAGCGCAGCGTTTCCTGGTCCACGGGGAAGATTCCCACGGTGGCGCCGTATTCGGGAGCCATGTTGCCGATGGTGGCGCGGTCGGCGAGCGGCAGTGTCGCGATGCCCGGGCCGTAGAACTCGACGAACTTGCCCACGACGCCCTTCTTGCGGAGCATCTCGGTCACGGTGAGCACCAGGTCGGTTGCGGTGGCGCCCTCGGCGAGCCTTCCCGTGAGCCGGAACCCCACGACCTGGGGGATGAGCATCGACACCGGCTGGCCGAGCATCGCCGCCTCGGCCTCGATGCCGCCGACGCCCCAGCCCAGCACGCCGAGCCCATTGATCATGGTGGTGTGAGAATCCGTCCCGACCAGCGTATCGGGGTAGGCTTGCGGCTTACGGCTGGCGTCTGTGAACACGACCCGCGCCAGGTATTCGAGGTTCACTTGATGCACGATGCCCGTGTCCGGCGGCACGACGCGGAATCCCTGGAACGTCTGCTGCGCCCACCGCAGCAGGGCATACCGCTCCCGGTTGCGCTGGAACTCGAGGTCGGCGTTCACCTGAAAGGCGCCCGGCGTTCCGAACTCATCCACGATCACCGAGTGATCGATCACCAGCTCGGCGGGCAGGAGGGGGTTTACTTTCTTCGGGTCGCCGCCCATCGCCTGCATCGCGTCGCGCATCGCCGCGAGGTCGACCACGGCGGGAACGCCGGTGAAATCCTGCATCAGCACGCGTGCGGGCATGAACGCGATCTCGTCGTCGGGGACCTTCTTTGGGTCCCAGCGCGCCAGCCGTTCGATCTCCTCCGGCCGGACTGTGCGCCCGTCCTCCAGCCGCAGCAGGTTCTCGAGCAGGATCTTGAGGGAATAGGGGAGGCGGCCGATCGCGAACCCGCGCGGCTCGAGCGCGTCCAGCCGAAAGATCTCGAAACTGCGGCTGCCCACGGCGAGCCGGGCCCGCGAGCCGAAACTGTTCGACGTCGTCATTCCACCGCCTTCACGTCCACGACGAAGTACTCGGTTTCACCGAAGCACGTCGTGGGGATGCCCAGGTGCTGTTCGTATGTGAGTGAGACGCGTTTGCCGATGGACTGGTTGATCCGCGCCGCGACCGCATCGTCCCGCACGGTGAAATAGAACTTCTCCGACATGGTCCCTGGGATCGACACGATGGCCAGCTCTCCTTCCCACGTCTTACAGATCCAGCCCTTCTTGGAGAATTTCTGGACGTATCCCGCGCGCTCCCCCTTCGAGTAGCTCCACGTCAGGGCGCTCCACGTGTACAGGGCGAACAGCACGATGGGCACGAGCACGACCGCGGCGATGATGAGCTTGGTCTTGCGCGTCAACGTGAAGCTCACGCTGGGGAATCTACCCGGAAACAGGCCCACTCAGTAATCTGCCTCGTAGTGCTCCGTCTTGTATGGCACGAACCCGCGCTTCTGGTAGTTCGGCAACGCGTGGGGGTGGTCGAGCGTGCAGGTATGGAGCCACACGCGCGCGGGACCGAGCGCCCAGGCGTCGCGCACGGCGCACGAGAGCAGATGCTTGCCGAGGCCGACGCCGATCGCGTCCGGTGCGAGTCCGAAGTAGGCGATCTCCACCGAGTCGTCCTCGGGGACGCGTCGCAGCTCGTACCACCCCGCCAGCGCGCCCCGGCGCCGCGCCACGTACAGGATGATCTCGGGCTGCGCCAGGTGCGCCTGGATCTCGGCGTCGGTCCAGTCCCAGCGGTCACGCCAATGGTACGCCTCGCCCACCGTGCGGTAGCACTCGCGGTACAGCTCCGGGGTGGGATGGGCAACGCGCTCGATGGCCAACTCCGGGAAGGACCCGAAGGCGGACCGGAACTGACCGGGCGTGGTCAGCTGGAGATATGTACGCGTGGCCTCCATGGAGGTAATCTTATGTCGTCCCCACATCACGAAAAGCCATGACGTTCAACCGCATGGGCACCGTCCCGTTGCCGCTGGCCCTGCACCTCGCGAGCTACACCGTGCTCGGGCTGTTCTGCTTCTTCGCGGGGGCCTTGAATCTGATCGACCCGGGCAAGATCCCGCACGGCATCATGTTTCTGTTGGTGTGCGGCTTCAGCTGGGGCTACGTGTTCGGGATCCTGATGGCACGCAAAGAAGTAGTGACGCTGGGATTCCTCGCGAGCGCCGCCTGGCTCGTCGCCGCGCTCGCCGGGGCGGCGCGCTTCGGCTTCGACTGGCGACTCACCACGCTGCTCGTGGGGCTGGGCGCGTACGGGTTGGTGACGCTCGCGATCTACCGCAATCGCATCCTCGAGCACTGACGGCGCGGCTCAACCGATCGCGGCCGTCGACACCTGCTCCGGGGCCGCCGGCAGCTCCACCACGAACCTGGCCCCGCCGAGCGAGGAGTCCTCGAGCCACAGCTTGCCGCCGACCTCGGTCACGACGCGCTGACAGATTGCGAGGCCGAGTCCGGTGCCCTCGTCCGGCCCTTTGGTCGTGAAGAACGGGTCGAAGATCCGGCCCCGGATTTCGGGCGGGACGCCGGGCCCCGAGTCTTCGACCACCAGCCGCACCCACCCCTCCCGCGCCAGCGTCGTGAGCTGAATGACGGCGGGCTCGCGGCCCTTGACCACGTGCTCCGCGTTGGTGACGAGGTTGATGACCACCTGCTGCAGCTCCTGTCCCAGGCCGAGGACCGCCGGCGCGGACTGATCGAGCCGGGTGCGAAACTCCACGTTGTCCGCCCGCAGCACCCGTTGGCGGATCTCCGCGACGTCGTGGACCAGGTCGTTGATCTGCACCCGCGTGGGCGTCGTGTCGGCCCGCCGGGCCAGCCGCAGCAGGCTGCGTACGATGCGGGCGGCGCGGTCCACCTCGCGGGTGATGGTCATGGCCGTGGTGTTGGTGTCGGGGTCCTTGCTCGAGCGGCCGAGCAGCTCCGCCTCCATGCGGATCGCGGCGAGGGGGTTGTTGACCTCGTGCGCCACGCCGCTCGCGATCTCGCCCACGGTGGCGAGCTTCTCGCGGGCGATCAGCTCGCGCTGCGCGCGCAGCTCGTCGGTCCGGTCGTACAGGGCCACCAGCAGGTTGTCGCGTCCCACGCCCGACAGCCCCGTGATGGTGCAATCGCAGATGCGCCGGTCCCCGGTGGGCTGGGTGACGAGCACGCGCCCGTGCCACGGCGCGCCGGTCTGCGGCCGGGCGAGCACCAAGTGGAGCGAGATCTCGCTGGGCGACAGCCCCAGCGCCTCGAGGTGCAGGCCGAGCGCCTGCGACTCGTTCGCGATGCCGAACAGCCGACACCCGGCCTGATTGACCTGCTGGATGCGGCCCTCCCGGTCCACCAGGGCGAGCGGGAGCGGGCTCGAGTCCACCATCGCGTGCGCCCGCTCCGCGGCGGCCCGAGCGCCCGTCACTGCTTCGGAGAGCTCGAGGCCGCCGGCGATGTACGCCGCCACCGCGGCCAGGTATTGCAGGTCGACCAGCCCGAACGAGGGTGGCGTCACGTTCTCCGTGCCCGGCTGCTCGTACCGGACCACCCCCACGGCGCCCGCGACGCCGCTCGACGTCTTGAGCGGTGCGATCATCGCCCCGCGTGCTGTGCCCGCGGGGTTGAGCGAAGGCTGGGTATCGGGCTCGGCGAGGATGTTGTCGGTGAGGAGCGGCTCGCCGGTGCGCACCACCCTGCCGGTCGTGCTCGTCGTCAGCCCGATCTCGAATCCCTGCATCTCGGCGGATTGACCGACGGTCGCCGCGATCCGTAGCATGTCGCTGTCCCGCTGCCGCAGTGCGACGAACGCGCCTTGCGCCTCGACCAGGCTCACCACGCTCTGCAGCGTGTACTTGAGCAGCAGATCGCGCTCCGGTGCCGCCAGCAGCCAGCGCGACAACTCGACCAGGAACGTCCCGAGCCGCCGCTCCCGTTCGAGCCCGGCCCGGCGCGCCACCATGACCCCCAGGTGGGTCGCGATCTCCAGCGCCGAGCGCAACACGTCGGCCGGGAAACCTTCAGGCACGCCCCGGAACGCGGCCCGCACGTGCCGCCCCTCGGCATCATTGTAGTCGATAAAGAAGGGCTCGCCGCTGGCATCGGGCGCGCCGGCCTGGGCGGTCCCGGACTCGTTCAATCCCTGGTAGTCGAGCTGCACGTGGGCGCCGCCGGCCCAGTCACTCAGGACGCCGGTCGCCGCCTGCCAGAAGGCCCGGGTTTGTTTGGCGTTTCCCGCCTCCGTCAGGAGGCGCCGAATGGGATCTATCATCGCGTCAAACTACGTCGAGCAAAGGCGTCACGGAAATACGTCACGCAACGACGTCGCGCAACGACGTGACGGTTGTGCTCGACGCCTCACGAGCGAGCGTGCCAGATCCATGCTCCGCAATATAGGGCGCGCGGCCCCAGGGAACCGGCCCGCGTTCTCCCAGATATGGACGCAACACTTGGTTTACTCGCCGAGCCCCGCGCCGGCGATCTGAATACCAGCACTTCCCTCGCCCCTCCGGCGGCCGAGGCCGAGCTGCTCGACGCCTACTCTCGGGCCGTGGTCGGCGCTGCCGAGCGGGTCGGACCCGCCGTCGTGAGCGTGGAGGTGCGGCAGCGCGTCGAGCGGCGGGGCCGCCCCGCCCGCGAGCTACCGGGCCACGGCTCGGGATTCGTGTTCACGCCGGACGGCTTCATCCTCACGAACAGCCACGTCGTGCACGGCGCCACGCGCATCGACGCGGCGTTTGCCAGCGGCCGCCGCCTGCGGGCGCAGCTCGTCGGGGACGACCCCGACTCCGATCTCGCCGTGATCCGCGTGGACCCGGTGTCCCTCGCCGTCGCGGAATTCGGCGACTCGAGCGCGCTGCGGGTAGGGCAGCTCGTCATCGCCATCGGCAATCCGCTCGGCTTTCAGAGCACCGTCACGGCCGGCGTGGTGAGCGCGTTGGGGCGCTCGTTCCGCTCCGTGACGGGGCGCCTGATCGACGACGTCATCCAGACCGACGCCGCGCTCAACCCCGGCAACTCGGGCGGGCCGCTGGTGGATTCCGGGGGGCGCGTGGTCGGGGTCAACACGGCGGTGATCCTTCCGGCACAGGGGATCTGCTTCGCCGTCGGGATCAACACCGCCAAGTTCGTGACCGGCCAGCTCATCCGGCACGGCAAGATCCGGCGCGGCAAGATCGGCGTGGCGGGACAGAACGTGTCGCTCGCGCGGCTCGTGGTGCGGGCGCACGGCCTCGAGGCGAAGAGCGGCGTGCTGGTGACCGGCGTTGACGCCGACAGCCCGGCCGCGCGGGCAGGGGTGCGGCCGGAAGACATCATTGTGGGGCTCGACGGCAAGCCCGTGACGGGGATCGACGACCTGCACCGGCTGCTCGCCTCGGATCGAATCGGCGCAGCGACCACGATTGTCCTACTGCGCCAGGCCGAGAAGCTCGAGCTGCCGATTACTCCGGCAGAATCGACGACGTAGGGTTCTAGCCTCGAATGGCGCCCGGGAAGCGTGCCGGATCGGGTGTGAATCCGGGGAATACAGTCGCGAGCTCCTTCGCGCCGAGGTGACGCGCCAGGATCTCGCCGAACAGGTCGCGAAAATCCGTGGTGACGGCGACGTCGCGACCCTCGAACCGATCGGCCGGGTCGAGTCCGGGCCAGCGCCCGAGCATCCTACCCCCGTTCACCGGGCCCCCCAGGACCAGCATCGCGGTCGCGTGCCCATGGTCGGTCCCGCTGTTGCCGTTCTCCCGCACCGTGCGGCCGAACTCCGACATCGTGAGTACCACCACGTCCCGCAGCCTCTCGCCCAGATCCTGGGCGAAAGCCGCGAGCGCCTGCCCAAAGTCGGCGAGTCGCGCAGCGAGCTGCCCGTCGCTCGATCCCTGATTCACGTGCGTGTCCCAGCCGGTGACGTCGGCGAACGCCAGCTGGAGCCCCACGTCGGCCTTGATGAGCTGGGCGATCTGCATCATCGCCTTGCCGAGCCGGCCGCGCGGGTAGTCCGCGCCGTTCCCGGGCCGATACTGATCCGGACTCACCTGCTTCAGCATCTGCACGGCCTCG
>Ga0209161_10004821_pt1 | contig 10713 bp, 7 predicted proteins | sample GraSoiAngelo_155_FD_186169 | JGI IMG/M metagenome (GOLD analysis project Ga0209161, IMG submission 186169) | Grasslands soil microbial communities from the Angelo Coastal Reserve, California, USA - 14_1009_13_30cm (SPAdes) (version 2) | ecosystem: Environmental > Terrestrial > Soil > Grasslands ...
CGAAGCGAGCGCGCTGCTCGCCATTGCAACTGCATAAAACACCGGAATCAGGTTTGCGGGCACCGTGTTCGCCTTGTGAAAGTGAAAACCGATTAGCGCAAAGTCCGCGAGACCCGCCGCAATCAGTGAGCCGGCCACGAGATAAATCCAGTAGGGGCGCGTCAGCTTCGTTGTTGCAAACGTGTGTCCCGTGCCTTCTTCGAGCTCGTGCGGACGTGGATGTAGCAACCTGGCTGCCACCAGGATCGCGAGGCAAAGCGAAGCTGGAATGAGCAACACAGCGAACCCAGTCCGAAACCCGCCGTTGAGATAAAGAATGAGCGCCATGAGCAATGGACCGACAGTCGCCCCCGCCTGGTCGAGTGCTTCGTTTAGTCCGAAAACCCATCCGGCGCCGATCGATTTACCTGCATACGAAAGCATTGCTTCCACAGTCGGTTTGCGAATACCTCGCCCGGTCCGTTCTGCTACGACCAGAGTTGCTGCGAGCGGCCATCGCGTTGCGAGTGCGAGCCCGGGAACCGCGAGCAGATTGACGGTGTAGCCCACGAAGGCGAACGCCCAATGCCGATGCGATTTGTCTGCGAAATACCCCGACACGGAGCGCAGCCCATAACCCATGAGCTCGCCAAGGCCTGCGACAAACCCGACGATCGCCGCGCTCGCGCCTAACGAACCGAGAAATGGGCCGACGATTCCCCGCGCACCTTCATAGGTAAAATCAGCGAAGAAGTTCGCGATACCGATGATGAGAACGAAGCGAAGCGCCGAGCTGCTTTTCATTTAATCACGAACGGACACGGATTGTGAAATGCCGAAGCACGAATGTCGAATGACGAATCAATGACGAAGCTAGAATGACAAATGAAGATGCAACGCTTTTTCGGTATTCGTCATTCAGTCATTCCTTCGACATTCGGCATTCGGATTTCGTCATTGTATCAGTTCGTGTTTATTCGTGGTAAACAAATGAAGAGCCTTGGAGTCATTGGTGGCCTTGGGCCCGAGAGCACGATCGATTATTACGAGAGGATTATCGCCCTTTACCGAGAGCGAACGCGCGACGGGAGTTATCCGCGCTTCTTCATCATCAGCGTTGATCTGAAGAAGGGACTCGATTTCATGGAGGCCGGCGATCTAGCTGGCATGGCCGATTATTTGCTCGAAGGAATCGGCAAACTTGCCGACGCGGGTGCCGATTTCGCTCTGATCTCAGCAAACACGCCACACATTGTGTTCGATGAGGTCGCGTTCAAGTCGCCGATTCCTTTGATCAGTATTGTGGAAGCCACTTGTGCAGCGGCCAAAGCATTGGGACTAAAGCGGCTTGCTTTGTTTGGCACGCGCTACACAATGCAGGCCACTTTTTACCCGAAGGTTTTCTCGCGTGAGGCAATCGAGCTTCTCGTGCCGGAACCGAAGGATCAGGATTACATTGACGATAAATACATGAACGAATTGGTTCCAGGAAAATTGCTGCCGGAGACCCGCGCCGGTTTGCTTGCCATTGTTGATCGCATGAAAGCAAAGAGCGACATCGACGGCGTGGTTCTTGCCGGAACGGAGTTGCCGCTGATTCTACGCGACCCCGACCACAACGGAACTCTGTTTCTCAACACGACAAAGATTCACGTCGAAGCTGCCGTGACTGAAATGTTGTCGTCAACGCCGCCCTGAGCAGCATCAACCACTAATCAACACCAATTGACACGAATGAAACCATCAGCACAGCAGGAGCCAGGAGATTCCTAAAAATTCGTGCTCATTCTATGTCCACCTGTCGTGCCGTAGGTCGCCGCGGCGACCGAAGGCGGATTTGTGGTTAAGAACCGATCAGCAATCACGATTCACCGGTCACTAGTCACTTTTCACTGAAAAAACTGGGCGGTGAGGGTTTCGAACCCCCGACCCTCTCGGTGTAAACGAGATGCTCTACCGCTGAGCTAACCGCCCGGAAACTGATTGACGATAGTGGAAAAGCGGACCCGAGCAAAGCGAGAGGCACAATCGAGCTCGCGTGAAGTACTGGGAAATCATTGCTGACAATCTCAAGAAAGCCGGTTGGAGTTTGGGCTACGTCTCAGCGATTGATTCTCGCGGGCGAACGATCTGGATTGCAGACGCACATCGCGACAACGAAAAGCGTTTTGTTGTGCACGCGGATGAAAAGCTGACTGCGTTTCTTGAGCTTGAAGCGGCAGTTGAGCCGTTCAGTGCTTCTTCCTTTTTGTAAGAGTGAACGGAACAGTTTTTCCGGCGGCCGTATAACTGCCCTTGATAGTGGACTGAGGATCGCCAAGCGGATCCATCTCTAACAAAACCTCTTTTTTTGCGCCCTTCACAGGAGCAAATCGTATCTTGCCCGTTCCCGTCTGTCCATCTCTACCCGACAGATAAAACTTCGTTGTTTTACCACTGGCAGGTTCGGTGATCTTGACATTGCTGGCCTCCACATGGCCGTGGTCGAACTCAAAGACGATTCTCAGGCCCGCCGCCTTCCCCTTGTAGAAGACGGTGTCGTAGGCTTTTGGTTCAGCGGAGGCGAAGGGAACGACCAAGAGAACAGCGATAAGCGCCACCGCGACAATCCACGTTCGATAGTTCATAAAGACGAGCCACAAGCTCAGCCCCACGGCAAGCGCAAGCAAGTTTATCACTCTTTGAAATCGCCCGCGTGCTCGTGCGTCTCGATCAGGTTGCCCGCTGAATCGTAAACGCGAATCACAGCACTGTGTGAGCGGCTGCGGAACTTCGCGTAGTCGGTTGCCAGGCAGTATCCGCGTTCTCTAACGCCGTCCCACGTGGAATAATTCCGAAAAGACTGTTTTTTGCGTTTACCAGGAATGGAACGCCGACTGCCGCTCGATTGCCAACAGGACGTCGCCTCACTACCTGCGTCGGGAAACGATTCCCCTAAGAATCGCGCGCAGCCGGTAAAAATCTAACGGTTTAACGAAATAGTGATCAAAGCCGCACGAAAGACCACGCTTTTCATCCTTCCCAGTTCCAAGACCAGTGAGCGCAATCGCGACGAGCGATTGCTTAGACTTAGCTACCGTTACGAGATTGCAGCCATCCCCATCTGGCAAACGAATGTCGCTCAAGAGGACATCGAACTGCCATTTGTCCAGGAGCGCACTGGCCGTTCGGTAGTCCGGCGCAGCAACGACGTCATAATGGAAATGCCTTAGTAGCCGCGAAACTGTTTGGCGGCTGTAGTTATGATCTTCGAAAAAAAGGATACGCAGTGCCATGTCTCCGACGCGCGGGGCTCTTAGTTACTTCGGACGGACACGTAGGTTTGGTTCCCTAAGTGGGCGTTAGAGCCATCGATAATCTTCCAGATGTGAAAACCATAATCGATACGCCCGAATGGTGAAACCACAACCGACCGAATGGCAGCGCAGCGCTGATCAGATCGACGGGCGATGATCTGGGCGCACTCTCACTTCATAAAAATACATTGGAAACGCCAAGAGTGGTGTTATCCGCGCGGCGTGAACCCTTCGGGCTGAACCGAAAAAGCTGCTGACGCTTACTGAGCAGGCAACCAAGATCTGCCTCAACAAACACAAAAACGGTAGGCGCTTCCATAGTCGACCGCACATCCTAAAAAACGAGGAGGTGTTATGAGAACAGCGAAGTCAATCATAGAGCTCCCTAAAAACGGCCAACATTTGGTCGCGCCACGAAATGAAATTGGGAATGTTGTGAAAGGGAAATTAGTAATGCTGTTTCGCCGCTTTGTTCTGTTTGCGCGGAATGTGGGCCGCAATCGCGAAAACGATAACAAGGGCAAGCTGCGCCCCAAATTTGAATGGCCATACGTAATGAGTTCCTTCGTCGCAATGCGCGGGCCACTCGTTTCGGGTACCTGGATTTGGCACCATCAGCATGCACGCTGGCATCACGGCTATTACCGAGCTCGCCGTTAAAAGCGGCCTGACAAATCGGTTGCCTCCGGACAACGCGACCAGAATTCGAATCGCCCTTATTACATTCATGAATCGACGATCGTCCCGGACAATTGCGCTAGACGCATTCCCGTGTGGAGAACGAAAGAGAGACAATTCCACCGCGTGAAGTATTGGGAAATAATCGCCGACAAACCGCGCAGGGTCCCTCGCGCACGCGCGCGCGACACTTATCTCGGGCAAATCCCTCTGCGAGGAACGAGGTGTAAGAAACTGCGAATGGCAAAATCTAAAAAGAACAAGAACAACCGAAGCTCAACCTGACGGTGCGTGAGGAGGAACGAAACAAGCTGGAACAAATGGCGTCTTTAGAGAAGCGTTCCGTCTCCAATCTTATCGAGGTTATGGCCGATGAACGCTGGAAGCGATTAACGTCTATCGGTGGCGGCGTGGATGCCGGTGAGGCGCTCGCGCAGGGTGAGGACTTGGTGACGGCGTAAGGCTTGGGGTAGCTATGGGTATTGCCCTCGGTATAGGCGCAGCTGTGGGAGTTGGAGTCGGGGATTGTTCCGGCGTCGGACTTGAAGGTTGATTAAGTCGCTGCGACTCAACCAGTGAGTGTGTTAGCACGTCCAAGCGCGAAGCATATCTCGCCAAGACGATGGTCAAAAATACTAGGCCGGCGGTCAACACAGCGGTTGCTATCGCAAACCATTTGATCCATCGCGAATCATCCACGCGAAAACCATAAATGACAAACCGTTCGCTGCCAAAATCAGACAACGGCAGCGCGTGAGCGGGAAGCCATTTAGAACTGCGGATAGAGCGCCGTTGCGCCCGCCAGCTTGCCGATCAGATTATCGAAGCGGTACAGCGCGTCCTAGCGCGTCGCACGGTTCATTGAGGACTCAGTTCCAGCCCGCTTATTGTATGCGCCCATTATACGCTGCTATGGCGTATGTTAAGAACAAATTTGCGACGACGTTTTTAGCGTATAGAATTATTGCTTTCAGCCTGCGTGATCGGTATGAAGAGAAAACTGCGAATGGCAAAATCCAAAAAGAACAAGAACAAACCGAAGCTCAACCTGACGGTGCGTGAGGAGCAACGAAGCAAACTGGAACAAATGGCCTCTTTGGAGAAGCGTTCCGTCTCCAATCTTATCGAGGTTATGGCCGATGAACGCTGGGAGCGATTGGTCGAGCAGCAGGGCGTTGCTTACGCTAAAACCGTCGCGGAGGCGATGAACCTTAAACTGGAAATGGACAATCCAGCGGACCGCGAGAAATTGCGCCGAGCAGTTCTCGATCTTGTCGCCGGGAGAAAAATTCGAAAGCAAAAAGGGCATGGTTGAAATTCTTTCGTTCTCTTTCTGATAAGCATTTTGCAGTGCGATTCCGATGCCACAACGATTGACTGCTGGGAATACTGCCATGACCACTTGTGATGACAAATTCGCGTCCATCTGACTGGCCGGTCCTTTCGGCGATGCTGGAACAGAATGCCTCGCACTTCGGCGCGCGCGCCGCGCTGCTCAGTGATGGGGATGAGCCCCTCTCGCACCAGCAGTTGTGGAATCAGGTGGCGGTGACGGTGACGGCGCTCATTTCCTTGGGAGTGGGGCGCGGTGACCGCGTGGCGATTGTGTTGCCGCAGGGACAGGACCTAGCCGTGACCTTTCTCGCGGTTGCGGCGGGCGCGACGGCAGCGCCGCTCAATCCGGCTTATGTCGAAAAAGAGTTTCTGTTTTACATGGAGGACTTGCAGGCGCGGGCGCTGATTGTTCCGCGGGACAGTGACTCGCCGGCGCGGGCGGTGGCGGATTCGCTTGGGGTGCCGGTGATCGAGTTGATTCCGGGAGAAAACGGCGTGGGGCGGTTCCATTTGTCCGGCGTTTCCCGCCCGCTCGCGGCCTCTGCGGGATTCGCGGAAGCAGACGATGTCGCGCTGGTGCTTCACACCTCGGGGACGACCTCCCGTCCGAAGATGGTGCCGCTCACGCACGCCAATTTGCTCGCCGCCGCCCGGCATATCGGCGCGACGCTGCAACTCCAACCGACCGACCGGTGCCTCAATGTGATGCCGTTGTTTCACATTCACGGGCTCGTCGCGTGTGTGCTGGCATCGCTGGGTGCGGGCGGCAGCACGGTTTGCACGCGGGCGTTTGACGCGGAGAGATTTCCCGGCTGGCTGGAACAGTGGAAGCCGAGCTGGTATTCGGCTGTGCCCACGATGCATCAAGCCATCCTCGCCCAAGGGCAGGCTCCGCCGATCCAGCCGGTCCGGAGTTCCCTGCGGTTTATTCGCTCCTCATCCGCCGCGCTGCCGCCGCCAGTGATGACGGGCTTGGAAGAGACATTCGGTGTTCCAGTGATCGAGTCCTACGGCATGACGGAGGCGGCGCATCAAATGGCCAGCAACCCACTGCCACCGCGCGCGCGGAAGCCCGGCTCGGTGGGACTGGCGACCGGACTGGAAGTGGCGATTCTCGACGAGGCTGGCGAGACGCTGGCCAGCGGTCGCACGGGCGAAGTCGCCATCCGCGGGCCGAACGTGACTTGCGGTTACGCGAATAACCCAGAGGCCAACGCGACGGCGTTTTGCCGCGGCTGGTTTCGAACGGGGGACCAAGGTCATCTTGACGGGGAAGGCTACCTCTTCATCACCGGCCGGCTGAAGGAACTCATCAATCGCGGCGGCGAAAAAATTGCGCCGCGCGAAATTGACGAGGTGTTGCTGGCTTATCCTGGGGTGCAGCAGGCGGTGGCGTTTGCCGTGCCGCATCCGTCGCTCGGGGAGGACATCGCGGCGGCGGTGGTTCTGAACAACGGCGCGGTGGCCTGCGAAGCGGTGTTGCGCGAGTTCGCGCTCGACCGATTGCCGACATTCAAGGTGCCCAGCCGGATCATTTTCGTGAACGACGTGCCGAAGGGGGGGACCGGAAAGATTCAACGGATCGGGCTGGCCGACCGGCTCGCGACGGCGCTGGGGGTGGCTTACGAAGCGCCGGCATCCGACACGGAACGGTTGGTAGCCGCGACGATTTGCGAGGTGCTGAACTGCGAGAAGGTGGGCCGGAACGACAACTTTTTTTCATTGGGCGGCAACTCGTTGCGCGCGACGCAAGTGCTGACCCGGCTCGGGCAGTCGCTGGGATTTCAAATACCCGTTCCGACCATTTTCCGTTGTCCGACGCCCGCGCTGCTGGCCAATAAACTTGATCTGATGCAGGAACCGGAAATTGACGCGCTCGCGGCGGAGTTGGAAAAACTGCCTCCTGAGGAAAGAGCCAGAATGCTCAACGATCTTTGAACTGCGCTTTCTGAAAACCCAAGCGATACAACCGAGAAACTCCTAAACATCTTCGATGAGCCAAACAATCCCAAGCGGCACCCGGTTGCACGAACATCTCCGCCGCCGGTCGATCACGCCGTTCATCGGCATTTACGACGTGTTCAGCGCGTCGCTGGCGGCCAGACAGTTTGATGCGCTCTTCGGGAGCGGTTTGAGTTTTGCCGCCGGCCACTATGGACTGTCGGACGTCGGATTCATCTCGTGGCCAGGTATTCTCAATTTCGTGCAGCGAGTCCGGGCGATTCGGACTTTACAGGCGTTGCGGGCGGAGGACGGCTTGCTGAGCAGCGGGATGAACCGGGATGCGACTTTGATAACGTGCAACGAAGTTTTACTGCAAAACCTTAACCAGCGCGGAACGTGAGTGCAGTGAACGCCCTCTCGAAATCAGACCCGGTCGCCTTGAAGCAACGGCTGGCGGGATTGAACGCTGGCCAGCGTGCGCTGCTGGCTCGGCGCTTGGGCGAAGAAAAATCTAAAGCGGCTTCCCGCGGCGAATCGCGCGTCATTCCCCGTGCCCAGCCGCTGCGCATGGAAGAGCATCCGCGCGTGGCAGTTTATCCGGCGTCGCGCGGCCAGCAACGGATGTGGTTTCTTCATCACTACGCGCCGGGGTCGCCAGTGTATTGCAGCCCTTCCGCCTTTCACCTCGTCGGCCCGTTGAACGTCGCGTGGCTCGAGGCGGCTTTCGGTGCAGTGATCCAGCGACACGACATGCTGCGCACGACCTTCGCGATGGAGAACGGCGAATTGTTTCAACGCGTCGCCGTATCGTCCGCGTTTCAATTGCGGCAGATCAATCTGGAAGCAATTCCGGCCGACATTCGCAAAGCATCGGCTGAACGTTGCCTCGCCGAGGAGAGTTGCCGCCCGTTTGATCTGGCCGCCGGGCCGCTGTTTCGCCCCGTGCTGATACGCTTGCAGCCCACCGAGCACGTGCTGCTGCTCGTGTTGCACCACATCATCTCCGATGGCTGGTCGCGTTCCAATTTTTACCGCGAGCTTGCCGCGGCGTATCAAACGCTGGCCTCGGGCCGCCCGGCGACCGTGCGCAAGTTGCCGGTTCAGTTCGCCGATTATTCTGCGTGGCAGGAGGACTGGCTGGAGGGCGGCGCGCTGAAGACGCAGACCGCCTATTGGAAAACAAAACTGGCGGGCGAACCCGAACCGCTGGAACTGCCGTCCGACCGTGCCCGTCCCGCGACCGAGTCGTTTCGCGGGGGCCGCTGCTCGCGGCGGCTGGATCCCCAGTTGACAACCGCACTGAAGACACGGGCGCAGGAGGAGGGCGCGACGTTGTTCATGATTCTCCTGGCGGCATTCAAGACCTTGTTGCACCGCTACACGGGGCATGACGATTTGATCGTGGGTGTGCCCATCGCCAACCGGCAGCGGGTGGAAGTGGAAGGGCTCATCGGCTTCTTCGCCAACACGCTGGTCATGCGCACTACGTTCCCCTACGACTTCACCTTTCGCGAGCTGCTGCGCAGCGTGAAGCAGACCGCCTTGGAAGCGTACGCGAATCAGGACATGCCGTTTGAACGACTCGTGGAACTGCTGCACGTTCGGCGTGACGCGAGTCGCACGCCGTTATTCCAGGCGTCCTTCGCAATTCAGGATTATCCGGCGGTGAATTTTCGGCTGCCGGGAATTGAGACCTCGCCGTGGTTCGTCACCACTCGCACGTCCAAGTTCGATTTTTCCATGACCCTGGAACGATCCGCTGAAGGTTGGACGGCGGTGGCCGAATACAGCACGGATTTGTTCGACGCCGACCGCGTGGAACGGATGCTGGAACACTGGCGCGTGATTCTGGAGAATGTTGTGGCCAACCCCATCCAGCGCGTGTCCGAAATCCCACTGCTCACGGCGGCTGAACGGCAGCAAATCCTGGTGGAATGGAACCGGACGGAGCGGGATTATCCGCGGGACAAGTGTCTACACCACTTGTTCGAGGAACAGGTGGAGCGCACGCCAGACGCGGTCGCGGTGGTGTTTGAAGATCAGCGCCTGACCTACCGACAACTCAACGTCCGCGCCACCCAGCTCGGCCATTACTTGCGCTCCCTGGGTGTGGGACCGGAGATGTTGGTTGGGATCTGTGTCGAGCGCTCGCTGGAATTGCTGGTTGGCATACTTGGTATCCTCAAAGCTGGTGGAGCGTACGTACCGCTGGATCCCACCTACCCAGCAGAGCGAACGCGTTTTGTGCTGGAAGATGCGCGTGTGCCGGTGCTCTTGACCCTGCAGCAGTTGCGCGCCGATCTCGGCGCGGAGATTCCGAGTTGCACGATTGTCTGCCTGGACACGGATTGGGAGACGATCGCGGAGGCTCCGACAGAAACCCCTCATAGCGGTGTAGGACCTCAGAATCTGGCGTACGTAATCTATACCTCCGGTTCAACGGGCAAGCCCAAAGGCGTGGCGATCGAACATCACAGCCCGGTGACGCTGGTCCATTGGGCGCAAGAGATTTTCTCCCCGGAGGAGTGTATCGGCGTGTTGTTTGGTACGTCGATCTGCTTCGACCTTTCTGTTTTTGAAATGTTTGTGCCGTTGAGCCGGGGAGGAAAAATCATTCTCGCCGAGAACGCACTGCAACTGCCTGATTTGCCCGCCTCCGGAGAGGTGACTTTGGTAAATACCGTGCCGTCGGCGATCAATGAATTGATGCGCCGCCAAGTGCTACCATCTTCAGTGCGAACTGTGTGTCTTGCAGGCGAGCCCTTGGTAGTCGAGTTGGTGAAACAGGTTTATCAGTTTCCTAGCGTTAGGAAGGTTTACGATCTTTATGGCCCAACGGAAGCCGCCACTTACTCCACATCGGCGTTGCGCCGTGTAAATGGCCCCCGCACCATCGGTCGTCCGTTTGCCAACACGCAGGTCTATCTGTTGGACCAAAACGAGCAGCCTGTTCCGGTCGGTTTGCCCGGTCAGATTTATATTGGCGGAGATGGTTTGGCGCGCGGTTATTTGAACCGCCCGGAACTGACCGCGGAGAAGTTCATTGCCGATCCTTTCAGTTCGCGACCAGGCGCGCGACTCTATAAGACGGGAGACCTGGCTCGTTATTTTCCAGATGGGAACATCGAATTCATTGGGCGGCTGGATCATCAGGTCAAGATCCGTGGTTTCCGCATTGAGCTGGGCGAGATCGAGGCGGTGCTGTGCAGGCATCCCGACTTGTCTGCATGCGCGGTCGTGACCCAGAACGAGGGTGGCGGGGACAAAACGCTTGCGGCCTTTGTCGTTGGCAGGGAGCAATCCGAGATGTCGATCGGAACCTTGCGGCAATGGCTGGGGGAGAAACTGCCGGACTACATGATTCCGTCGCGTTTCTTCGTGCTCCCCGCCTTGCCCTTGACCCCTAGCGGCAAGGTGGACCGGAAGGCATTGGAGAAGATGGACGGAGTGGAATTGGCTGCGGGCACTGACTATGTGCCGC
>Ga0209161_10004826_pt1 | contig 10709 bp, 10 predicted proteins | sample GraSoiAngelo_155_FD_186169 | JGI IMG/M metagenome (GOLD analysis project Ga0209161, IMG submission 186169) | Grasslands soil microbial communities from the Angelo Coastal Reserve, California, USA - 14_1009_13_30cm (SPAdes) (version 2) | ecosystem: Environmental > Terrestrial > Soil > Grasslands...
CGCCTGGGTGAGCGCCTCCGAGGCGGCAAAGTGGAAGTACGTGAAGACCACCTGGCCCTTGCGCATGCACGGCCATTCGGGCTCGATCGGCTCCTTCACCTTGACGATCATCTCGGCCTTCGCCCACACGTGGGCCGCCTTGGACGCCAGGGTCGCGCCGGCCGCGCGATACGCTTCATCGCCGAAGCCCGAGCCAAGCCCCGCGCCCTGCTCCACCAGCACCGTGTGCCCGTCACCCACCAGCGACTCGACACCGGCCGGCACGAGCGCCACGCGGTTTTCGGCCGTCTTGATCTCTCTCGGCACACCGACGATCATGCACTCTCCGTCATAGGTTACGACGCGTTCTCCGGCCCCAACGACACAACTGTCTGTCGCTCGGGAGCGAAGAACTCCGCGGCCACCGCCCCGACCTCGTCCTCGGTAAGCTCGCTCACGGTCGCCAGCACCTGATCGAGGCTCTGGTACGGCTCGCCGTGGACGGGGAAACCGGCCAAACGATACATCCGCGCGGACGGACTCTCCAGAGACAGCATCAGCTGGCCGCGGGTCTGCTGCTTGGCTTCCGCGAGCGCCGCGCCCCGCAGGCCTTCGCGGGCGAGCTTCGCGTACTCCTCGCGGATCGCCGCCTCCGCCTGGGCCGCCGTCTTGGGTTGCGTGCCGACGTACACACCGGCGACGCCAACCTGTCGGTAGAAGCTCGTGAACGCGTAGATCCCGTAGGCGAGGCCCAGCTCCTCGCGGATCCGCTGAAACAGGCGGCTCGACATCCCGCCGCCGAATACGTTCGCCAGCACCAGCAGGGCATACTTGCGGCGATCGGCGTACGGCACGGAGTCCGTCGCGAAGACGATGTGGGTCTGCGCGGTGTCTTTCGCGTGCCGGGCTTCAGCGCCGCGGACGGCTGGGAGTGCGGGGACACTGGACTGCGTCGCCGGTTGCCGCGTACTGCGTTGCCCGTCGAGCCAACCTTGCTTCCCCAGCTCTTCCAGCAGCTCCTCTTGGGTTAGGTTGCCCGCTGCCGCGATGACGCAGTTGGCGGGAAAGTAGGCGCCCGCGTGCAGGTGTTTCAGATCGTCCGTCGAGAGGGCGCTGACGGTGTCGCGCGTGCCGAGAATGGAGTAGCCGTACGGATGCTTGGGCCAGAGGGTCTGGTAAGAGAAATCGAACACCTGGTCGTCCGGGGTATCTTCGACGGTGTTGATCTCCTCGAGGACGACGTTCCGCTCGAGCTCGAGGTCGCCTGCCCGGAGTACCGGGTTTCGGACCAGATCGGTGAGCACGTCGAGCGCTTGCGGGAGATCGGTGTCCAGGACGCGGGCCTGGAAAGCGGTGGTATCCCGGGACGTGTACGCGTCGAGCGATCCCCCCCGGGACTCGAGCGCCAGGGCGATCTGCTGCGCCGTCCGCCGCTCGGTGCCCTTGAAGACCATGTGCTCGAGCAGGTGCGAGACGCCCATCTTGGGGCGGGGCTCGTTGGCGCTGGCGCTCCGTACCCAGATACCCACCGCCGCCGAGCGAACGCTCGCCACCCGCTCCGACAGGACGATGACGCCGCTCGGCGCGGTGGTCTGGAAAATCTCCCGGTCGAGCCGGACCGTCTCCATCAGTGGGAGCGCGCGGGCTCCGGCTTCTCCAGCAGCGCCTTCCGCGACAACCGCATGCGACCGCGCTCGTCTACCTCGAGGAGCTTCACGCGGACGTGGTCTCCCTTCTTCACGACGTCCTCGGTGCGCTCGGTGCGGCCGTGCTGCAGCTCGGAGATGTGCAGCAGCCCTTCCACTCCGGGGATAATCTCCACGAAGGCCCCGAAGGCGGTCGTGCTCTTCACGACGCCTTCGTACACCTTCCCGACTTCGGGCTCCTGCACGAGCCCCTGCACCATGTCCCGGGCCCGCTCCCCGCCTTCGCCCACCGCGGAGATCGTCACGAGCCCGTTGTCGTCCACGTTGATCTCGGCCCCGGTCTGCTCCTGTATGGCCCGGATGGTCTTGCCCTTGGGCCCGATCAGGTCGCCGATCTTGTCCGGCCGGATCTGGATGGTGATGATGCGCGGGGCGTATTTGGACAGCTCCGAGCGAGGCTTCGGGATCGCCTGATCCATGATGCCGAGGATGTGCAGCCGGGCTCGCTTCGCCTTCTCGAGCGCCTCGCTGATGATCTTGAAGTCGAGGCCGGCGATCTTGATGTCCATCTGGATCGAGGTGACGCCCTGACGGGTGCCCGCGACCTTGAAGTCCATGTCGCCCAGGTGGTCTTCGGTACCCAGAATGTCCGTGAGCACCGCCACGCGCTCGCCTTCCTTGATGAGTCCCATGGCGATCCCGGCGCACGCCGCCGTCATCGGGACGCCCGCGTCGAACAGCGCCAGCGAGCCCCCGCTGACGGTGGCCATCGACGACGAGCCGTTCGACTCGAGGATGTCGGAGACGATCCGTATTGTGTAGGGGAACTGGTCGTACGGCGGGAGCAGCGCCTGCAGCGCCCGCTCGGCCAGCGCGCCGTGCCCTACCTCGCGGCGGGACGTTCCGCGAATCGGACGGACTTCTCCGGTCGAGAACGGCGGGAAGTTGTAGTGCAGCATGAACGACTTCGAGGTCTCCTGCGCCACATCGATCGAGTCGATCCGCTGCTCGTCGGATACGGTGCCGAGGGTTGCCGACACGAGCGCCTGCGTCTGCCCGCGCGTGAACAACGCCGAGCCGTGGGTCCGCGGTAACACGCCCACCTCGCAGCTGATCGGCCGCACCGTGTCGAGGTCGCGACCGTCCACCCGCTCACCATGCGCCAGCACCTGGTCGCGCATCGTGTGGTACTCGATTTCCTCGAGCACATTGCCGACGTCCTTCACGTTCTCGGGGAACTCGGCCGCGAGCTCCTCGTGGATGGTCGCCTTCAGGGCCGCGAGCGCCTGAGCCCGCTCGGACTTCTCCGGCAGGTTGAGCGCCTCGGTCACCCGGGCTTCCGCGAGCTGCTTCACCCTCGCCACCAGCTCCGCCGGTGGCTCGACCTTCGTCCATTCCATCTTGGGCTGCCGCATCTCCGCGACCAGCTCATTCGCCGCCTCCAGCAGCTCCCGGATGCCTTTCTGCGCGACCTCAAGGCCCTTCACGATCTCGGCTTCGGTGAGCTCGAGCGCTCCGCCCTCGACCATCACGATCGAATCCTTCGAGCTGGACACGACCATGTCGACGTCGGAGAACTCGAGCTGCTGGAAGGTCGGGTTGAGGATCCAGGCGCCCTCCACCCGCCCCACCCGGACCGCGGCGATCGGGCCGTTCCATGGCACCTTCGACATGGTGAGCGCCGCCGACGCAGCCGTCAGGCCGAGCACATCGGCGTCGTTCTCCTGGTCGGCCGAGAGGACATACACAAAGACTTGGACCTCGTTCTTGAACCCCTCAGGGAAGAGCGGCCGGACGGAGCGGTCGATCACCCGCGCGGCGAGAATCTCCTCGTCCGAGGGCCGGCCCTCACGCTTCAGGAAGCCGCCGGGGATCTTGCCCGCCGCATAGGCTTTCTCGCGGTATTCGACGGTCAGGGGGAAGAACGGGAGGGTCGAGACGTTGTCCGACACGGTCACTGCGGCGAGCACGACCGTCTCCCCGAACTGCACGAGGCAGGAGCCCGCGGCCTGTTTGGCCAGGCGGCCCGCCTCGAGCTTCAGAGCGCGGCCCGCGAAGTTGCGTTCTACGTGTTTCACCATATTGCCTGTCTAGAGCACAAAGAAATGCGCGAGGCGCCCCGGTGCTCTTCCGGGGCGCCCGGCGCGACGCCAGCGGTGTTAATGGCGGAGACCCAGCTCGTCGATGAGCTGCCGATACCGCTCCAGGTCGGCGCGCTTCAAGTACTCGAGCAAGCGGCGGCGCTGCGAGACCATCTTGAGCAGGCCGCGCTGGCCGTGAAAGTCCTTGGCGTGCACCCGGAAGTGATCGGTGAGGCTGTTGATCCGCTCGGTGAGCAGCGCGATCTGGACCGGGGTCGACCCCGTGTCACCCTCGTGCCGCCCGTACTTCCTGACCGGCGTCGTCTTGTCGTACATCTGTTCCAGTTCCCTAATTATTGAGAGCGCAGTAACTTAGACCGCCAACGATTGTTTGTAAAGCCCTCGTGACCGACGCGTTCCCCGCCCCTCCCGCCCCGACCGACCTCGTCGGCCGCACGGTCGGCCCCTACGACATCGAGCGCCCGCTCGGTCAGGGTGGGTACGCCTGGGTGTTCGTCGGACGGGAGTTGGACGGCGCCCCGGTCGCGGTGAAGATCCTGATGCCGCGCTATGCCGGCGACCCGCAGTTCGAGATCCGGTTCCGCAACGAGGCCGAGACCGCTGCGAAACTCCGCCATCCGAACATCATCCGCATCCGCTTCGTGGCCCGCTCTGGGAACTACGTGTACTTCGGGATGGACCTGTGTGCCGACTCCCTCGCCGCCCGCCTCGCCCGCGAGGGCCCGCTCCCCGAGGCGGAGATCGTCCGGATCGCGGCCGACGTCGCCCGGGCGCTCGAATTCGCGCACGCGCAGGGCGTGATCCACCGCGACCTGAAGCCCGGCAACATCCTGCTCCAGTCGGACGGCAGTGCGGTCCTCTCGGACTTCGGTATCGCGCGCGCCCTGTCGGGCTACGTCGCTTCGACCGGCGTGAACATGACGATCGGGACGCCGCAGTACCTCTCCCCCGAGCAAGCCCAGGGGCGACCGCTCGACCAGCGCGTGGACTTCTATGCCCTGGGGGTCACGCTTTACAAGGCGGCCACCGGCGAAGTGCCGTTCACTTCGACCGACTGGTTCGAGCTCGCGCGCATGCACGTGGAGGACGCGCCACCCTCTCTTCGTAAAAAACGGCCGCAGGCCTCCAAGCGGTTCGAGCGTGTCGTGATGAAGTGCCTCGCCAAGCACCCGGACGATCGCTACCGCGATGCGACGGCCCTGCTCGCCGACCTCACCGCCCTGGACGGGTGGAAGCCCGAGGCATACTGGTCGCGCGTGCGGCGCTGGTGGTCAGGGTGAAGCGTTGAGAAGGCGCCGGATCGCCCCGACAATTCGCGCGAACACGCCGGGAGCCGGCGCGGCGGGGGTGGAAGGCGCTCCGATCACTCCCGTCGTCCAGTGGCTCGCGAGGTAGGCCTCGACCGCGCGCCGGAGTTCCTGCTCGTACTGCCTGGGAAACGATCGCTCGGCCAGGCGGATGTCGAACCCTTGCCTGCCCTCTGCGACGCCACCGAGCTCCACGATGCCCGGTGAGGCGCGATCGATGATGTCGACCAGCGGCCCCAATCCGTCCCGGATGCCAGGCGCGCCCTCGCGTCCGTAGTAGGCCGCCGCGACCGCGATCACGAGGCGTTCCGCCTTCACGCGGCCCGCGACGTACCCCTCGAGCGTTTCCCTAATGAGGGAGGATCCGGAGGACATCGTTGGTGAGGGCGAGGATCATCACCGCAAGGAGCACGACGAATCCTACCTGCGTCAGGCGTGCCCGCAGCTCGAGCGAGAGCGGCTTCCGGCGGACCGCCTCGGCAATCAGAAACATCAGCTGACCACCATCCAGAATCGGGATCGGCAACAGGTTCAAGATCGCGAGGTTGACAGAGAACAGGGCGAGGAACGGCAGAAACCAGTCGAGGCCGAGTCGCGCCACCTGGCCGGAGTATTGGCCCACGGTGATGATGCTGCCCACGTCGCGCACGGACGTCTCATGCAGGACGAGCCCCTTCAGGAAGCCGAGGATGAGGACCACCTGACTCCCGGTTTCCTCGAGCCCCGTGAGGACGGCCTGGCCCAGAGGCTCACGCACGTGGATGGTCGGAGGATCCTGCCCGGCGCCGATGGCGCCGTACACGTGGGGACGCGGGGACGCTGTGTCGGCCTCGGTCCTCGGTTCCGGCGTCACCGTCACCTGGAGCGTCTTGCCGCCACGAAGCACATCGACCTGAAGCGGCTTCCCGGGGCTCCGCCAGACGAGGTGGAGCACGTCGCTCCACGACCGCAGCGTATCGCCGTCGACCTTGAGCAGGAGGTCTCCGGGCTTCAGGCCCGCCCGAATGGCGGGCCGGCCGGGCTCGAGAATCCCGAGTTTAGGCGGGTCGAGCCGGACGAGCGCTTGCGCCAATGCCTGGCGCGTGCCAAGGCCATGGTCGGTCAGCTGCACGACGATCGGCTGAGGACGGCCGGCCATGTCGATCCGGAAGTTCGCCGAGCCTCTCAGCAGGAGGTCGAGCAGCACATTCCACGAACGGACGGTGTCGCCGTTCACGCGCACGATTTGATCGCCGAACTTGAGGCCGGCGAGTGCCTCCGCACCGGGAGGCAAGCGGCGCACGTTCACAGAGTCGATCCGGGTGCTGGCCAGTTCTGGCGAACCCGCCGTGGCCGCGATGCCGGCGTACACGAGGAACGCGAACACGATGTTCATCGTCACGCCCGCGACGATCACGATGCAGCGCTTCCACACCGGCTGGCGGTCGAAGGCCCGCGCCGGATCGATCGGCACATCGGACTTGCCTCCTTCGAGCGAACCGGCCATGCCTTCGTCCTCGAGCCCGGCCATCTTGACGTAGCCGCCGAGCGGCACGCGCGCGATCCAGTATTCGGTCTCCCCGCGCCGCCAGCTCAGGATCGGTTTGCCGAACCCAAGCGAAAAGCGCAGCACCTGGATCCCCAGACCCTTCGCGGCCACGAAATGACCCATTTCGTGCACGAAGATCAGGACGCCGAGGACGACGACGACGGCGCCGAGCGTCAGGAGCACGTCGCCTCCCGTGCGAGCCGGCGCGCCTCGGCATCGGCGGCCAGCACCGCTTCGAGCGACTCGGCGTCGGTCGGCTCGTACGCGTCCAGCACGCTCGCCACGGTTTCCGCGATGCGGCCGAATCGGATTCGCCCTTCCAGGAACCGCTCCACCGCCACCTCGTTCGCCGCATTGAATGCCGTGGTCGTGGTGCCGCCCGCCGACGCATACGCCGGGTACAGAGCGGCGCGCACTGGCTCGAACGTGAGGGTCCCCGCGGCCACCGGATCGAAGCGCCGCGCCCCCGCATCGGGCACGCGGTCGGGATGCGTGAGAGCGTACAGAATCGGGAGCTCCATGGTCGGGAAGCCGACCTGGGCGAGGACGGAGCCGTCCACGAACTCGACGAACGCATGCACCACCGACTGGGGATGAACCACGACCTCGACGGCGTCGTACGTGAGCCCGAACAGGAAGTGGGCCTCGATGACCTCGAGGGCCTTGTTCACGAGCGTCGCGGAATCAACGGTAATTTTCTTCCCCATCTTCCACGTAGGATGCCGGAGCGCCTCGTCCACGGTGGCATCCGCCACACGCGCCGGGTCCCACGTCCGGAACGGGCCGCCCGACGCCGTGAGGATGAGCCGCGCCAGCTCGGTCGGGCGGCGGCCCGTGATGCACTGCAGCACCGCGCTGTGCTCGGAATCGACCGGAATGATCTCACCACCACCCCGGCGCGCGGCGCGCGTGACGAGCTCGCCCGCCATGACCAACGTCTCCTTGTTCGCGAGCGCCACACGCTTGCCCGCTTCGAGCGCAGCGAGCGTGGCCTCGAGGCCGGCCGCGCCGACGATGCCGTTGAGCACGATATGCACGTCCGGCCGCGTCGCGGCTTCCACGAGACAGGCCGCCCCTTCGCCCCCGCCCTGTCCCCTCTTCCCTTTCCCCGAGTTCACGAGCCCGACATATCCGGGCTGCCATTCCGCGGCTTGACGCTCGAGCAGCTCCGCGTTGGAGTGCGCCGTGAGCGCCGCCACGCGGAACCGGTCCCGCTGACGCGCCAGCACCTGCAGCGCGGTGCATCCGATGGACCCGGTGGACCCGAGAATCGCGACGCCGACGCTCATGCGAGGCCGAACACCCGGAGGAGGCCCGCGGTGATGGGCAGGACGAAATACAGCGAGTCGAGCCGGTCGAGCACGCCGCCGTGCCCGGGAATGAGCGAGGACGAGTCCTTCACGCCGGCTTCCCGCTTGAACAGGGATTCGGCCACGTCACCGACCTGGGCCATGACCGCCACCACCAGCCCCACCGTCAGCAATTGCACGAGGCTTAGGCGCAGAGCGACGCGGTCGAGCACCAGGGAGCCGTAGAGCAGAGCCGTCACGACCCCGCCCACGAGACCGGCGATCGCTCCGGCCCAGGTTTTTCGTGGGGACAAGATCGGAGCGAGCTTCGCGCCTCCCACGAGCGCTCCGCCCGCCATGGCGGCGGTATCGCACACCCACGTGACCGCGAGCGGCAGGACGGCGAGGGCTACCGAGCCCCGCGGATGCGCGTCCACGTGGGGGCCGTGGCGGATCGCGATGATGAAGCTGAGCAGCGCCGAGGCATACAGGGCGCCGAAGACGGTCACCGAGACCGCCGTGAGTGGATGATGGTTCGGCCCCCGCGCCGCCGCGACGATGAGGACGATGATCAGCCAGACCGCGCCGGCATACACCACGGGCTCCCAGTCGGCCGAGCTCTTGACCCAGTAGGTGGCGAGCGGGCCCCCCGCCGCCGCGATGAACCCCACCCACTCGAGGGCTTCGATCCCCTGCCTGCGGGCGAGGTCGTACACCTCGCGGGTGCCGAGGACGCCCAGGATGGCGAGCGGGCCGGCGAGCCACCACCCGCCGAGCGCTACAAGGGCGAGCGTTGCGGCTATCGCCGGCACGGCGACACCGATGCGCACGAGGAGATTTCGGGACATCACGCGGTGACTTTGCCGAAGCGGCGATCGCGCCGTTGATAGTCGAGGATCGCTTGGAACAGCTCGCGTCGCGTCACGTCCGGCCACAGCACCGGCGTGATATAGAGCTCCGTGTACGCCAGCTGCCAGAGCAGGAAATTCGAGAGCCGGCACTCGCCCGACGTGCGGATCAGGAGGTCGGGATCGCTCCACGGCGCGGTATACAGCCGCTCGCGCACGGCCTCCTCGTCGATGTCCTCCAGCCGCATGACCCCCTTGAGCACGTCCTCGGCCACGAGCCGCGCCGCGCGCGCCAGCTCGGCCCGGGAGGAGTAGGAGATGCACAGGTTGAGGGCGAGCTTCGCTCCGCCCCCCGTCTCCTGTTCGATGCGCTCGACCGCCGTTCGCGCCCCGGGGGCGAGCCGCGTGCGGTCTCCCAAGACATGAACCGCCACACCCTGGCCGCGCAACTCCGCCACCTCTCGGGCGATGTATTCCTCCAGCAGCTGCATCAGCGCCGAAATTTCCGTGGCGGGGCGCTGCCAGTTCTCTTCCGAGAAGGCGAACAGGGTGAGTACCTCCACCCCCGCCTCGATCGCGCCTTCCACCACCTCGCGCACCGCCTTCATACCGGCCCGGTGACCCAGGGGCCGTGGCAGGCTACGCTCGCGCGCCCAGCGGCCGTTGCCGTCCATGATCACCGCGATGTGGCGCGGGACGGCTCCGCTGACGCGGATCTGCGCGAGCAGGTCGTCCGCCATCCTAGACCTCCATGATCTCCGTTTCCTTCGCCTTCACCGCCTCGTCCACCTGTCGCAAATGATCGTCGTGCAGCTTCTGAACGTCCTTTTCGGTGTGCTTTTTTTCGTCCTCGGAGACGTGCTCTGTCTTCTTGACCTTGCTGATGGCGTCGGTACGCGCATGGCGGATCGCCACCCGGCCCTCTTCGGCGAACTTGTGCACGACTTTCACCAGCTCCCGCCGCCGCTCTTCGTTCAGCGGGGGGAGCGGGATCCGGATGAGGTTGCCGTCGTTGGAGGGGGTGAGGCCCAGATCGGATGCGAGGATCGCCTTTTCGACCGCCTTGAGGAGGCCCTTGTCCCACGGCTGGATCGTCAGGAGCTTCGGCTCCGGCGCCGCCACGCTCGCGACCTGGTTGAGCGGCATCTCGCTGCCGTAGGCGTCCACGCGCACCAGGTCCAGCAGGGACGTCGTCGCCTTTCCCGTGCGGACGGTGGAGAACTCCCGCTTCACCGCCTCCACGGCCTTATCCATCGAATGCTTCGCCTGCTTGACGTGATCGGCGAGCGTTGCGGTTGGCGGGCTCATTGGACGATGGTGCCGACGCGCTCTCCGGCCAGGACCCTGGCCGTCGCGCCGGGCTGGTTGATGTTGAAGACGACGATGGGAAGCTTGTTCTCCTTGCACAGACCGAACGCGTTCGCGTCCATCACCGCGTATCCCTTCACCAGCGCTTGCTGAAACGACAGCTCCGAAATGAACTTGGCCTTCGGCTCCTTTTTCGGATCCGCCGTGTAGACGCCGTCCACGTTCGTCGCCTTGAGGAGCACCTTCGCCTCGATCTCGAGCGCGCGTAAGACCGCCGCCGTATCCGTGGAAAAATACGGGTTTCCTGTCCCGCCGGCGAAGATCACCATCCGCCCCTTCTCGAGGTGGCGCACGGCCCGCCGTCGGATGTAGGGTTCCGCGAGCTCCTCCATCCTGATCGCCGACATCACCCGCGTGTCGACGCCCTTTTTCTCGAGGATGTCTTGGAGGGCGAGGGCGTTGATCACGGTGGCGAGCATCCCCATATAATCCGCCGAAACGCGATCCATGCCCTGCTCGCTCGCCGCCGTGCCGCGGAGGATATTGCCGCCGCCCACGACGAGTCCGAGCTGGACCCCGACACTCGCGACGCGCTTCAGCTCGTCGGCGAGGTGGTCGATGAAGCCAAAGTCGATGCCCCCGCCCGCCCCCCGCGTTCCCGCGAACGCCTCACCCGAGATTTTGAGCAGGGCGCGCGGGTAC
>Ga0209161_10004831_pt1 | contig 10706 bp, 7 predicted proteins | sample GraSoiAngelo_155_FD_186169 | JGI IMG/M metagenome (GOLD analysis project Ga0209161, IMG submission 186169) | Grasslands soil microbial communities from the Angelo Coastal Reserve, California, USA - 14_1009_13_30cm (SPAdes) (version 2) | ecosystem: Environmental > Terrestrial > Soil > Grasslands ...
ACACCACCGAGGGGGGCGTACACGGGAATCCCCGCCGCCGCGACCGTGATAAAGCAGGCCCACATCAGGGCGTAGGTCAGCACGAAGAATCTGACGAGGGGCCCCCAGGGTCTCAGGTGGGATCCCTTCTTGCCAGGGTCCATCGTCCGAATGAAAACAGGCGTCGTCGCCGGGCCACCGGGCGGATCGAGGCCGAGAAGATCATTTCAAAATGGTCCAGCACCCGGTCCAGGCTGAAGAACTCATTGGGCCGGTTGTGGTGGAAGTACGGTTCGGCCAAGTGTTGGCGATACAGCGAATCGCTCTCGTCGAGCTCGATGATCCTTTCGATCAGCGCCTCCTCGTCTTGGAAATCGAAGTAATTCAGAAAGCTCTTCGGGTTGAATTCGCGGTGGATCACCGGATTGCCCCAGTAAATCGGCAGGCAGCGCGCCGCCATGGCCTCGACGATCTTTTCAGTCGTGTACCCCGGAAGGGACGCGTTCTCGAAGGCGATGTTGAACTTGTACGGTCTCAAGAACTCAATCTTGCCGCACGGTCCCCCCGGCACCTGGTACCCGATGTTATTGAACGCGCGGCCGCCGGAATCCACTTTCTTGTACCGGCTCAGGCGGTGAAAGAAGGCGTTCCGTTTGCGCGTGGTTCTCGGGTGACGCGTGTTGCTGGCAATGAAAGAGCAGAAGTGAGTCTTTGCCGCCATGATCTCGTCGACATCATCGTCTTCTCTCAGGAGCATGTCCGGCTGGTAATAAAAGGCGTATAGTGGCCAGCGCAGGTGGCGCGGATCGTCCAGGTAATGACAGGTGAACGCGTAATCGCACGTCGTAAAGTCCGGGCGGTGGGATTCGCCTGTAAAGAAAATGCGGGTGCAGGAATGCAGCCGGTGATGGTCTCCGAAGCTGGAGTAGATCACGAAGTCCGGCCGGTCGTGAAGCTCCACGGCATATCGCGTTTTCAGCAGGTTGTAAATCCGATTGTCGTCCTTGCGGAACCCGGGCCAGAAGTCGCAGAAATCAATCCGGACGGTCTTCATGTCGGACCTCACGCGCCTTCGTTCACGCGCCGGCGGCTGCGTACCCAACGGCGGCGTGCTCGCGCAGATGGCCGAACAGGTCCAGCCCGGTCTTCAGGACGACGAGCAGGGCGAGCGGGATCAGCGGTGAGCCGAGCGTCGCGACGAGGAAGCCACCGCCCAGGATCACGACGTGCAGCACCATGACCCGACCATAGGGACGGAACATCAGTGCCGGAACGAGCGCCGATTTGTACTCCCCGGTGCCGATGTAGTTAAACGCGAACGACACGGCGTGGCTCAGCGCGAGACCCCAGGCTGCCGGGGCGACCCCCGCGACCTGAACCGCGTGCACGTATGTCGCCGGCGTGGGAAATCCTCTCCCCGCAAACCCGCCCCCGCCCCCGAACAGGGTGAGCACGAAGACTCCGTGCACGGTGACGAACATGCCGTAGTGGAACGTGAAGAACGGGATCATGAAGAGCTTCGCCGCCCACATCGGTCCGATCTGCGGCTGAGCCACGAGCATGCGCAAGACATTGAACGCGCCCACGATCACGTTCTCGAGCCAGAAAAGCAGCAGGGTCGCGAACACCGTCCAGCAGAAGAACAGAACGCCCGCCAGCGGGACGAGATTCGCCGCCACGAGCACCAGGGCGCTCGGCGAGAGCCGCAGGGCGAGGCGGGCGGGGGCAGGAGGCGTCACGGCGCCACAACGATGCAACGCCGCCAAGGCGCCGCCAAGGGCTTGCCGGCCCCGTCGGCGAGGAGGATCTTGCCGGCGTGAGCGATTCGACCAAGGGGTTGGCCGCGGTGGGGATCTCCGGCAGCCCGTCCAGCACATCCAAGTCGCGCATGCTGGTGGAATACGCGCTGGCCCGGCTAGCGGCGCGGGGCGCAACGACCCAGCTGGTGGATCTGGCGACCCTCCCCGCCGAGCCGTTGCTCGGCCGGGGAACGAGTCCCCCGGTGACGGCGGCGCTCGAGGCGGCGAGCCGCGCGGGGATCGTCGTCGCGGGGACGCCGGTGTACCGCGCCACCTACAGCGGGCTGCTCAAACTCTTCTTCGATCTGCTACCGCAGGACAGCCTGGTGGGCAAGGTCGGCGTGCCGATCGTGACGGGGCATGGGGCCGCCCATTCCCTGGCGGTGGACCACGGCCTGCGGCCGCTGTTCGCGAGTCTGGGCGCCACGGTGGTGGCGAGCGGCGTGTACGCGACGAGCTCGCAGTTTCCGGACGGGAAGCCCGGTCCCGAGCTGCGGCGGGCGGTGGACCAGGCGGTGCACGAAGCGCTGGCGCTCGCTACGGCCGGCCTGCGAGGACCAGTCCCACCAGGCACCTGAGCAACCCCGCCACGTGTCGCGCCGCCAGGTGCTCCCGATAGGCGACGACGCCGACCAACACGAGCAGCAGCGCGGTCGTCACGTTCGCGACCACCGAGGCGAGGCTGCGTCGCGTACGTGATTACGAGCGACACCATAGGATGCACGCCGGGCACGATCGACTTCTGGGCGATGTGATACAGCGTGGTGGCGAGTGCCGTGAGGGCGATCGGCAGGTAAAACAGCATTGCGAGCCCTTTCGTCGAGGCTGGCCGGCGCGGGGCGCGCTTCTCGGGACGCCGCCCCAGACCGAAATGAAAAAATGGAGGCGGAGACTCTGGCGGACGCCTCGGCCATCTCATATACATGGAACCGGCAATGCCGGCCACCGTTCGGATCCTGATCGTCGAGGACGACCCCCAGGACGCGGCGCTCGCTGAGCGCGAGGTCCGCCGGGCCGACATCTTCTGCACGTTCCGGCGTGTCGAGACTCGCGACGACATGGCGGAGGCGCTGCGCGAGTTCGTTCCGGACGTAATCCTCACCGACCATTCGTTACCGGCGTTCGACGCGCGGAGCGCTTTACAGCTCGCACAGCAGCTCTCACCCGGAACGCCGGTGATCGTCGTGACCGGCAGGTTGGGAGACGAGCCAGCCGTCCAGTATCTCCAGGCGGGGGCGGCGGACTACATCGTCAAAGACCAACTGCACCGCCTCGGCCCGGCGCTGCTCCGAGCGCTCGACACCAAGCGCAGCCGCCAAGCCCAGGCACGCGCCCATCAGCTGCAGGGCGCGATCTATCGGATCGCCCAGGTGGCAATGAGCACGCCGGGGCTCGAGGAATTGTTGCCCGCCATTCATCAGATCGTAGGCGAGCTGATGCCGGCGAGGAACTTCTACATCGCGTTGTACGACGCGGCGAACGACCTGCTGAGCTTCCCCTACGTCGTGGACGAGCACGACACGGACTTCTCCTCCAAGAAGCCCGGCAAGGGGCTCACCGAGTACGTGGTGCGGACCGGCCAGCCGTTGCTCGTGACGCCGGAGGTGCAGGTGGAGCTCGAGCGGCGGGGCGAGGTCGAGCTGGTGGGAGCACCGTCGATCGACTGGCTCGGCGTGCCGCTGAAGATCGGCGACCGTGCCATCGGGGCGCTCGTCGCTCAGACCTACACCCCTGGCGTCCGGTACGGGGAGCGCGAGAAGGAGATCTTGCAGTTCGTCTCGACGCAGGTGGCGATGGCCATCGAGCGCAGCCACGCGGAGGCCGATCTTCGCGCGTCCGAGGCGCGGCTGAAGGCGATCATCGATGCCGCCCTGGACGCCGTGATCACGATGGACGGGGATGGGGTGGTGCTCAGCTGGAGCCCGCAGGCGGAGCGGGTGTTCGGATGGCCGGCGTCCGAGGCCGTCGGCGGGAAGCTTTCCACGACGATCATCCCGCCGCGCTTTCGAGAAGCCCACGAGCGGGGACTCGCCCACTTTCTCGGGACCGGCGAGGGACCGGTCCTGAACCAGCGGATCGAGATCACCGGCCTGCGTCGCGACGGACGGGAGATTCCCGTCGAGCTCACGATCACGCCCGTGCGCCTGGGCGGAGCGTGGTTGTTCAGCGCGTTCCTGCGCGACATCAGCGAGCGCAAGCTGCTCGAAGCGCAGCTGCGGCAGGCGCAGAAGATGGAGGCGGTGGGCCGGCTGGCGGGCGGCATCGCTCACGACTTCAACAACCTGCTCACCGCCATCATCGGGTACACCGACCTGGCCCTCGCCGATCTGCGGGAGGGCGACCCGATGCGCCAGGACATGGAGGAGATCTTGCGCGCGGCCCACCGCGCCGCGGGGCTCACGCGCCAACTCCTCGCCTTTAGCCGTCAGCAGGTGCTGGCGCCCCGGGTGCTGGACCTGAACGAGGTGGTCCAGACCGTCGACAAGATGCTGGGCCGCCTGGTGGGCGAAGACATCGAGCTCCAATCTGTGCTGGCCCCGGGTCTGGGGCACATCAAGGCCGACCCAGGTCAACTGGAGCAGGTGATCGTCAACCTCGCCGTCAATGCGCGGGACGCGATGCCCACTGGTGGCAAGCTCACCATCGAGACGGCGGACGTCGAGATGGCGGAAACCCGGGGGCGCGACCTCACGACGGTCCCCGCAGGCCGCTACGTGATGCTGGCGATCACCGACTCGGGGACGGGGATGGACGAGGACACGAAGGCGCGCATCTTCGAGCCCTTTTTCACCACCAAGGAGCAGGGGAAGGGAACGGGGCTCGGTCTTGCCACCGTCTACGGGATCGTCAAGCAGAGCGGAGGGTTCATCTGGGTGTACAGTGAGCCCGGCCATGGGACGACCTTCAAGATTTATCTGCCCCGCGTGGAGGGCGCGGCCGACGCCCTGGCGCCGCCCGTCGGGACGGCCGCAGTCCCCCGGGGGACGGAGACGGTGCTGATCGTCGAGGACGAGGAAGCCGTGCGCGCGCTCGCCAAGACGGCGCTCGCCCGAAAAGGCTACCGCGTGCTCGAAGCCGCGAACGGTGGTGAGGCGTTGCTCCTGTGCGAGTCTGAGCGGGCGCCCATTCATTTGCTTGTCACCGACGTGGTGATGCCAGGCCTCGGAGGGGCGGATCTGGCGCAGCGCCTCGCGCCGCTGCGATCGGAGATGAAAGTCCTGTTCATCTCGGGCTATACGGACCGAGCCGCCGCGCGCCACGGCACGATGCAACCGGGCGCCGCCTACCTGGAAAAGCCGTTCTCGCTGGACGCGCTGGCCCGGAAGGTGAGGGAGGTGCTGGACCGCGAGTAACCTGTCGCAGGTACGCCCCTCCGTGCCGCAAAAACGCCCTGTTCTGGCCGCCGTGGTCTCGCGATGTTGCGTACCAGACCGTGGTCACCGCAAATAGAGTCATGTCTCGAGACCCGGCGGCGCTCGCTGCCGACGAGGAGCCCCGCGTCGTCGCCGAGGTGCAACGCGCGGCGGTCCGTCAGCTCCTGGCGGGCGGCCCGTTTGCCGAGTCGCTGCACATCCTGCTCGTCAGCGTCGTGGCGGCCCTGGTGTGGAACTCCCTGCCGCTCGGCGTCATCGGTGGATGGGTCGGCGCCGTCACTGCGGCGGCTCTGCTACGCACCTGGTGGCGGCTGCGCGTGCGTCGGCGGGCGCCCTCCACCGAGGAGGTCCTGCGGGGTATCCGCCTGACGGTGACCGGTGTCGGGCTGGCGTGGGGAGTCGGCGCCGCCATGGCTATCCCCGCCCTCCAGCCTCACGAGGGCGCGCTGGTCCTGGTGGTGGTCACGGGGATCATCGCCGGCGCGACCAGCACCTTGGTCGGGGACCGCCGGAGCTTCCGCTATCTGCTGATCACCACGTTGGCGCCGCTCCCCTTCGGGATCCTGCTGCAAGGGCACGGCCGGTTCAATGTCATCGCGACCGTCCTGATCGCGCTGTTCGCCCTCGGGATGGACCGTGTGCACCGTCGCGGGTATCGCAACTTTGCGGAGCGCGTGCGCGGGGGGGTTCTGCTGGAGCGCTCCACCCAAGAGGTGGCGCGTCAGCATGCCTACCTCGATGCCCTCATCGCGAGCACGCCGGTGGCCATCGCCGTGTTGGACGACCAGCGTGCCGTCCGTAGCGTGAATGCCGCGTTCGAGACCCTGTTCGGGTACTCCGCGGCCGAGGTCGTCGGTGCAGGCATCGACGGGCTGATCGTGCCCGAAGCGTTCCGCTCCGAGTCGAGTGATCTCGAGACGCGTGTCCGGGGCGGTGAGATCGTTCGGGTGGAAGTCGAGCGTATGCGCAAGGACGGTCGGCGCATCCAGGTTCGTCTTTCGGCGGCCGCCGTGAAGGCCGCTGCGGACGGCGCGCTCGTCGCCCTGTACGAGGACATCAGCGATCGGAAGGCGGCGGAAGCGGCGATGCGCGAGGCGCGCGACCTGGCGGAACGCGTGGCCCGTGCCCGCAGCGCCTTCCTGGCCAACATGAGCCACGAGATCCGCACGCCGATGAACGCGGTCCTCGGTTTCGTCGAGCTGGTGCTGGACACGGAGCTGGCCCCGGAGCAGCGGCGGGCCTTGGAGCTCGTGCGCACCTCGTCCGAGGCGTTGCTCACCATCCTCAACGACATCCTGGACTACTCGAAGATCGAAGCAGAGCATCTGGAGCTCGAATCGATCCCGTTCGACCTGCCCAAGGTCGTTCATGCCACCGCCACCCTGCTCGCGGTCCGGGCACGGGAGAAGCACCTCGAGCTGACCGTGGACGTGCCGCCCGAGGTTCCGCAAATGGTGCGGGGCGATCCGACCCGTGTCCGCCAGGTCCTCATGAACCTGATCGGAAACGCGATCAAGTTCACGGACCAAGGCGAGGTTGACGTGTCGGCCAGCCTCCTTCAGCGCGACGGAGCCGGGGCGGCCGTACAGTTCCGGGTGCGGGACACGGGGATCGGCATCTCGGCGGAGCAGCTCGGCACCATCTTCCAAGAGTTCACGCAGGCGGACGCGTCGATGACGCGCCGCTACGGCGGGACCGGCCTCGGTCTCGCGATCTCGCGGCGGCTGGTGGCGCTGATGGGCGGCGACCTCGCCGTCACGAGCGAGGTCGGCCGCGGCAGCGAGTTCGGCTTCACCCTCACCTTCCCGCTGGAGGCGGGGACGCAGGCTACGGCTCGCGCCGCCGTCTCCCTCGGTGGGCGCCGGCTGCTGGTGGTGGATGACAACGAAACGAACCGGCGGATCCTCCGGGACATGCTGGGGGCGGAGGGCATGGCCGTGCACGAAGCATCCCGCGCCGACACCGGCATGGAGGCGCTCCGCCGCGCCTCCGGATCGGGTACGCCTTACGACCTCGCGATCCTCGACGCCCAGATGCCCGACCAGGACGGCTTCACTCTCGCCACCGCCATCCGCGCCGACCGCGCGCTGGCGGAGACGCGGCTCCTGATCCTCACCTCGGCCGGGCAGCGGGGTGACGGTGAGCGGTGCCGGCAGCTGGGCATCCAGGCGTATCTCACCAAGCCCATCGCGCGGGCGGATCTGGTGGAAGCCGTGGGGACGGTGCTGGCTGGCAGAGCGTCGGCCCCCGGCGCGGCCGACCTCGTCACCCGCCACTCCATCGCCGAGTCGCGCCACGCCCTGCGCATCCTGCTGGCGGAGGACAACCCCGTGAACCAGCAGGTAGCGACGGCCATGCTGTTGAAGCGCGGGCACCAGGTGGACGTCGTGAGCAACGGTCGCGAAGCGGTGGAGGCCGTCGCCGCCGAGGGCTACGACGTCGTCCTCATGGACATCCAGATGCCCGAGATGGACGGATTCGAGGCGACGGAGGAGATCCGCGCCCTGCCACAGGGCCGGACGCTCCCGATCATAGCCCTCACGGCGCACGCGCTCAGCGGGGAGCGCGAGCGCTGTCTGGCGCGTGGGATGAGCGGTTACCTCGCGAAGCCATTCAAGGCACACGACCTGTTTGCCGCCGTCGAAGGGCGGGGCGCCCAGCCGGCTGACGCCGCGGCGGCGCCGTCGCCGGCGGTTGACCTCGCGGCCTTCCGTCGCACCATGGAGGAAGCGGGGGCCGGCGAGGCGGTGGACGGGATCCTCGAGACCTTCGTGGCCACCCTGCCGCAGCGTTTGGAAGCGCTCGTGGCGGCGGCCGGCGGCACCGAGGCCGACCCGCTGCAGCGGGCGGCGCATGCGTTCAGGTCGGCTGCCGGGACGATCGGCGCGGGCCACCTCGCCGCGCTGCTCGAGGACATGGAGGGCGCGGCGCGGGATGGCGATTTGGCCGGGGCACGTGACAAGCTTGAGCACGTACGCGGCGAGGCGCAGGCCGCGCTCGACTACCTTCGAACGGCGACGAAAGGCGGGCAGGATGGCTAACCTGATTTCCGTGCTGGTCGTGGATGACGACCCGGTGTCGAGCGCCCAACTGGGCGCGCTCGCGAAGGCGGCTGGCTACGAGGCCAGGAGCGCACCCAACGGCCGCGAGGCGTGGGAGCTGCTGCAGCTGGCGCGCGTTCCCATCGTGATCTCCGATTGGTACATGCCCGAGATGGACGGGCCCGAACTGTGCCGCCGCATCCGCGCCCGCACGCGCGAGCCGTACGTCTACTTCATCCTCGTCACGTCGCGCGGCGGCAAGCAGCAGTACCTGGCAGGCATGGAGGCCGGGGCGGACGATTTCATCGCCAAGCCGGTGGACCCGGATGAGCTGCGCGCCCGGCTCAAGGTTGCCGAGCGCATCCTCGGCCTGCGCAAGGAGATCGAGCAGCTCGAGGTCCTGCTCCCCATCTGCTCGTACTGCAAGCGAATCCGGAACGACAAGGAAGAGTGGGAGCCGCTCGAGACGTATATCGAGAGGCACTTCGAGACGCTGCTCAGCCACGGCATCTGCCCCGACTGCTACACCAAGTACGTGCAGCCGCAGCTCGATCGCGACACCTCTGCGTGACAGAACCCGCCACACAACCACCGCCGGCGCGAGCATCGGCCGGTGGTTGGTGGGCGACGGTGCGGGAGGCGCTGCGCGGCTCACGCCACGACTACACCTCCGGCCCGCTGGGCCGGGCGATCGTGCTCCTCGCGATTCCCATGGTCACCGAGATGATCATGGAGTCCGTGTTCGCCGTGGCCGACGCGTTCTGGGTGGCGAAGCTCGGCGCCGATGCCTTGGCGACCGTGGGGCTCACCGAGTCGCTGCTCACCCTCATCTACACGGCGGCGATGGGGCTCTCGATCGGCGTCACGGCCATGGTGGCCCGGCGCATCGGCGAGGGAAACCCCGCAGCGGCAGCCGAAGCGGCGGTGCAGGGAATGGCGCTCGGGCTGCTCGTGGCGGCCGTGATCGCGGCCGTCACGGTGCCGCTGGCGCCGCGCCTCCTGGCGGTGATGGGCGCGACGCCCGCCGTCCAGGTCATGGGGTCGAGCTACGCGCGCGTGATGCTCGGCGGGAACGCGGTGATCCTGCTGCTGTTTCTGATCAACGCCATGTTCCGAGGCGCCGGCGACGCGGCGATCGCGATGCGCGTGCTGTGGCTCGCCAACGGCATCAATATCGTGCTCGGGCCCTGCCTGATTTTCGGCGTCGGGCCGTTCCCGCGACTGGGCGTCACCGGCGCGGCCATCGCGACCACCATCGGGCGCGGCACCGGGGTGCTCTACCAGCTGCACCGGCTGTGGCGCGGCGACGGTCGGGTCGCCATCCGGCGTGCCCAGCTCAAGCTCCAACCCGCCGTGATGCGGACGATGCTCCGGCTCTCCGGTACGGGCACGGTGCAGGTGTTCATCGGCATGGCGAGCTGGATCGGACTGGTGCGGATCGTTTCGAGCTTCGGCTCGGAGGCGATCGCAGGATACCAGATTGCGATCCGGGTCATCGTGTTCGCGTTGTTACCCTCATGGGGACTCGCCAACGCGGCGGCGACGCTGGTGGGGCAGGGCCTCGGCGCCGGACAGCCCGATCGGGCCGAGCGGGCCGTGTGGCTCGCCGGGTTCTACAACATGCTGTTCCTGGGCGCGGTGGGTGCCGTGTTCGTGGCCTTCGCGGAGCCCATTGTCAGCGTGTTTACGCGCGACCCGGCGATCGCCCCGGTCGCGGTGCTGTGCCTGCGGACCATCAGCTACGGGTTCCTGTTCTATGCGTACGGGATGGTGATCACGCAGTCGTTCAACGGCGCGGGCGACACGTGGACGCCCACGTGGATCAACCTGGGGTGCTTCTGTTGGCGCGGCACGCGGGGCTCGGGCCGCAGGGGGTGGCCTTGGCGGTCATGATCGCGTTCTCGACACTCGCCGTCGTGAGCGCTGTGATCTTCCGACGCGGCCGCTGGAAGCTGCGACGGGTCTAGCCACCCCTTGGGCTGCGGTACCGGCCCACCCCTTGCGTACCTGTTGCGTCGACGCATCGCCCCACGCCGCTTGACAGGGGAACGGGGAGGAACACACCCTGGTACCGGCAAGCGACAATAGCCTCGTCGGAACTCACCCGGCCCCGTTGCGCCCGCGATCAGGCCAACGGGGCGCTGCGTGTCGTAGGAGCACGTATATGGAAGCGAAAGAGCTGCTGGACAGTCTCGACGTCGGTGTATTGGCGATGGCTCCCGATTGGACGATCGCCGAATGGTCGGCGGCGGCCGCTCGCATCACCGCGCTGCCCGCGGACCGGGTCCTGGGCCAAAGCATCTGGATCGCCTTCCCGGCGGCGAAGGGCACCGAGCTCGAACGGGTGTTCGGAGACGTACTGGCCGACGGCAGGCCGCGCACGTTCTTGGCGCCCGCCGGAGCGCCGGAGGCGCCGGGGACCGTGCTGGAGACCCGAGTCACCCGCGGGGCGGCGGATCATCTCGCCGTGGCCTTCCGACCCGTGCACGAGGAGCTGGCGCCGGAGTCGCGCG
>Ga0209161_10004838_pt1 | contig 10701 bp, 6 predicted proteins | sample GraSoiAngelo_155_FD_186169 | JGI IMG/M metagenome (GOLD analysis project Ga0209161, IMG submission 186169) | Grasslands soil microbial communities from the Angelo Coastal Reserve, California, USA - 14_1009_13_30cm (SPAdes) (version 2) | ecosystem: Environmental > Terrestrial > Soil > Grasslands ...
ATTTCATCGAGGGCGACATCCGCTCTCTCGATCAATGCCGCCGGGCGTGCAGGTCGGTGGATGTCGTTCTGCATCAAGCGGCCCTCGGCAGCGTGCCGCGCTCGATCGCAGACCCGATCGGCGCGAACGAGAACAACGTCACGGGTTTTCTCAACATGCTGGTAGCGGCGCACGGAGCCGGCGTCTCGCGCTTCGTCTACGCCGGATCGAGCGCAACCTACGGCGATCATCCCGCCCTCCCGAAGGTGGAGTCGCAGGTCGGCCGGCCGCTGTCGCCTTACGCGCTGACCAAGTACGTGAATGAGCAGTACGCCGAGATCTTCGCGCGCTGCTATGGATTTCCCTCGATCGGGCTGCGCTACTTCAACGTGTTCGGCCCGCGCCAGGATCCGAACGGGGTTTATGCGGCCGTGATCCCGAAGTGGATCGCCAGCATGATCCGCGACGAGCCCGTCTTCATCAACGGCGATGGAGGGACGGCTCGCGATTTCTGCTATGTCGACAACGCGGTTCAGGCGAATCTGCTCGCGGCCGTGGTCGACGACCCGGCCGCCGTCAACCAGGTCTACAACGTGGCGGTGAGCGAAAAAACCACCCTCAACGAGCTTTTCGAGATGATCCGTTCGCGGCTCGAGACGCATTATCCCCATCTGCGCGATCTGCGCCCGGTCTATCGCGAATTTCGCCCCGGCGATGTGCGTTTCTCGCGAGCCGACATCGGCAAGGCGCAGCAGCTTCTCGGATACCGGCCGGCCTGGCGGGTGCGGGACGGACTGGCGCGGGTGATCGACTGGCACGTCGCGAACCTCGCGCGGGGGCGTTCGACCGATGATCGGGTGCCGGCGTCCCAGGTCGTGCTCCGCGGATCGTAGTTCTATCGGCTTGCCTCGGATCGCGGACTTTCAACATTTCGGGGTCATAGTCATGCCGGCTTCTCTAACTGTCGGGGAAGGAACACTCATGCTCATTATGGTGAAACGCGCTCGCGTGGCGGTTCTATTGGCAATTTTCGGCGTGGCCTGGGTTCCGCTCCAGGCTTTCGCGCAGGTACCAATACCGTGTATACCGGGTTTGACGTGCCCCAGCCCGGACAACACCCCGCCGACGGTCAGCATCACGTCTCCCGCCTCAGGCGCCACCGTTTCCGGAACGATCAACGTGACGGCCAGCGCCTCCGACAACAGAGGTGTCGGAGGCGCTGGCCGTCACGTTGATCGTTCCGGAAACGGTGGCGCCTGAGGCGGACGACACCACCGCGCCGTATTCGGTGCCCTGGGACACGACTACCGCGAGCAATGGCTCGCATACCCTCACCGCCGTCGCGCGCGATGCCGCCGGCAACAGCGCCACCTCGACGCCGGTCACCGTGACGGTGTCCAATGCTCCTGCGCCGCCGGCGGCGGTAAAGCGCTATGAAGAGACCGATCCGTCCGTGAGCTTCGGCCCTGGCTGGATCCGGGATGGCGGCCAGTTCGGATGGAGCGGGGGAAGTGCAATGGAGTCGCAGACGCCAGGCGCTCAAGCCACGTTCGCCTTCACAGGGACCTCGGTCACTTGGCTTGGCATGCGCGGGCCCGACAGCGGCATCGCTCGCGTCTCGATCGATGGCGTCTTCGTGTCCCAGGTGGACATGTTCGCGAGGTCGTACGAGGTCCACGTTCCCGTCTTCAAAGCGAAGGGCCTCGCCAACGGCAGCCACACGCTGACGATCGAGGTGACCGGGCTGAAGAACACTGATTCGCAGGCGGCGATGTCGCCTTTCGCCCTCGCGGTCGTGGATGCGTTCGAGGTGCCTGCGCAGGTCGTTTCGCACATCCAGGATACGGATCCGGACATGAGCTACACCGCCGGCTGGACTCGGGGCGATACCACCCGCTCGTGGAGCGGCTGGATGGCGTCGATCTCGTCGGGGCCGAGCGCGCAAGCGACCTTGCCCTTCAACGGAACGTCGATCAGCTGGATCGGCTATCGCGGTCCCGACGCGGGGATCGCTCGCGTGTACATCGATGGGAGCTTCGTCGCCGAGGTCGACCTGTATTATTCGGACCCCAGGGTCCAGGCGATCCTCTTCACCTCGCCACCCTTGGCCGACGGCAACCATACGATCACGGTTGAGGCGACGGGCCTCCAGAACGCGGCTTCGTCGGGAACTCTGGTCGCGGTGGATGCGTTCGATGTGATGAGGCCGGGGACACGCTTCGAAGAGACCGAGCCGCCCGTTGCCTACGCGGGCAATTGGATCCAAGGCAACCTGAATAGAGCGTGGAGCTTGGGGACCATCGCAGAATCCAATTCGGCTGGCGCGACCGCCACGTTCACCTTCACTGGGACGTCGGTCAGCTGGATCGGCTGCCGCAAATTCACCACCGGAATCGCCAACGTGTATCTGGATGGAGTGTTCGTGAGAGAGATCGATACGTTTGAAGCCGCGCCGATTGAGGCATACCAGCACATCATCTTTACGGCGTCGGGCCTTGCCGCCGGTACCCATACGTTGACGATCGAGGCGACGGGTCGGCAAAACCCGGCCGCGAGCAACAATTACGTCGTCGTGGATGCCTTCGATGTCCGTCCATAAGGCAAGCCGATGGGCCTGTCTTAAGGCGCTCGGCCCAAGGAATAGCCATGCTGGAACTGCTTGAAAGATCCGATCTTCAGACGGAAGCCCGGTCCGACAGCCGCCAACAGCCGGCGACGGTTGCCGTAGTCGGCCTGGGCTATGTCGGGCTTCCGCTCGCGGTCGAGTTCGGCAAGCGCCGTCCGACGGTCGGTTTCGACTTGTCGCGCAAGAAAATAGAGAATCTCCAGCGTCGGACGGACACGACGGGCGAGGTGTCGGCCGCCGAGTTGGAGGAGGCGCGGTTCCTGCGCGTTACGCCGGATCCGGTCGGGCTCGAGCAAGCAGAGTTTGTCATCGTGGCTGTTCCTACCCCGATCAATGCGGCGCGGCAACCCGACCTTGCGCCCCTCGAATCGGCCAGCGTCACGGTCGGCCGGCATCTGAAACCGGGCGCGACGGTCATCTACGAGTCGACTGTCTATCCGGGGGCGACCGAAGAGGTTTGCGTCCCGATACTCGAGAAGCAATCCGGCATGAGATGGCGCCAGGATTTCCACGTCGGGTATTCCCCCGAACGCATCAATCCCGGCGACCGGGAGCACAGCCTTGCCAAGATCGTCAAGGTCGTGTCCGGAGACGACCCGGACACGCTCGAAAAGGTTGCCGACCTGTACGCGTCGGTGGTAAATGCCGGCGTTCACCGCGTTTCCTCGATTCGCGTGGCCGAAGCCGCCAAGGTAATCGAGAACACGCAGCGCGACCTCAACATCGCCTTCGTCAACGAACTCGCCATCATTTTCGACAAGCTCGGCCTCGATACCGTGGAAGTCCTGAACGCGGCTGGCACCAAATGGAATTTCCAACACTTCCGTCCCGGTCTGGTCGGCGGCCACTGCATAGGTGTCGATCCCTATTACCTGACGCACAAGGCGGAGCTGGTCGGCTACCACCCGGAAGTGATCCTCGCGGGCCGCCGCATCAACGACGGCATGGGGGCACATATCGCGCGCAAGACGGTGCAACAGATGATCCTCGCAGGCCGCAACATCAAGGGCGCGCGCGTCAACGTCCTCGGGGTCACGTTCAAGGAGAATTGTCCCGACGTCCGAAACTCAAAGGTCATCGACATCATCCACGAGTTGCATGGGTTCGGCGTCGAAACCTTCGTGCACGACCCGGCCGCCGATGCCGTCGAAGTTCTGCACGAGTACGATCTCCGGCTGCGGTCGTGGGAAGATCTGCCGGCGGCTGACGCCCTGATTCTCGCGGTCTCCCACCGCCAATTCCTCAGTCTGCCGGCGCCAGCCTATATGGAGAAGGTCGTGCGCCGCGGCTGCATCATCGACGTCAAGTCGGTGCTCGACCCGACGCCGTTCCGCAAGGAGAGCCTGCGGGTGTGGCGGCTGTAGCGTGTCCCGCAAGGTCGCGCGAGTTCAGTTCTAGTCCATTCGACGGCGGCGGAGGCGTTTTTTGAGTATTGGTGCTGCAGCGCCCGAGAGGACCTGAGGGCCCTTGACCTGAGCCTGAGGCCGATATGTGCGGAATTGCGGGATGGATCGCGGGACCGGAGAGTGCGCTCGCGGAAGACACGCTCGAGTCGATGCTGCATGCGATCGCCCATCGCGGGCCCGACGATCAAGGTGCTGCACGCTTCCGCTGCGCCAGCACCGGCCACCATGTGTTCTTGGGGCACCGGCGGCTTGCCATCATCGACCCGGAAGGCGCGCGCCAGCCGATGTGCGATTCCGAGGCCGGCCTCGCGCTGACCTTCAATGGGGAAATCTACAACTTTCGCGAGCTGCGAGAGGAGCTCAGACGGTTCGGTTACCGCTTCACGCGCGATTCCGACACCGAAGTGCTGCTGCGCGCTTATCAGCACTGGGGGCGCGAGGTCGTCCATCGCCTGCGCGGCATGTTCGCCTTCGCGATCTGGGACGCGCGCAACGAGCGCCTGTTCTTGGCGCGAGACCGCTTCGGCGAGAAGCCGCTGTTTCTCTACGAAAACGGTAGCGGACTGTACTTTGCGTCGGAGGTCAAGGCGCTGTTGCGCGTGCCGGGCGTCAAGACCTCGGTAAACCTGGAGGCCGTCTGGGACTACCTGGCTTATCGCTACGTTCCGGGTCCGAAGACTCTCTTCACCGGCATCCGGAAATTGATGCCCGGGACGGCTGCTGCGTGGGAACGCGGGAAGCTTGAGGAACAGCGCTACTGGACAGCTCCGGACCGCAGTCCCTGTCGCTTGCAACAACCGCAACGCGATGCCGTCGCCGCATTCCTGTACCGGCTCGACGAAGCCGTCAAGCTGCAGATGGTGAGCGACGTGCCGTTCGGCGCGTTTCTCTCCGGCGGACTCGACTCCTCGACCATCGTCGCCCTCATGAGCCGGCATAACTCGAAGGTCAATACGTTCTCGGTAGGCTTCCGGGAAGGGGGCTACAGCGAACTCGCCTACGCGGACGAGGTAGCGGCGCACTTCGGAACCCAGCACCACGAAATCGTGGTCGCGTATCGCGACATCATCGAGCGGCTCCCGCAGCTGGTGGCTTACCGGGATGCGCCCGTGTCCGAGCCAGCGGACGTCCCGATCTACCTGCTGGCGCGTGAAGCCGCCCGCAGCGTCAAGATGGTGCTGACCGGAGAGGGGAGCGACGAACTCCTGGGCGGATATCCCAAGCATATCGCCGAGCGCTTTGCGCAGGGCTACCAATTGCTTCCAGGGTATGTTCGACATCGTCTCGTCGAGCCGCTCGTCTACGCGCTTCCCTACGGTTTCCGGCGGATCAAGACGGCCGTGACCAACCTCAACATCGAGGATTGGCGCGAGCGTTACGTACGCTGGTTCGGCGCCCTTAATCGCAGCGAACGTGACCGGTTCTCGACCTTGCGCCTGAACGGCACATCGTTCACCGATGCGCCGCCGTTCGATGCAGATTCGCGCAGCAGCGCGCTGAGGCGCATCCTTTACTTCGACCAGACGAGCTGGTTGCCGGACAACCTGCTCGAGCGCGGGGACCGCATGACCATGGCAGCCTCGATCGAGGCGCGCGTCCCGTTCCTTGATCACGAGCTCGCTGCGTTCGTTTCGTCCCTGCCCGACCGCTACCGGATACGGCGCCTGCGCAGCAAGTGGATATTGCGGGAGGCGGGCAAGCAGCTGCTCCCCAAACGCATCCTAACTCGGCCGAAAGTGGGCTTCCGTGTCCCGATCAACGAGTGGTTTCGCGGCGAGATGCGCGACTACCTGCTGGATCACCTGCAGGGCGGCTCGTCGATGATCCGGGCGTATTGCGACGCGCGAATCCTCGACAGGGTGCTGGCCGATCACCTGAATGGCGGACAGAACCACGAGAAGCTGCTGTGGTCGCTCCTCAATCTGGAAATCTGGCACCGACAATATGCCCGCGCATGATTTCGTAGAACGCGAACTCGGGCTCAAATCCGGTTTCGTGGCCGCTCGGATGAAGGAGTGGCTCCTGTGGCGTCTCAACAGGTTGGGCTGCATGACGCGTGCGGAAATCCGCCATCGACTGCTGAGGACGATGAAGATTCGGGCGGAGCGTTGGGGACTCCTGGGGTCCGATGTCGTCCCGCCGCCCGATCTCGCGCAGGCGACGCGTCTTTGGATTCACGCCAAGGCGAGAGTGGATGCGGCGCCGTACCTCGCTGCGGCGGACAGACTTGCCGCGGGCAAGTTCGACGTGTTTGCTCTACGGGGCGTCGAGCTTGGCTCGCCACCGCGCTGGAACCGCGATCCCAAGACCGGCGTCGAAGCGCCGCTCAGCTTCGGCCTGCTGCTCGACCATCGCGATTCCCGCCGCGTGGGAGAGATCAAATATCTGTGGGAGCTCAACCGGCATCTCCATATCGTGACGCTGGCGCAGGCCTACGCGCTCAGCCGCGATGTGCGATATTTCGACGTGGTGCGGCGGCACCTGGAGAGCTGGTTTGCCTCCTGTCCCTGCCGCATGGGGCCCAACTGGTCGAGCGCGCTCGAGGCGGCGATTAGGCTGATCAACTGGTCGGTGGCATGGCAGCTCCTAGGCGGCGCATCCTCCCCGCTGTTCGAAGATGCCGACGGTGCGCGGCTGCGACAACGCTGGCTGGTATCGATCTATCAGCACGCGCAGTTCGTCCAAGAGAACTTCTCGCTTTATTCCTCGGCGAACAATCACCTCATCGGCGAGGCAGCAGGGCTGTTTGTCGCGGCCGTGACTTGGCCCTGTTGGCCGCGCGCGCGCGCGTGGCTCGCGGAGGGCAAGGCGATCCTCGAGCGGGAGGCCCCGCTGCAGAACGCTCCCGATGGCGTCAATCGCGAACAGGCGGTGTCGTACCAGCAATTCGAGCTCGATCTGTTTCTGCTTCCGCTCCTCGCCGGCAGGGCGAGCGGGCAGAAGTTTTCGGCGGCGTTCGAGTCGCGCATCGAAGCGATGATGGAGTATCTCGCCTCGATCATGGATGCGGGCGGCAATATCCCCATGTTTGGCGATTCCGACGACGCTCTGGTCGTGAAGCTGGCGCAGGGCGGCGGGTATTGCCGTTACCGGTCGCTGCTCGCTACCGGCGCGATCCTATTTCGGCGCGGCGACTTAAGGGCGAAAGCGCGCGGGCTGGATGACAAGACGCGCTGGCTTTTCGGCGAGGGCTCAGACGCGGCGTACGAGGGGCTCGACCGCCGCGGGACGCAGCTTCCCATCAGGCGAGCGTTTTCCGAAGGTGGCTATTACATCCTCGGCTGTGATTTCGAATCCGGGAACGAGATCCGACTGGTTGCCGATGCGGGTCCGGTTGGTTATCAAACGATCGCGGCCCACGGCCACGCCGACGCCTTGGCGTTCACGCTGTCTGTGGGCGGGAAGGAGTTCCTTATCGACCCGGGTACCTACGCCTTTCACACGCAAGGCCCTTGGCGCCGCTACTTTCGCGGCACTGCCGCCCACAACACCCTGCGAGTCGATGGCATGGATCAGTCGCAGCCCGGCGGAAGCTTCATGTGGCTGAGAAAGGCCGATGCTCGATGCACGCTGTGGCGGTCCTCAGATGATCGCGACGTGTTCGAGGGCAGCCACGACGGTTACGCGCATTTGCCGGATCCGGTCGAACATCGTCGAAGAATCACTCTCGAAAAGCGGGCGCGGCAGGTCATCCTCGAGGACACCATGCTCATGTCCGGAGCGCACGAAATCGAGTTGTTCTTCCACTGCAGCGAGCAGTGTCGCGTCGAGCCCGCTCCGGGCTGCTGTCTGATTAGCCGAGACGGAAGGATGCTGATCCTGCGGCTCCCGGAGGCGCCGGGAGCAACCACGCGGGTCCATTGCGGCAAGCTCGCTCCGATCTCCGGGTGGGTATCGAGAAGCTTCGACGAGAAACAACCGGCCCCAACCATTGTATGGCGCGCCCGGCTCGCGGGCGATGTTGTTCTACGCAGCGAGATCAGCTGCTGTGATCCCGCGAGCCCGCGCTCCGCGCAGCTTGATAAGACCGCCGCACTGCTGCGCATGGGCTTTTTCTAAGATCGACGTCATGTGCGGTTTCGTTCTCGCTTATTCCCAGACGGGCGATCACCTGCCCGATCAGACCCTGCTCGGCCGGATGGATATCGTCCTCCGCCACCGGGGGCCGGACGAGCACGGGCAGCATCGCTCCGACCGCGCCGCCATGGGACACCGTCGCCTCGCTATTATCGACATCACCGGCGGACACCAGCCGATGTGCACCCCGGACGGGCAGGTCTGGATTGTGTTCAACGGCGAAATCTACAACTTCCGATCGGTTCGAGACGAGCTTGCCGCCGCAGGACATGCTTTGAACACGAGCTCCGACACCGAGGTTCTCCTTCATGCCTACCTGATCTGGGGCGAAGAGTGTCTCCGACGGCTCAACGGCATGTTTGCCTTCGCGATTTACGACGGACGCACCCAGACGCTCTTCGCTGCCCGCGACCGCTTCGGCGAGAAGCCGCTCTACATATTGGAACTCGACGGCACCCTCTACCTCGCATCCGAAATGAAAGCCCTGGTCGAGGCAGGCCTGGTCGAGAAGCGTCTCGATCCCGTTGCGCTGTATAACTATTTCACCAATTCGTACGTGATGGGTCCCCGCACCATTTTCCGCAGCGTGCGCCGGCTGCAACCGGGCCATTGGCTGAAGGCCGATGGTGCCGGCGTGCACGAGCACCGCTACTGGGCCCCGCCAGATCCAACCGAAGAGCGCGCAGACGGGAAAGCGGTCATCGAAGAGGTTATTGCAGTCCTAAAGGATTCGGTGCGGCTCCGGCTCGTATCCGACGTGCCGATCGGATTCTTTTTATCAGGTGGCGCGGACTCTTCCGCGGTCGTGGCTCTGGCAAGCGAGGTGAGCGGCCAGCGGCTCGAAACCTTCTCCGTCGGCTTCAAAGAAGAGCGCTACGACGAGCGCGAACACGCACGTTACGTGGCGAACAGGTTCGCCACGCGTCACCACGAGTTTGTGCTCGAGCCGGCCGGCATGGAGATCATCGATCAGATCGCGTGGCACACGGATGAACCGTTCGCGGATCCCTCGGCATTGCCGACCTGGTACCTGTCGCAGCTGACGCGTCAGCACGTGAAGGTGGCCTTGTCGGGCGACGGCGGCGACGAGATGTTCGCCGGTTATGACTCCTATCGCGGCCACGTATTGAGCGAGCGGCTGCGCAAGCTTCCCGGTTTCGTCCGCGCCGCCGTCGCGGCCGCAGTCCGGTCGATGCCCGCGTCCGACACCGGCAGACGCGTCGCCTGTCTCCGCCTCGCCTGCAACATCGAAGATGCCGAGCTGGAAGCGGGTGACCGTTTCGTCGCCAAGCAGCAGGTCGCATTCCGCCGAGAATTTCTCGCCGGCATTTCACCCTACCTCGCGCCGCACGCGTCCGTCGCCAATGATCGCGCATTGTTTGCGCCCATGTTCGACGACGCGCGCTCGCCCCTCGCCGGCATGACGCTTTGGCAGCAGACAGTAAGCCTTGCCGACGATATGCTGGTCAAGGTGGATCGAATGAGCATGGCGCACGGCCTTGAGGTGCGGGCGCCATTTCTTGATCATCGCCTCGCCGAGCTGATGAACTGCGTGGGGTTCGACACCAAGCTGCGTGGGGGCCGGCAGAAATATTTGCTGCGCAAGGCGATGGAGCGCTACTTTCCCGCGGAGTTCCTCTGGCGCAAGAAGCAGGGATTCTCCGTTCCGCTCAGCTACTGGTTCAAGGACAGCCTAGGCGACTTTATTCACCAGAAGCTGCTGGCGCCCCGCGCAATGGTGGGTCAAGTGTTCAAGCGCGAAGCGCTCGAGCGCATCATCGGGGAGCACGCGCGCCTGACCCGCGACTGGAGCTTCGCGCTTTGGACGCTTCTCATGTTTGAGACTTGGTGTGGCCGCTACCAAGTCGGCCCCGACGCCCTGTCGACATGAGTGCAATCCGTCCCAAGGTCTTGATGGTCGGCCCGTGGCCGCCGACCCTGGGCGGCGTGGCCACTTTCATGAACAACGTGGTCAGATCGCCGCTCAGGGAAAAATACGACTTCGTTCCCTTCACCACCGCGCGTCCCGGGAAGCGCAATGTGAGCGGCGACAATTACGGCTATGTCGCCATTCTCCGCGGCGGTTTGAAGCGCGTCGTTCAAGGTATTCTCGTCACGCTCTGGCATTTTGTCGCTTATCCCTGGGTCGTCGTCCTGCGTCGACCGAAAGTTATCCAGATCCAGGCCAGCGACTTCCATGCGTTCTGGGAAGCGTCCCTCTATGTGCTGATGGGGACGATTTTCCGCTGCCCCATCGTGCTTCGAATCGGCGGCTCGTTCAATCGGTTTTGGGAGTCCTCAGGTGCCACGGCGCGCGCCGCGATTCAATGGACGTTGCGACAACCCTCGCTGCTAATCGTGCAGTCGGAGTATTGGAAGAACTACGTAACCGGCCTCGGACGCACCGCTCCCACGGTCATCCTGAACAATTTCGTGCCCGATACTCTGGCGGAGAAACGGCCTTCCCCGGCGCCCGCGGTACCGCGCTACCTCCTTTTCTGCGGCGAAGCACCGGAGCTGAAGGGCGCGTATGTGCTGTTGGATGCGGTTCGGAAGCTGGTTGAGCGCGGCGTCGGGGTCGAAGTCACCTTGATGGCGGTGACCATTCCGCTG
>Ga0209161_10004840_pt1 | contig 10697 bp, 10 predicted proteins | sample GraSoiAngelo_155_FD_186169 | JGI IMG/M metagenome (GOLD analysis project Ga0209161, IMG submission 186169) | Grasslands soil microbial communities from the Angelo Coastal Reserve, California, USA - 14_1009_13_30cm (SPAdes) (version 2) | ecosystem: Environmental > Terrestrial > Soil > Grasslands...
CGCCACGATCACAGCGTGCCGTTGGCCAACCTGGAGCTGCTGCGGCGCAGCCTGGGGTCGCCGTGGATCGAGACCGGCGTGCTCGAACACAGCTGGCACGTGATCACCATGGACGTGGAGCGCGACGAGGTGGGGCGTCTCGCCGCCGAGTTCCTCGAGCGCGTCGAGGCCGCGCCGGCCCACGCTGAGTCCGATCGGCCGCGAAGTTAGGAGCTCGACTTGAGATGGAATCTCCGCGCGCGCCGCGCGCGGCCGAGCGAAGCGAGCGGGGAGTGAGGACCCGGCGGGCTCCGCCCGACGGGGCGAGGGGCAGAGCCCCTCGCTCATCTAGCTAGCCGAGGGAAAAACGAGACTCGGGTCTCCCAACCGAGCCAACGTGGTCGAGCGCGAGCAGCCAGCCGGCCTCCGGCGGCGGGGCGACGCCTTCTCCCAGATCGAACGCGATGGATGTCACGAAGAGCCGATCGAGCGCGGGCCCGCCGAAGGCGACGTCACTCGGGTTCGGCAGCGGAAGGTCCCACAGCCGGTCGAGGCCGGTCGCCGTGAACCGTGCGAGCTTGCCGCTGCGCAGCACGCAACTCCATACGCCGCCGTCGGAGTCTGCAGTCGCGCCGTCGGGTGCGCCACCGAGCGCGCCGTGGTCGGCGAACAAGCGTCGCTTACCGACGGTTCCGGCCGGGCCGTCGTAGTCGTAGGCATAGATGGACCGCGCGAGGGTGTCGGCGAAGACGAGCGTTGACTGTCCGCCGATGTCGACCACTACCGGACCGTTGGCGTTGCCGATGCCGTCATCGAGCAAGCGCCAGCCATCCGACGCGGAGAACCACCAGAAAGCCCCCGGACCCGGGCCGAGGTTCAGCGTCCCGGTCACGAGGTTGCCCGAGTCGTCGGCGTTGGCGTCGTTCGCCCGCCCGTACATGCCGTCGGGGTAGGCCACGAGCAGGTCTGACGTGCCGGCGTCGGGATCCACCACATGAAGTCCGCCGTCCAAGCAGATGACCAGCTGGCGGCCCCCGGTCAGGACGAGGCCTGTTGGCAGACTGTCGAGCTGGAGTGTGTGGAGGGGCGGTTCGCCGCCCTCGAGCCAGTGCAGGGTCTGCTTGGCACAGTCGACGAAGTAGAGCCGCTGGCGGACGTCGTCCCAGCGGAGGCTCTCGCCCCACCTCACCCGGAACTCTCCGACTCGTTTGATTGCGGCTGCCATCGGGGTCATGCGCGCTGAGCGAAATGCCGGATCGCCTGAGCCACGAGCGCCGGTTGGTCCTCGGGGGTGAAGCTGTAGGCATCGTCGATCACGACCAGCGTGCTCGCGGGCAGAGCCTGGGCATAGCGCTCCGCGTGCGCGAGCGGAAAGACGGAGTCCTCGCGCGACCAGACCAGCAGGACGGGGAGCGGTGCACCCTGGATGAGCCGCTGGCCTGCGGACCGGACGGCGGCGGTGGAGGCGCTCGACATCACGACGGCGACGTCCCGCAGGACCCCGGGATCGCTACAGCCCGGTAGGGCGTATGAGTCGACGACTTCATCGGCGACGGGATGCTTGGTGATGCCGGCAGCCGCGCCGTACGCCGATCGGCGGAACTCGGGATCGCGCAGCCCTTCGGCTGCCTGGCGGAGCAACTCCGGGTCGCGCGCGATGATCCGCAGATGGTCGAACTGTGCCGGCGGCCAGCTGTCGTACAGGAGGTGAGAACGAGGCGGCCGACGCGGTCGGTGTGCCGAGCGACGGCGATCTGGGAGTACGCTCCGCCGGAGTCGTTGCCGACCAGGGTGACGTCGGTGAGCTCGAGCCGCTCCAAGACCGAGGCAATGAGGGCGGCGATTCCGTCGGGTCCGAGATCGGCTCCCTGAGGCATCGTCCATCGATGAGCGCCGAGGGGGAGATCGAGCGTCAGACACCGAAAGTCCTCATGAAGCGCGTCGACCACCGCTCGCCAAAGGTTCGCGTTGGCCAGCCAGCCATGGACCAGGACCAGCGTTGGTCCGCGACCGCGTTCGAAGTACTCGATCGTCCCCTGCGCCAGCTCCAGCGTCTTCGCCTCACCGAGAAGGGGCGACCTCCACCGGTGTGGGGTGTCCGTTCCGAGGGATCGAGCAGACTCGCTCATGAGGGCTTCCAGATCTGGAAGCGTACGCGGCCACAATGGCAACCGCCTGTGTAGGCCTGAGCGGCCATCGATCTCGCACCGACCTACATACCCCGGGTATGCGAGTCAAGCCCTCGTCCTCTGGGAGCCGGTGGATGGGTCAGCTGCTCGCAACCCGCTCGGCCGCCGGCTCCGCGACGCGAGCCGGCTCGGGCTGCCGCAGGTAGTCGATCGAGAAGTTGAGCTTCGGGAACCTCCTCGGCAGGCGCATCAGGTTCCACACGAAGACGCCGACCGCCATGCGGTCGAGCCATGAGGACGTCGGCCAGCCGAAGTGGACGTGCACCTCGCGGCCGTCGAGCTCCTCCTGCAGGAGCTCGAGGATCGCCTGGATGCTCCGGTAGAGGCTGCCGCCGGCGATCGGGAAGCGATAGTGGTTCGGCGCCACCCGGTCGGGCATCGTCCGCCGGGGCGAGAAGAACGTGATGTACACGGAGCCGGGGCTGGTCTCCGTGGCCTCGACCTCGCCCGGACGCCGGAAGTAGACGTGCAGCGGGCCATCCACCTCGCCGAGCGCGAGCAGCATCTCCATCGGATAGTCGCTCCGCCGCACCTGCGCGACCTCCGGCCCGTAGCGGCGCGAGAAGGGGATGCCCGCGGCGAGGAGGACCGTCACCACGGCGGCCCAGAGCCCGGTGCCGTAGGGCTTGTGCAGCGCGAGGTAGATGAAGCAGGCCACCAGGATCAGCTCGAGGAGGAGCGTGCCCGTGCGCGAGGTGTGGTACTCGCGGATCTCCTTGGTGCCCTGGAAGTAGCGGTAGATGAGCAGGCAGCCGACGTTGATGCAGAAGCTCGCCAGCAGGCCGACCGCGTACATCTCGGCGAGGATCGCCTGCGACCCCTCGGTCACGAAGATGATGCTCGTGTACATGAGGCCGTTGAGCACGTGGATGCGGTAGAGCGACTCGCGGCGGTTGGTGGCCATGAGCCAGTCGAACCGGTAGCGGTGCGCGACCCGCTCGAGGAGCTCGCTCGACGCCACGTACGCCGTGTTGACTGCCATGATCAGGATGACGCTGCCGAAGAGGCCGACCACGACGCCGAAGGGGACGTTGCCCACCACCGTCGCCCAGTAGGTGATCAGGTCCCCCTCGTGCTGCGCGAGGTCGATCGGCGCGGCGAGCGCCAGCGCCGAGACCACCGGGGTGACGATGCCGACGGTGAGCGCGAGGAACCAGTACGCCTTGGCGATGTCCCGCCAGCTCTCCACCAGGCCGGCGGTCTGGATGACCGATTCGATGCCGGAGTAGGCGAGCACGCAGCTCGCCACGCCGATCGTGATGACCGACACGGCATGCGCCAGGGTGTGATGGTGCAGCGCCTGATAGACCTCCACGCCGCTCTGCCACATCCTCGCCGGCGACGACGGCTCCATGTTCAGGACGCCGAGCGCGATGAGGTTCACGAAGACGAAGGCCGCGGCCACGAAGATGCCGAACGTGACGCGCGCGTTCTCGCGGATGCCGATGATGTTGAGCCCGGCGATGGCCCAGATGATGCCCAGCACGAGGAGCCGCTCGGCGCCCGGCCCCAGCTCGACGAACGCCGTGCCGTTGATGACCGCGCTCACCGTCGAGATGCACGCGGTCAGGATGTAGTCGACCATGATCGACGCGACGGCGACGAAGGACGCGACCGGCCCGAGGACGAAGTAGGAGAACGAGTACACGCCGCCGCCGCGCAGGCCGTGCAGCTCGAGGATCTCCGAGATCTCGACCATGCGCGTGGAGAGCACGCGCATGAGGAGCGAGGTGAAGGCGATGAAGAAGATCGCCGTCATCCCGATGAAGCGGTGCGCCTCGGCCGGGGCGTAGAAGACCGAGGTGAGCTCGTCCATCAAGGTGATGACGCCGATCGAGAGCCACGTGAGGTACCACTTGCCGCCCTTGGCGAAGCCGAGGAGCTGCGGCCGCATCAGGATCACCGCGAACACGGCGAGCAGGAGGACGTTCAGCCAGAAGAGCACCAGGAAGGTCATCGGAGCCCCAGCACGTCGAAGAGCTGGTCGAGCGACCCGACCCCCTCGGGCGCGACGCCGTCGGGAGCCTCGAGGCCGCGGGCGTTCGTCGCCGGCAGCACGCAGCGGCGGAACCCCTGCCGCGCCGCCTCGCGCAGCCGCACGTCGGCGCGGCCGACGGCCCGCACCTCGCCCGTGAGGCCGACCTCGCCCCACACGGCCACGTCCTCGCCGACCGCCCGGCCGCGCGCGCTCGAGGCGACCGCCGCGACGACGGCCAGGTCCGCCGCCGGCTCGGCGACGTGCAGGCCCCCGGCGACATTCAGGAAGACGTCCTGGTCGTGGAGCGGCATGCCGAGGCGCTTCTCGAGGACCGCGAGGAGAAGCGCCACCCGCCCGCCGTCGAGCCCGATTGCCGTCCGGCGCGGCAGCGCCAGGCCCGAGCGCGAGACCAGCGCCTGGATCTCGACCAGGACGGGCCGGCTGCCCTCGAGGGTCGCGAGCACGGTGGAGCCCGGGGCGCCGACGGGGCGCTCGGCGAGGAACGCCGCCGAGGGGTTCGGCACCTCGGCGAGCCCGCGCTCCCCCATCTCGAAGACCGCCACCTCGTTGGTCGACCCGAAGCGGTTCTTCACGGCGCGCAGCACGCGCAGCGCGTGGCCGGAGTCGCCCTCGAAGTAGAGCACGGTGTCGACCAGGTGCTCGAGCACGCGCGGGCCGGCGAGCGCGCCTTCCTTGGTCACGTGGCCGATCAGGAAGCAGGCGACGCCGCTCGCCTTGGCATGCGAGACGAGCAGCGCGGCCGACTCGCGCACCTGCCCGACGCTCCCCGGCGCGGACGCGAGCGCCGCGGTGTGCAGCGTCTGGATGGAGTCGACCACCACCGCCGCCGGACGCGTCCGCTCGAGCTGCTCGACCACCGCCTCGGCCGCGGTCTCCGGGAGGACCTGCACGTCGCCCACACCGGCCGCGGTCATCCCGAGCCGCTCCGCGCGCAGCCGCACCTGCTCCGGCGATTCCTCGCCGGCCACGTAGAGGACGGGCAGGCCCTGGCGGGCGAGGGCGCCGCACGCCTGGAGCGCGAGCGTCGACTTGCCGATCCCCGGGTCGCCGCCGATCAGCACCACCGAGCCCTGCACGAGGCCGCCGCCGAGGACGCGGTCGAGCTCGCCGAGTCCCGTCGAGCGGCGCAGCGTCTCGCCGGCCGTGACGGCGGCGAGCGACCGCGGCGCCGCGGACGCCGGCGCGCCCCGCTCGCTCCGCTTCCGGACGTCGCGCACCGCCTCCTCGACCAGCGCATGCCACGCCCCGCACCCCGGGCATTGCCCGAGCCAGCGTGGCGCCGCACGACCGCACTGCTGGCAGACGAAGGCGGTCCGCGGCGACTTGTCAACCATTCCGGGAGCCTCGGTTGACAAGGCACCACCCGGGCGCCATGACGGCCGCGTGCCGCCGGCCGCCCGCCCGCTCGAGGCCGTGCTCGCCCGCGACCTGGCGGGCCTCGACGCCGCGGCGCTCCGCCGTCATCTCTGCCCGATCGAGTCCGCGTCGGACGCCGAGGTCGTGATCGACGGGCGCCCCTACCTCCTGCTCTCCTCCAACAACTACCTCGGCCTCGCGACCCATCCCGCCGTACGGGCCGCGGCACGGCAGGCGATCGAGCGCTACGGCTGCGGGGCGGGCGCCTCGCGGCTCATCTCGGGCCATCTCGACCTGCACGCCGCCGTCGAGACGAAGCTCGCCGCCTTCAAGGGCACGGAGGCCGCGCTCCTCTTCCCCTCGGGGTACCAGGCGAACGTCGGCACGATCACGGCGCTGGTCGGCCGGGGCGACCACGTCTACAGCGATGCCCTCAACCACGCGAGCATCATCGACGGGTGCCGGCTCTCGCGGGCCAGCGTCCACGTCTATCCCCACCGCAACGTCCGCGCTCTCGAAGCCGAGCTGGCCGCTACCCCCTCGGGCGGGCGGCGTCTCATCGTGACCGATTCGGTCTTCTCCATGGACGGCGACCGCGCACCGCTCGCGGCACTGGCCGCGCTTGCCGAGCAATATCACAGCTGGCTCATGATAGACGAGGCCCACGCGACCGGCGTGGTCGGGCCGTGCGGCGCCGGCCTCGCGGCGGCCGACGGGGTCGGCGCTCGCATCGACGTCCACCTCGGCACGCTCGGCAAGGCGCTCGGCAGCGCTGGGGCCTACGTCGCCGGCTCGCGCGCGCTCGTCGACTGGCTCGTCAACCGCGCGCGGAGCTTCATCTACACGACGGGTCTCGCGCCCGCGGCGGTGGCCGCTGCCGCCGCGGCGCTCGACGTCGTCGCCGCCGAGCCGGAGCGCCGGGAGGCGCTCGCCCGCAATGCCGCCCGCCTGCGTGACGGGCTCCGCGCGCTCGGCTTCGAGGCGGGCGGCGACACCCACATCATCCCGGTGCTCGTCGGCGACAACCGCGCGACGCTCCGCCTCGCCGAGGCGCTGCGGGCGCGCGGCCTGCTCGCGCAGGCCATCCGCCCGCCGACCGTGCCGGAAGGGACCGCCCGGCTGCGCGTGACGCCGATGGCGACGCACACCCGAGCCCAGCTCGAGCGCGGGCTCGCGGCCTTCGCCGAGGCCGGGCGGGCGACCGGAGCGCTCGCGTGACGGATCCCCTCACGCTCGCCGCCTGGGACCATCGCCACCTCTGGCATCCGTTCACGCAGATGGCCGACTGGCTCGCCGAGGACCCCCTCATCATCGTCGAGGCGGAGGGCTCGACGCTCGTCGACGCCGAGGGGCGACGCTACCTGGACGGCGTGTCGTCGCTCTGGTGCAACATCCACGGGCACCGGCATCGCGCGCTCGACGCGGCGCTCACGGCGCAGCTCGGGCGCGTCGCCCACTCGACGCTCCTCGGGCTCGCCAGCCCGCCCTCGATCGAGCTCGGGCACGCCCTCGTCCGCGTGGCGCCCGCCGGGCTCGCGCGGGTCTTCTACTCCGACGCCGGTGCGACGGCGGTCGAGGTCGCGCTCCGCATGGCCCTCCAGTACCAGCAGCTCAGCGGGGCGACGGGCCGCACCCGCTTCGCGTCGCTCGTCGAGGGCTACCACGGCGACACCCTCGGCGCGGTCGGCGTCGGCTACTCGGAGACGTTCCACCGCTTCGTCGCGAAGGCGGTCGTCCCCGCGGTGCGGCTGACGCCGCCGCACGTCTTTCGCTGGCGCCACGGCATGGACGCGGGAGGGGCGCTCGCCGCGGCGCTGGCCGAGGCGGAGCGGACGCTCGCCGAGCACGGGCCCGAGCTCGCCGCGCTCGTCGTCGAGCCGCTCGTCCAGGGCGCCGCGGGCATGTGGGTCCACCCGTCGGCCTACCTCGGCGCGCTCCGCGACCTCGCGCGCCGCCATGGAGCGCTCTTCATCGCCGACGAGGTGGCCACGGGCTTCGGACGCACCGGGCGGATGTTCGCCTGCGAGCACGCCGGCATCACGCCCGACCTCATGTGCCTGGGAAAAGGAATCAGCGGCGGCTACCTGCCGCTGGCGGCGACCCTCGCCACCGAGGAGGTGTTCGAGGCGTTCCTCGCGCCGTACGAGGAGTTCCGCACCTTCTTCCACGGCCACACCTACACCGGGAACGCGCTCGCCTGCGCGGTCGGGCTTGCAAGTCTCGGGCTGTTCGAAGAAGAGCGCACTCTCGAGCGCCTCGCGCCGAAGGTCGCGCGTCTCCGGGAGCGGCTCGGCGCCGACGTCGCGCCGCTCCCCCACGTGGGTGACGTCCGGCAGCAGGGCGTCATGGTCGGGATCGAGCTGGTTCAGGAGCGCGCCTCTCGCGCGCCCTACCCGCCCGCGGCGCGCATCGGCCAGCAGGTCGTCCGCGCCGCGCGGGCGCGGGGTGTCGTCCTGCGGCCGCTCGGCAGCACGGTCGTCCTCATGCCGCCCCTGGCGATCGCACCCGCCGAGCTCGAGCAGCTGGTCGACGTGACCCGCGACGCGATCGCCGAGGCGACGGGCGGGTGAGCACGCTCTTCATCACCGGCACGGACACTGGGGTGGGCAAGACGTTCGTTGCCTGCGCCCTCGCCCACGCGCTTCGTGCCCGCGGCGTGCGCGTCGCCGCGATCAAGCCCATCGAGACGGGCGTAGTGGGAGAGCCCGAGGACGCGCTCCGGCTCCGCGCCGCGGCGGAGGACCCGGCTCCGCTCGACGACATCTGTCCGTACCGGCTGCGCGCGCCGCTCGCCCCCGCCGTGGCGGCGCGGCTCGAGGGCGTGGTCATCGACGTCGACCGCCTGGCGGGGCTGATCGTGCAACGGGCGGCAGCCGCCGACGTCCTGCTCGTCGAGGGTGCGGGCGGTCTGCTCGTTCCGATCCGCGGCACGACCACGTTCGCGGAGCTGGCCGCGCGCCTCGCGCTGCCCGTGCTCATCGTCGGCGCGAACCGGCTCGGCACGATCAACCACTGCGCGCTCACGGCGCGCGTCGCGGCCGCGGCCGGCCTCACGGTGCGCGGCTTCGTGCTCTCCGAGCCGACCGCGGTGCGGGACGAGTCGGCGGCGACGAACGCCGAGATGATCGCCGCCCTCACGGGCTTCCCCTGCCTCGCCACCTTGCGGCATGGGGAAGCGCCGGACGGCACGCGTCTCTCTCGCGTCGTCGAGGCGGCGCTCGACCCGGGAATCTAGGCGCCGGGTCCCGAGCTGCGCGCCAGCGCGCCGGCCACCGCCGCCTGGTGCACGACCTTCAGCGCGATGCCCCGCTCGCGCGCGAGCCGCCGGCAGTCGTCGATCTCGGGCGCGATGTTGACCGTCCCGTCGGGAGCGTGCGCGACCTTCACCCGTACCCGCCCGTAGGGCGTGTCGACGCTTCGCTCCTCGCGCGGCAGGACGATCCGGCTCCAGGTGGTGTAGCGGAGACCGATGGTCGACGTCTCGGCGAAGACGATGGCGGCGAGCCGGTCCCGGTCGGGCGGCGCCGCCAGCACGCGCAGCATCGTGCCCGGCCGGCTCTTCTTCATGACCACCGGGACGAGGAATGCGTCGCGCGCCCCGGCGGCGAGCAGTCGCTCGAGCACGTGCTCGAAGATGTGAGGGGCGAGGTCGTCGATGGTGGCCTCGAGGACGACCACCTCGTCCGAGCCCGCCGGCGCGTGCGGCTCGCCGAGGAGGATACGCAGCAGGTTCGGCCGATCCGGCAGCACGCGGTCGCCGGCGCCGTATCCAACGGCGTCGATGCGCATCGCCGGCGCCGCCTGGCGCTCGGCCAGCGCGGCCACGATGGCGGCGCCCGTCGGCGTCACGAGCTCCGCCGTGCCGTCCTCGACCCGCACGGGCCGGCCGCGGAGCAGCTCCACCACCGCCGGCGCGGGCACGGGCAGCGGGCCGTGTGCCGTCTCGACGCGGCCCCGTCCGAGCGGGAGGGATCCGGCGTAGACCTCGTCGACCCCCAGGTGCACGAAGCCGAGCGCCGCCCCGACCACGTCGACGATCGCATCGAGGGCGCCGACCTCGTGGAACTCGACGGCGTCGGGCTCCACACCGTGGACGCGCCCTTCGGCCTCGGCGAGCCGGCGGAAGATCGCGAGCGCGGTCTCCTTGACGTGCGCCGGGAGCGTGCTCGCGCCGAGCAGCGCGCGGATGTCGGCATAGGGGCGATGCGCGTGGGCATGGCCCGCCGCGTCGGGGTGCCGGCCACGGACCCGCACGTGGAACTTCGTGGCCGCGATGCCGGAGCGGGAGATCCGCTCCGCCCCCACCTCGACGTCGCGGAGGTCGAGCGTTTCGACCGCTTCCCGGACGCGTTCGAGCGGCAGCCCCAGGTGAAGCAGCGCGCCGACCGTCATGTCGCCGCTGATGCCGGAGAACGCATCCAGGAACGCGATCCTCACGCCGGCACCCTGATTTTCCGATTGCACCCCCGGCCGACCGGTGCTAGGCATTTCGTTTGCGCGGAGTTCGCCATGCGGCGGCGCGAACTTAACACGTTCCGGAAGCTGCTTCACGAGCGGCGCCACGAGCTGCTCGCGGAAGCGCTCCGGACGGTCGACGGCATGGGCGAGAACGACGAGCAGTTCCCGGACCCGACCGACCGGGCCTCGCTCGAGGACAACCGCAACCTGACGCTGCGCATCCGCGACCGCGAGCGGAAGCTCATCTCGAAGATCGACGAGGCGCTCGGGCGCATCGACGACGGCTCCTACGGGAAGTGCGAAGAGTGCGGGGGGGACATCGGCATCGCGCGCCTGAGGGCGCGGCCCGTCACCACCCTCTGCATCGACTGCAAGTCGCTCCAGGAAGCGCAGGAGCGTAGACTCCGCACCCCGTGACGCCGCGCAAAGCGGTCATCCCGGCTGCAGGGCTCGGCACCCGTTTCCTGCCGGCCACGAAGGCCGTACCGAAGGAGATGCTGCCGATCGTCGACGTCCCGACGATCCAGTACGTCGTGCAGGAGGCCGTCGACTCGGGGCTCGGCGAGATCGTCCTCGTCACCGGGCGCGGCAAGAGCGCCATCGAGGACCACTTCGACTTCGCGCCCGAGCTCGAGCGCTTCCTCGAAGAGAAGGGCAAGCGCGACCTCTTACAGCAGGTGCGAGACATCGCACGGATGGTTCACGTCGTCTCCGTG
>Ga0209161_10004843_pt1 | contig 10696 bp, 10 predicted proteins | sample GraSoiAngelo_155_FD_186169 | JGI IMG/M metagenome (GOLD analysis project Ga0209161, IMG submission 186169) | Grasslands soil microbial communities from the Angelo Coastal Reserve, California, USA - 14_1009_13_30cm (SPAdes) (version 2) | ecosystem: Environmental > Terrestrial > Soil > Grasslands...
TGGAGAGCGATGATCTGCGGCTGGTGCTTTTTCGTACGACTAGTCGCGCGGCATATCTGCGATACATCATTCGCGGATTGCTTGCCAGTAAGGAGGAAGTGAAGGGCATTGAATTGCACTCGGGCGGTAAGGTGATCTGTCGTGCGCCTGGGCAGTCGGCCGGGCCTCAGCGAAAGATCTATGTCGAAGCTGACGGAGAGCTGTTGGGAACTTTGCCCGCCGAGATTTCCGTTGTGCCGAACGCGCTGACCATGCTAGTGCCGGCAAAGACAACGTGAACCTGCTATGGTTGCGAACGCATCCAAAAGATTTTTACGCGCTCTTGCTTTGGCGTCATAAAACACAATTTTGGAACCCATCACTCACTTTCTGACTGGCGCATGTCTTGCGCGCTCTGGATTTAATCGGAAAACGGCTCTAGCGACCGTCACCATGACGCTGGCGGCGGAGGCGCCTGATCTCGATGTGCTCGGCAATTTCAAAGGCCCTGTGTTCGGATTTGCCCATCATCGCGGATTTACGCATTCATTTCTTGGCCTGTTTTTGGTTTCGGCCGTTGTAGTCGGATTCATGTATGTGGTTTGGCATTTGCGTGGGAAGAAAATCAAAGAGCCCAACCTGCCGCCGCCGCGCTGGGGACTGCTGTATTTATTCTCTCTTGTCGCTGGCTTGACGCACATCCTGCTGGATTTTACGAACGGGTATGGCGTGCGTCCGTTCTGGCCGTTTTCTGAAAGATGGTATTCGTGGGACATCGTTTTCATTGTCGATCCGATTATTTATGCTTTGTTGCTCGCCGGCTTGGTCGTGCCCACACTCTTCTCTCTGATCGACAGAGAAATTGGAGTTCGCCGCCGAGGACCAGCAGGCAGGTTTGGCGCTACTTTGGCGTTGGTTGGAGTGGTCGGACTTTGGGGGCTTCGTGATTACGAGCATCGCCGCGCACTCAACGCGCTTCAGGCCCGCGTTTACGAAGGCGCCAATCCCGTCCGCGCCTCGGCCTATCCCTACTGGTGGAATCCGTTTCGCTGGTTTGGAGTTGTCGAAACGCAGAATTTTTATGCATTGACTGTGGTCGATTCGCTTGGCCCCGAGGTCGATCCCGACGGTGACATGCGAATCCGCTACAAACCGGAAGAGACTCCGGTCACGTTGGCGGCAAAAAGAAGTTATCTGGGCCGGGTTTATCTGGATTGGGCGCAGTATCCGGTCACTGAAACAGAGGAGATCCGCAACCCGCGGCCAGGTTACGTAGTTCAATTCCAAGATTTGCGCTTCGCTTATCCAGAGCGCAGGGGAGCCAATCTCCTGCGAGGCGGCGTAGTGTTGGATCGTAACCTGAATGTAGTTGCTGAGACTTTCGGTTCCCGGGGAAAACAGCTTCCAGACTAGAGGCAAGGCTTGGAAAAGCGCAGCTTGACGTTCGGTCCGACGAGCGCAACAATCGTTATTCATCATCGGAGGTGATCCGTGCTGGCTTACATTTTTGTTCTGGCTGCCCTGGCAATACGCTTCATGCCTCATCCATGGACGTTCACGCCAGTGGTGGCATCGCTGCTGTTTTTCGGCGCGCGTGGATCACGCCGCCAACTTTGGGCGCCGTGGCTTTTGCTTGCAGCATCGGATGTGGTACTGACCAAGCTGGTGTATGCCTATCCGTTCTTCACATGGGACCACTACGTGACTTGGGCTTGGTACGCCGCGATTCTGTGGCTGGGAACGAAGTTGCGCGGAGACACAAAGCCGCTGCGTGTGATCGGCGCAGCTTTGGCCAGTTCGGTTTCGTTTTACCTAATAAGCAATTTTGACGTGTGGGCAGCGACGAATCTGTATCCGAAGACTCTATCCGGCCTGATGACTTCTTATACGCTGGCCTTGCCGTTCTTCCGCAATGCCGTAGAGGGAGATTTACTGTTTACGGCAGTGATGTTTGCCACTCCTGTTGCGCTGCACAAACTCGCAGAGGCATTCGGGCAAAGCGATCATACAGCGGCAGCTTGAGGGGCGTTGCCACTTCTTAGGATGGAGCATGCCCTAATAGGGACGCTCTTTCAAGCTGTTCTCTGCGAACTCAGCGACTCCTTCGCGTTCTCCGCGGCTAAGTTCTTCCTTGCAAGCCTCGCCCTTCTGATCAGCAGCCAGATCCCAAGCCCCACTGCCACCGCCGCCAGCACCCAATGAAAATGCTGCCGGAACACTCTGCCGGAGAAGTCCACGAAGCCGGGACCGAATCTCAGGGTCAAAAACGAGAGCACTAAAAATCGCACGCAGCGCCCGGAGAAAATCGCCAGCAAAAAGTGTCCAAACTGCATTTCGGAAACCGCCGCCGCGAGCACGAAGAGCTTAAATGGAGTCGGCGGAGGCAGCATGGCGGGGAACATCAGGCTCCAGAACGGATGCTCATCGAAGGCTTTGTGGAATTTCTCAAAGCGCTCGGGGGAGATGCGTTTTCGCAGCAACTCCTCGCCGCCTTTGTAGCCGATCAGGTAAATGACGATGCTGCCCAGTGCCGATCCTGCGGATGCCAGAAAGACGTACAGCAGGAAGCGCCCGCGGTTCTGATAGACATAGGTGGCAACGATCGGGTCCATCGGCAAACCGAGAAAAGCCGCGTCCACGGCGGAAATCAGGAACACCCCCCAGGCTCCCAGAGGCTTCAGCAGCGCCCAGAGAAAGGCGCTGTAGCGGAAAAGGATGTGTTTGATGGTCTTCAAACCGTAAGGATTTAAGTGTACGCGAAAGCCGGGTAGCTGGTCTTGCCTTGGACACTTTCGTGCGTGTAGTTATCGGATGCGATGAGGATAAAAAAGAGGAAATCTCACCAGGTATAGTGCGCCGTGTAGGTTATGGTCTTTTCACCGTCAGGCGTGATCGTTACCGGAAACTCGATGCTCTGGCTGTCGAGCTTCCTGTACGAATCTGATTTGGCAGTCACATTCCAGGTTAACCAGCGGTAGAGATGTTCCACCACGCGCACATCTACCGACTCCTTCTTGTGGTTGCGCACCTTGATTTCAAACGATTCGTCCAGATAATGCTGGTTGATCTCCAGCCGGTAATCGGTACGGCGGCGCTCGCCTGTCATGTCGAACGCGTTACCGGTATACACACGGACGTTCTCATCGCGCGGAGTGTGGTCGATCACGTTCTCACCGGTAAACTCAATCTGCCCATCATCGTTGTGGCGGTAGAAACGCACGCGCCCTTTGGGAAGTGGCATGCCCAGGTGATTCGCTTCAGAGTTGGCGAACTCGCGCATCACCCAGATTTTGGGGTTGGATTCGGTGCCGTATGAATAATCGTTGCGAATACTTTCCCAATTCCAGCCGTTGTAGCGGTTCGAATCGATCTTCACGCCGTCGTAGACGTAAATTCGTTTTGATGCCACGTTAGCCGCGCGGATGAATTCCACCTGTTTGGTCTCGCGATCATGCAAAGTAGTCGGCCGAGCTAGGGTGTAGAGATGATATTCGTCGAAAGTCCTCTCTGTTACCGCCGGAGCAGGAGCGGCCATACCGTTCACGGCGCGGCTGCTAACTTCCAAATCGTACATTTGCCTCGGCTGAATCTTGCTCACATCGCCCGCCATCAACTTGATCCGCGCATTATCAAAAGTTTTCCCGCTCTGGTTGTCCATGGTGACCCAGCCCACCAGGTCAACGACATCGCCTTTATCGGGAGCGACGATGTTGTAGTCCGCTTCCCAGGTCAGCCCCCCAGTAACGTAGGAAAACTCGGTGCGAATCGGCCCAGCCTGATCAGAAGACAGCAGCCACTGGAGTGTAGGCTTGAGGATCGTCTCATCGCCCAGTGAAGGAAAGAGCGGCACGCCGGGAAGGCCAAAGCGCAGTTTGCCATCGACTTCAATAATAGGTTGCTCGTTGCCACCCTGCGCATAGGCCATCTGCGCCTGGTAATACTGCTGGCCATAGCGATTCATGGCCATGTAGTTGTGAGGGGTGTATCCGCTACGGATGATTTTGCCGGTGACGACTTCCTGCTTGTTCTCGCGCTGCACCAGGAAATCGATCGTCTTGCCCTCGTTGAGCGAAAGCAGCAAAGACTCAGAAATCGGGTCGGCACGGTAGTTCTGTTCCAGCACCTGAATCGGATGCTTGCCGCTCGGATCACGCAGAATGACCGAGTCCGGCTCCAGGTGCATGGTGATATCAGTCACCTGAATTTTGTTCGGCCCCGCTTTCAAGTTCAGAGGCAATTCCTGGCGGACGACGGCGAAATTCTGGTTATAGATGGTGAGCGACGGTTGCACTGCCTCATCAGCGGGCAAACTCGAGACACACAAGGCCAGCACACATGCGATGCGACGGAACACGATTCCTCCTGGGCGGGGGAACATTGGCACAGCGTACTCTGAATAAGAACGCCCGCGGAAGTGCTACTTGCAATACTTACTTGATTCAGGAAGAAGGTTAGGAATGCTCGGTATTCCCGCTCAGCAACTGTAGCGCATGAGGGAGCAGATCAATCACGGCCTCGAGCGATTCGACGGCGCCGCGAGGACAGCGCCCAGAGAAAAGCGCTGTAGCGGAAAAGGATGTGTTTGATGGTCTTCAAGCCGTAAAACTTCAAGTGTACGCGAAAGCCGGGTAGCGGGTCTTGCCTTGCGTACTTTCGTGCGTGTAGTTATCCCGCAACGCGCCATTACCGTCCGCGTCGATTCTTCTTCCACCGCAAGTCGGCAGCTACTTGGGGGCTCATCCCTGCGAAGAATCCAGCGGCGGTCGCCAATGCCTCGGTTATATCAGCAAGCAAGGCACACACTGTTGTGCTTCTTGCTGATCGAGTCAGCCCATGCCGTCATACGTTATGAGCCAACCTGGCGGCGTCAGTTTCTGCACCTCGCGATGCGGCGTGGCCGTGCCATCGCCAAGGTAGCGATGGCCCGCAAACTGTCAGTTCGGCTGTACTGGATGTGGCGTAAGGGATGGGATTATCAGCAGACTTCGAAGTTCGGTTCGCACGTGGGGTAGCTCGGAACTGGGTCATGGTGTGCCGTAGATCACCGTCAAACTGATTGGGCGCCCCGCTCCCGCAAGGGAGTTCGAAGTAATAATCATGGTCGAAGTAGTGGCCGAATAGATGGCTGGGTCGGACCGAGTTCCACCCGCAGAGATTAGCAGCGAGCCTTGGTCGGCGATGGCAACATTTTTTTCCACTAGAGCGAAATGGCGCGCTTCCCCGAGTGCACGCGGTAGTGCCCAAAGAAGTCCTTGACAGAGCCGACACCTTCATAGATAAGCCACTACCGATCCCATGCTTTGTTGACGGGACGCGCGATTCTGCCTAAGATTGCTCGGTTTGCGAACCGGGATTGAGGGCGTCCATTGAGTACGCAACTGGCGACACTAGTCGGGCAGAATATCTCGCATTACCGCATCGTTGAACTACTCGGTGGCGGTGGCATGGGCGTCGTGTACAAGGCTGAGGACACCACCCTCGGCCGCTTCGTTGCCTTGAAGTTTCTCCCCGAAGAAGCTTCGCAGGATGCTCAGGCACTGGAACGCTTCCGCCGCGAAGCGCGCGCCGCCTCGGCTCTGAATCATCCCAACATTTGCACCATCCACGAGATTGGCCAGCACGAGAACCGCTTCTTCATCGTTATGGAGTGCCTTACGGGGCAGACGCTGAAGCACATGATTGGCCAAACTCCGATGGAACTCGAAGAACTGCTGCGGCTTGGCATTGAAGTGGCTGACGCCCTCGACGCCGCTCATGCTAAGGGCATCGTGCACCGCGACATCAAGCCGGCGAACATTTTCGTGACTGACCGGGGCCATGCCAAAATTCTGGACTTCGGCCTGGCCAAAATCGCGCGCAGCCACCGGCCGAACCTAGCAGATTCTCAGACTTTAGGGGATGTAACCAGCCTCGATCTCACTAGCCCTGGGACAGCGGTGGGAACAGTCGCCTACATGTCACCGGAGCAGTTGCGCGGTAAGGAACTGGACGGCAGAACAGATCTTTTTTCATTTGGCGTGGTGCTCTACGAAATGGCGACGGGTGTTCTGCCGTTTCGCGGAGAGACTTCTGCGGTCATAACGGAAGCCATACTGAATCGCGCGCCGACTGGGCCCATCCGCCTCAATCCGGCGCTGCCGGTCAAGCTCGAAGAGACAATCACTAAAGCTCTGGAGAAAGATCGTGACTTGCGATGCCAGAGTGCCGCTGAGCTGCGCGCAGATCTCAAGCGCCTTCAGCGCTCGCTCGATTCGTCGCGTACTTCCGTCGTGACCGAGACCGAGCAGCCCGCTAGCGTCGCCAGCACGGGGTCGCAAAAAGTAGTGGTCGCCGCCCCGGCCAAGCGAGGTCGCATGCCGCTGCTGATCGCGCTTTCTGCGCTGGTGGCGCTGAGCGCGGGAGTTTGGGCAGGCAAGCTGCTTTACTCGAAATCACCTGCGCCGCCCCCGCTTTACCGGCAGCTCACTTTCCGGCGCGGCAGCATCCGTTCGGCGCGCTTTGCTCCTGATGGACAAACCATTCTTTACAGCGCTGCCTGGCAAGGTAAGCCCGTAGATGTCTTTACGGCGCGCCCGGAAGCTCCGGAGTCGCGTTCGATGGGGCTTGACCGGACACAGTTGATGTCGATCTCCTCTGCTGCCGAAATGGCTGTATTGCTAGACAGCAAGGCCATCGGCACTTGGGTGACATCGGGCACGCTGGCGCGAGCACCTCTCGCCGGAGGCGCCCCACGCGAAATGCTGGAGCAGGTACAGTGGGCTGATTGGGCACCGGATGGCAGCACTTTGGCAGTGGTTCGCGATTTCGGCGGCCGCAATCGCCTGGAATATCCGGTGGGAAAGTCGCTATACGAAACCGGAGGATGGATCGGTCATCCTCGCGTATCACCCAAGGGCAATCTGATCGCATTCCTCGATCACCCCAACCAGGGAGACGATAGCGGGTCCCTGGCCATCGTCGACCTAAAGAGAAACAAGAGGATACTTTCGGGGGAGTGGTTTACCGTGCAGGGGCTGGCATGGTCTCCAGATGGAAGCGAGATCTGGTTTACCGCCAGCAAGAGCGGTACTGACAGGACCCTGTACGCCATAACACTCGATGGCAAAGAACGCATGGTATTGCGTTTGCCTGGTGCTTTGATGCTGCTGGATATTTCGAAAGACGGCCGCGTGCTTCTCATGCGGGCAAGCTGGCGTCGTGAGCTGATCGGCGTCAGAACCGCGGATACAAACGAACGCGAACTGTCCTGGCTAGACTACTCGTATCCGGCCGACCTGTCCGCAGATGGCAAGACCCTTCTGTTCGATGAGGAAGGAGGCGGCGGAGCACTCGACTACTCGAAATCCGGCGGCTTGACATATGCGGTCTACCTGCGCAAAACCGACGGTTCTCCAGCCGTGCTGCTCGGCGAAGGTGGAGCAGTCGCTTTGTCGCCCGATGGCAAATGGGCTATTGTGCAACCCCAGGGATCACCCACCCAGCTAAAGTTGCTGCCGACCGGCGCGGGTGAACCCAAAGACTTGACTCATGACAATATCAATCACACCTGGGCGCGCTGGTTTCCCGATCAGAAGCGGATACTGTTCACCGGGAATGAGCCGGACAAAGGAGTCCGTTTGAATGTGTACGATCTGCAATCGGGAAAGACGACGGCAATTTCTCCTGAAGGCGTGCATGGCACCGCATTCGTGATCTCGCCAGATTCGCAAACCGTGGCCGGCATCGGTCCCGACCAGAAGGGATATCTTTATCCCGCGAACGGCGGTGAGCCGAGTGTGATCAAAGGATTGAATCCCGGCGAACAGCCGATCGTCTGGAGCGCCGATGGGCACGCGGTTTACGTTTATCAGCCCGGTGAATTACCAGCGCGGGTTTATCGCGTCGAACTGCAAACGGGTCAGCGTACTCTGTGGAAGCAGTTGATGCCCTCCGATCCCGCAGGCGTCGAAAACATCGGCCCCATCCTCCTCACCCCCGACGCCAAAACCTGCGTCTTCGGGTATCACCGCATGCTTGCGGATTTGTACCTTGTCGAAGGATTGAAGTAAAGGCAGGTGAGTACGCGATTCGCCACCCGGCCAAGTCGATTTCGGCACGCGGTAGGACTTGTAATCGCGTCCTAATCCAGCACCGCTAGAGCTCGACCTGCGAATACCGGAAGCACTCCACAACGTGGTCGTTCACCATGCCGACGGCCTGCATGAAGGCGTAGCAGATGGTCGAGCCTACGAAAGTGAAGCCACGTTTCTGCAGGTCTTTGCTCATGGCGTCGGATTCGGGCGTTCGCGCGGGGAGGTGCTTTAACGATCTCCAGGAATTTACTCGCGGCTTTCCGTCGACAAATTGCCACGCGTACTGGTCGAACGAGGCGTACTCATCTTGGATTTTCAGAAATGCTTTGGCATTCGCGACGGCCGAACCGATCTTCAGCCGGTTACGCACGATGCCATCATTCTTCAGCAGAGTGGTAATCTTCCGGCGGTCATAACGCGCCACCCGCTGCGGATCGAAACCATCGAAAGCGGCACGGTAATTCTCCCGCTTACGCAAGATTGTGTCCCAACTCAGGCCAGCCTGCGCGCCTTCGAGGATCAGGAACTCGAACAGCTTTTTGTCATCGTGCTGCGGCACGCCCCATTCTTCATCGTGATAGCGGATCGAGAGCTCATTGTGCGCCCATTCGCAGCGGGTGCGGATCTCATTCTTCTGATTCATGCGCCAACAGTATGCCATCTCCGGGTGCATTGGGTTGAACGCGGGCGAGGGAACCCGCACCAGTTGGCTCAGCGAAATTCCAAAGTCACGAATTTTGCTTGCTGCTTTCCCACGTTGGTGAGCATGTGTGTGTAGCCGCCGGCTATCCATTTAATATCGCCGGACTTGAGTTCCGCGCTTGACGCTGGTTTGCCTTCTACGTCATTGCGCAGATCCAGATCGCTGATGGCGACCACCAAGTGCGGGCCAGTATGGCGATGTTTCGGAAGAACTCCCCCAGGCTGGAGTTCGATTTCGGATACCCGCACGCCATCTTTAACGAACAAGATTTCCTGCGTGCCGCCAGTGAGAACGTTCAGGCCGCGTTCTTGGTCCCACTTCGCCTGAGAGGCTGCCTTATCTTGCAGAAACTCGATTGTGACATTGCGAAAGGGCGTTGAAGCGAGATTACGAGCGATATGGGCGAAGTTGCCGGGAGTGAAGCGGGTCTCGCCGTCCTCCAACTTGAGCGTGGCCGCAGGCTTCCCTTCAACTTCGTTTGAAACTTCGGAGGCTCCTAAAGTCACAAATATATAGTCATGACGGTGGCGATGCATGAGCGTGGACTCGTGTGGCGGGACATCTACTTTGAAGACGCGCACATATTGATTTTCGAGCGACAGACGATGGTGCGGCTCGGCGGTGATTTCAACTTCAGAAACAGATTGGCCAAACAGAGCGAAAGCGAGCAGCAGAACGGCAAGACGGCCTACGCGAGTCATGAAGCGAGATTCTAGCATCCTGCGAAGCTGTTGAGGCCGGTAGGTCCAGGTGTTGTAGTCTTAGGTTAAGAGGCAGGAATGAAATACGTACTTCTTCTTTTGTGCACGTTAGGGATTGTGGTTTCGTCGCTGGCGCTGCGGGAGCATTATCGCACTGAAGGATTCGCGCCATGCGACATTAACGAAAAATGGGATTGCGGAATCGTGAACCAGAGCCCCTACGCAATGGTCGGCAAAGTTCCGGTGGCGGTTATTGGAATTGCTGGATATCTCCTCATGGGTGTGCTGGCGTTCCGGCGTGCCTATCGCCTATTGTTGGCGCCTCTAGTCTTCGGGTTGGGATTTTCGCTTTACCTGGCGCACATCGAGAAGGACATCCTCGGAGTGTGGTGCGTGTACTGCGTGATCTCATTGGGCGCGATTTCGCTACTGACATTACTGGTGTTCGGAACGATGCTGTCACAGTGGCTGCGGCGTCGGCCAGCGGCGCCGGAAGCTAGGTTACGATGAGTGAGTTAGGCAAACTCCTGGTCCTTGCCGGGTTGATCCTCGTTGTTGGCGGTCTGATTTTGATGTTGTTCGGCCGGACCAACCTTCCGCTTGGGCGTCTGCCAGGAGACATTATTTATCGCGGCAAGAACACGACGTTCTATTTTCCGCTGGCAACATCGATCCTCTTGAGTGTGGTGCTCTCAGTGATTTTGTACCTGGTGGGGCGGTTGAAGCGGTAGGAAACCAGTTGTCGGTTCTCAGTTCCAAGTTCTCAGTTAAACTCCACACCATGGTCTCTTCCGACCAGCTTGGGTTCACCTTTAGGCCACTGGAGCGCCGCATTTGGACGGTGCGCGACCTGGTCTCGACGGTGCGCACGCACATTGAGCGCGAGTATGGAGACGTCTGGGTGGAAGGAGAGATTTCAAATTTTCGCGCGCACGACTCAGGACATTTGTATTTCACGCTGAAAGATCAGAATGCGCAGATTCGAGCAGTGATGTTCCGCTCTTCAGCACGGCTGCTGCGCTTTCGCCCCGAAAACGGCATGCAGATTGTTCTCCGCGGGCGCGTGACGATCTATGAAGACCGTGGTGAGTTGCAGATTTCTGCTGAGTACCTAGAACCTAAGGGGGCGGGCGCGCTGCAGGTTGCTTTTGAACAGCTCAAGGCCAAGTTGGAAGCGGAAGGATTGTTCGATTCGTCACGCAAGAAGGCGATTCCGGTTTTGCCGAGCCGCATCGGGATAG
>Ga0209161_10004847_pt1 | contig 10685 bp, 5 predicted proteins | sample GraSoiAngelo_155_FD_186169 | JGI IMG/M metagenome (GOLD analysis project Ga0209161, IMG submission 186169) | Grasslands soil microbial communities from the Angelo Coastal Reserve, California, USA - 14_1009_13_30cm (SPAdes) (version 2) | ecosystem: Environmental > Terrestrial > Soil > Grasslands ...
AGCACCAATGTTCAAAGCAGATCGAAAAGCAAGCCGTTCTCAAAAAAAATATCGTGAAGGCTATGAGCCAATTTTCGTGTCCGGAATTGCGGAAGCCGATTAAAGTTCACACCGAAATAAATCGTGTCTTCAATCAAAAAAAACAAAATCAGATCTGCGCCGGATGCAACCGCGCCTTCTCGGCGTTCTGCCGCAGAGAAACGGCAACAAAAACCCGGCAGAAGAAAATCGGACCCTCCGTACGTCTCGATCCTGCCCGGCTCGTGGAAACTCAACGGTGGCATTGTCCTTCTGTGTATCGTTGCTACCGCCCTGCTTTATGCGGGCGATCTTCATCTGGGCTTTTTCAGAGTCGATGACCAGCAATATGTCGTCAGCAATCCGTGGATACAGGGAATAACTCGGAAGCATCTCACGCAGATTTTATTTAATCCTTACTACCTCAACTATTCCCCTCTTCATTTGCTATCCTACGCGCTTGATTACGCGGTTGGCGGTTTAAACGGCTACGCATTCCATCTATCAAACAATCTCTGGGCCGGAGTTGTTGGCGGTTTTGTATATCTCGTCGCACTTGCCATAACACAGGAACGCAGAACTGCTATGGTCGCTGCCTTGTTATTTGTTGTTCATCCAGTGCACGTGGAAGCGATCGCCTGGATTTCAAGCCGCAAGGATTTGGTGGCTGCTGCATTTGTGCTGCCTTGTGTTCTTGCATACCTAAAATACAGACAGCGAGGCGCAATAGCCTGGTACATTGCTTCACTTTTACTGTTTCTCTTCGCATTGGTGGGAAAGCTCTCCGTTGCCGCTTTCCCCGCGGTGCTGGTGATTCTCGACCTGGTGCTTGAAAAGCGGTCATTACGCCAATCAATCATCAATAAGATTCCATTCCTTGTTTTGGCAGCTTTGGTAGCACTCGCAGTGCAGCACGCGCAACCCAGCACCGGATTGCAGTTCGACCTGGCCATGCACGCAAAGGCTTTTGTCCAAAGTTGGTGGCTGCTTACCGGGTTGGGAAATTATGTTATTTATCGTGTACCTCCTACACCGGGAGGTACTTTGTCCCAACTGGTCGGACTAGCCATCCTACTTGGTTTGTTCGTGTTGCCGTTGCTCCTACGCAAACGTTATCCGGTAGCGACTGTTTCGATCTACTGGATCTTATTTACTTATCTCCCAACACAGGTTCTGCCATTCAGCTATCCGGTAACTGATCGCTACCTTCTTTTGCCCTCAGTAGGCGCGGTTATTCTCATCGCTTGGCTGTTGATCAAAGCAGCAGATCAATTGCCCAGGTGGAAGGTAGCCACTGCCACAACGCTGGTTGTAGCAGTTAATTTCATTTGGCTCACGCAGACCCTTGGTTATTTATCCGAATGGCGAGATCCGCGATCAGTTTGGTTTGCTGCAACACGCAAATCAGGTGACGTTCATCTGTATTACGAGCTGGGATGGGAATACCGTGAGAAAGCAGCAAGCTTTGGAATGCACCGACGAAATGCTCCGCTTCTTCCAAAAGAAGCTAGACGTTACGGTTCCGTGGTTTGGAAAGAGGATCCCCGCCTTCCGCAATTGCTGACTGAATTGGCAGGCAACCAGCATGGCGGACCAGTTGAGAAAGAGTTTAAAGAATACTTACTGGCCAAAGCAGGAGAAAATTTTGACGAAGCCGTCACAAGAAAGGGAGCGCACATTATGCCCGACCTTTTTCTTAGCCGCGGAGTCTGTTTTCTCGATAAAGGTGATATGCAGTCTGCAAAAAAAGAATTCCTGGCGGGAGTCGATGAAGCCTCCGAGTTGCCATATTCTGAAGGCCAGCAGGAGTCTTTAATCGCGTGTCATTACAACCTCGCAGTTGCAGAAGAGAGGCTCGGATATTTAAAAGAGGCCTTATCCTGGATCAGGCTTGCGGAAGAAGAGCAGAATGAACTTGGTAGAACGGTGATTTCTGGACTCAGTGACAGTCGCCGACAACTTGAGTCAAAGATGGCAACTCTCCGTCACGAATAACGTGCTTCCCGGCGATTTGCACAGCCTTCCCAGAACGAACTCGAGGTTCGCTCATATCCTTCAGTGAGCAATCACTCATAGCGCAGTGCCTCCATGGGATGGACTTTGGTCGCGCGACGCGCCGGGATGAGGCAGGCAACCAATGACACCGCGGTCATGACGAGCGCAGTGCCGAAAAGAGTGGCGACATGGAGCGTCGGCACGTCGAAGAGAATGCTCTGCATTGCTCTTCCGGCCAGCCACGCGCCGATCAAACCGAGAATGGTTCCGGCGGCGAGCAGGCGCAGGCCTAAGGAAAGGAATTGCGCGCCAATCTGTTCCCGTTGCGCGCCAAGTGCCATGCGAATGCCGATCTCACGCGTGCGTTGTGCGACCGCGTAACTGAGAACTCCGTACGTTCCGATGGCCGCGAGCAGCAAAGCGACGCCGGCGAAAATTCCAGCGAGTAATGCTGGCGAGCGTCGCGTGATCAAGCTGTCCGCGATGCGCGTGTCCATCGAACGAATGTTATCGACCGCGAGTGCGGGATGCGCTGCGCGCACCAGCTTGCGCAGCGTCTCGGCGAACGCTTCCGGGCGCTGGCTTGTACGGGTGACGATGAAAATACTCTCGTTGTCGCGATAAGCGTAAGGCAGGTAAACCGCGCCTTGCCCCTGCGCTTCGGTGAGCGCGGCTTGCTTAACTGCGCCGACGACGCCGACAACTGTAAACAGCTGCGCGTCGTCTTTTTCGTCGCCGAGCGCGATCCTTTGGCCGAGCGCGCCGCCGTTAGGCCAGTAACGCCGGGCCAAATCTTCGTCCACCACACAGACGCGTTCCGCGCGGTGAGAATCTGCCGAGGTGAGGAAGCGTCCTTCGCGCAGGTCAATACCGAGGGCCGAGAAGTACTCGCCGTGAACGGCATAGGAATAATGGCCGTGCACTGATTGACCGGGAGGTGGCACATAGCCCTTGGGTGTGACTGCGGTTTTGCCGCTGTCGCCGCTTAGCGGAATGTTCGTGATCGTTCCGGTGGCGGCGATTCCCGGTTGCTGGTGGATGGATTCGAGCAAGCGATCGACGATGCCGACTCGCTCCCGCTGCAGATCCCATGAGACGGTGCACTCGCCGGTGAGAACGTGATCTGAGCGAAATCCTGGCGAAACCGCCATCGCTTTTTTTAGGCTCAGGCCGAGCAGAGCCGCACCCGCGAGCAAAATGAAAGCAAGGGCGATCTGCGCGACGATAAATCCGTGGCGAAGCCGTTGCGCGGCGCGGCTAATTGTGCCGGTGCGCGATTCCGATTGGAGCGCATGCGCTAGATGCGTGCTCAGGTTGAACCAGGCGATAGGTACCGCGATGACGACTCCGAGAACCACAGCGCCGGCGAGACCGATGGACGCCAGCCAGCCATCGAACGCGATATGCGCGCCGAGCGGCAAGCGATCTGCCCCGAGAACTTCGAACAATCGAATTCCCCACGCGCCTACCGCCAGGCCGAGCAACCCGCCGAGGAAAGTCAGAAGAACGGTTTCGATAATTACTTGTCTCACGACATGCACGCGACTCGCGCCCATTGATCGGCGGATCGCCATTTCTTTCGCCCGCCCGCTCGCACGAATCAAAAGAAGATTCACCAGATTTACCGCGCCGATGAGCAAAAGAAAAAATACTCCGGCCTGCATCAGCAAAAGGGTTGGACGAATTGAGCGGACGTGCTCTGCGTGCAATGGCCTAACGAGTGATCGGAAGCCGGCTTCGGCCATCATTTTCGCTTCAGGATTATCTTCCTCGACGGCGGCGTTGTGTGCATCGATCTGGGCTTGCGCTTCCGCGATCGTCGCGCCCGGCTTCAACCGCGCGATCATGTGCGTGACGCCGCCGCCAGAGTGGCGCGCTTTCGGCCCACGCTCTTCCATACCGGATTTTATCGGAAGAAAAACGCGTGCCTCGGACGAGAGAAAACGAAAAGCAGGAGGCAAGACGCCAACGATCTTTCTTGGGATACCGTTTATGCGGGTGTCACGACCCAAAATGTTTGGATCGGAATTGAAACGCTGGCGCCAGAAGGCGTCCGTTAAGATAATGACGTTCTTCTGCGGGTCCGTTTCTTCATCGGTGAAGTTGCGGCCGATCGCGGGACTTACCCCAAGGGTCGTGAAAAATTCCGGCGAGATGCGCACGATTTCCTCCTGTTGCATGGAGCCTGGATCGCCGACGGTTTCGGCTCTCTCCATATACATGGAAAGGCTCGAGAAGGCCGGAATGTTGCCGCGCCGCTCATAGTAATTGGTTATCGACGAACCGTCATTCTCGACTCCGGCTTTCGGATAGGTGTTGTAAATCGTTACCAGCCGATCGGATTGCGGAAACGGAAGCGGACGGAGCAGGATGGAATTAATCACCGCGAAAATCGCGAGGTTCGCTCCGAGACAGATCGCTACGGTCGCCAGAGCCGTGACGGTGAACGCAGGTGATTTGCGAAGCTGGCGCAGAGCGAACTTCAGATCGTTCATTTCATTCGGTTCGCAGTGCCTGAACCGGATCGACCATCGACGCGCGGCGGGCGGGCAACAGACATGCAAACAGTGCTGTTGCGGCGAGCAGAATGGTTGCACCGCCGAGCAACGCCGGGTTGTACGCGGAAACCTGATAGAGTTGCGTTGTTATCAGGCGACCGAGCGCAAACGCCGAGGCGAGTCCGATCGCAAGGCCGATGACGACCGGTTTCATTCCCTGGTTCACAATCAGCCGCAAGACGTCGCGGGTTTGAGCGCCGAGCGCCATGCGCACGCCGATTTCGCCGGTGCGTTGCTCGACGCTGTACGCGACCGCGCCGTAAATTCCAACGGTCGCGAGGAGGAGCGCGACCCCGGCGAATACGCCTAACAACAGCATCATCAGCTTGGCCTGGCCGAGTGCCTGCGCCATGATCTCGCTGAATGGCTGCGGCCAGATTAGAGCAAGGCTCGGATCGATTCCGCGCAACGCCGTTTTCACTGAGCGCGTGATCGTTTCCGGCGGAAGCGGACTGCGCACCACGATTTTGAGGAACGGCCAACTCTCCTGCGCGAACGGACGATAAAATTCCATGTTGTTAGCCTGATTCAATTGCACCGAGCGCACGTCGCCGACGACGCCGACAATCTCGACCGGCACGCTGCCGTTCGTGATCAGCAACGTTTTGCCGATCGGATTCTCGTCGCCGAACACCGTCTTCGCGCCCGCTTTGCTGATGATGATGACGTTCGGATGATCCATCACGTCCTGTTCGTTAAAATCGCGGCCCGCGATCAACGGAATGCCCGCAGCGCGGAACCAGCCCGGCATGATGTCGTTCGACGGCGCGCCTTTTCGCTCGGCAACCGGAGGCACGTTGCCTTCAGGCCGCGTATAGAGAGTCACGCTCGGGCCGCTGAAGAGCGGAAAAGTGCTGCTCAACATCAGGTCCTCGAATCCAGGAGTCGCGCGCAACGCCGTTTGCAATTGTTCGGCAAAACGAGCCCGGCTCGCCTGGTCGGGATATTGGGCCTGCGACAAGGCCGTGACTCCGATCCAGAGATTGTCCGTTTTGAAACCGGGGTCCTGCTGGCTCAGGCGCACGAAGCTCGTGATGAGCAACGACGCGCCCGCGAGCAACGTGACCGAGAGGGCGACCTGCGCGCCCACGAGAATTTTGCGGAACCGCTGTTGCCGCACACTTCCTTGCGTGCCGCGGCCGCCTTCCTTGAGCGCATCGACGATATCCGCGCGCGAGCTTTGCAACGCCGGATAAAGACCCATCGCGAATCCCGTCAGTAGCGAAAGCCCGATCGTGAACAAGAGCACCGGCACGGAGAGCGCACTCGCGCTTCCCTGTTCGATCGGGAGAAAGTTCGCTGCGAGTTTCGGGACGAGCGGAACCAACTGCCACGCCAGGGCCGCGCCGAGAACTCCCGCCAGCAGACTGATGAGCACGCTCTCGAAAACAAAAAGTCGCAGGACGCTGCCGCGCGTCGCGCCCAGCGCCAGGCGGAGCGAAATCTCGCGGCGCCGTCCGCTGAAGCGCACCAGCAGCAGATTCGCCACGTTGCTGCAAGCGATGAGCAAAACAAACCCGACCGCCGTTAGCAGAGTCGCGAACCCGGGCCGCAAATTCTCCGTCACATCTTCTGGAAGCGTCTTGATGATGTTGCGATTTTGCGCGTCGCTCTTCTCCGGAAATTGCGAACTGTAACTGTCCTCGAGCGTGCCCAGCACCGCCTTCGCCTGGTCAAGTGTGACGCCCGCCTTCAAGCGCCCGATCACGCGCAGGAAGGCCGAGCCGCGCATCATCCGCTCATGCGAGAAACCCGGGATGACCATCGGCTTCGTCGTCCAGATATTGGCATTTGGTGTCCCCGTCCAGGAGACCGGCATGTTTGCGATCACACCCACGATCGTGTGCGCCACGCCATCGAGCATGAAGGTTTTCCCGATGATGTCCTGGCTGCCGGCGAATCGCGCTTTCCAAAAGCGGTCCGTGATGATCGCCACGTCCGCGCCTTCTTCTTCCTGCGGCAGAAACGTTCGTCCCATGATGGGCCGCACTCCGAGCACGTCGAACCAGTTCGCCGTCGCTTTGAAAATCGGCACCGACCACGGATCGCCAAGACCCGTCACCGTCGCCGCCTGTTGATTCTCCGCCGCGAACCCGGAGAAAATCGTCTGCGCGTCGCGATAAAGCATGAACCGCGGCGCCGACATCTGGAACTCGTCCGTCCGGTCTTTCCCCTTGGTCAGGATATGCAGGACCCGCCCCGGTTCCTGGAACGGCAGGCCTTTGAGAAACAGATCGTTGATCAACGAAAAGATCGCCGTGTTTAACCCGATCCCGAGCGCCAACGTGATGACGGCAATCGCCGTGAACGCGGGCGATTTGCGGAGTTGGCGAAAAGCAAACTTCAAATCATTCATATCACTCAGTGCGTAGTGCTTGAATCGGGTCGATACGTGTGGCGCGGTGTGCTGGGAACAAACACGCCAACAGCGCGGCGACAGCCAGGACAATCGCGGTCGCGCCGAGCAACAATGGACTGTGCGGCGAAATCTGATACAACTGCGCCGTCAGCAGGCGGCCAAACGCGAATGTTCCGGCCAATCCGGCAACGAGTCCGATCAGAACGGGATTCATTCCCTGCCGAACGACCAGACGCAAAACGTCGCGTGTTTGCGCGCCTAGCGCCATGCGCACACCAATCTCGCCGGTGCGCTGTTCGACGGTGTAAGCGACGGCGCCGTAAATTCCAACGACCGCGAGCAACAAGGCGATGCCGGCAAAAACACCGAGCAGCGCCATAGTCAACCGCTCCTGGCCGAGCGATTGCGCGACGATCGCATCGAGCGTGTCCGGTTGCAGAATCGGCAATCCATTGTCGATCTTGTTTAGGGCTGCGCGAACAGTTCCCGCCGTCGCTTCCGGTTTGGTTGCGCTGCGCGCCAGGACATTGAGAAACGGAGTGCTTCGCTGTGGCCACGGCCGGTAAAATTCGACGTCGTTAGCTTTGGCGAGCTTCAATGAGCGGACATCGCCGACTACGCCCACCACCTCCGCTGGAAGTCCGTTGCCGTTGTCGGTGCCGAAAAGGATTTGGCGGCCAATCGGATTCTCGTTAGGGAAAAGCTTCTTCGCGGTCGAATTACTCAGGATCACGACCAGCGGTGAATCCAGCTTGTCCTGTTTCGTGAAGTCGCGGCCGGAAAGGAGCGGAATGCCGAGCGTGCGAAAATATCCGGGCAAAATGCTTCGCGTGAGCCCAAGCTGCCGTTGATTTACCGGCACCGGGTTTCCATCCGCACGCGCGTACGGCGCGCCAGAATAATTTCCGGAGAGCGGGACGGCATCGACCATCGAAACGGCTTCGACGCCAGGAGCGGTCTCAAGTTCGGTCTGCAATCGTTCGGCAAAGCGCCCAAGCGAAGCGGGATCGGGATATTGCGCCGGAGGCAATCCGATGCCTCCAGTCCAGACACGTTCCGAACGAAATCCCACTTCCTGTCGGCTGAGCCGCACGAAACTGGAAACCAACATGGCCGCTCCGGCCAGAAGCACGACCGACAATCCGACTTGCGCCGCGACCAAACCGCTGCGGAAACGATGTTGGCTACGACTGCCGCTCGTTCCGCGTCCGCCTTCTTTGAGTCCGTCGACGAGATCGGCGCGCGAGCTTTGCCAGGCTGGGTAAAGACCCATGAGCAGACCGGTGATGAGTGACAGCGCCAAAGTGAACACAAGCACAGGCAGATGCAAGGATACGCCGCTCTCCAGCGGAACATTTTGCCCAGCCATCTGCGGAACAACCGAAACCGTCCAAAGCGCCAGGCATAATCCGGCCGCACCCGCAATAACGCTGACTAAGGTACTCTCGAGCACGAATAGCCGAACGATGCCGCGCCGTTCCGCTCCGAGCGCCATGCGCAATGCAATCTCGCGTCGGCGGGCGGTGAAGCGGACAAGCAACAAGTTTGCGACATTGCTGCACGCGATGAGCAGCACCGCACCGACTGCGGCCAGCAATGTGATAAACGCCGGACGCAAATTTCCGGTTACATCCTCTGAAGCAGTAACCAAAACCGACGCCCAACTGTTGTCGGCAGTCTCGGGATGTTGCTCGCGGTAACTCCGCTCCAAAGCGGGCATGGCCGCCCGCGCCTGTGCGAAAGTAACACCAGGTTTCAATCGAGCGATGCAACGCATAAAGCTGATGCCGCGCATGAGGCGATCTTTGGTAATGTTGGACGGTTCGAACACTTTGTTGGCGAAAATCTCAGCGTCCCGGCCAAACCACGAGATCGGCAAATTTGGCAGGACGCCCACGATAGTAGTGGGCACGCCGTTGAGCGTAATAATCTGGCCCAGCACCCTCGGATCGGAATTGAAACGTTTGCGCCAGAAACTTTCTGTCACCATTACGACGTCGCCTTTTGTGTCTTCCTCCGGCAGAAAATTGCGTCCAAGAATCGGATGGATCCCGAGCAGCTCGAAATAGTTTGCCGTTACATTACCTCCGAGGAGTTGGGCCGGCTCGCCCATTCCGGTTAGGATAAATCCATTACCCGAATCGGCTGCGATGGTCGAAAACACATTTTGCCCGTCGCGATAATGCCAAAACTTCGGCACCGAAAACGGCAGTTGCTTCAAGTCGCGCTCTTTTGCTTCACCATAAATGCGCACCACGCGATCCGGTTCGGAAAATGGCAGACCGCGCAGAAAAAGATCCTGGATCAAACTAAAGATGGCGGTGTTCATGCCAATACCGAGTGCCAGCGTGAGCACCGCGAGTGTTGTGAATCCGGGTGATTTGCGGAGTTGGCGTAGAGCAAAGCGGAGGTCGTTCATCTCGATGCGGAGTTAAGATTTCATTCTGCGCGAAAAGCGACGACGGGGTTGACGCGCGAGGCACGGCGCGCGGGAATCCACGAAGCAAAAAATGTTGCGGCGGAAAGAAGCGCGCCGACTCCGAAATAAATTTTTGGATCGATGCCTTTGACTTCGAAAAGCACGTTTTGCAATGCGCGTGAAAGGGCAAAGGCTGCAACCAGGCCGATGGCCGAACCGATTAAGAGCAATTGCAGGCCGTGGGAAAGAACGAGGGCGCGGATTTGTGCCGGGCGCGCGCCGAGCGCAAGCCGAATACCGATTTCACGAACGCGTTTGAGCGTGGTATATGCGAGCAATCCGTAAAGACCGATAGTGGCCAGCACCAGCGCGAGTCCGGCGAAAATGGAAAATAGAAAACTCAGCAGCCGATGTGTTCCCCAGGTTTCTTGGACGCGATCCAACATCGGCCGTGCGTCGAACACCGGTTGATTTGGATCGATCGATGCCACAACATCACGTATCGACTTACTGAGCGACGCCGCGCTCATGCTTGAGCGAACGAAAAGGCAAAGGCTCGTGCGTTGCGCCTGGGCCATCGAGCAATAAATCAACGGCAGCGGCGCCATTTCATCGACTGCGTGATACCGCATGCGCGCGACGACACCGACGATTTCGCTCGGCACATTACCCTCTTCATCATTGCCGGCATCGACGAAGAGACGTTTGCCGATTGGATCTTCACCCGGAAAATATTGTTCGGCCATCGCTTGATCGACAATCACGACGCGCGGGGAATCTTTCGTGTCGCGGTCGTTAAAGGTGCGGCCACGCAAAAGCGGAGTCTTGAAAGTTGAAAAATAATCGCCAGAGACGACTTCGAGATCGGAGCTCGGCATTTGTGCCGGCGTTGGCTGTGCTGCGCCATCGCGCCAAAACCCAGTCTGCCATCCGCCCATCAACGGGGAATTCGAGCCGATTCCCGCGCTCTGCACGCCGGGAAGCGCAGTGACTTTATCCAGCAGCGCTTTGGCAAACGTGCCGATCTTTTCGCGGCTGGAATAAGTCTTCCACGGCAGCTCAACGCGCGCGCTGAAAAGATTTCGCGGCTCATAGCCGAGCTGAAGCGCCTGCATCTTCGAAAAACTTTTCAGAACGAGGCTGGCCGCGACCAACAAGGTGAGCGTGAGCGCAATCTCGCTGATCACCAGCCAATCCCGCGCGCGCTTGGCCGAAGGCGGGTCACCGCTTCCAGCGGAGCCGGTCTTCAACGCGAGCTGAACGTCAGCGTGCGAAGCCTGCCAAGCCGGCCATAATCCGAAAAGCACGCTCGTCAGCGATGCGATCAAAAATGTAA
>Ga0209161_10004849_pt1 | contig 10683 bp, 17 predicted proteins | sample GraSoiAngelo_155_FD_186169 | JGI IMG/M metagenome (GOLD analysis project Ga0209161, IMG submission 186169) | Grasslands soil microbial communities from the Angelo Coastal Reserve, California, USA - 14_1009_13_30cm (SPAdes) (version 2) | ecosystem: Environmental > Terrestrial > Soil > Grasslands...
CCTCAGTAATTGCGAAGAAGGGTCAAGAGCTCCGCCCCGACATTCAACTCGAGCGACTTCTCGGAGACCTTCAAGGTCGCCTCCGATGACCGAAGCCGTACGGCGGAGTCCCGAAGCAGAGGCACCCGCGCGTCGTCTCTTGTCCCATCGCCGATCCGGACGATACAGGGCTGGGCCGCCTGTCGGCAACCCGGAACACCGGTGACATGACGAGCGGCCCAATACCGGAAGTCTGGGTGAAGTCTGGGTAAACGAAAGGGGTTAGCGGCTGCTGCGTCCGCTAACCCCTCGTCGTTCATGGTTGCGGGGGCTGGATTTGAACCAGCGACCTTTGGGTTATGAGGGGAAATCTGCGCTACACACGGACCAACGAGAACCAACAGGAACCAATGGCGACGGCGACTTACGAGGCGAGAGGGCCGTTCCCTGTCGGTTTGTCTCGGTCGCTTGACTTCATAAACGCTTCATAGCGGTTCGGATTGGATGCGGATCTCTTCCGCTTCCCTCGGCGAAGGTACTGAGGCTCAAGTCCACCGGGAACGCCGATTACCTTCGCCCCCGTGGCTCGTGCGATCTCTTTCACTTTCGCCTCCACATCGGCTTTCGTACACGCGCAGACCGCGAGGTGAACGCCCTCCGCCGCGAAGCCTAGCGCCATGTCTGCGGCGATGCCGCGCGCGCCCCCCTGATGATCTCTCGAAACACGGCGTTCACGTTCAAGGGCAAGGCGGTCGTAGCGCTTCTGACTTAAGTGGCTTTGGGTCTCTTTGTCTCCCGTTGGGGGCAACTTCCTGGGTAATTCCTGGGTAACGCCTGGGTGGTCACGTTCCAACGTTCAAATTCTCCGCAGCGACCTGAAGGGCACGTTGCGACGGCTCGGGCCGATCACGCGCCGTCTCGCCGGACCGCCTCCATCGCCTCATCAAGGAGCACCGTCCTCGCGATTCGCAGGGCGATATGCAAGACTGACGCGGAGGACACATGGCCGAGGAGTCCCTGATCAACCGCCGGCTCGCCGCCATCCTTGCCGCCGATATCGCTGGCTACAGCCGGCTCATGCACGCGAATGAGCCTGCCACCGTGCGGGACCTCAAGGCGCATCAGAGCGTGATCCTGCCGCTGATCGGCCGGCACGGCGGGCGGGTCATTGACACCGCCGGCGACGGCATCTTGGCTGAGTTTCCCAGCGTCATCGGCGCCACTGAGTGCGCGGTCGAGCTCCAGACCGTGATGGCGGAGCGCAACGAGCGGGTGCCCGAGAGTCGCCGCATGCTGTTTCGCATCGGTATCAATCTGGGAGATGTAATCCACGACGAAAGCCGGATCTACGGTGACGGGATCAACATCGCGGCCCGGCTGGAGGCGCTGGCAGAGCCAGGTGGCGTGCTCGTGTCCAGTACGGTTTATGACCACGTCCGCGGCAAGCTGCCTCTCACTTTCGCGGATGCGGGTGAGCGGCAGCTCAAGAACATCGAGCAGCCCGTGCGAACGTATCGGATTCTGATTCCAGGCGCAGCGTCCACACCCGAGGCCGCGCCCCTCAGTCGCACCGCCACGGCGCACCGCCGGCGTTGGATCGTACTGGGACTGGCGGCACTGCTGGTTCTTCTCGCGGCCGGGGGAGCCTGGTGGATTAACTCGCGGTTCTTTCAAGGTCAGCGAGCAGACGGCACGGAGGCGCCGCGTCTCTCGATCGTCGTGCTGCCATTCAGCAACCTGAGCGGCGATTCGAGCCAGGACTACTTCGCCGATGGCATCACGGAAGACCTGACGACAGATCTGTCGCGACTCGCCGGAAGCTTCGTGATCTCCCGGAACACGGCGTTCACATTGAAGGGCAAGGCCGTCGATGCACGGCAGATCGGGCGCGAGCTGAGAGTCCGCTACGTACTCGAGGGCAGCGTACGCCGGATGGGCCGCACCGTCCGCGTCAACGCGCAGCTCATCGACGCGGGTACCGGCGCGCATCTGTGGGCCGAGCAGATGGACGTCGATCAGGGGACGCTGGCGACGTCCCAGGACAACTTCGGCATCGCGAGTCGCCTGGCGAAGACGCTCAGTGTCGAGCTTGTCAACGTCGAGGGTCGCCGCGCACCACCCGCGAACCCGGACGCGGTGGATCTCACCATGCGGGGTTGGTCGATCTTGAATGCAGCGCCGCAGCAGGCCGAGAACAGTCAGGCCAGCGTCGGGCTCGCGCACGCCCTCACGCTCATTCACCGCAATCGTTGGGATCCCGAACCAGCGAGGATCCTGGCCCGTGCCGACGAAGCCGTCACGCGGGCCATCGCTCTCTCGCCCAACTACGCCCACGCGCACTACGTGAAGGCCGAGGTTCTCGCGTTGTCGGGGCGGTTCGACGCTGCGCTGGCGACGTACGACAGAGCCATCGCCCTCGATCCCAACCATGCGGCGGCATACGTCGCCCGCGGCCGGAGCCTGATCGCCATCGGGCGGGCCGCGGAGACCGTGGCACCGGTGGAAAAGGCGATCCGACTCAGCCCGCGCGATCCCGACCTGTTCATCTGGTACTACGTCCTGTGCCACGCGTACACACACCTGGCGCGTGACGCGCAAGCGATCGAATGGTGCCTGAAGTCCACCGCGACCGGAAAGTCGTTCTGGGGTGCCTGGACCGATCTGGCCTCTGCGTATGCCTGGCGCGGGCAGAAGGCCGAGGCGGCGGCGGCGGTTGCGGAGCTTCTTAAAGTTCGACCAGGCTTCACGGTGCAGAAGCTGGCGCAGGACGGATCGGGGTATTCCGACAATCCGACGTTCCGCAAGGAGTTCGAACGGATTGTCGAGGGAGCACGCAAGGCCGGCTTGCCGGAACGCTGACACGACTCGGCTGCGCATCGCGTCCATCATTTCGCCCTCGCGCATCCAGGCCTAGACGCCTTCGACCAGGACCACGCTGCCCCTCGCCGTGCGCAACCGGAGCGCCTTCAACGCACCATATTCTTCCGAGTCATACCAGCGCCGGGCCTGCTCGATGGTCGAGAACTCGGTCACAACGATGCGCTTGGGTTTCCAGTCGCCTTCCAGCGTCTGCACCTGGCCGCCTCGCACGAGAAACTTGCCGCCGTACTTCTCGACCGTGCCCGGAACCTGCTTCCGGTACTGCTCGAACCCTGCTGGATCGATCACCTCGTTATCGACGATGAAATACGCTGGCACGCGCGGACCTCCTCGTCACGCCGTCGCGAGCTCTCGCATTCGTCCGACATCCCGCATCGGCGGCTCGCCGAAGTGACGCTTGTACTCGCGGCTGAAGTGCGAGGCATCGTCGTAACCGACTCGGTAGCCGGCTTCCGCCGCGTCGAGATCTTCGCTGAGCATCAGCCGCCGGGCCTCCTGAAGCCGCAGCTGCTTCTGGAACTGCAACGGACTCATCGCCGTCACGGCTCTGAAGTGCGCATGGAACCCGGAGACGCTCATGCCCAGCTCTCGCGCGACCTCCTCGATCCTCAACGGCTTGTTGAAGTTCATGCGGAATTTCTCGACGGCGCGAACCATGCGGTGCGCGTGACCGCCGAACGTGGCGAGGTGGCGCAGGCGACCAGCCTGGGCACCCGTGAGCAAGCGATACACGATTTCACGAATCACGAGCGGCGCCAGCACGCGGTACCCAGCGGGCGCGTCCACGAGCCGCACGAGCCGCAGCGTCGCGTCGAGCAAGTTACCGTCGAGAGCGCTGACATCGACCGACTTCAAGCCGCTGCCGTCGCCGCGCTGCACGGCGCCGGACTCCACCATTACCGACGTGACGACAGATGGCTCCAGCACAAGCCAGAAGCCGAGGTATGGCCGCTCAGGCGACGCCTCGACGATTTGACCAATCATCGGGAGCTCGACCGTGCTGATCATGTAATGCGCGGGGTCGTACCGGAAGTGATCGTCGCCGACCACCAGCTCCTTGCTGCCCTGCGCGATCACGCAGAATGAGGGTTTGGTGAAGCTATGGAGGCGTTCGGTCGGCCTCGAACAGCGACGAAAGTGCAGACCCGGCTGCACTTCGACCGTTCCCTCGCTTGGCGTTGCCCGCGCAATCCGCTCCGCGAGTTCCTCCTGATCGGCCCGCATCCGACGCGCCTCTCGTTCGCTCGTGGTGTTCTTCATGTTCCGCATCGTAAAGCACCTTTCCGGACCAGCGCCGGCGTTTGGAGGATTGTACAAGCATCTCCGCGGATCGTCATACCGGTGCTACCCGATCGGGTGGCTAAAGTCGAGCGAGGAGGAGGGACCGCGGCGTCAAGTGCACTGTGACTTGGATTTTGCTCCAAGCGGCGAGGATCAGACCTCCCGCCCGGGCCCACCGGAGAACTTCACCGGCACGGTTCGCATCGATCCGCTGTCCGATACACCAGAGCCGCGGCGCGTGTCCGCCTCCAGCGTCACGTTCGAGCCGGGAGCGCGTACCGCCTGGCCCGTGCATCCGCTCGGTCAGACGTTGATCGTCACGGCCGGCTGCGGATGGGTCCAGAGCTGGGGCGGCCCCGTTGAAGAAATCCGGCCGGGTGATGTGATCGATTGCCCTCCCGGCGAAAAGCATTGGCATGGGGCGACGCCCACGACGGCGATGACGCACATCGCGATCCAGGAACGACTCAACGGCAAGGTCGTTGAATGGATGCAGACAGTCACGGACGAGCAGTATCAGGTCGGATCGCGCCACAAGGAGAAATAGCGATGCGAGGAGCGGTTCTCCATGGTCGTCGTGACGTACGGTTCGAGGAGCGAGACGCCCCCAAGATTGTCAAGCCGACGGATGCCATCATTCGGATGGCGGTCACCTGCGTCTGCGGGTCCGACTTGTGGGACTACCGCGGCATCAACCCGATTACCCAGCCGAAGCCGATGGGACACGAGTACTGCGGCATCGTCGAGGAGGTCGGGCACGCGGTCACCGCGATCAAGCCCGGGCAGTTCGTCATCGGCTCCTTCTTCGCCTCTGACAACACCTGCCCCAACTGCCAGGCTGGCTACCCGTCCAGTTGCCAGCACCGCGAGTTCGTCGGCGATGCGCAGGCGCCACTCGTGCGCGTACCGCTGGCGGACGGGACGTTGGTCGCGACGCCCGAGCGCCCATCGGACAACATGACCCCGAGTCTGCTGGCGCTCTCCGACGTCATGGGCACCGCCTGGTTCGCGGCCGACGCAGCCAATGTGGGCCCGGGCAAGACCGTCGTGGTCGTCGGTGACGGCGCCGTCGGCCTCCTGGGCGTGCTCGCCGCCAGGCAGAAGCGTGCTGACCGGATCATCGCGATGAGCCGCCACACGTCGCGGCAGAAGCTCGCCCGGGAGTTCGGCGCCACCGATATCGTGAGCGAGCGCGGGGACGAGGGCGTCGCTCGCATCATGCACTTGACTAACGGAATCGGTGCGGATTCGGTCCTGGAGTGCGTCGGCACACAGGAGTCGATGATGCAGGCGATCCACTGCACCCGGCGCGGCGGCTACGTGGGCTACGTGGGCGTCCCGCACGGCGTGAAGCTCGATGGAACGGACCTGTTTTACGGGCACGTCCACCTCCACGGGGGTCCTGCACCGGTGCGCCGCTTCCTACCCGAGTTGATCGACCTGGTCTTCGACCGGAGGATCGACCCGGGCAAGGTCTTCGACCTCACCTTGCCGCTCGACCGGGTGGCGGAGGGCTATCGGGCGATGGACGAGCGTCGGGCAATCAAGACGGTGCTGCGCCCATGAAACCGCTCGCGGCCGCCATCCTATCGCTGGCTGTGCTCACCTGGGCATGCTCGCACGCAAGTCCGACAGGACGCGTTGCTCTGTCGGAGATTGCTCCCGTCGATGCGCGTACCGCATCGGCCATGCCGAGATCGGAGGTTGTTGCACCAATGCCAACACGCGACGATATCCGCACGGTCGCTCCCGCGCTCGAGAAGTACACCGAAGATCGGCTGCTCGGGGAGGTATGGAAGCGGCCCAGCCTTGCGCCGCGCGACCGCAGCATCGTCACGCTAGCGGCGATGATCGCGCGCAACCAGATGAGCGACATGCCGTACCATGTGAACCTCGCGCTCGACAACGGCGTCAAGCCGCGCGAGATCTCCGAGATCATCACGCATCTCGCCTTCTACTCCGGCTGGCCGAATGCGATGTCGGCCGTGGCAGTGACGAAAGATGTCTTCGCCGCCGGTTTCACCACAGCCTCTTCCCCTGGACGAGGCCGCCGAGGCGCGGCGTGCCTCGCGTGTTGGAGAGCAATTCGGCAAGGTGGCCCCGGGAGTCGCGCAGTACACGACGGACCTGCTGTTCCGCGACCTGTGGCTCCGTCCGGACCTCGCGCCGCGCGACCGGAGTCTTGTGACCGTCAGCGCACTCGTCGCGTCGGGTCAGGTTGCGCAGATTCCCTACCACCTCAGCCGCGCGATGGACAATGGGCTGACGCAGTCGCAGGCCGCCGAGGCGCTCACTCATCTCGCGTTCTACGCCGGTTGGCCGAATGTGTTCTCGGCGCTCCCCGTGGCGAAGGACGTCTTCGAGAAACGGTCCACAGGGCGCCCGTGACAAGAAGGAGCCAGGCATGAGAAGCGCGACACTGCTCGCATCGCTGTTCTCTTTCGCGTGGGCGGCCGTGGCCCTGGCAGCGGACAGACCCTCTGGGTCGCAGACCGTGTCAGTCGCCGGCTCCCAGCCTGCCGCCAAGGGCGCGGCAGAGTACTTCACAGGCAACGTCCGTGTCGATCCGTTGTTTGCCGCCAAGGATACGGCGCCTTTCTCCGGAGCCTATGTGACGTTCGAGCCGGGCGCCCGGTCTGCCTGGCACACGCATCCCGCGGGTCAGCATCTGATCGTCACTTCGGGCGTGGGCTGGACACAGGAGTGGGGCGGTCCAGTCACCGAGATTCGCACCGGCGACGTCGTCTGGCGTCCGCCGGGCATCAAGCACTGGCACGGCGCGACGCCGACCACCGCCATGACGCACGTCGCCCTGACAGGAACGGCTGGTGGCAAGAACGTGAACTGGTTGGAAAAGGTCAGCGACGAGCAGTACAGGAAGTAATAGCGCCGGGGACATGAAGGTGCCAGGCACGCGCATGCGAACGCTCCTGGTCGTGCTATTGCTGGTTCTCGCTCGATCGAGCGTAGCGGGCGAGGAGGCAAACACGATGAGAATCCGTCTGAAGTTCGATGGCAAGGCCGTCGAGGCAACGCTGCTGGACAACGCGACAGCTCGGGACTTCCTTTCCCTGCTGCCGATGACGCTGACGCTTGACGACTACAACTCCACCGAGAAGATCGGCTACCCGGCCCGGAAGCTAGCGACAGCCGGCGCTCCCGCGGGCGTCGATCCGTCCGTGGGCGACATCGCGTACTACGCCCCATGGGGCAACCTGGCCATCTTCTACAAGGATTTCGGTTACTCGAGAGGCCTCATCGGGCTGGGCCGGATCGATTCGGGCATCGAGGCGCTGCGTGTGCCCGGCTCGCTGAAGGTCACGATCGAGCGGGTGGGGAAGTGAAGTCGCAGGCCCAGCAGGACTTCATGTGGACGTTCGATCGGATAAAGAGCTCGAAGTAGGGAGATAGGCGATGGCCACGTGGACTAAAGACGAGCTTCACAAGATCGCAGCCGCTGAAGAGCTCGAGCTGGCGTCACTCTGCGGCGACGGCACGCTGAGCAAGGCGGTGACGATCTGGGTCGTCCGCGTCGGCGACGATCTGTACGTCCGCTCATGGAAGGGCGACGGCGGCGCATGGTTCCGCGCGACTCAGGCGCGCCATCAAGGCCACATTAACGCCGGCGGCGTCGGCAAGGACGTTGCCTTCGTGGGCGAAGCCGACCGCGATATCAATGATCGGATCGACGCGGCGTACCAGTCCAAGTACCGCCGCCACGGCGGACGCTACGTCGACCCGATGGTGGCACTTACGGCGCGAGCCACGACGATCAAGCTCGCGCCGCGCTCAAACATCGCGTAGTCGGAACAACTGAGTCGAAAGTGTAGCGGGGCTGATCGGCGCCCGATACGGCGCCGTTCGGTGACTTCTATTGTTGATAGAGCGCCTTCAGCCACGGCGGCGCGACGAAGGTCGTCAGCATCACCACGACCACGAGAGCCGAGTATAGGTCTTCCGCTATCACACCTGCCCCAAGCCCTGCTCCGGCGAAGATCAGCCCGACCTCACCCCGCGGCACCATGCCGACTCCAACAGGCCACCGGCGCACACCAGGCTTGTAGACGACAACTCCCGTGACGAGCTTCGATGCCACGGCGGCCAGGGTGAGAAGCAGCGCGAGGCCGAACTGGGCGTTGTCGGCGAAGGGGTTCAACATCGCGGGCTGGTCCGGCAGCAACCGAAGCTGCGCCACTCCATCGGCGGGTCCTCCGCCGGGCGGCCCTTCTCGATCCGCGCCCGCTCGTTGTGGATCTCCGGCGCGGGCAGCGCGTCCGGCGCGTGCACGACGGTCGGCAGCTCGAGCATCTCGGGCGGGACGAACACGGGCGCGCCCGCGTACAGCGCCACCCAAGCTCCATCTCGTTCCCCCACTCCGGGTTCGCCAGCGGTTTCGGTCCGGCGGATGTTCTGCTATTCGCGATGCGTGCCCAGGACTCGTTCAATTCGCCGGTCAGGCACCAGCCACATCAGTGCGACGAACACGAAAAACGCCATGCCGATCCAAGCGGGGACCACCCAGGCTGTCACGATGCCCGCCACGTACATCAATGGCGATGCTTTGCCCTTGAGATCACGCGACACCGCCTTCGCCAACAGGCACTCGGGTCCTTGGTGTCGAATGATGCTCGTCTGCAGGAGATAGTACGCAGTGGCGCACAACAGGAGATTTAAACCGTATAGCACGGTCGGCCAGCGCTCGAAGTGGTTCTCGCCCATCCAACCGGTGGTGAACGGTAGTAGCGACAGCCAGAACAACAGATGGAGGTTCGCCCACAACACGGCGCCATTAACCGAGGTCGTCAGCTGAAACATGTGGTGATGATTGTTCCAGTAGATGCCCACGTACAGAAAGCTGAGCACGTAGCTCAGGAACAACGGCACCAGAGGCAGCAGCGCGGCGGGGTCGCTGCCACGCGGCACCTTCAGCTCCAACACCATGATCGTGATGATTATGGCGATCACGCCGTCGCTGAAGGCCTCGAGCCGATTCTTTTCCATGGACATCGGTCCCCGACGCCGTGGTCAGGAAAGTTTCCACCATATCAGTCCGGCGACGAGTGTAGGGACGCCGAAGATGCCCAGGAAGATCGGAAACTCTTCCGCAGCCGAATAGCCCGCTTGTCTGACCCCGATCCACATGTTGATGGCCGCACCGATCAGCCACAGCGGGATAAAGAGCTTCGCGCCCGTTACCAGACCTGGCCTACCGTCGCCGAACGCGTGACCGAGCAACACACAAGCAAGCAGCAACGCGAAGCCGCCGCCAACCACAATCACCGTCTGCATTCGATCTTTCTCCCTATACGTCCTTGCGTTCCTGGGGGTGGCGGTGGGCTGGCATTCTTCCAGTTGCTGAAAAGAGCGACGAGAGGAAGTTTAGCCCGCCGAGCGCGGCGACGCCCTTTCATCACATTGCGCTCAAGATCGACAAGGCAACCCAAGAGGTCATCGAGAGGCGCATCAAGGCAGCAGGCTACAAGAACCCCGATACCTAGCGTGAAAATCCCTGGCGGATGCGGACGCCGCAGGTCCTCAGGCGCTTCGCATCCGTTCGACATGCTTCGCGAGCAGGTCGTTGATGAGCGACTGGTAGCCCAACCGTCGCCGCTTGGCTTCCCGCCGCACGGCGGCAAGAACGTGCGGATCGATGCGAATCGCGATCAGTCGCCTGGGCTCGGCGCCCAATGGCGGCCGTCCTACCCGCCGCATCGCTCGGAGTTGCACGGGTGAGGTCTCCCGAATCTCCGAGAAGTCAATTCCCCGACGCCGTCGCGTAGGCCGCGCGCTCTTTGCGGCTCGCGCGGCGCGCGCTGATGATGCGAATCCTCTCGCCATCGTCTCGCCTCCTCACGGTATAGGCAACGATGAGCACGCGCCCCGTCACCGCACGGCCCAGTCGCAGGAATCGTGACTCCTTCTCCGAGTGACTCAGATCCGGACCGTCCAGGGCATCCGGATCACCGAATACCGTCGCCGACTCTTCGAATGAGACGCCGTGCTTTGTGCGGTTAACCGCAGCCTTCCGCGCGTCCCACTCGAACACGATTCAGTATATACGAAACTCGGCTGACTGCAAACGCCCGACCGGTGACTTTGGCGGTGGCTCTTCATCGGCCGCTCCGCCATGCTCGCACACGACGTCGCCGCCCGGGGGACCCTGTGGAGTGGATGAGGAGTGTCCGTTGGGTGGGAAAACCAAGGTGCTCGTAACCCAAAGCGCCGACGGCAACTCATTGTGCGAACAGTCGATTTTGGATCGTTGAGAGCGCTATGAAGCGAACGGGCCGCTCTGTAGAGAGCCGTCGAGTTCGCAAACGAGGACGAAAGGGCGGGATTTCGGGGCTCAACGTCTATCGGTCGTGACTCCACCAAGCAGCGGGACGGTCGAAAACCTTCATAGTCGGTCGAAGACGCCAAAGGGGCCGATCGGCTTCGGCCCCTTTGGATTCGAGGACTTATATGGTTGCGGGGGCTGGATTTGAACCAGCGACCTTTGGGTTATGAGCCTAGTACTTGCCCCGACGCTACCCAACGATCCCC
>Ga0209161_10004851_pt1 | contig 10682 bp, 10 predicted proteins | sample GraSoiAngelo_155_FD_186169 | JGI IMG/M metagenome (GOLD analysis project Ga0209161, IMG submission 186169) | Grasslands soil microbial communities from the Angelo Coastal Reserve, California, USA - 14_1009_13_30cm (SPAdes) (version 2) | ecosystem: Environmental > Terrestrial > Soil > Grasslands...
CGTCCGAAATAGCACGATTTATCAGCCTCTGAAAAATCGTTACATCGACAAACACGTTCGCGGATTGCGCGGCCGCGCCGGCGTCGAGTTGTTCGATCGCAACGAAGGTTTTCAGAAAGCGATTGAAATGCTGCGGGGCGGCGGCGCAATCGGAATCCTGGCCGATCAACATGCGGGCGATCAAGGCCTGTGGGTACCGTTTTTCGGCAAACTCGCCTCGACCACATCGTTGCCGGCGCTGTTAGCTAGGCGCACCGGCGCGGCCGTTCTGGGCACTGCCATTTACTCCGAATCGCCGGGGCGCTGGCGGATGTCGTTCACTGATCGAATCGACGCTCCTGGCGATTCAGTCGAAGCGCTCACCGCCAAAGCCAACGACCTGATCGCGGCCCAGACCCGGCGCGCTCCGGAGGACGGGTTCTGGTTGCACAATCGCTGGAAAACGCCGCGCCCAAATTTTCTTCTCGCGCGTTATAAGCGAGGCGCTTATGTCCCGAAGAATTTACCGCTGAAACAATTGCAACGGTTCCGGATCCTCATTCGCAGCAGCAACTGGCTGGGTGACGCAGTCATGAGCGTGCCGGCAGTGCGCGCAATCAAAAAAGGCCGACCCGATACGCACGTCACGATCCTCGCGCCGGAGAAAATTGCGCCGATCTGGAAACTAGTCTCAGAAGTCGACGAGATTTTGTCGCTGCCGAACAAATCGCTCTTCAGCGCAGTTCGGCTGATTGGACGACAAGAGAGCTTCGATGTCGCGATCTTGCTTCCCAATTCATTGCGCGTGGCGCTCGAGGTTTGGGGAATTCCGAGAAAAGTCGGCTATCGCGGACATGCTCGCGGCTGGCTCCTAAATCAAATCGTCCGCGAACCGCGCCGGCCGGGCCCGCCCGAGCATCACGCAACGCGCTTTCTGAGAATCGCGGATGATTGTGGCGCGGACGTCGATCTAGTGCGTGATGCGAAGCAGGCGTTGTCGCAAACATCGCACTTCCAAGATCAAAAATTGCTTGGACTTTGCCCCGGCGCGGAATATGGACCGGCCAAGCGCTGGTTACCGGAGCGTTTTGCCGAGGCGGCGGTTGCGGTTTCGGCACAATCCAAGGTCAAATGGATCTTGTTCGGAGTTAAAGATGATGAATCGATTGGCGAGACGATCGCCGGCGCTCTCGGCGAAAACTGTGTAAATCGAATCGGTCAAACAACTCTCGATCAATTGATCGAGGAATTGCGCCGCTGCCGCCTACTTTTGACGAACGACACCGGAACGATGCATCTCGCCGCGCTGCTCGGGGTGCCGGTTGTGGCGATCTTCGGTTCAACCGAACCGGCCCTGACGCGGCCTCTCGGTAACGGCCACGTCATTCTTCGGCATCACGTTGAATGCAGCCCGTGTTTTTTGCGCGAATGTCCGATTGACTTCCGTTGCATGAAAGCCGTCAGCGTGCCGGAAGTCGTGGATGCGGTGATGTCGATCCTACGATGAATTCTGAACAACCGCGCATCCGCACTGAAGTGCAGGTAATGTTCTTCGATACCGACTGTGGCGGCGGCGTCTCCAATATCGCATACCTCCGTTTCATCGAGATCGCGCGGACACTGCTGGCAGAAAAGCTTGGGCTTCCGCTCGCCGAAATGGCGAAGACGCAAAAATATCCAGTGGTCGTCCGGACCGAAATCGATTACCGCTGCGCCGCAAAGCTGGGTGACAGATTGGTAATCGATGGTTGGCTTGATCGATTGCAACGCGCGCGATTCTGGTGCGCCTTCCGAATCACACGACCGGCGGATGGCGCGTTGATCGCCGAATGCCGGCAAACGTTGGTCCTAATTGAAATGCCGGCTGTGAAACTTTTACCATTGCCGGCCGATTGGGAAAAATATCGCTCCTGTGCGAGTTCGGCCTAACGATTACGCGATGACTGCCGGCGCCCGCACTTTCAGCATTGAGGACACGCTGCTTGATCCGCCGGCATTGCCTCCGCCTCCGTTGCGTCATGCGCTTTTTGTCTCGCTGATCGCGCTCGCGGCGCTGCTTCATCTGACCACCCTCGGGTGGGGCGATCTCTATAACCACACCGAGGGCCAATATGCCGGAGCGGCGCGCGAAATGATTCAAAGTCATCAATGGATTTGGCCAACGAACGACGGCTTGCCGCGGCTGCCGAAACCGCCGCTGCTTTACTGGCTCATCATCGGCTCTTTCAAAATTTTCGGGATCACTTCCGCCGCCGCCCGTCTGCCAATCGCGTTGGCGGCAATGGCAGTCGTGGCAATCACATTTTTGATCGCTGAAAAATTGGGAGATTACTGGCGCGGATTTTTTGCGGGCCTGATTTATCTTTGCAGCTGCGGCACAGCGCTGCTTGGCCGGGTCATCATGCCCGAACCGGTGTTCAGCGCCTTTATCGCCGGCGCAATTTTTTGCGGCGTATCCGGCTATCAACGGCGACGCGGACGGAATCTTTGGTTCCTCGGTTTCTGGATTTGCTGCGTGCTGGCCTGCCTGACGAAAAGTTTGCTTGGCTTAATTTACCCCCTCACAATTTTTATTTTCCTCGGACTGTTTTACCGCGAAGCGCGGTTGCGTTTCCGTCGACTCCTCCATTGGGGGTATATCTCGATCTTCGTGGTGCTATTCGCGCCGTGGTACATCGCGACCGAACTGCGTTTCCCCGGCTTTTTGCAGCAATTGTTGCGGATCGAATGGTTGGGACACCTACGTTCTTTTTCCAACGTTCCCGGGAGCGATAACGGCGTCCCACCGCTTCAATTTATTTGGATGCATCTGGTCTGGTGGTTCCCGTGGTCGGTTGCCATTGTTCCCGGAGCGATCTTTGCCTGGCGAAAAGTAATCCGTCCGCGGGAATTGGAATTTGCCGAGGCCTTGCCGTTGTGTTGGATGGCGGTCGTTTTTTTGCCGCTTCTGATCATCGGACAACGTCAGGATTATTATTCGATGACCATGTGGAGCGCGTTCGCGATTTTTGCCGCGACCGCGTGGGACAGACTGCCGCGGCAATGGCAACTCACAGGCGCCGGTCTCGTCGGAATAGCCGGAATCGCTGCCGGATGGTTAGCTCTGTGGCAACCGCATTTCGTATCAGCAAGTGGGGCTCGCGGGGAGCGTGAAGATGGCAGTTGGACAACGTGGGACGCGTTACAAACGCTTCCGCCGTCGGCTTGGGGAATTTTGCGTCCGATGCTTACGGTGATCGCTATTTCCCTCATCGTCGCGTCGATGATCGCGGTTTATCTCGCGACGAAACGGCGGCCGGGACTTTGTCTGAGCGTTTTAGCCGCGGCGGTGGTGCCGATTGGACTTTCGTTGGCGGACGGCGTCGCGCGCATGGCGCCACAATTTTCACTCGCAGATGCGGCTCGGTTTTTGGAGAGCAGGCTCACCGACAAAGATGCAGTAGTTTACGAAGGAAAATTCGATGATGCCAGCAGTCTTGTTTTTTACTTGCGCCGTCACTTTTATTTGGTGAACGAGCACGACGACGACGAAATGCACATTCCGGGTGGAATGAACCCTTCCGTCAATGAGGATGCGATCCTGCGTCAGTGGGCTGATCCACAGGGGATTTTCTTGATCATCAAGCAAGATCGCATTCCGCATTGGCAGCACGTTTTGACGACCCGCTTTCATATTTATCACCAGATGATGACGAGCGGTCGATATATTGTCCTGAGTAATCAGCTATAGCCGAGGCCTTTCTGAACAATACCGACATCGCATTTGAAAAATGCCATCTTCGCGGTAGCTTTCGCGCTCATTTCCGATCTATGTCACAGCATCGAAGCCTCAGAGGAGCCAGCACGATTGTCGCGAAACGCAATGTTCTAAAGCGTTTCGAGCGGGTCGAACTGCTCAAGAAACGCGGCCAATGGAAAGAAGGCCGCAAAGTCATCGGCCTTCCCAAAACCAAGCCGGACGCCTGAGCGACTGTTCGGTAGTTGAGATGTTGAGTGGTTGAGTGGATCTGCTCAACTTCTTATCGATTCAACCTCTCAATTTCTGCCATGCGCCTCAATCGGTTCCTTGCCGCAGCCGGCGTCGGTTCACGGCGAAAATGTGATGAATTGATCGCGGCCGGACGCGTCACGATCAACGGGCGGGTTTGCACAAATTTCAGCGCACAACCCAGCGAGCGCGATCATGTGAAAGTCGATCGCAAGCTCGTTCATCTCGAGCGCGCGATGACGATTGCGTTGCACAAACCGGCGGGATTTGTTTCGACTCGCAGTGATCCTCACGTTCGCGACAGGGTTTTCGATTTGTTGCCGCCAAAGTTTCCACGCCTTTTCAATATTGGACGTCTCGATGCCCAGAGTGAAGGATTGCTCCTGCTAACGAACGACGGCGACCTCGCGCAGCAACTCACCCATCCGCGCTTCAAAATCGAAAAGGAATACGAGGTGACGTTAGATCGGCAATGGGACAGCGCGCTCGCGCAGAAACTTTTGCGCGGACTTTTCTTGGATGGTCGGCGCGCGCAAATTGCACAGCTCCATTCGATCGGTCCGACTAGAGTGCGCGTTGTTTTGCGCCAGGGAATTAATCAGCAGATCCGGCGCATGTTTTATGCGGTCGGTTACGAAGTGAAACGGCTGGTGCGGGCGCGGATTGGAAATCTCCGGCTAGGCGATTTGCCGCGCGGACATTGGCGTACGCTAAGCAAATCCGAGGTCGATGGTTTGAAGCGAACGTCTAAAACAAACCGTGCGGGTGCGAGAGCAGGTAAATCCAGTTCGAGAGCAGTAAAATAACAGCGAGAAGTCGGAGAAAACGCTTTTCCGCCGGAGTGAACCGAACGATGCGCAATCGCGGCCCGCGAATGACCAAAACCGCGAAAGAGTAAAGGTCGAAGATCGATAACCCGCTCAAGAACAGAAAGACCAGCGGATTCCATTTCCAAGCGCTCCAGAAATCTGCATGGAAAAAGGCGATGGTTGAGCGAGTCGCGCCGCAGGTGAGACACGGGTGTCCAGTCACCGCCAAAAACATGCAATGCGGCCAGGGCAATCGAAGCGCAAACCAGCCGGCCGCGAGCGCGAGCGAACCAAGCGACAGGCTCAACCAGATCAGCTCATGATCGATTTCTGTCGGGGCCCGATAACGAAGCGTTAGCCGCATTCAAACATCACTGACTTTGCATGTGAACCAGCGCCGGTATCGTGATCGCCGCCACAATCCCGAAACCGCAACAAATGATTAGCGGCAGCAGGACCGCTAACAAAGCGCGCCCCGTCTCGGTTTCATGCGCGCGAGCGAGGCCGATGCTGTAAACGACGATCTTCCAAACCAAGACCACCAATCCACCGCAAAATGGGATCACCAGAAGCGGATTGACGGATCCGCCGCCGAAGCAGACGACCCTGAACGTCGTTTCAAATGACTGCTTGGCGCCGCCGATGGTCATCAAACAAACATGATAGATGGCCGACCCGATAAAGGTGCCAATGACAACGAAGAGCGGCGTCAAAATCAAAAGGAAGATCAATCCTACACCACCGATCATGTTCTCGAATACTGAGTGCCGCGTCGGAAATAAGGCGAAGCTTCGAAAAGCAAAATTGTAAATGAAGACAAAGACGGTCCCGAAAGTCCCGCCAATCATCGCGTAAAGAAGCGGTTCGCCCAGCCCGCCTTCGCGTTTCATCGCGGTAAAGGCCTCGCTCGGGCGAGTCAAGACCATCTGCAACGTTTCAATGAAAGCGGAAAGCAATCCCTTCGATTGCCGCGCGTCCCACGGCAATCCGCTTCGCGGCGCGGATGTCGTTCCTGCAGTGGGAGCAATTATCGCCGGAGCGGTGGGAGTTTGAGGAGGAGGAGCACCTGAGGGGGACATGGCCGCAGCGATATCGGCCGCAAATTCCGTAAATTCCGAAAGCGGTTGCCAACTCGCCATTCCTTCGCGCCAACCAAGATCGCTCGGAAGAAAGCGACCGGCGCGAATTCCTTCGCGGACCTGTTCCTCCGGAAACACGCCCAGACTGGTTGCGCCCCGATTAACGTGAATCATCGCCATAATGCCGCGTTTTAGTGAGCGCTGCCGGCAAAGTCAACTTTGTTAGGTTCCGCCGTCGTTATCGAGTGCGCGCCAAAAATACCAGGCCGCGGCTGAGCGATGGGGCCGCCATTTTTCACCCAGCTTCATCAGCTGTTTCGGTTTGGGCAGTTTTCTCTTACCAAACGTTTTCGCGAATCCTTTGCGCACGCCGTAATCGTCCACCGGCCAGACGTCGGGCCGGCCGAGATCGAAAAGGAGCAGCATCTCGACGGTCCAACGCCCAATCCCGCGAACAGTGATCAGACGCGCGATGATTTCTTCGTCGCTCATCTTCGCCAATCCGCGCGCGCTCGGTACCGTCCCGTCGATGGTTTTCGCAGCCAGATCCTTGATCGCGGCGACTTTGTTTCGAGAAAGACCCGCGCCGCGCAACTTTTGGTCAGGAGTTTCAAGAACTCGTCGCGGATCGAGATACTTGCTTCGCGGATAGAGAGCGCGCACTCGTTTCCAAATAGTTGCGGCAGCTTTTCCATTTAGCTGTTGATAAGCGATCGACTCGGCCAGCGCGTCGAATGGTCGAACCAATCCGCCCGGCTTCACGTTGTAGCGGAGCGAACGCTTGATCAGCCCAGCCATCCTCGGATCCGTTGCCGCCAAATGTCTTTCCGGCGTAACCATGAACGAACTTCCTTTCGCTCAGGAAAATGTTTTGCTCAACCGCGCGTTTTCGTTTTGGTGAAGCGATGGCGCAAACGCGACTCACCTGGTATGGGCAATCGGGGTTCAGAATCGTCACTCCGGGCGGAAAAGTGCTTTTGGTCGATCCCTGGCTGACCAATCCCGTTTTCGAAAAGGGCAAAGACGAATTGGCCGCGCTGAAACATGTCGATCTCATTTTGCTGTCACACGGACATTCCGATCACGTCGGGAATGCGGTCGAGATCGGAAAAAAAACTGGAGCGAAACTGGTTGCGAACTTCGACTTGTCGGCGGCAGTGACGAGCGCGCTCGGTTATCCAAGCGAACAAGCAGGCAGCGACACGACCGGACACATCGGTGGGCAACTGACGTTACTCGATGGCGAGGTAACGGTTTGTTTTGTTCCGGCGTGGCACGGCTCGACGGTGCAGAAAGATGAAACTTCGCCGGCAGTCCCCGGGGGCATGCCAACCGGGCTTGTCATTGGCATTCGCAATGGAGCGACGATTTATCACACCGGCGATACCGGATTTTTTTCCGACATCGCGCGCGTTTCCGATTATAACAAGATCGACATTATGCTGGTTTGCATCGGCGATCATTTCACCATGGGCCCGATTCGCGCGGCCGACGCGGTGAAACTGGTCGGTCCGGAAATGGTAATTCCGATGCACTATGGCACATTTCCAGTGCTGACCGGGACGCCGGAAGCGTTTGGCGAAGAATTAAAAAAGCGCGGCGCCAAATCTGAGCTACGCGTAATGAAGGTGGGAGAGACGATCACAGTCTGAACAAAGAACGACGCAATCGGTGCGTGAAAAAATGATTTGAAGCAATCGCGATCAAAGCCGTCGAAGGAAAAAGCGAAAATGGGAATTTTGGGAGATGGAGTTGCAGTGGTTGAGAATCTCGTTCCAACCGGTTTAATCACGGTAGCGAGTAAAATAGTAGAAACGCCGCTCGGCCTGGCGGAGGTGGCGACAAGACTGGTCGAAGCGCTGGCGATTAATTCGATCACCGAGAAAACGCGGCGCGGACGACGCGTTATCGTCAAGCGCCGCAATCTTCACAGCCAACAGCTAGCCGATCTGACTAATCTCTATTTTCGGATGGCCGACATTCCGATTCGGTTCTGGAGCAAAGTAGAAGAATGGCAGCGCTGGGAGGTTGGCTGTTTTGAAATGCTCAATGGCGACCGCTATCGCGCCTACGCTTCCGGGACGAGATGCATTATCGCCGAAAAACTTCCGGGCGAAAGCTTATGGATACACTTGAATCGCGGCACGCTTACACGCCGAATGCTGCAGGCCGCAGGCGCTGAATTTCGCCGCGCTCATCAATTTTGGAGCGACTATTTCCGTGGCTCCTGGTCCCACGGCGATGGCACTTCCCAGAATGTAATTTACAATCCGAGCAGCAATCGTGCACGACTGATTGACTTTGAAATTGTCCATGAAAAATCGCTCGCGACCGCTGCCCGACAGGCGGACGATTTGCTCGTCTTTCTCCTCGACATGGTGGGGATCGTACCGAGCCGACAATGGCTGCCGTTTTCAACGACTTTTCTGGAAGCGTACGGCGATGGAGAAGTTATCGCTCAGCTCAGAAAGCAACTCGATCTGCCCGGAGGACTGGCTTGGATCTGGTGGGGCGTGCGCACCAATTTTACAAATCCGGCAAAAGTGAAAGGACGATTGGCAAACCTGAGCCGGGCAATCGCCAAATTGAAATTCTACGGAGACGCGGCCTCAGCGCGCGCTTGCAGCAAACGACGGCCTTCGATGACCTGCCACGTGAGCACGCCCGGAATTCCCAAGCCGAGTTCGCGCACGCGCGCGATCAAAGAAAGAGCCAAGGCGCTGGTTCCATCGATTCCGAGAAGGTTGCCAATCAGTACATAACCGCCTTCCTGGACGCCGAGACCGCTCGGAACAGCAAAGCCAACATTACGAACGGTCAAAATGGTGCTCTGCAAGATGACTGCGTTAATCACGCTCGCATTCAAATTAAGCGCATGGAGCGCGATCCAAATCTCTCCTGAATTCAAGATCAGGGAAAGAATTGTCCAGGCGCAGCATCCGACGAGCGCTCTGCGTCTGGCGTAAAGTGCGCGCACAGTCTGATCGAAAGTTTCGCCGCTTTGAACCAGAGACTGCCACTCAGGCGAATTCGCCAGCTTCCCAATCATTCGCGCTAAAAACCCAAACATCCCGAGCCGTTGCACGAAATAAAATCCGCCAACTGCGGCCACACCAACCAACGTTCCCAGTATTGTCGGCCCAACAAAATTTCTTTGTCCCGTCGCTTCGACCAACAACACGACACCGAGCAGTGTAAAAGCTGCCTGGGTGAATACCCCGAGCGTTAGATCGACAAGCACCGTTCCCGCGGCGATTGGCACCGGCGCTCCATGAATAGCGGCCATACGGGCGCGGACAATGTCTCCACCGACTGCGGCTGAGGGTACCAGCGTGCTCACCGATTCGCCGATCCAACGCATCCAAAAAATTCTTGGCAGCGCCGGACGATCGATTTTCGGGAAAAGAACCCACCATGCGAGGGCGTCCAAGAAAACCGGAACGCACAAATGGTATGCGATGACGGCAAGAATCGCCCAGCCCGCGCTGGCGATCGCTTTGCCGACCTGCGGAGCGCCTTCGCGAATTAGCAGTCCGACGAAAAGCGCCGCGCCCGCAAAAGCGAGAAAATAAAAGGTTAGACGAATCCTGCTCGGGACTTTCATGTTTCCATGCAAGCGGCTCGCGATCGCGCCGAATGCAATCGTGATGCTAACACGAAACGCGTCCGGAGGCGTCTCCGGATGGAAGAGACGGCGTTAAATCAGTAACTCTGAAGCTGGCGCTACTGCAACTTCGGCTTGCACTGAAACTGGAACCGGGACCAACGCCGGGGTTGCATCCGACAGGACATCTCCAATAACCGGCGGGACAACCGCTCGCCGCAACGGACGCGAGACCAACAGACAAAGTGTCAGCCAGCTGGTGCCGAGAAACATTCCCCCAAGCACGTCGGTCAAATAATGGGCGCCAAGCGCGATCCGACTGAACCCAACCAGAACGATCACGAACGTCGCCGCCGAATAGACTAGCACGCGACCGCGGCGATTTTTGATCACGGGGATAATGAACAGAGCAAGTTGCCCGTAAAGCAGGGTGGCGCCGATGGTGTGGCCGCTGGCAAAGCTGTAACCGGACCAGTCCACGAACCAGCCGTCGACAAATGGACGATGGCGATGTACCAGAAGTTTGACCCATTCGTTCAAGAGCATCCCGCCCGGGACCGCCACAACCATCATCAGGAGCGATGGCCACCAGCGTTTGAAAACGAAAAATAGGACCGCTATCGAAAGGACGACGCCAATCCACTCACTCGAGCCGAATTCAGTGATTCCACGGAGCAGGCTTACGAATGTGGGCGTCAGGTGAGCATGAAACCAGAAGGCCACGCCGTGGTCGATTCCGGCCAACGGATTCGCTATCGCTAGAGGGGGGGTTGTCACAAAAGGGCCGTGCACAGTAGAGCAAGTCGGAAGCCAGTCAACCCCGAAAGTATTCGGTATCAAATATGCTAGAAATCCGGCTGCCCGCAACCTTTTCAATAGTTACTTGCCGAGAAAGCCAGAAAACGATACACCGAGATTGGCCGACCCAAACGAATACAAGATCGACAACTACTGTCAGCACCAAGATTATGAATAACCTCCGTCTCGCCTTAACCGTCGGTTTTCTCAGCCTCATTTCACCGGTCCTTGCCGGCACCGGGCCGGAATTGCAGCCCGCGCCATCGCCCAGCGACGAGAACAAAAACTCAACCGAGCTTTTTGCCTACGAGACTGTTTATACCGGTAAGAGCGATTTTAAGGACTATAGCGGGATTTTCGGCGACGGCGACTCGCTCTATAACGATTTCAGCTACGCCCATCGGTTTCACATTACCGGGAACTGG
>Ga0209161_10004856_pt1 | contig 10675 bp, 8 predicted proteins | sample GraSoiAngelo_155_FD_186169 | JGI IMG/M metagenome (GOLD analysis project Ga0209161, IMG submission 186169) | Grasslands soil microbial communities from the Angelo Coastal Reserve, California, USA - 14_1009_13_30cm (SPAdes) (version 2) | ecosystem: Environmental > Terrestrial > Soil > Grasslands ...
GACGCCGCGCGCGAACGCGCGCGGCAGCGGCTTCTGCGAGCGGCGAAGAAATACGGAATCGTTCCGATCGGGTTCTTCGACGGACAGCTCCGCAAAGAGCGGCTCGAGGGTCAGATCAGGGCGCGCGCTGTCGACGTCGCGAGCCTGCCACGCGGGACCGTCACATTCGTTCTAACCGACATTGAAGGTTCGACACGCCTCTTGGATCGGCTGGGCGACGCGTATGTCGCCCTTCTGCGCGATGTACGCACGATCATCCGGACCTGCGTCCGTCGCGCGGACGGGCATGAGGTGGACGCACGGGCGGACGAGTTCTTCGCGGTCTTTAGAGAGCCGCTGCGCGCGCTCGACGCGGCCCTCGAGATCCAGCGCTCGCTCCGGCAACGCACGTGGCCGGAGCGCGCCGACGTGCGCGTCCGCATCGGCATGCACACTGGCCGGCCCACGCTCACTGAGACGGGCTACGTCGGGATCGCGGTGCATACGGCCGCCCGTATCTGCTCGGCCGGCCACGGCGGACAGATCCTGCTCTCTTCCGCGACGCGCGAGTGCTTGATCGAGGCCCCCGCGAGTGTCGCCGCCTTCAAGAGCCTCGGGCGCCACTCGCTCGCGGGGCTGCACGAGCGCGAGGCTCTCTTCCAGGTCAGCGCGTCCGATCTGCCGGCGAAGTTTCCACGACTGCGGACCACTCTGGAGGGTTAGCGCCGACGCGCGTCCTGTGCGAGCCAGGTTCCGAGAACGCTTGGCAGCTCGAGAAGCGAAGCGATCGTCGCATCGGCCGACGTCGCCGTTTCTGGCGGCGGGTCCGCCGAGCATTTCCACACTGCCCGGATGCCCAATCGCTGCGGCCCGATCACATCGGCGTCGAGATCGTCGCCGACCATGCAGGTTTCGGCGGCGGTCACTCCGGCGCACGCCAGGGCGCGCTCGAACGTGGCCGGGTGAGGTTTCTCCCAGCCGGTGGAGTACGAGGTGACGACGTGGTCGATGGCACCGGTTAGGTCGAAGCGCACAAAGTCGCGTCGAACTTGATCGTCCCCGCGCGAGATCGTGTTCGTGACGACGACGACCGCCAGATGCCGCTGTTTGCACCAGCGCAGCGCCTCGGCCGCGCCGGGGGTCAGCGTGTACGCGAGAGGCAGAGGACGAGCGAAGTCGCTACGCAAGCGCTCGACCTCATCCGTGGTCAAGACCTCGCCGTTCGCGCTCAGCCATTCCGCGAGCCAGCGGCTCGTCTCCTGCCGATGAGGCTCGTCCTTTGGCGGACGGCGGATGTCGGCGTCATACAGAGGCTCAGCCCACCAGCGCCTTCCGAAGTCCCGCTCGATCGCTTCAAGCACCGCCGGACGACATGCGTCAACGGTGCCCTCCGACTGGACCAGGGTGCCGCCCATATCGAAGAAGACCGCGCGCAACGCTCAGCCCCGCTGCACGTTCACGTCGGCTGACTCGTAGCCCGTCGCACCATCCGGATATGGGGCGCGGCCAATCGGCGTCTCGGTGTTCCCCGTCCCGTCGGTCGAGCGAACGACAAGCTTCACCGTTCCGCTCGCCGGCGGGGTCCACTTGAAGATCCAGCGGCGCCACGTCAGCGCGCCGGGCGGCGTCTCGAGCGTCGCCTGCGTGAAGGTCTTCCCTCCGTCGGTCGACACCTCGACTTTGGAGATGCCACGGCTTCCGGCGAACGCGATGCCACCGATCGTGACCTCGCCTCCGGTCCACTTCACGTTGCGGCCGGGGACGTCGATGCGCGAGTTGGTATTCACGATCGCGCTGTCGGACCAGCCTTGCTGCATCCAGTACCCGAGGAAGTCGTAGTTGACCACGTCGATCGTGCGTATCCACTTCACGTTCTTCATGCCGTAGATGTTCGGGACGAGCATGCGCGCCGGGAAGCCGTGCTCCTGTGGAACGGTCTTGCCGTTCATCAGGTACGCGACGAGGGTCCGATCCTCCATCGCCTTCGCGATGGGGATCGAGTCGGTGTAGCCGTCGACCGATGTAAACACCACGTCGTATGCGGTGGGCTTCACGCGAGCGCGGTCCAGCAGGTCGCGGAGCGGGACGCCGGTCCACACCGCGGTCGAGATGAGCTCGCCGCCGACGTAGTTCGAGATGCACTCGAGCGTGTGTACCTGCTCCACGGCTTCGAGGTCGAGCAGCTGGTCGTACGTCAGAGCAAAAGGCGACTCGACCTCGCCCTTGATGTCGAGGCGCCACTCGGCCACGTCGACGCGTGGCTTCACCAGCGTCGTGTCCACGACGTAGTGGTCTTCGTTTGCGGTAATGCGCGGTGTGATGCCGGGGAGCGCGTCGACGGCGGGGTCGGCAGCCGGGATCTCCACGCGCGAGCGAAGGCGTCGCGCGGTCGTTGGCGCGTTGCCCAGCGCGCTCGCGCCGAATCCCGCGATGCGCGAGACAGGAAGCGCCGCGAGGGCGACGATTGCGGCGAGGCCCGCGAAGCCGAGGAGCGCTCGCCGTCGGGTTGGTGACGACGCGATCTCGTCGCGCGCGGTCGCGCTCGGCAGGATGAACGCGAGCGCGACGAGGAACGTCGCCGCGCCGGCGGCCGCGTCGATCAGGCTGGTGGTCGGCTCGATGCGCTCGGGCGAGAAGATCCGCGCGAGCCCGTATGCGGCGACCCAAGGCAACAGCCCGAGCGCGATGACGGCCGAGTCTCGCCGCCGTGATCCCGCGAGGTAGCCGGTCGCCGCACCGTCGATGAGGAAGAGCGCGACAACGCCGACGACGAGCAGGATCTTCGCCCACTGGTGCAGCAGCTCGATGAGCGGGATCGAGATCCACCCGGGGAGCACGTCGATGATCGCCTGACCGAGGCTGTCCGCCACGAAAGGCATGCCGGCCATGCTGAGAAGAAAGGAGACGTCGAGCGCGAAGAACATCGCAAGCGCCCCGACGAGCATCGCGGTGCGCGCCCGCCGGTCGAACCGGCCCATGTATGGCACGATACGCTGCGTTGTCCTCGTCGCTTCCCCCATTGACTCCTGAAGACCTTTACGAGTTCCGCTTCCTGACGGATGCGCAGATCTCACCCGACGGCGAACGGATCGCCTTCGCGGTGAAGACCGCGAACGAGAAGCGCGACGGGTATCGGGGCGCGATCTGGCTCGTCCCCTTCGACGGCTCGCGGCCGCTTGCGCAGATCACCGCCGGTGCCGCACACGATTCGTTGCCGCGGTGGTCGCCCGATGGCCGTCGGCTCGCATTCACCTCCGACCGCGGCGAAACTCCCAAGGGCAAAAAGCGCCCGGCGCGCAACGTTTTCGTGCTCGACCTCGAAGGCGGCGAGGCCCGGCAGCTCACCCGGTTCGCCGAAGATTGCTCCGACCTTGTCTGGTCGCCGGACAGCCGCACGCTCGCGTTCGTCGTCCGCGATCCCAGGGACGATGGGGACGAGGACGAAGGCGTCCGCGTCTACGACCGGGCCCGGTACAAAGCCGACGAGGGCGGTCTCTACGACGGCCGGCGTAAGCACGTCTGGCTCGTCGCGTTGGATGGCTCCGCGCCACGGCAGCTGACCGACGGCGACTGGGATGACGGTCAGCCGGGGTACTCGCCCGACGGAAACGAGATCGCGTTCGTGTCCAACCGGACCGAGGAGCGTGATGTCAACACGGTCGCCGACATCCACGTGACCGGCATCACGAGCCGTGAGACGCGTCGGATCAGCGACGGCCAGGGCAGTTACGGCAATCCCTCGTGGTCGCCCGACGGCGCCACCATTACCTGCTACGGGACCGAGGTCGCGATCGGATCTTCCGCACGCAACGCACATCTTTGGGCCTTCCCAAAGACCGGCGGTCACGGTCGGGACCTCCTCAAGGGGTGGGATCGGACCGTCGGATCGTCGGTCATCAGCGACATGCGCGCGCACGCGCAGACCCTCCCGCCAGCCTGGACCGATGACGGGCGCATCCTCTTTCTCGGCTCGGATCAGGGAACCGCGAACGCGTATTCCTGCGCCACGACGGGCGGTGACGTCCGGGCGATGACGCTGGGCAGCCATCAGCTCGTCTCGTGGTCGCTCGACCGATCGCGCAAGCGTTTCGCGACGGTGGTCGCGACGGTCACCGATCCGGGCAACGTTTTCGCCGGCGAGATCGGTGGGGCGATGCGCAAGGTGAGCTGTCTGAACGACGACCTCCTGGGCTCGCGCTTTCTGGCCTCGCCGGAGCGAATCGAATTCTCCGGGGCGGATGGCTGGAAGATCGAAGGCTGGATCCTGAAGCCGCGCGGCTTCGACCCGGCGAAGCGCTGGCCGCTGGTGCTCGAGGTCCACGGCGGGCCACACACCGCGTACGGACATTCGTTCTTCCACGAGTTCCAGGTCCTTGCCGGGCGCGGATATGCGGTGCTCTTCACGAATCCACGGGGCTCTCACGCGTACGGCGAGAGGTTCGTCGCCGCGTGTGTCGGTGATTGGGGCGGCAAGGACTACGAGGACCTGATGGCAGGCGTCGACCATGTGCTGGGTTCGGGATGGGTCGATCCGAAGCGGCTCTACCTGACCGGCGGGAGCTACGGCGGATTCATGACGAACTGGATCGTCGGCCACACCGACCGCTTCCGCGCTGCCGCGACGCAGCGCAGCATCTCGAACAACGTCTCCGCGTTCGGGACGAGCGACATCGGCTGGCACTTCTGGGAGCACGAGATGGGGGATGCGACGCCCTGGCGTGGGAGCGAGAAGCTGATCGAGCGTTCGCCGCTGACCTACGTGACCAAGGTGAAGACGCCGCTCCTCATCCTCCACGCGGAGCGCGATCTCCGCTGCCCGATCGAGCAGGCCGAGCAGCTCTTCGTCGCGCTCAAGGTCCTGGGCAAGGAGGCGGTCTTCGTGCGCTTCCCGGAAGATAACCACGACCTCACCCGTGGAGGCAAGCCGAAACATCGTGTCGAGCACTGCCGCCGGATCGCCGACTGGTTCGACGCGCACCCCTGAGGTGCGCGTCCGGCCGGCGACGCTGGACGACGCCGAGGCCATCGAACGTATCCGCGTGGAGACGTGGCGCGCGACGTACCGAGGTCTATTGCCTGACGGGCTCATCGACGGTCTCCGCGAGAATCCCGACGGGCGTCGCGAGCGGCTGCGTGCTCAGCCTGCCGATCAGTTCAGCTTCGTCGCCGAGGACGCCGGCCAGGTCGTTGCGTTCGCGGTAGGTGGCCGCGAGCGATCCGGCGACCCTGCGCACCGGGGCGAGGTCTACGCGATCTACGTCCTTCCCGCGCACCAGGGGAAGGGTCTCGGCCGCGCGCTCATCCGCCAGTCGGCGCACGAGCTCGCAACGCGGGGCCTCGACTCGCTGCTCATCTGGGTGCTTCGCGAGAACACGATCGGACGTCGCTTCTACGAGCGTCTGGGCGGACGCGCGATCCGCGAAAAGCCACTTGAGGAATTCCCCGGTGCGGCAGATCACATCGAGATCGCCTACGGCTGGTCGGACACCTCGCCGCTCCGATGACCTAGTCAGGCGCGAGATCGAGATCCTTCGGCGGTTCGTCCGGCAGCACCCAGCGGATGTACGGCTTCACCCATTTCACGTGCAGCTCGTTCGCCTTGTCCGTGGCCTTCGCGTACAGCCGCTCGAACGCCGGCCCGTCGTGCCGTTCGAGCGAGGCGAGCACCGGGGCGAGCAGCTCCGCCTCGAACGCAAGGAGATCGTCCGCATATTTGGGGCGGATCACCGCGAGCTTGCGCTGTAGACCGCGAACGCGGCGGGCGAAGTACGCGGCGAGCTCCCAGTTGCCGCCGCGCGCCGCGTACACGCACTTCCACCAGGCGACCCCGACCGAGGCCATGATCTCGCCGGTGCCAGGGAGAAGATCCGCGAGCTGCTCCAGCGTGAGCTGCGGCGGCTTCGCCCGCGTCTCGTCGCTCATCGCGCGATAGTACGAACGTGCGCGGTCGCCGAAGCGGTTCGCTGGCGGTCTTCCTGCGGAACTTTCGTCGGAGCGAGATCCCGCTTCCTCGGCGTGTCGCGGTGACCGCGCGCAATCTCAGCCTTCGCGTAACGCTGCGTCGCGGCTGCTGCGGCCACGACGGCGAGCCGGGCTGCTGAGTGACCGCCGAGCCGGAGGGTCCTCCGCGCCGCTAGCATTGCCGAGCCGGTGAAAGAGCTCTTCCAGGGCCGTCGTTTTGGGTTTTCGCCCCGCGCCACCATCGCGTTCGTGGCGATCGGGCTCGGGATCGCGCTCTCCCTCACGGACTTCATGGCCTGGTTCGCCTGGGGCTCGAAGGAGACGAACGGGTTCGTCGTCGTCTCGTACTGGCTCGCGTGCACGGTGACGGTGATCCTGGCGCTCGGGCTCCTCGCCAGTCTCGCCGAGCTGCTCGACACGCCCCAGGAAGACCGCGGCCTCGCGCGGCTCGACCTGCTCGCCGCGGTCGTCGCGTTCCTTCTGTACGGCGCATCGGCGTTCCTGCGCGGCGGCGATCTGTCGGCCGCTGCGGCCGCGCCGGCCCCGTTCCTTCTCGCGATCGCCGCGCTCCTCGTTACATTCGTCGACGCGGCGGTCGCCGCGAACCTCTACAGCGCGCGCGAGTGGGAAGAGCTCGAGGAAGAGCCCATGCGCGAACATCGTCCACGGAGGCGCGCCGCCAGCCGCTGATCCGTTACCCGGTGGTCATTGCGCGGCCGGGACAATACGCGCGTGCCGCGTCGTGTCGTTCGAACCTATCTCTTCGCCGATCTTCGTGACTACACGGCTTTCGTGGAAACTCGCGGCGATGCCGCGGCGGCGCGGCTGCTTCGCGCGTACCGGTCGATCGTGCGCGCAGAGATCCGTGCCAAGCGGGGAGTCGAGATCAAGACCGAAGGCGACAGCTTCTACCTCGTGTTCAACACCCCAGGTGACGCGGTGCGGTGCGCCTTGGGCATCGCGCGGCGGGCGAAAGCGCACAACGAGCGCCACGCGGACCTTCCGCTGCGGATCGGCATCGGGATCAACACCGGTGAGGCCATCGAACATGACAAGGCATACGTCGGCTCGGCAGTGATCCTCGCCTCCCGGCTCGCGCAGCAGGCCGAGGCGGGCAGGAGCCTCGTCACCGACACGGTCCGGTCGCTCGTGCGCACGGGGGGACTCGCGCCGATGCGCGACCTCGGCGCGTGGAAGCTCAAGGGCGTCGCGGAGTCCGTGCACGTGTACGAGATCGAGACGACCAAGTCATCGGCAGCGCGCTCGGTCGGACCGAGCCTTCGCCTGCCGGCGATGCTGCTGCCGCCGCCGCTCCGCGGCGCCACGGGGCTCGTCGTCTGCCCCGAGCTGGTGCAGCGCGAGCTGCAGCTCGCGGCGCTGCTCGAGCATCTCGGCGCGGCGGCCACCGGCGAGAGCCGTATCGTCGCGGTCGCCGGCGAAGCGGGGGTCGGCAAAACGCGCCTCGTGCGCGAGCTCGCGCGAGTCGCCCAAGAAGATGGTTTCTACGTCTTCGGAGGGCGGTCGCACGCGTCGGCCGCGCTCCCTTACGAGCCGTTCATCGCGGCGCTTCGACCGTATGCCGAGTCGCGCGGGACCGAGATCCTGAGGCGTCTGCTCGGCACGCTCACCGGCGAGCTCCGGCGCCTTCTTCCCGAGATCGACCTCGCGCCGGCGAACGAGGACGTGACGATCCCGGACGACGAGCGACGCGAGCGATTCCTGCGCGCCATCCATCTACTGCTCGAGGACGCGGCTTCCCTCCGTCCGGTCGTCCTGGTGCTCGAGGACATGCATGAGGCCGATGCCGCGAGCCGCGACTTGCTGAGCTATCTCGCGACCACGCTGCACGGCGGCATCTGTGTCGTCTTCACCTATCGGGAGGAAGACGTCGGCCCCACCCATCCGCTGCGTGCGTTGATCGCGGGGTTCGATCGCGAGCGCCGGCTCTCGCACGTCGCGCTGCCGCCGCTCGACGCTGCCGGCGTCGAGCGAATGATCAAAGCCCTTGTTCCCGAACGCGCGACCGGTGAGCTCGCGCAAGCGGTCCTCGAGCGCTCCGAGGGGGTGCCCTATTACGTAGAAGAGCTTCTCAAGACCGCCGTCGACGAGGCCGACGCAGGAGCCGATCGCCTCCCTCTGCCGCGCACCGTCCGCGATTCGGTCCAGATGCGGCTCGCCCGGCTCATGGGGGAGCGCGGACGTCCGATCGCCGATCTTCTTGAAGCCGCCGCGATCGCCGCGATACCCCTGGGCTACGACGTGCTACTCGATCTTTCAGGGCGCGGCGACCGAGACACCGGCGAGGATCTCGCCGCGGCGGTTGAGGCGCAGCTCCTCGAGCGTCCGCCGACGCAGCAGGAGATCTACCAGTTCCGGCACACGCTCACGCGCGACGCGGTCGCCAGCGCGATACCCGAATCGCGTCAAACGCTTCTCCACGTGCGCGTCGCGGAGGCGCTCGAGAAGCTCCGCGACGATCGGCAGAGCGCAACGATCGCGCGGCACTTCGCGGCCGGCGGGGACGGCGCGCGTGCGGTCCGATACGCGCGCGACGGAGCGCGCGCCGCGATCCGCGTCGGGGCGTACGCGGCCGCGATCGACCTCCTACGACTTGCCGCGACGCAGGGCGCGGGGATCGCTGAAGAAGTCGACGTGCTCTTCGAGCTCGGGGCGGCGCTGCGCTCCGCTGGTCGCGCAGATGAAGCCGAAGACGTCCTGCTCCGTGCTCGAGATCTCACCAGAGACGAACAACGTCGGGCCCGGATCGACCTCGAGCTTGCCGCGGTCCTGCGAATGGAAGGGCAACGTGTGGAAGCGGTCGCCTCGGTTCGCCGCGCGATCGACGCGCTGCAGGCGCATCAGGGCCCGATCCTTGCGGAGGCGCTCGTCCACCACGCGGATCTGGCCTGGGCGGAAAACGATCTGAGAGAGACGGCGCGCCTGGCCGAGGATGCGCTGGGCGCCGCGAAGCGTTATCAGGCGCCGAGCGTCGAGGTTCAGGCTCTCACCCTGTTGGGCGCCGCGAGCGTCCGGCTGGGCCAGGACGAAGGTCTCGAACATCTCGCCGAAGCGACGCGTCGAGGCGGTGCGTTAGCGCTTGGCGCCGAGGCCGTGGATGCCCACATGGAGCTCGCCCGCGCGCTTCTCTTTCGCGGGCGGAACGAGGACGCTCTCGATGCCGTGAAGGCGGGACTTGCCCTGGCGCGGGCGCGCGGACTCGAATTCGCCCAAGCTCGCCTTCTCGCTCATGCGACGACGATCTGCGTGAACCTCGGCCGCTACGAGGAGGCGCGTCGCTTCGCCGAACAGTCGGTCGCCCTCGCGCGAGCCGGGACCATCGCGGCGAGCGCCGCCCGGGTGTCCCTGGCGCACGTGATGTCCGACCAGGGCGAGGGCGAGGCCGCGCTGGCGTTGTTCGATTCAGTGAGGGAGGACTCCGAGCGGAACGAGCCGGACAGACGGGTCATCTATTGGTCGTATCGCGCGCAAGCGCTGCTCGGACTTGATCGGCTGGACGACGCGTGGGAGTCGGCGACGCGCGCCGTCGATCTCACCGCGGCGACTCCAGGAATGGGAATGACCGCGTTCCTGAACGCCGCCGAGATCGCGGAGGCGCGCCGCGATGGCTCCGGGATCGAAGCACTTTCGCGGCGCTTCGAGGATTACTTCGCCGGCCGCGATACACCCCCGGTCCGTCTGGTGCGTCTCGAGATCGCGGCGATCCGCGAGCTCTGTGCCGGTCGGGATGCGGCCATGCAGTTCAGCGAGGTCGCCGATACCTACGCGACACTCGGCGCTCGAGTGCGCGCGAGCTATCGCCGCGCGACCGCGGCCATCGCTCGCATGAACGACTCGCGGGCTCGCGCGTCGGCGCGTCGTGAGCTCGCGACCCAGGTGCGCGACCTCGAGTCTTTCGGCGCGCTGAGGTACGTGGCCGCCCTCAACCGGCAGCTGCGCCGCCGGACCGCGGCGCGGAGCGTCAGCGGTCCGCTCACCCGGCGGCAACAGCGCGTGGCCGTGCTCATCTCCCGTGGCTGGACCGATCGGCGGATCGCGCGCGCGATCGGTGTGTCGGATCGGGCCGTAGGCGGACTCGTCCGTTCCGTACTTACGGGACTGGGCGTCGCCACGCGGTCGCAGGTCGCCGCATGGGTGGCCGACCATCCGGGTCTTCCGCGAACCGCTCCTGCTCTTGCGCCCTAACTAGGGCACTACATATCGCTGAAGCATCAGTAGTGTTCGAGACTCGAGAAATAGCCGCGACCTTGATCATCCGTAAGCGCCGCGATCCTTCGCTGGAGCTCTTCGATGGCGTCATGGGCCTCACTGCTGCGAGGCGGCGAGTCTGTCTCGACCCACGCGACGACGATGTCGCCCTCGGCACCTGGATCGTCTTCGGCCGCGAAGTGACTGACCGGCTTGATATTGACGATGTGGTCCGGCTTTGGCTTGATGTCGCGTACCTTAACGGCCGCCTCGTCTCCCTCGCTCTTTTCGAAGAGCGTTCCCTTGATCATGCCGTGACCCTTCCCACTGGAGTGGGGCCCGTTCGTCGCACTCCGAGTACCGGCTGTTCTTGGTGGCACTTGTCCCCTCCCGCGTCCGGGCGCGTAGTACCCCGCGCTTAGGTGGCTGTCAAGCAGGCAGGCGCGTGCCGGCCGCCGTTTGCCGATGAGCGGTGACGACGGCCAGATCGCGCTGCTCGCCGCGAGCCTTCCGGACCGCGATCGATTCC
>Ga0209161_10004863_pt1 | contig 10671 bp, 12 predicted proteins | sample GraSoiAngelo_155_FD_186169 | JGI IMG/M metagenome (GOLD analysis project Ga0209161, IMG submission 186169) | Grasslands soil microbial communities from the Angelo Coastal Reserve, California, USA - 14_1009_13_30cm (SPAdes) (version 2) | ecosystem: Environmental > Terrestrial > Soil > Grasslands...
TTCTCCCCGGGCTGGCACTCGAACTCGCGCGCCCCGTTTCTGGCATTGACGGCGATCGTCATGGCGCTCCGCCGCCGGGCACGTGGGTGGAATCGTGCTGCTCGAGCGGTGCCCACACTGTCGGGGGGTGGCGGAGAAAAGTCAAGGGCACGAGGCCCTGGGCGCTCGCGAGGTGTGGGAAAGGGTCCTGGGGACAAGGGGCTGCGCGGCGCGGAGTCTGCTATGATGACTCCCCCATTTACGGGAGAACTCGTCCTGTCTGACCCAACCTGCTCCCGTATGAGAGGCTCGAGTGGTCAAGCGCTGCCTGCACTGGATATGCGTGGTCGGCGGGGTCGCCGCGGCCGCGCTGGGCTGCGCCTCCCGCGGCAACATTCCTCCTGCCTCTGAATCGACGCCGTCCGCGGGGCTGGCGCGACAGCGCCAGGAGGCGGACACGTTCAAGGCTCAGGCCCGCCAGGGCCTCATCGATTTTCTCCGCGAGAAGCCGCGGCCTCCCAAGTGCGAAGTCGGATATCTGAGCGGCCAGCAGCTCACGGTTCTCGCCACCTCGGAATGGGTGGAGCGGGCGGGCCTTCGACGCGGCGACCGCATCATCAGCGCGGAGGAGATTCCCGTCGCGAGCCTGGACGGTCGACCGCTTCCCCCCTCCGCCGCGGGCCCCGTCGTGCCGCACAAGGTGGTGGTGGCGAGGGGCGGTCGACAGATCACGTTGACGCTGCCCTGTGTGGTCAATCCCGAGGTGTGGCTCTCCGCTCGACGGATCCAGGAGTCGGCCGCGATGGGGGACTGGGACAGGTGCCAGGCCGCCGCCCTCGAATACATCCACTCCGTGGGTTTCTTCGAGGCCCTCGCTCTCGAGTTCCGTGGCCGGTGCGGATTCTACCGGACGATGCTGCACGGCGAGCGATTCAACCTCGACATGGCGAGAGATCTCTACGAATGGCAGGTCTTTCGACTGCGAGAGAAGAGCTATGAGCCGGGCGGTCTCGACGAGATCAAGGAGTCGGTGCTCGCGGGCGTCGCCGTCCTCCGGCGCGAGGGCTATCGGGAGCATGCGGAGAATCTCGAGGACCAGCTCCGGAGCGCCCCCGGCCGCGTCGCCGCGGAGCTCGCCAACCCCCAGCCCGGACCGGTGGCCGCTCAGCCGACACCTTTCGGTCAGTCGACGCCCTTTGCTCCCCCGACGCCCACCGCTCCGCCGGCTCCCGTGGCCCAACCGACTCCGGTGATCCCGCCGACGGCCGTGGCTCCGCCGCCGCCGACCGCTCCCCGGCCGGTTCCGCCCTCGCCGCCGCCGACACCGGTGGCGACCCAGCCGCCGCCTCCCCCTCGTCCGGCGCCTGCTCCTCAGCTGGTGCCCACGGCGGCTTCGAGCCTGGGCACCGCATTCTTCGTTCGGCCCGACGGCGTGCTCCTCACCGCCTTGCACCTCGTCGAAGGGGCGCGCTCGATCCTCGTGAGGTGCCCCGGCCGCGAGCCCGCGGCGGCCACGATCAGCAACAGTGCCCGCGGCCAGGATCTCGCCGTCCTGAAGACCTCTCTTGCCGCTCCCGCGTATCTCAACATGCGAGAGGCGCGTGGAGTCGAGCTGGGGGACCCGATCTTCACCGTGGGCTTCCCCGCCGCCGGCGCCGCCACTGCCGCCTCCAGGCTCTCCGACGGAGCCGTGAGCGCCGTATCGGGGCCTGACGCGGAAACGGCTTTCCTTCAGATGACCGTGCCGGTCCAGCCTGGCAATTCAGGTGGACCGGTGGTCACGGGCGACGGGTCGGTCGTGGGCGTGGTCAGCTCGATCACCGCCATCATTCCGCTGCTCAAAGCGCCGAGCATCCTGCCGCAGAACGTCAGCTGGGCCGTCAAGGCGGACTTCGGCAGGCCGCTTTTCCCACCGCCCCCCGCCATGCCCTCTCCCAAGAGCAGGCAAGAAGCGATCGACCGCGTGACTCAAGCAGCCTGTCAGGTGATGGCCACCAGGTAGCTGTTTCGACTCAGCCTTTGGTGTACTGCCGCACGAACTCCTGGACACGGCCCCACGCGTCGGCCGAAGCCTCCGCGAACTCCGCGTACTTGCGGTCGAAGAAGCTGTGGGGCGCGCCCGGATAGACCTTGAGATCGTGCTTGACCCCCGCCTTGCGGCAGGCCGCGTCGAACGCATCGACGTCGATCTGCGGAATGCCTTCGTCGGCCCCGCCGAAGAGCGACTGGACGGGGCACGTATAGCGGCTGACCGCGTCGACCGGCTTCGGGCGGTCGGGCCACCGCTTCAATCCGTTGGGCCAGCCGTAGAATCCGATCACCCCGGCATACCCGAGCCCGCTCGCCGCCTGGAGGTAGGAAATCGCTCCACCGAAGCAGAAGCCCACGGAGAAGAGCGACCGGACGCCGCCGCCTTCCGAGCCGCGCAAGTACGCGGCTGCGGCCGCGATGTCCGCCTGCAGGGTCTCGGGCTTCGTGAGCGGCACCTGGGACATGAAGTCGAAGCTCTCGCTGCGATCGTCGGAGGGGGCGGTGCGGGCGAAGAAATCGAAGGCCACGGCATCCACGCCCACCTCGGCGAAGCGGTCGGCGAGCTCCTTGTAGTAGGGGTGAAGACCGCGCACGTCCGGAATCACGACCATGCCGGCGCCCGTGGGCGCGCTCGCCCGGGCCGCGTGGGCCATGAAGCGCGTGCCGTCTGCGGAGACGAGGCGAAAATCTCGGGAGCCGGCCGAGCCGCCGGCGATGGGGCGAATCGGGGGATAGGAATCATCATCGACGCACATGAGAGCCTCCCGGTGGCAGTGTAATGAGCGGCTCCGGTCTCCGTCGCATGGCGGGCCGGAGCAGGTGCCGGCCAGGGTACGGAGCCGCCACCTCCGCGTCAAGATGTAATAGCTGACAGGCGGCTCAAAAAGGTCCAGATGGGAGGCGGCGCCCGAGGGCGCCGTCTTATGATTGGTTAGGTGGTGGATGATCCTGGCTGAGCGGTTAGGCCTCTTCGCGCAAGCGCTCATCGCCGCAGATGGGCCTTTTTCAGCCGCCTGACTTGGCCTAGACTTAGCCGGGATCGCGCCCACGGAGCCTCTTCGCGGCGGAACCGATAGCCAGAGAGAAAGGAGCAGGCCATGATCCACGAGCTGCGCACCTACACGCTGATGCCGGGCAAGCAGGGCGAGTACCTGAAGCTGAACGAGCAGGTCGGCCGGAAGGTCCGGGGCGACAAGTACGGGAAGCTCGAGGGCTCGTGGACGACCGAGTTCGGCCTCCTGAACCAGTTCGTCCATCTCTGGAACTATCCCAGCCTCGACGAGCGGGATCGGCTGCGGGGCGAGCTGTCGAAGAACGACGAGTGGACCAAGGGCTACGTCCCGCAGATCCGGCCCATGCTCCAGGCCCAGGAGAACAAGATCCTGTCCGTCCAGCTTCCCTTCAAGCCGCCCGTCGAGCCCGGCCATCTCTACGAGCTCCGCTGGTATCGCACGCAGGTGGGCAAGGCGGGGGAGTGGCTGGGCCACTTCAAGGCGATCATGCCGGTCCGCGAGAAGTATTCCACCAATGTGGGGGTCTGGCAGACGGAAGCGGGCCAGCTCAACGAGGTCGTGCACATGTGGGCGTATCGCGATCTGAACCACCGGGCCTCCGTGCGCGGGCAGGTGATGCAGGACCCCGAATGGCAGGCATTCCTCGGCAAGTCCTCGCCCCTCCTGATCGAGATGCGCTCCGTGATCCTGACCCCGGCTCCCGCCTCACCCATGAAGTGAGCCCGCAGAACGGAAGCCTCGGATCGTCGTGTGGGAATCCTGGTGCCGGTGAGCGGCTCAAGGTAGGATGATGGCTGCTTCCGCCCCGGCTGCTTCCGGGAGCGGGGCTGGGTTGCCATGATGCGGTCGGGTAACGGAGGAACATCACATGTCCAAGGAAAATACGGAAGCGCAGGCTCAAGCGCCGCGCGGAATCAATCACCTCGTCCTGAACGTGCGGAACCTGGAAGTGTCGCATCGGTTCTGGACCGAGATCATCGGCTTCCGCTGCGTGGCCGAGCTCAAGCCCATACCGGGGCGCAAGCGGCCGAAGATGCGCTTCTACAGCGGCCTCGACGCCGAGGGCCACGTGACCCATCACGACCTCGCCCTGGCCGAAGTCCAGGAGGCCGAGACGAACGGCGGGGACCGCGAGAAGTGGGACCTGATGCCGAGCCGGACCGGGATCAACCACGTGGCCATCGCCTGGCCGGACCGCGAGTCGTGGCTCAAGCAGCTGGAATTTCTACAGGCCAAGGGCGTGCCGTTTCATCGACGCACCAACCACGGCATGACCCATAGCGTGTACATCTCCGATCCGGATGGGCACGGCATCGAGGTCCTGTACGAGCTGCCGCGCGAGGTGTGGGAGCACGACATCGACGGCGCCCAGAACTACTCGGAGCAGCTTCCCACGGAGGGCGAGGCGTCGCTGGTGGACCGGACGGTCAATCCCGTCTTCGGGGAACAGGCGCCGTCCGGGGCCGGCCGACCCTGAAGCGCCCAGACCGGTCGTCGCGCGAGCCTCTCGAGGCGCGAGCCACTCAAGGAGGAGCGATGGCCATGCCCGTAGGTCGACGCGCATTTCTTCGCGGAGCCACGGCCTCGGCCGTCGGCGTGACCGCGTTCCCCTCGCTCCTCCGGGCCCAGCCGCGCACGATCAAGGTCGGCATGGTCAGCCCGGTCTCGGGTCCCATGGCGGAGGTCGGCCAGGATTCGAAGCTCGGGGCGCAGATGGCCGCGGAGGCCATCAACGCCGCGGGCGGCATCAAGTCCATGGGGGGCGCCCGTCTCGAGCTGCTGCACGCGGACAGCGAGACCAAGCCCGACGTCGCCCGCTCGGAAGCGGAGCGACTGATCAACTCCGGCGCCCAGCTCCTCACGGGCGGCTATCACTCGGCGCACGTCGCCTCCATCGCCGCTCTTGCCCAGCAGCGTCGCGTGCCCTATATCATCGACATCACGGCCGCCGACGCCCCCACCGCCAACATCGCCAAGTCCGTCCGCGAGGGACAGCAGAAGCTGCAGTACGTCTACCGGATCTTCCCGGGCAGCGCGATCTTCGGACGCAATGCCGTGCGCTACATGACGGAGATCTTCCGCGAGGCCGGCGTCAGCCCCAAGCGGCTGGTGGTCCTGTACTCCAACGATCTCTTCGGCAAGACGCAGACAGAGAGCTTCCAGATCGCCCACAAGGCGGCCACCCCCGGGTTCGAGATCGTGGACGTGATCCCGTATCCGGAGAACGCCGTCGACCTCGCCACGGAGGTCGCGCGCGCCCGCTCCGCCAAGCCCGACATCATCGCGCCGGTGACGCGTCCCGCCACCGCCATCCTGCTTCTCGACGAGCTGGTCAAGCAGCGCGTGGACGTGATGGGCATCATCAGCCCGGGCGCGCCCGGGCTCTACGAGACGCGGCAGATCCAGCAGCTCAAGGAGCGGATCGAGTACGTGATGGACTGCACGGTGTACGCGAACTACCGGCTCCCCGCCACCCAGCGGATCGCTCCCGAGTACCTGAAGCGGTCCGGGGGGCGGAACTTCGACGCGAGCGCCGCCTATTCGTACGAGGGAATGCTCGTGATCGCCGATGTCCTGGAGCGCGCGGCCACGACCGATCCCGACGCCGTGGTCGCCGCCGTCAAGAAGACGAGCTTCGCGGGCGGCGTGACCGTCTCCACGGGGCCAGTGGTCTTCAACGAGACGGGCGACAATCCCAACGCGAGCACGGCCATGCTCCAGATCCTCGGCCAGAAGCCCAGGTGGTCTGGCCCAAGGACGCAGCGGAGCAGCGCTTCGTCTTCCCCAGGCCCAGAACCTAGACCTCTCGCCCGCCTGCTAGACGACCAGATATTCCTTCCGAAGGGAGTCGTTGGCGGAGAACTCCGCGACGCGGCCGAAGAAGCGGACCGATCCCTTGTCGAGGATGCAGATGTGGTCGGCGAGGGCGAGGGCGAGGGCCAGATTCTGCTCCGCCATCAGGATGGTCATGCCCTCCTCCTTGAGGACGGCGATCTGGTCGGCGAGCGTCTCCACGATCAGGGGAGCCAGACCCTCGGAGGGCTCGTCCAGGATGAGGAGGCGCGGATTGCCCATGAGAGCGCGTCCGACCGCGAGCATCTGCTGCTCGCCTCCCGAGAGATAGCCCGCCCGGCGTCGGTCGAGCTGGGCGAGGATGGGGAAGGCCGTGTAGATGCGCTCCACCGTCCAGGCCGGCGCGCTCGTGGCCAGGGCCCGGCGCGCGACCTCCAGGTTCTCTCGCACGGAGAGGTCCGCGAAGATGCGACGGTCCTGGGGCACGAAGCCGATGCCCCGGCGCGAGACACGGTAGGGCGGCCATCCCGTGATGTCCGTGCCGTCGAAGAGGACCTGGCCCCGGTGGGGCGGGGTGAGCCCGATGATGCTCCGGAGCGTCGTCGTCTTGCCCACGCCATTGCGCCCGAGGATGCACACGGCCTCGCCCTCGTGGACCTCGAGGCCCACCCCGAACAGAATCTGGCTCAGGTCATAGCTCGCATGGAGGTCCCGCACCTCGAGCATCACGGCGCCCGGCGTGTCCTGATCGCGCCCTCGCCGAAATACACGCGCTTGACCTCGGCGAGGCCCCGGATCTCCTCGGGCGCGCCTTCCGCGATGAGGCGCCCCTGGTGGAGCACGCGGATCCTCTGCGCCACCGAGAAGACGACGTCCATGTCGTGCTCGGTGAAGAGCACGGTGAGCTTCCGCTCGCGCGCGATGCGCGCGACCAGGGCCACGCTCGTCCGGGTCTCCTGCGGGGACATGCCGGCCGTCGGCTCGTCGAGAAGGAGGAGGGTGGGCTCCAGGGCGAGCGCGATGCCGAGCTCGAGCTGCTTCTGATCGCCGTAGGAGAGGCTGCCGCTCGGGTCGGCCGCCCGCGAGGCCAGCCCCACGTCCTCGAGAATCTCCATGGTGCGGTCCCGTCCGAGGTCCTGGGCCCCCGTCCAGAAGCCATAGGCGCGCCGCTCGTGCGAGAGAATGGCGATCTGCACGTTCTCGAAGACGGAGAGACGCGGAAAGATATTGGTGCGCTGAAACGAGCGCGCCAGCCCGAGGCGGCAGATCGCGTGGGGCGGCTGGCCGGTGATGTCTCGGCCGGCAAAGCCTACCCGTCCCGAGTCCGGCGCCAGGTGCCCGGTGATGACGTTGAACAGGGTCGTCTTGCCCGCGCCGTTGGGCCCGATCACCGCCGAGATCTCGCCCGCTTCGACCCGGAAGCTCACACCGCCCAGGGCCTGAAAGCCGCCGAAGGAGCGCTTGAGGCCCGCCACCTCGAGGAGGGGCCCAGCCATCAGCGAGGCTCGCCGGGCGCCCGCGCGGGCGCCGTCGGTCCCACGAGAAAGAGCCGCGTCACCCCACCGGGAAAGACGTAGATCAGCACGAGGAGAACGGCGCCGAGGACGACCGGCCAGTACTCGGTGAAGGAGGTCACGACGGAGTTCAAGGCGATCAGGATGGCCGCGCCGAGGGCGGGCCCGAGGAACACGTAAGGCCCGCCCAGGAGCGTCATGAGCAGGACCTCGGCGGACTTGGTCCAGTACGCGTAGTCAGGGAAAGCGCCGCGGCTGAACAGGGAGAACAGCGCCCCCGCCAGTCCCGACACCGCGCCCGAGATGACGAAGGCGGCGAGCTGGACACGCCGGACGTGAATGCCCACGAACTCCGCGCGCTCGGCGTTCTCCCGGACGGCCAGGAGGGTCCGGCCGAACGGCGCGTTGACGAGGCGCCAGAGGAGCCCGCCCACGAGCACGACGATGGCCACGGTGAAGAGATAGAGGGCGCGCGGATCCGCGAGGGCGCTCGGGACCGGGATGCCGATGAGCCCGTTGTCGCCGCCCGTGAGGCTGTACCACTTGAAGGCGATGGCCCACACGATCTGCGAGAAGGCCAGGGTGAGCATGGAGAAGTAGATGCGCGTGAGACGGATGCAGAGCAGTCCGAAGAGCAGGGCCACGGCGGCCGCCACCACGGGGGCGGCGAGGAACGACATCGCGAAGGGGACATCCGCCTTCTTGAGGAGGAGGCCGCAGGTGTACGCGCCCACGCCGTAGAACGCCGCGTGTCCGAAGGAGACCATGCCGGCATAGCCGAGGAGCAGGTTGAAGGCCATGGCGAAGAGACCCATGATCAGGATCTCGGTCGCGAGCAGGAGGTAGAACTTCGGCAGCCCCAGCGGCACGGCGAGGAGCGCCACTGCCGCCGTCGCCACCGCCGTTCTTCGAGCGAGAACCATCCGTGCCTCTCAGCGCGTGTGGGGCTTGCCCAGCAGCCCCCAGGGACGCACCACGAGCACGACCACCATCAACACGTAGACGAAGAGGAGCGCGAAGCGGGGGAAGAACAGGATGCCGAAGGCGTTGAGCTGGCCGATGATGAGGGAGCCGAGGAGCGTGCCGGTCAGGCTGCCCATGCCGCCCACCACGACCACGATGAACGATTCGGCGATGACTTCGACGTCCATCCCGGGGTAGATGGCGCCCACGGGCGCGGCCAGCCCGCCTCCCAGTCCGCCCAGCCACGCTCCGAGCACGAAGACGCCCGTGAAGAGCCGGGAGACGTCCGCCCCGACCACGCCCACCATCTCGCGATCACTGGCGGCCGCGCGGATGAGCCGACCGAACTGCGTGCGCGTGAGGAGGAGCCACAGGGCGGCGGCCACCAGGGGGCCCAGGGCGATGACCACGAGGTTGTAGGTCGGGAAGTCCCGGCCGCCGACGAGCACCGATCCCGCGAGGATGGCCGGGCGCGAGATGGACCGGTTGTCGGGGCCCCACGCGAACTTCACGACGTCGCCGATGATGAGCACGAGGGCGTAGGTGACGAGCAGCTGGTCCAGCTCCGCGCGCCGGTAGACGGGGCGGAGGAAGATGGCCTCGATGAGCCCGCCCGCCAGGGCGACCCCGAGGGAGCCCAGGACGAGGGCCACCCAGAACGCAGAGGGCCGGCCCACGAAGAGCGAGGCGATGGTGTAGCTCAGGTAGGCGCCCAGCATGTAGAGCGAGCCGTGCGCGAAATTCAAGACGCCGAGCACGCCGAAGATGAGCGTGAGGCCCGAGGCGATGAGGAAAAGAAACATCGCCTGGGTGAGCCCGTTCAGGCACTGCACCACGACGAAGGCGGGATCGCCGAGGATGCCAAGGTCAAGCATGGCGCCCGCTCGGGCCTACGACGGCGGCCGTGGAGCTACTTCTGGCCCCGCAGGGCCTTGACCTCGTCCAAGGTGCGCATGGTCTTCTCGCCGCCGATGTACTGGAGATCGCCGATGATCAGGAAGGGGTATTCGGGCGCCTTCTTGAGCCGACCGAAATACTGTCCCTTGTTGGATTGGTGGTCGTACGCCCGGATGGTCAAGGGTCCATGGACCGTCTCCACCGTGAGCCCTTCCAGCGCGTCCACCACCTTCTCCGTCTCCGTGCTCTTGGCCTTGCGGATCGCCTCGGCGAGGAAGTAGGTGGAGGTATACGCGAAGGCGGCTCCCGAGGGCGGCAGGTCGCCCGTGCGGGCCTTGTACTTGGCCACGAAGTCGCGGTTGGCCGGCGAGTCCGGATGGTAGAAGGTGTAGTTGGACGAGACCCACATGCCCTCCGGCGCCTCCGCCCCCAGAGGGACGACCACGTCGAGGTCGCCCTGGCCGATGGCCAGGTACTGGGTCTTGCTGAAGAAGCCGTACGGCTTGGCCTGCTTGACGAAGGCGATGTGATCGCCGCCCCAGATGGCCGAGAAGACCATGTCCGGCTTGGCCTGGAGCAGGGCATTGATGTGAGGGGTGAAGTCGCGCTCACCGAGCTTCGGCCACACTTCGGTCACGATCTGCACGTCGGGCCGGAGCTTCTTCAGCTGGGTGACGAAGTCCTCGCCCATCCGGTGCCCGTACTCGTAATCGGGGCCGGCGATGGCGTACCGCTTGAACGGCTGCTGGGCCATCAGGATGGCCGCCGCGCGTCCCTCGATGAGGGTGTTGGACGTCGAGCGGAAGGCGTACCGGTGTCCCTTGTCTTCCGTCAAGGCCGCCGTCTTGGCGATGGAGACGAGGAGGATGGTCTTGTACTCTTTGGCCACCTCCGAGACGGCCAGGGCCACGCCGCTGTGAATGATGCCGGTGAGGAAATTGACCTTCTCCTTGAGGATGAGGTCGCGGGCCTCGCGCACTCCCACGTCGGGCTTCGACTGGTCGTCGCGGATGACGAGCTGGAGCTTTCTCCCGAGCACCCCTCCCTTGCCGTTGATCTCCTCGACGGCCATCTCGTGGCCGGTGACGGCGGGCTTGGTGTAGGGGGCAGCGGCTCCGCCCAATCCGTAGATGACGCCGATCTTGATGGGTTCCTGGGCGGCGGCGCGCGGGGGCGCGCTCCCGAGGACGGCCGCCACCATCAGTACGAAACCGACGAGGACCATGAGTCGCTTCATCGCGTCTCCCTCGGCTCTGTCGCCGCTCGGGCCAGATCACGTCTCTCACGTCCGGACGACGCGCGAACTACACCACAGGGGAGAGGTGACTGTCAACGAGGCACTGGGTCAATTTGCTTCGCCATACTTCGTTGCGAGCGGGTCGGCAAGCCCTCAACGTACACCCACGTACGCCTCGGGCTGCCGACCCGCTCGCGCCTCGTCTGGCTCGCAACTTGCCCCAGTGCCAGTGCCCAAAATGGGG
>Ga0209161_10004865_pt1 | contig 10669 bp, 9 predicted proteins | sample GraSoiAngelo_155_FD_186169 | JGI IMG/M metagenome (GOLD analysis project Ga0209161, IMG submission 186169) | Grasslands soil microbial communities from the Angelo Coastal Reserve, California, USA - 14_1009_13_30cm (SPAdes) (version 2) | ecosystem: Environmental > Terrestrial > Soil > Grasslands ...
CATGTCGCCCAGCATCACGACGACGGCCTCGCGCCGCTCGCCTTTCTTGACTTCGAGACCGTGAGCCTGGCGATCCCGCGCTGGGCGGGGTGCCGGCCAGGGCAGCAAGTGCCGGTACGGTTCAGCGTCCACGTAGAGGAGCGCGGTCGGGGGCTCACTCATCACGAGTGGATCGCCGACGTGCCGGGCGACCCCCGACCGGCGTTCGCGGAGGCGCTCGTCGAGGCGTGCGCCGGGGCGCGCCGGGTGGTGGCGTACTACGCGAGCTTCGAGCGCGAGTGCATCCGGCAGCTCCGCGAGGCTGTGCCGCCGCTCCGGCGGGAGCTCGAGCGCATCGAACGGCGCCTCGTGGACCTGCTCCCCACGGTGCGGAACCACCTGTACCATCCCGACTTCGGCGGCAGGTTCAGCATCAAGAAGACGCTCCCGGCGCTCGTGCCGGGCCTGTCGTACTCGGACTTGAAGGTTCGGGACGGCGAGGTGGCGACGGTCGAGTTGCAGCAGCTGTTCTGAGAGGGTGCGCGGCCGCAGGACCACGAACGCGGTTTTGATACTCGACGCCCAGGCGCGCGAAGGGAAGCGCCTCCCCGGTTCAGCGGAGATCGACGAGGTAAAGCGTGGACGGCGGCGTGGAGGGGACACCACCAGAGGCGACGTAGCCGATCAAGGTGTGTCCGTCAGGCAGCAGCGCCAGGCGCTCGCGTGTGCCCCATCCCCCGACATAGTCCTGTTCGAGGAGAGCGTTGTCCGCGGTGCGGCGAATGACGAAGCCGGGCCAGGATGTGAACCCCGTGGCGAGGTAGGCGCGGCTGCCGTCGGCCGACAGGACGGTCGGATCGACGCCGGCGTGGCCAGGATCGGATACGGAGCCCGCGGGCGACAAGTCGCCGGTGAAGAGTTGATCGTCCACCAGGAACCGGTCCCCCGTGAGCGAGGCGGTCATCGAGAACAGGGCGTAGCTGACGGTGCCGGTCGAGGGGCCGAACGCGCCAGCGGCCGCCTGGTACACCCGCCCATTCATCGGACAGCAGGCTCCCGCCTCGAGGAGCAGCACACGGCTGCGGTCGCCTGCTCGAGCGAGTAGCGTGTAGCTCTGGATGGAGCCGACGTCCAGCCGCCGCTGCTGCGCGCCGGTGCCGAGGTCGTAGGACACCAGTTGACCGCCCCCTCCGGAGACGTTGCGGTTGGTGCCGGTCACGAGCACGCGGTTGTCCGCTGCGACTCGCAGCTCGCCGGGGTTGTGCAGCATGGTCAGATCGAAGTCGACGTGGATCGTGTCCGGCGCGCCGGTCACCAGGTTGACCACCGCAAACGAGCCCCGGTTCTCGAGCGCGACGAGGAGCGAATCGCCACCGAGCGTGAGGTCGAGCCCTCCCGCCACGCCGGGGAGGGTGATGGGCGTGCCGAGCGTGGCAGTGACGGGATCGAGCACGGCGACCTGGTCCATACCCCACAGGGAGACGTACAACCGCGCGCGCTTCGCATCGTACACCAGATCCCGGACTGCGCTTGCGAGCGCGACGGCCTGAGTCCGAGGTCCGTGCACGGCGATGACCGTGATCCCGCCGAGATCGGCCGTCTGGACGTTGCTCCGGTCCCGGGCGAAGACCGCGAGGGTGCTCGAGCCCACCATCGCGTCGGTGATCGGCACGACGAAGGTGTGGCTCGCCATCGTGCCGGTGACCGCGAGCGAGTCGGCTCCGGCCGCGGCCCCGGTCAACCGGTATCCGATGAAGCGCAGCTCGCGCTCGTCCGTCCCGTTGACGCTGATGTGAAGGGTATCATCGAGCAGGGTGATGTTGGGCGTGGAGCTCCCCGTCACATTACCCGAAACGTTTGGCGCGAAGAGATCGGGCCGATCTCTGAGCAGTCGCCACCTGCCCTTGAGGTGGGCGGTCACACCCTGCTCCGCGAGCGTGCAGCTGATGGTCCCTGCCGCGCTGTCCGGAGCCGACCCGTACAGGGCACCGCTGTAGGGACACGGATCGACGCGGAACTGCACCGCCGTCCCCTCAATGGTTCCCGAGGACACCTGGAACGAGTCTGCGAACTCCTGAAAGCCGCCCGGCCCGGAGCAGTAACCGGCCTGGAGACCGACGGCGCGGAAACGCGGTCCGTCCTGGGTAACCCTCACGCCGCCGCTGTCGAAGCAGAAGACGCCCAGGTTGGAGTCGGCAAGCACCTCGTCCCAATACCAGTCCCCGGATACGTCAAAGGTGGTCGGACCGAGTGGCGTACCGCTGTCGGAGCCGCAGGCACACAGGAATGCGACGCAGACAACCAGCAGGAACCCCGCACGAGTGGGCATACCGGTTCCCGACCATAGTGCCTCTCGCTCAAGGAGTCGTCAAGACGACTGGCGGAGCGCCTCGAAGTCCTCCGGCGTATCCACATCCGCAAGCAGGGCTTCCGGCCGATCCACATACATCGCTTCGTGTTTGTGCGCCTGCACGACGGCCTTGCCGCACCCCTCCCCCGTCCACGCGAGCAGCTCAGCGAACAGCGCGCGTCGGAACAGCAAGGGCGGCGCGGTCACGTCGCCGTACCGCGACACGACGAGCGGCGCCGCGGTCCCGCGCGCCGCCGCGATCAGCATCGCGAGCGTCTCCGCCGTGACGCGCACCATGTCGCCCAGCATGATGACCGCCGCGTTCACATCAGGACCGAGCTTGTTCAAACCCTGATGCAAGGAGCCGCTCGTGGGACCGGTGTAATCGGGATTGACCGCGAACTCGAGCGGGAGATCCTTGAGCTCGGCGCGCAGGCGGTCCGCCTCGTGGCCGATCACGACCACCACCGGCGATAGTCCCGCTCCGAGAGCGCGCTTGGCGGCCCGTCGCACGAGCGATTCGCCCTCGAGCTCGAGCAGCATCTTGTTCTGGCCCATGCGGCGCGACGCGCCGGCCGCCAGGATCACCCCAGCGATGCGAGCAGGCTCAGTCGGTCGGGGCATGGATGGCGGCGCGGCGTTCCCGCAACGACCGGGCCCGGCGACCGGAGCGCACCGCGAGAATCTCCGCGATCACGGCGAGGGCCACCTGCTCCGCGCCGTCGGTCCCGATGTCCAACCCCACAGGCCCGTATACCCGCGTCTCGTCCATCGGCCCCTCGGCGGCGAGATTCCGGAGGATGCGCTCGGTGCGCTGGCGCGGTCCCAGCATCCCGACATAGGCGACTGGCGTCTTCAGGAGCGCGCGCACGTACGCCTGATCGTCGGCGAAGTTGTGGTTCATCACGACGGCGTAGCACTCGGCGTCGAGCGGGAGCACCGCGTCGAGCTCGTTCCCCGCGCTCTGAATGAGCGCCGCCGCCGCCGGAAACCGGTCGGCCGTGAGATACCCCGGCCGTCGATCGACCACCACCACCCGAAACCCTATCTCGGCGGCGAACCGTACCAGCGGCCGGGCATCGTCGCCCGCACCCAGGATCACCAGCTGGGGGGGAGGAACAAGCGCGTCAAAGAAGACTGACCGGCCGCTGATCTCGTGAGTCCCGGACTCTCCGGTCTCGAGCAGCTCCCGCGCTCGCGTCGTCGCTTTCCGATTCAGGTCGGCCGAGCCCAGGTTGCCCTCGGCACCGTCGGCGGTCACGACAAGACCTTTCCCGTTTCCCGTTTCCCGTTTCCCGTCGAGCAGCGTGCAGACCACGAACGCGCGCCGGCCATTCAGCAGCTCCCGTTCCCGTGCCCGCGCTTCCGCAAGCTCGACGAACACGTCCACCTGCCCTTCGCATCCGACTCCGAGATCCCAGGCCGCGATCTCGTCCGCACTCGAGCAATAGCTGCGGAGCTCTGGCTCCCCCTTGCGGATCACCTGCAGCGCCACCTCGCGCACATCCTGCTCCAGGCATCCACCGCTGACGTTGCCGGCAGTGCTGCCGTCCTCGGCGACCACGAGCTTCGCCCCCTCGTGGCGGTACGCCGAGCCGCGCACCCGAACGACGGTGGCGAGGGCGGCGCGCTTCCCCTCCGCCCGGACGCGGGCGAGGAAGTCCAGGACTTCGCGCGTTTCAAGCCACTGCTTCATGCAGCCTCTCCGCGAGATGCGCGAGCGACGCGATATTAGCGCACGCGACGAACTCGTCCACATGCGGCAGCGCGGCCACCAGTCCTTGCGTACTCGGCTCGAACCCGGGCCGGCCGGCGAGCGGATCGAGCCAGATCAGCCGGCGACACGAGCGCCGCAGCGTCGCCATCTCGCGCGCGAGCTGCGCAGGGTCGTCGCGCTCCCAGCCATCGGACACGATGATCACCACGGCACTACTTCGAATGGTGCGTCGCACCCAGCGGCGGTTGAGCTCGTGCAGGCTCGCGCCGATGCGGGTCCCCCCGCTCCAGTCCACCACCTTCCCCGCCACGCGCTCGAGCGCCGCGTCGGGATCGCGCACCCGCAGCTCGCGCGTGATACGGGTCAATCGCGTCCCGAAGACGAAGACCTCCACCGGCGCCCCGGAGCCCGCCAGGGCGTGCGCGAAGCGCAGCAGGAAGCGGCTGTACCGCTCCATCGACCCGGATATGTCGCATACCAAAGCGATGGGGCGTGGCCGGGTGCGGCGTTGCCACCAGCGCCACGCCACGGGCTCACCGCCCGCGCCCAGCGAGCTCCGAAGCATGAGGCGCGCGGCGAGCCGATTGCCCCGGCGGCCCGGCCGCCGGCGACGCGATGGCCGGAGCGGCAGGCGGGGCCGCAGAGCCGCGAGCATCGCCGCCGCGTCCCGCGCCTCGGCCGGCGTGAGTTCCGCGAAGTCCGCCGTGCGCAGGGCTTCGTGCACGCTCGCGCCCACGCGCGCCGTGTCGTCGACGACGTCGGTGACGTCCATCTCAGGGGGCGCGTCGGGGCCGAAGGCGACGTCGGTGAGGGGGCGTTCCTTCTGGCGCAGCCGCGGCAACGCGCTCGAGACGGCGCCGCGAGCAGTGCTCGGACGCCAGAAAAGATCGAACGCCGCGTCGTACACCGCGCGGTCCTCGCGCCGACGCACGAACACCGCCCGCCCCGCCGCTTTCACGTCGCCCCGGCGGTCGAAGCCCAGCAGCGCCAGCACGTCGGCGAAGCGGCGGGTCTGGTCGGCATCGACGGACAGGCCGGCGCGCCGGAGGATGCGACCGAACAAGATGACGTTGCCGACCAGACCATTGCCGGTCGTCACGGCTTCACCGCCCGTACCTCATCAAGGAGCTTCGCTGCGCCCCCGCCCTTCAGCGCCGCTACGTCTTCCTGATACTTGAGCAGCGCCCCCAGGGTCTGCTCGACCTGCTCGGCCTCGAGGCGCTTGGCGCCCAACGCTTCCAACGCCGCCGCCCAATCGATGGTCTCGGCGATTCCCGGGACCTTGGTCAAATCCGCCGCACGCAGCCGCTGCACGAAGGCGACCACTTCAGCCGCGAGCGCCTGCCCGAGCTCCGGCCGACGGGCGCCGAGAATCGCGAGCTCGCGCTCGGCGCTCGGATAGTCGATCCAGTGATACAGGCAGCGCCGCTTGAGCGCGTCGTGCACTTCGCGGGTCCGGTTACTGGTGATGATCACATGCGGCGGGCGCTGGGCCTTGATCGTCCCGATCTCGGGGATGGTAATCGCGAAGTCCGCGAGGACCTCGAGCAGGTACGCCTCGAACTCCTCGTCGGCACGATCGACCTCGTCGATCAAGAGGACTGGAGGCTCGGGGCGGGAGTTCTCGAGCGCCCGGAGCAGCGGCCGCCGGATGAGGAATTCCTCGGAGAAGATGTCCTTCGTCCCACTCGTACACGGCCGTGTTGACGTCCAGCCCCTCATAACACTGCAGCCGGATGAGCTCCGTCTTGAGGACATCGGCGAGGGTGCGGCCGACTTCGGTCTTCCCCACGCCCGCCTCGCCTTCGATGAGCAGCGGGCGATCGAGCGTCAGAGAGAGATACACGGCCGTGGCGAGGTCGCGGTCGGCGACGTACCGCTCGGCTGCGAAGGCAGCCTGGACGGAATCGATGGATTCCAGTTTGCGCGCGCCCATCACCTGCAATCTACTTGGAGCGTTCCCCGACGCGCGCCGCGAACTTGTCCCAGAAGCTCTCCGTGAGCTTCTTCGCGGTGCCCTTCAAGAGCCGGGCCCCCACGCTCGCCACCGTGCCGCGGACCTCCGAGGTGGCGCTCCACTTGAGGCGCGACCGGTTTGGGGGGAGGGGCTCGATTTCCAGCGTGGTGCTCACTTCCACGCCCGAGCCGGGCGCCTTGCCGTGGGCCGACATCTTGAGGCTCTTGGGCGGGTTCACGTCCGACAGCTCGACCTCGAGCTGAAATTTCACCTTCACGGCACCCACGCCGAACCCCGAGATCACCTTGAAGTGCCGGTCGTCGATCGGCTCCACCGACTCGACTCCCGGTGCCACCGACGCCACGAACTCGTGATCGAGCAGCCGTTTCCACACCTCGTCGGGGGGCGCGGCGATCTCGGGCGCGCCGGAAAAATCGAGTCGCACTACCTGGCGCGCTCGAGCGCCTGGGTGAGCGCTCGCCGCGCCGCGACGGTCGCAAGGTGCGTGCGGTACTCGGGGCCTGCATGGATGTCGTCGTTCGCTTCGACGCCAGCCACCGCGGCCGCGGCCACCTGCGAAATCAGCTCGTCGCCCGACGTCCCCACGAGCTTCGCCGCCGCAGGCGCCAGGAACGGCGTGTCGGCGAGCCCGGTGAATGCCAGCTCGGCTCGGGTGATCATCCCCTTGGCGATCGCGATCAGCGCGGCGGCTCCCGCCAACGCGTATCCCGACGCCGCCTGCTCGAAGCTCGCGTACGCCATCCCCGCGCCCTTGGGCGGCGCGGGCAGCTGGATCTCCGTGAGCAGCTCGTTGGGCTTCATGGCGGTCGTGAACGGTCCTTTGAAGAATTTCCGCGCCGCCACGGAGCGCTTGCCGCCCTTGGACTGCAACAGAAACGTCGCGTCGAGCACGAGCATCACCGGCGGCATATCGGCCGCCGGATCGGCGTGGGCCAACCCTCCACCGATGGTTCCCGCATTCCGTACCTGTAAATCGCCGATGTGCTCGGTCACCTCCGCAATGAGGGGGTACAGCGTACCGAGCTCCCTGGACTCGAGCAGCTCGCGGTAGGTCGTGGCGGCGCCGATCTTCATACCGCCGCCCGCCTGCTTGATGCCCTTGAGCTCCTGCAGTTGGCCGATGTCCACGAGCGTATCCGGCTGCGCCAGCCGGAACCTGAGGAGCGGCAGCAGGCTATGGCCGCCGGCGATGACCTTGGTGTTCTTCCCGATGGCGTTGAGCGCGTCCTTCAAATTCTTCGCGCGCAGGTATTCGAAGGAGGTCGGGATCACTTGGCGCCTCCTCTTGCGTGCTGGATCGCGGCCCACACGCGGGCGGGCGTAAGCGGCTTGTCGATGTGGGAGATACCGAGGGGCGCGAGCGCGTCGCACACGGCGTTCACGAGGGTCGGTACCGAGGCGATCGTCCCCGTCTCCCCCACACCCTTCACGCCGAGGGGGTTCACCGGGGATGGCGTCACAGTGTGGGCCGTCTCGACCTTCGGCATCTGCGATGCCTTCGGGACCGCGTAGTCCATCATCGTGCCGGTGAGGAGTTGCCCGTCCTCGTCGTACACGGCCATCTCCTGCAGCGCCTCACCCAACCCCTGGATCACACCGCCGTGCACCTGGCCGTCCACGATCATCGGATTGATCTGGGGCCCGCAGTCGTCCACCGCGATGTAGCGGAGGATCTTAACCTCGCCGGTCTCGACGTCCACTTCGACGGTGCAGATGTGGGTGCCGAACGGGTACACGAAGTTCGACGGATCGAAGAAGGCCGTCGCCTCGAGCCCCGGCTCGACGCCGGGCGGCATGTTCCAGGCGACGTTCGCCATGAGGGCGAGCTCGCCGAAGGTCTTTCCTCTATCTGGCGAGCCCTTCACCGCGAACTTCCCGTCCTTCCACTCGAGGTCGGCCTCGTTCGCCTCGAGCAGGTGGGCGGCGATCTTCTTCGCTTTGTCCTTCACCCGCTGCGCCGCCACCTTCACGGCGCTGCCGCACACCGCAGTGGTCCGGCTGCCGTACGTCCCCCACCCTTGGGGGGTCGCTTCGGTGTCGCCGGCCACGACCTCGACGTTCTCGACCGGGATGCCGAACTCGTCGCCCACGATCTGCGCGAAGGTCGTCTCCTCGCCCTGGCCGTGTGGCTTGGCGCCGATGTAGGCGCGGACCACGCCGGTGGGATAGACGCGCACGATCGCGCTGTCGTACAGCCCGCCGCCAAACCCGACGGCTCCCGCCACTTGGGAGGGGCCGAGGCCGCAGATCTCGCAGTAGGTCGTGACGCCGACGCCCAGGTAGCGCCCTTCTTTGCGCCCTTTGGCCTGCTCGGCGCGGAACTTCTTGTAGTCGAACATCTGGAGCGCCTTGTCGAGCGCGCCCTGGTAGTTGCCCGAATCGTAGGTGAGCCCGGTGGCGACGGTGTACGGGAACTTCTCCTTGGGGATCAGGTTCATGCGCCGTACCTCGACCGGGTCCAATCCGACCTTTCGCGCGTACAGGTCGATCATCCGCTCCAGCAGGAACGTCGCCTCGGGACGGCCGGCGCCGCGGTAGGCGTCCACCGGTGTGGTGGTCGTGTACACGCCGTAGATCGTTCCTTCGATGTTGGGGATGGTGTACGGCCCGGAGTACATCAAGCCGTGCAGGATCGTCGGGATGCCCGGCGCCGCCGTGGAGGCGTAGCCGCCGAGCCCGGCGTACACCTTGGTGCGCAGTCCCGTGATCTTGCCGTCCTTCGTGCCGCACAGCGCCACGTACTCGACGTGATCGCGGCCGTGGATCGTCACCTTGTAGTTCTCGGAGCGGTCCTCGGTCCATTTCACGGGCCGCCCGAGCTCCATGGACGCGAAGCTCACCAGGGCCTCGTCCGGGTAGCCCGGGATCTTGCTCCCGAACCCGCCGCCCACCTCTGGCGCGATCACGCGGATGCGATGCTCCGGGAGCTTCGTCATCACGGACAGGAGGAACCGGTGGATGTGCGGGTTCTGGCTCGTCACCCAGCAGGTGAGCTGGCCCGTTCCGGGGTTGTAGCTCGCGCACGCCGCGCGCGGCTCCATCGCCGTCGGTAGGAGCCGGTTTTGTACGATTCGCTGCTCCACCGTAACGGGCGCTTCCGCGAACGCCTTCGCGACGTCGCCCCCCGCCACCTTCCACGTGAACGCGACGTTGCCGGGAACTTCTTTGTGGAGCTCGGGCGCCCCCTTCTGCGTGGCCTTTTCGGGATCGACCACCGCGTCGAGGGCGTCGTAGTCAACGTCGATCAGGTCGAGCGCATCCCGCGCCGCGGCGCGCGACTCGGCCACGACCATGGCGAGCCCGTCGCCCACGTAGCGGACTTTTTCCACGGCGAGAGGGGGGTGCGGCGGGACCTTCAGGTCACAGTTGGGCACGTTCCAGGCGCAGGGGACGGTGTCCAGCTTGTCTTTCACGTCGGCGCCCGTGTAGACCGCTACGACGCCCGGCGCTTTCTTCGCTTTCGCGACGTCGACCTTCCTGAGTTTCGCGTGGGCGTAGGTGCTGCGCAGCACGGCGGCGTACAGGAGGCCGGGGAGCTTCACGTCGTCGGTGTAGGTCGCCCTGCCGGTGATGAGCCGCGGGTCCTCCCGCCGCTTGATGCCGGAGCCGAAGAGAGTTGCCATGTCGGGCCCCTCCTACCGTGCGCCGGCCGCGGCCTGGACCGCGGCGACGATGTTTTGATAGCCCGTGCAGCGGCACAGATTACCGTCGAGCGCGTGGCGGATCTCCGCCTCGGTCGGCTTGGGCTTTGCGGCGAGCAGATCGGCCGCCGTCATGATCATGCCGGGAGTGCAAAAGCCGCACTGCAGCCCGTGCTTCTCCCAAAACGCCTGCTGCAGCGGGTGCAGGCCCCCCCCTCCCCCTCTGTCGCCGCTCAGACCTTCGATGGTGGTGATCGCGTGCCCCTCCGCCTGCATCGCGAGTACGGTGCAGCTCTTCACCGCCCGGCCGTCGATATGAACCGTGCAGGCGCCGCACTGGCTCGTATCGCAGCCGATGTGAGTACCGGTGAGATCCAGCTGGTCACGCAGCACGTAGGCGAGCAGCGCCCGCGGCTCCACCTCGGCGGTCCGCGCGGCGCCGTTCACGTTGAGGGTGATGAAGCGCTTCATGATCCGGGCTCTCGATCCGGGGAGGGGTGGTAATATGCCCACGAGCAAGGAGGCTGCAACTTGCCTTGCACCTTGATGTCCCGAGGGTAGCTTCGCTGGGACCCGCCAGTCACTGAGGAGGTACCATTGTGAACCGCACCGCCCTGCTGTTCCTGTTCGCCGTCCTGCCCCTGGGGATCGTCATGGCCCCCACGCCGCGCGGCCCCGCAGACGAGTCGGTATTCGTCCGGGGCCTCCCCGCAGGCAAGCACGAATCCGTGCTGTACGTGTGGACCAGCGACGCCGATCAGAAGGACCCCGACTTCCTGTCGGTGCTCGACGCCGATCCCGCGTCGCCGAGCTATGGAAAGGTGATCGCCACCGCGCCGACGGGGTCGCCCGGGAACGAAGCGCACCACTTCGGCTACACCGCCAACGCCGATCGCATTTTCGCCGGCGGGCTGTTCTCGAACCGACTCTTCATCTACGACGTCGCCACCGACCCGAAGCACCCGAAGCTCGTCAAGACGATTGCCGACCTCGCGGCGAGCACG
>Ga0209161_10004867_pt1 | contig 10665 bp, 10 predicted proteins | sample GraSoiAngelo_155_FD_186169 | JGI IMG/M metagenome (GOLD analysis project Ga0209161, IMG submission 186169) | Grasslands soil microbial communities from the Angelo Coastal Reserve, California, USA - 14_1009_13_30cm (SPAdes) (version 2) | ecosystem: Environmental > Terrestrial > Soil > Grasslands...
GGGCGGGGACACGTCACGCGCGTCGTCGGCAATCGGCCTCCGATATACGCGATCGTGCCGCTCGACGACAACTAGACGCCGGCGCGCCGACCCGGCCAAATTGCTCAGCGCGGGTCGGCGCGACTCGATTCACCTCAATCGACCGTTACATCCCGTAACGAGGGCGCACCCTAGGCCGCCACTCTCTCACTCATCCTCTTCGCCACCTTGCTCTCGACAGCGTGCCGAATCATACGCCGCGTCCGTTCGACAAACGCGAGCTTGTCCGCCAGACAGCTCTCGAGCAGCACGGCGACACCATGGTGGCCAGTGATATCGGCTGCCGCGACCAGCGCTACGTACTCTGCGATGCGAAGATGGGTCAGGTGGATGACCTTTGCCAGGACGAACAGTTGCTTTGCAACTGGGTTTTGTATCTCGGCCAGCTCCTTGCGAAAATCCTCCACGAGAATGTCATGGAGGCGGGAGGTGACCTTCACGGGCTGTTCGCCGATGAGCTTGAAGCACTGGTCGAGCGTGGCAAGGACTTTCTCTGAGACGAAAGCCCGAGCTTCGAGGGCCTCTTTCACGTCCCGATCCTCGGCCATCTTGCCAATTTCCTGATAGACCTTTGTACTGCGCTCTGCGCCGTGCCGGAGGCCGCTAAGCAACTGGACGAACAGTTCCTTCGGATTTTGAACTGACATTGAGCTCTCCTGCGTGTAATTCTGGTTAACTTCCGGGGATTGTGACTCCCTCGACCGGTGATCGTGTCGAGTTCTTCCCGCTGCTCTCCTTTCCTCTGGCCGATGTCAACGCCGATCACAGTCGACACCCCGAGCCTAACGGTGGCGACGGAGATGTTGCGGACGGTGCTCCTCGACTTCTGAAGGCAGATTACCGATGAAGGCAGATTACCGAGCCCGGACTGGTCTGGGTAGAGTCCCTTTCGGGACTGGTGATACCTGCCATCCATCCAGCCGATCCACACCCGCTGCGTGGACGAGATGCGTCAGCTCTGCTACGGAATGAACGTGCAACCTGCTCATGATGCTCGTGCGGTGCCGCTTGACCGAGCGCTCATCGATGCCGAGGTCGCGGGCGATTTGCTTGTTCAACTGGCCACTAAGGACGTGGGAGAGCACCTCGCAGTCGCGTGGTGTGAGTGTGGCGAAGCGCGCGCGCAACTCGCGCAAGCGGGTCCGCTCGGTATGTTCGTGGGCCTCGCGAGCCAGAGCGCGTTTCACGGCGTCCAGCAACTCAGCCTCCGAGGCTGGCTTGCAGAGAAAGTCCTCCGCACCTCGGCGCATCGCGCGAACGGCGCTCGGGATGTCGCCGTTGCCCGTGAGGAAGATCACGGGTATTGCGTTACCGGCCTTGACCAGTGCTTCTTGCAACTCCACTCCGTCCACGTCCGACAAATCCGCGATGAGGCATCCATGGGTCTCGGCGGAAAGGCACGAGAGAAACCCCGTCGCTGACTGGAACGTCTTGACCGCGAAGCCGGACGCGCGCAGCAACCTCGACACGGCCGCGAGAAACGAAGGATCGTCGTCCACGACATGAATCACTGCGACGGCCGAGCTCATGTAGTGCCGGCCGTGTCGGGGGGAGAGAGTGTCAGTCGACAGGCCGCGCCGCGGAACTGCTCCATCGGCATGGCGACCAACGTCGCGGCGAGAATTTCCTCGCGCTCCGGAGGTGTCGACATCCTTCAAGCATGGCGGACTTTCTTTGACTGCCACGGCTCACACATAACCGACTCTCGGCCGCAAGGTCCATAGGACCTTGGTGACAGCGAAGTAGGCCCTTCGGGGTCTGGAAGAAGTAGTCGGGATTCCCAAACACTGTGAAGCTCGGCGTACGCGCCGGGCTTGCGGTGAAGGAGTGCCTGGTGCCCGTGCTGGTTTCTGCGAATTGCCGGGCCGCTCATTCAACTCCGGCGAGGTGGAGCTCGTGTGCGCGGTGACAGCTGACGAAGTGGCCACGTGAGATTTCCTGCCAGGCCGGCGTTTCCGCCCGGCACACAGCGGTCGCGTACGGGCAGCGCGGGTGAAAATAGCAACCGCTGGGCGGTGCGGCGGGATTCGCCACCTCGCCCTGCAGCACGATGCGCCGGGACCGCACGCGCGGGTCGGGCTCGGGCACGGCGGACAGCAGCGCGGCCGTGTACGGATGCTTCGGTCGCTCGAAGATCTCGGTGGTCTCGGCCAGCTCCACGATGCGTCCGACGTACATCACGGCCACGCGGTTGCTGATGTGGCGCACCACGCTCAGGTCGTGGGCGACGAAGAGATAGGTCAGCTGGAAGTCGGCCTGCAGATCGACCAGCAGATTCAGGATCTGCGCCTGCACCGAGACGTCCAGGGCCGAGACCGGCTCGTCGGCCACGACGAGCCGCGGATGCAGGGCCAGCGCGCGCGCGATGCCGATGCGCTGGCGCTCGCCGCCGCTGAAGGCGTGGGGGAACCGGCGCATGTATTCCGGGCGCAGCCCCACCCGCTTCAGCAGATCGGCCACGCGCTCCTCACGCTCGCGCCGGCTGGCCATGCCGTGCACCAGCAACGGCTCGCCCACCAGGTCGAGCAGCGTCATGCGCGGGTTCAACGAGGTGAACGGATCCTGGAAGATCATCTGCATCTGCCGGCGGAGCGCGCGCAGCTGCTTGGGCGGCAGCTGCCCCAGCTCCACCACCGAGCCGTCCGCCAGCCGCATGTGGATCTGCCCCTGCGTCGGCTCGATGGCGCGCAGCACGCAGCGCGCCGTGGTGGTCTTGCCACAGCCGCTCTCGCCCACCAGGCCGAGCGTCTCCCCCTCGTCGATGTGGAAGTCGATGCCGTCGACGGCGCGCACGTGGCCGACCGTGCGCTTGAGGAAGCCCTTCTTGATGGGAAAGAGCTTCTGCAGCCCGCTGACGCGCAGGAGAGGCGGTTGCGCCGCGCTCATGCGTCAGCCCTCATTCGTAGAGGAAGCAGCTGACCGCGTGTCGATCGCCCACCGACCGGAGGACCGGCGCCTGTCGATCACAGCGGCCGGCCATGAACTCCGCGCAGCGGGGATGGAAGGGACAGCCGCTCGGCCGATCGTAGGGATGCGGCACGGCGCCCGCGATCGGCGTCAGCCGCTCGCGCGCCCGCGCGCGAATGCGTGGGATCGAGCGCAGCAACGCCCGTGTGTAGGGATGCCGCGGCTCGTGGAAGATCGCGTCGACCGGCCCTTGCTCGACCACGCGCCCCAGGTACATCACCACCACGTCGGTGGCCATCTCGGCGACCACGCCGAGGTCGTGGGTGATGAGCATGATGGCCATGCCGTCTTCCTGCTGCAGCTGGCGCATCAGCTCGAGGATCTGCGTCTGGGTGGTGACGTCGAGCGCAGTGGTGGGCTCATCCGCGATCAGCAGGGTCGGCTGGCACGACAGCGCCATGGCGATCATCGCGCGCTGCCGCAGCCCGCCGCTCAGCTGGTTGGCCAGCTGATCCACCCGCTGCTCGGGCGTGGACACGCCGACGCGTCGCAAGATCTCGATCGTCTTGTCGCGCGCCTCGCGCCGCCCGACCGGCTGGTGATCTGGTTGCCGATGCTGTGCACGGGGCTGAACGAGGACATCGGCTCCTGGAAGATCAGCGCGATCTCCGCCCCGCGGATCGCCCGCATCTCCGCGCTATTCGGCTCGAGCTTGGCCAGATCCACCACGTCGGCCCCCGCGCCGTTGCTGGCCGAGCGCCGGAAGTGGATCTCGCCTTCGACGATGCGCCCCGGCCGATCGACGATCCTCAAGATCGACCGCGCCGTGATGCTCTTGCCACACCCGCTCTCGCCCACCACCCCCAGCGTCACGCCCGGATAAAGGTCGAAGCTGACGCCGTCCACCGCGCGCACGGTGCCTTCGTCCTGCGTGAAGTACGTCTTGAGATTTCTCACCGACAGCAGCGGGGCGGCGGCCGTCGGCGCGGTCATCGCATCCGGGTCCTAGCGCCCGTAGGGATCGGCGGCGTCGCGCAGCCCGTCGCCGAGGAAGTTGAAGGCCATGACCGCCACGATCACCGGCACCGCCGGCAGCATCAGCCACGGTGAGATGGCGACCGTCTGCACGTTCTGCGCCTGCTGCAGCAGCACGCCCCAGCTGATCGCCGGCGGGCGCAGACCCAGGCCGAGGAAGCTGAGCGCGGTCTCGCTGATGATCATCGCGGGCAGCGCCAGCGTGGTGGCCGCGATGATGTGGCTCATGAACGAGGGCACCATGTGCACGAAGATGGTTCGCATCTGGGTGCAGCCCACCAGCCGCGCGGAGACGACGAAGTCCTCCTCGCGCATGGCCAGGAAACGCCCGCGCACGACCCGCGCGAGCTCAGTCCAGCCCAGCAGCGAGATGATGATGGTGATGGCGAAGTACACCTGCAGGATGGTCCACTCGCGCGGCATGGCGGCGGCGAGGCCCATCCACAGCGGAATCGTCGGGATCGACCTCAATATCTCGATGACGCGCTGGATGATGGTGTCGGCGGCGCCGCCGTAGAAGCCGGAGAGGCCGCCCAGCACCACGCCCAGCGCGAGGCTCACCGTCACGCCGAAGAGCCCGATGGTGAGCGAGATGCGCGTGCCGTACATCAGCCGTGACCACAGATCGCGTCCCTGCACGTCGGTGCCGAGCAGGAAGATCGTCTTGCTCGCGTCCGCGCCCGGGTCCACGCCGATCAGGTGGCGCGTGGTCGGGATCAGTCCGAAGAATCGATACTCGAACCCTTCGGCGAAGAAGCGAATCCGCACGCGCTGCTCCGGATCCGAACGATAGACGCGCTTGAAGCTCTGCGGATCGCGCACGCCCTTGAACCCGTGGACGTAAGGCGCGAAGCGCCAGCCGTCGAACAAGTAGACGCGCTGCGGCGGCATCAGGGAGCGCTGGGCCTCGGAGGCGTTGGGATCGGCGTACGCGAGGAAGTCGGCGCCAAGTACGACCGCGTAGAAGCCGATGACCACGAGCGCGCTCACGACCGCGACCTTGTGCTTGCGGAAGCGCCACCACATGAGCTGCCACTGCGACGCCACGAAGACCCGCTGCTCGTCCGAGGCGGCGACGGCGCCAGGCTCGCGCATCGGAGCGCGGGCAGGATCGACGAGCGTCGCCATCACGTTTCCTCGAGGCGGATGCGCGGGTCGACCCACACGAGCAGGATGTCGGAGATCAGCGTGCCGATCACCGTCATCACGCCGAGCAGCAACACGATCGTGCCGGCGAGGAACATGTCCTGCGCGATGAGCGCCTTGAGGAGGAGCGGCCCCACCGTCGGCAAGCCGAGCACGAGCGACACGATGATGCTGCCCGACACGATGTAGGGCAGCGTGTAACCGATCGTGCTCGCGAACGGGTTGAGCGCCACGCGGACCGGATATTTCAGGATCACGCGCAGCTCGGACAGGCCCTTGGAGCGCGCGGTCACCACGTACGGCTTGCGCAGCTCGTCGAGCAGGTTCGCGCGCATGATGCGGATCTGCTGCGCGGTGCCCGCGAGGCCGAGGATGAGCGCGGGCACCGGCAGGTGCTTGGCGAGGTCCCAGACCTTGGCCAGGCCCCACGGCGCGTCCTGGAAGTCCGGCGTGAACAACCCGCCGATGTTCGCGTTGAAGAACACGAAGCCGAAATAGAGAATGACGAGCGCGAGCAAAAAGTTCGGGACCGCGAGCCCGATGAAGCCGATGAAGGTCGCCACGTAGTCACCGGGAGAGTATTGCCGGACCGCCGAGTAGATGCCGATGGGCAGCGCGAGCACCCACGTGAGGAGCAGCGACGCGAGCGCCACCACGATGGTGAGCCACAGGCGGTCGCCGATCACCTCGGTGACCGGGCGACGCCACTCCATCGACATGCCGAAGTTGCCGACCACCATGAGCTTCATCCACTTCAGATACTGCACGTAGATCGGCTGGCCGAGGCCGTACTGAATGCGGAGATTCTGCGCTTCCTCGTCCGAGACCACGCTGCCCATCGACGCCATCTGCGCGATGTACGACGTCACGTAGTCACCGGGCGGGAGCTGGATGATCGCGAACGACAGGACGGAGATCGCCCAGACGGTGAAGACGGCGAGCAGGGCGCGACGGCCGATGTAGGCGAGCACCGTCGCGCCCTTCCCTCTACCTCAGTTTTTCCAGTAGAACGTCGCGGGTCGCGAGACGCCCGGCGTCTTGCCGTCCGGGCTGTTGTACATGCGCGCCGGGATATTGCCCATGTTGTTCTTGACGACGCGGACACCCATCGCCGCCGGGCCCTGGCCGACCACGCCGATGATGTAGACCTCCTCGGCGGCGATCTTCCAGACTTCCTTGCCGAGCGCGATCCGCTCCTTTTCGGGCACGCCGAACGCCTTCTTCCACTTCTCCATCATCTCCTTCATCCGGGGCTCGGGCTCCTTGCCCTGAGTGCCCCCGGACTGGAACCACTTCGCGTAGAGCGGGCCCGACGACGCGACGGCGTCCACCTCGAAGGGGAACACGTGAAGCGGGAAGGTGAAGAGGTGCTCGCTGCCGTCGTTGTTCCACGCGCCGAGCTGCTGCTCGTTCGCGGCCGTGCGCTTGAGCGCGAGGCTGCGCTCCACTTCCTGCACCTTCAGGTCGATGCCGATCTTCTTCCACTGCTCGCGGATCATCTCGGAGATCTGCGTGTACTGCACGAACTGGCCGCCGAGCGTCATGATCTCGATGCGCAGCCGGCCCTTGCCGTCGGCCCGCAGGCGATAGCCTTCCGCGTCCTTCTTCGCGAGCCCGATCTTGTCGAGCATCTCGTTGGCCTTTTTCACGTCGAGCGTCGCCCAGAGCTTCCGGTACTGCGGCCCCGGGTTGTACTTGTTGCTGTCCACCGGCACCACGGAGCCCGGCGTGCCCGTGCCGAGCCAGAACGTTTCGTTGATCTGATCCCGGTCGATGCCGAGCGAGAGCGCGCGCCGGAAGTCGGCGGTGTTGAACCACTTCCCGATCTCCGGATCGGCGTCGTAGTTCAGGTTGAACTTGATGATGAGGTCGCAGTAGTCGCCGGGATCCAGGTGGACCTTGTAGTTGCCCTTCTGCTGGTTCTCGATGAAGACGGGCAGCTTGCCCAGGTCGACGTGCCGCGACGCGTAGTCGTACTCCCCCGCGATCGCGCGCAGGTTCAGCACTTCAAGATTCTCCGCGAGCGTCAGCACGACCTTGTCGATGTAGGGGAGCTGATTGCCTGCCGTATCGACGAAGACGCTGTACGGGTTGCGCTCGAGCGTCCACGTCGGCGTGTTGATCGGCGTCACCGTCTTCCACGGCGACAGCACCGGGAGATCCGGGTTGACCGCCCAGTCGTTCCTGTTGAGGAACAGGCGCACCCAGCTGTCGAACTTCGCGTCCTTGACCTTCTTGTCGAGCTCCTCGGCCTTGACGTACTTCGGAAGGAACTGCTTCAGGTAGTGAGCGGGCGCGAAGCCGCCCATCGCGCGATAGCCCCACATCTGGCCGGCGAGCTCGGTGGAGCCGGCCAGCACGTCGGGGAGCATGAAGTACGGCTCGGGGAACTTGTAGCGCACCGTGTAGGTGTCGACCTTCTCGATCACGCCCTGCTTGCCGTTGATGGCCAGGGTTGCCGACGGCGTCGGCACGAGATCCTTGTTCCGGTAGATGTCCTCGAACCAGAACACGAAATCATCGGCGGTGAAGGGCTTGCCGTCGCTCCACTTCATGCCCCGGCGCAGGTGCACGAGCCACGTCTTGCCGCCGTCCTGCATCTCGAGACCCTTCGCGAGGTTCGGCACGACCTTGTCGCCCGTGTAGTCCCAGAACATCAGATGATCCGGGCCCGAGCAGCAGCGGAAGCCGTTCCAGAAGTCCGCCGGACCGGTGAAGCCGGCGCGCCACATCCCGCCGTACTTGCCGATCTCCTTCAGCGGCTTGATGACCAGCGGATCCTGGCCGATACGCTCGGCGACCGGTGGCAGTTTGCCCGCCTTGACGAGGGCCGTGAGCTGCGGTGACTCGCTGAAGCTCTTGGGGAACCTGGCGGGGTCGGTGACGACCTCCGGACCTTCCAGCTTGCCGATCAGGGTGCTCTTGCCGGCGCTCTGCGCCAGTGCCCCCGCGGCGATGGCGCCACAGAGGATGGCCGCGACGAGAACCACCGTGAGTCGGGATCGGACCGTGCGGATCTGCACCTTACGGCGACACTTGCTCATGACGCGTCTCCTTGTCTCACGTGGCTCGAACCAGGTGCTCGTGCCTAGCCCGAGGGCTGATTATCGTGACATGCCCGAGGCAAGTCCAGAGTCGATGCTTGACAGGGGCTTCCCGGCTGGTCTGAGACCACGATCAGTCTCGAGGACGCTGGCGCGTTTACTGCCTCACGGGGTGAGGAAGGCGATCGTCTCCGTACTCTTGACGGTGGCCGACGTCCTCCGCAGATAGATCAGGAGACACCTGGCAACGGGCGCCTGTCGACGTCCGCCGTGGCGGTGCTCGTGGCGCTCGGGGGCATAATCCTGCTGCTGTCCCGCGTGGCAGCATCCGTATGAAAGGCGCAGTCGCCTCAATCGGTCGCTGACAAGGGGGGCTCATGGAGTTGCTCTCGCTGGCCGAAGCCTGGCGCTGGATTCAGATCGGCTTTTGTACGGCCGTCGGAGCGAGCGTCATCATTCTCGGGATCCTCGGTGCTCTGCTGGGATCTTCATCGGGCGACGAACCGGAGGCCCCTCACTGCTCCAGATGCTGTCCTCACCCGGATGACAACGACGTCGACTCGAAATGAGAGAGACATTTCGTTCACACTCTGCCGCAGCCCCTGCTTTCGCTCATTGCTGGGGTCCTCGCGCGAAGCCAGGGAGATCCGGGGACGTCTCGCTGGGAAAATAGCACTCGCGGTTCGAGTCCCTGAGCATCATGCCTGGTCCCTGGGGCGGACGCATCATCCCGTTGACGGCCATTACGGCGGTCGTGGCCAGCGCCATGACGCTGGTCGCGCTCACGCTGCGCCAACCGAACCTCCCGAGCTATGCCCCGACGCCACCGGCGCCGCGGGACAGCGGCCATACCCTCGTCGGCTCCGTGCGCTACACCGTGGACGCGACCAGTTCGGAGCAGTGGCGCTACTTCTCTTTCCACCTCGGTTCCGTCATCGAGAACGCCGGCCCGAAGGACTGGGATCTCGCGTTCCGCCGCCACCAAGTCATCGCGAACGGCGGTGCGGAGTTCGCGGGCAGCGGAGGCATCCTCGACCTCGGCGAGGTTTCTTTTGCGGACGTGAAGAAGGTCCCCGAGACGGGATATCAGGCGAACGATCGCGGCCCGGATCCGCGCAACCCCGCCATCGGGAGCTGGTACCGGTATGGATTCTTCTCTCACGTCCTGACCCCGAAGCCGCACGTGTGGGCGGTGCGCACGGCGGACGGGCGCTACGCGAAGATGGAGATCGTCAGCTACTATTGTCCCGGCTCTCGCCCCGGATGTCTCACATTCCGCTACGTCTATCAAGGTGATGGATCGAGGAACGTCGGAGGGACCTAGCCAGACTTTCCAGGCGCGCACGAGTTTCGCCAAGTAGACGCTCGACCGGACGGCAAGCCCGTCTATCCCAACCCGTAGAAGCGCATCGCGCCGCCGGCCAGGACGCCGCTCTTCGTTGCTTCGGACAGCGCCGTGCGCCGCGAGATCATCGCCGGCGCTCCGGGGAAGAACCCATCGGCGTGCGGATAGTCGGTCGCCCACAGAATCTTGTTGGGGCCGATGTAGTCCGCGAGCACGTCGAGCGCCCCTTCGACCGGCTCGAACGAGATCCAGCAGTTCCGCTGGAACAGCTCGCTGGGGCGCGTCGTGAGACCAGAGTCGTTGAAGCCCTTGTCATCGAAGTGGCGGTCCATCCGATCGAGCCACGGCGCGATCCAGCCGCCGCCGGACTCCAGGAAACCGATGCGGATCTTCGGGAAGCGCTCGCAGGTTCCGCCCCAGATCACGGCGAGCGCTACCAGCATCATCTCCATCGTGTGCGAGATGATGTGCCGGGCGCCGCGTCCCTCGAAGCGATCGACGCCGACGGTCGGCATGCCGCCCGAGGCGCCCTCGTGGAAGCCGATCGAGAAGTCCAGCTCCTGCGCCTCGGCCCAGAACGGATCGTAGTCCGGGTGATTGGCCATCCGGCCGTTGTAGGGGTTGGGCCGGAGAAAGCCGCCCTTCATCCCGAGCTGTTTTCGAGCGAAGCGCATCTCCTCGATGGCCAGATCGACCGATTGCATCGGCAGCATGGCGATCCCGAACAGACGATCCGGATACGGCTTGCAGTAATCCGCGAGCCATCGGTTGTACGCACGGCACATCGCTGCCGCCAGCTTCGGGTCCTGCACAGCTCCGGAGAAGAGCCCGATGCTCGGGTACAGGAACGCCGCGTCGATGCCGTCGAGGTCCAGATCCTTGATACGCTCGTGCGGGTCGAAGCCACCCGGCCGCCCGTCCTTGTACATCATCGTGTCGGCCGGCACGGATCCATCACGGGCGCCGACGGCGCCCAGCCGCCCCAGTCCCTTCGGGTTGCCGAGGATCTTTCCCTCGACAAGCAAGCGCTCCTTTCCGTTGTCACCGATGATCAGGCGAGGGGCATGCTCGCGGTACGCCGGGTCCATGTATCGGTCCCAAAGGTCGATGGGCTCGAGGATGTGGCCGTCCGCGTCGATGACCTTGTAC
>Ga0209161_10004870_pt1 | contig 10664 bp, 9 predicted proteins | sample GraSoiAngelo_155_FD_186169 | JGI IMG/M metagenome (GOLD analysis project Ga0209161, IMG submission 186169) | Grasslands soil microbial communities from the Angelo Coastal Reserve, California, USA - 14_1009_13_30cm (SPAdes) (version 2) | ecosystem: Environmental > Terrestrial > Soil > Grasslands ...
TTGAAATGAATTTCCAGCGGGGCAAACAACCGGCGCACGGATTCGCCCGCCATCAAAAAAGCCACGATCGCAAGTACGACTGCGCTGGTGAACCCACCAAGCACGCCGATTTTTCCGGTGCCGAAACTGAACCGCGCGTTGCCGGCCTGTGTTCTGGCGAAATAGTACGCCACAGCAGTTATCAGAAACGCGAGGACATGCGTGCTCATGTGCCAGCCATCGGCCAGCAAAGCCATTGAGTGCGACATCAACCCGGCGACGATCTCGACAATCATCATCGCCGCCGTAACGCCGATCACGATTCGCGTACGCCGTTCCGCATGGGAAAAATCCGGAACGAAATCGTGCCTCTTGCGAAATTTGGAATGATCGGTCCGATGCATCAGATTCAACATAGCGCGATTGCTAAAAAATCAGGGAAAATCCGAAAGCCATGCACACTGCTATTGTGAATCCTGGACCTCGACAGAATGGCCCCGACGATGCTTCCATAATGCCAAAAGTGAAATAAGGATTAGCAATGCGCCGAACGTGCACACGATCGCTGCACCGGACGGCAGGTCCCACCAGTAGGAAAGAAACAGGCCAGCGATTCCGCCGAGAAGCGCGATGAACCAGCCGATCAGCAAACGATTCGCAATTCGTTGCGCCACGTTGATTCCGCAAACCGCCGGAACAATCAGATAACTAAAAACAAGCAAAACGCCGGCGATGCGAACGAAACTGGTCACAACCAAGCCAAAGACGACATAGAAAAGAAAATCCCACCAGCGCACGCGCAAACCCTTTTGGTACGCCCCATCGCGATCAAACGAGACGAGCAGGAAATTTTTGCGCAGAACAAAATGTAAAACTCCGACGGCGGTAAAGAGGGTAAAACGCTCCCAAACTTCGCGCGGCGTCACGAGCAGAATATTTCCCACGAGCATGTTTTTGATTTCTTCGTCACCTTCCGCCGCACGGCTCAGCAGCAACACTGCCGCGGCTGCCGCTACCACATAGGAAATGCCGATGACGGCTTCCTGTGGAATTTGGCTTGCCCGTTTCCCCGTCACGGAAAAAATCGCCGCGCCGGCGAGCGTGAAGCCGAGCGCAATTGCGAAAGTTGTCCAGCCTTCGAGATTAAGATGTAGCAGCACAGCGAGACAAATTCCCAACGACGCCATTTGGGCCATGGCGATGTCGATGAAGATGATGCCACGCTGCACGACATGCAGGCCGAGATAAACGAGCAATCCGGGCAAGAGCACGCAAGCCACAATTGGCCAAAACATTACCTCCCACATAACTATTTCAGCGCCGCAGCCAGTCGCGAGACGAGTGTGTCGATCAGTTTCACGTAACTGTCTGTTCCCGGCAGGCCGCCTGGGAATTGCGAAAACTCCACGACTTTGGCGCCGGTCGAGCTCGCAACTTTCTCTGCGATTCTGCGGTCGTGAAAAGGCTCGACAATAATCGCTTTGATGTGTTGCGCCTTGATCTGCGCGATCACTTCGGCCAGATGCGACGGCGATGGCGGGATGCCCGGCTTTGGTTCGAGGAAGATATCGATGCTAATACCGAAGCGATGCGCGAAGTACGGCCACGAATCATGATAAGCCACAACATGCTGGCCTTTGAACGATAGCATCGCAGCGCCCCATTCCTGTAACTTCGCGTTGATCGTGGCCTCGAACTTCTTGTAGTTTCCCTGGTAAAATGCGGCGTTCGCAGGATCCAAAGCGGAAAACGATTGCGCGATGTGCTGTGCAATCGCCTTTGCAATAATTGGATCAACAGTGAAATGCGGATTACCGAGCGCGTGCACATCGCCGGCGGCTCGTGTGACGTTTGCGGGCACGTTTATAAGGCGAACGCCTTCTGACGCCTGGATTCTCCCAGGTTTGCCCACTTCGATCTTCGGGTTCCTCGCGTTTTGCAAAAGTGGCGGCAACCAGCCCACCTCGAGTTCCGCGCCGCCGTCAATTAAGACATCGGCATTGCGTAGGGAGACGACGAAGCTCGGTCGCGCATCGACGAAGTGCGGATCCTCGGTGGCTTTCGCCAAAACCGTTACGTTGACTTTATCGCCACCGATTTCGCGGGCGAGGGATCCGGAGTCCGGCAGCGTTGCGACGACATTGAGTTTTGCCTGCGCCGAACACGCGCAGGCGACAATTGCGGTAAAGATCAAAGAAGTCTTCTTCATGAGTTAAAACTTGTGAGCGCCATGTGAGCCGAGAATGAATTCCCACTGAAGAAAGACAGACTCGACTTCCCGTGGGGAGAGGAAAAAGTTTTCCTCGAGGAAATCCTGGTTGTACTGCAATCGGATTTTCGAAAACTCAGTTGGGTACCATGTGAGATCGGCGCTAAGCCGCCAGCGTGGTTGCCGGTCCAGGTCATCGGTAAACATGGAATCCTGCATGTGGACATAGTCCCCACGAATACCAGCGACCCATCCTTTTTTAAATCCCCACAGCACCTGAGAATAGAGTCCCCAATCGTGAAACGTTTCGGCGACAGGGAAAGAATCATCCGCCCCATGACCCGCCTCGTAACGGCGATACATGAATTCCGTCTGCCATTTTACAAAAGGGAAACCGCCTTCGGCATGGGAGCTTTTCCACTTGTAAAGAAGATCCGCGCCATAAATCTGGGTTCGGGAATTCGCACCAGTCTCGTTTGAACCAAAGGCGCCTGAAACGCCGGCCAGCACGGTCTGGGTATCGCTCAAGTTAAGCGAATTTTCGAAGCGGGGAATCCAGACGAAATCCTGCAAGCCGCGCGCTTCACGATCGGTCGTTATGCGGTCGAAGAACATTCCGTCGTCGCCAGGATTCCGAAACGAAAATCCCGTGCTGCCGCGCCCATTTTGCGACGCAAAGATTAATTGCGAATACCACGGTAGAGGCAGCGTCCAGGAAGTTTGCGCGCCCACGCCGCGCAACCCGTCGGGCCCAAGAAATAAGCCGTTCACGAGAGGCGTGTCCACAAAGTCCCAAGTGTGCGGGTGTGTCGGATTCAGCCGGCCAAAGGCGGCGAAGAATTGTCCGCCTTTCAATTGAAGATTGAACGGCAGGCTCGTCGTTTGCATGAATGCCTCTTCAACTTCGACTTCGGTTTCATTGTCGTTATCCAATTTGAAGACGATGTTGGCAAAACCTTCGAAGTAAGGATCGACCGCGCCATCAAATGCAAGCTCGGTGTTACGCGCGTTGAAGCCGCGCTGTTGCGGATCATGGTCGCCCACTTCGATGTTATGGAGATCGCGTGCACTGGAATAGGCCAGTGCAAACAATCCGTCTAACGAGATGTTCATATAATTTTTTCCGCCACCAATAGTGATTGGCTGCGTTAACGATGCGCCGGCGCCTGTGGTTGAGATCGTTTCCGGTGCCGACGTCATGACTGAGGTATCGGTTGTCGGAAAACCTCCCACCGCAGGGGTCCCGCTTACGGCAGGGGCAGTTGTCGATGAAACAACCGATGTGTCCTCAGTTGGAAACCGTGGCGGTGCGCTTCCGGTTGGCGTAGGCGAGTTTTCAGTGCCGGCAATGGGAGAAGGCTCGGGATTTTGCGGAAGTCCCGACTCACCGGTGAGGTTTGCCTTTTCCAAGGCAGCCTGTTGATCTTTCACTTGCTGTTGCAACGTTTTCACCGTCTCGGTGAGGGATTGCACTTGCTGCCGCAACGCCTCGACATCACTCGCGGTAGCGGGCGTTGAATTTGAGACTACTGGCGTTAGCGAGTTCGGACTCGGTTTCGTGTTCTGCGCGGAAGCAACGCCCGCCGGCAGAATCGCCAGCGTTACCAAAATAATTTTTTTCATTTAAAACTCCTGAGTTAAAACTTCGGGCCGTCACGCCCAAACAATTCAAACCGTGCTGCGTTCGGCGGGCGTTGATCCAGCGGCGTTATGAACGCACTAAGCGCCGCTATCCACCTCAGGCGGAAAGAATCAACGCTTTCAGGAGTGAGCAGGCGGCGCGTGCTCGAAAACGCGTGCGCCAAGGAATGGCGATTCGACCCAGACGGAATTAAGAACAAGAATCCTCGAGAATTGTAAGGCAATTGCCGGCGCAATCATCAGCGGCGCAGCGGCGCCATGATGACAACTGCCAGAAACGATCAGCGTAACCGCGCATTCATGAAGCGACGCGGCTGTGGGATGGAGTCGTTCGTGCAAATTCGGCGCGACCGAAAGGCCGAGCATTAGCACAATCGCTGTAGCGAGAACGAGAACAGTGGTGGCGCTAAACCAGCTTTGTCGAACCCGAAGCACCTGGCGCAGCATCGAGCGCGATCTTGCTTCGGGGCCGTTTGTTTCGCAAGGACTTTCTAGACGGCCGTGCGGCGGGTGCTGAACAGCATCAAAAATCGTAGGCAACGGTCCCGTAGAAGCCACGGCGCTGACCGAATTGAGGCGCCCCGACGCCGATGCCGCTTCCGTCGCGCAGTTCGTAGATCTTATCGAACAAGTTCACGACATCGAAACGGATTTTGACGGCTGTCTTTGCCGTGATCTGGATCCGGCGCGAGAGGTTCATGTTGAATGTCTCGTAGGGATGGCCCTTCTCAGTATTTGCGAAACCCCGGCGCAACCCGTTGCCATAAAGTCCATCGATTCCCGCTTGCCAGTCGTTCCACGTGTAGGAAATGCCGGCAGAACCGGTGAAGCGCTGATCATGATCGAGAAAGACCCAGTTCTTCTTGATGTAGGCGAACTCATCCGGATCGAAAAGAAATTGTGCGGAGCTGACGTTCGTGCCGCGAGCCCATTCATAGGCTGCATTCAGATACGCGGTGAATCCACCCTCGTTATAGTTTGCGGTGAATTCGCCTCCGTAAATCTCGCCGCGTTTGTAATTGAACGACGAAAGAATAAGCGCCTCGCCGAATTGCCCTTCGTCCAGTACCGAGTGTGAGCTTTTGTAGAAACCATCGATGCCTACATTGAAACGTTTGGAAATTTGCTGCGTCATGCCGGCATCGAAATAATGCGCACGCTCCGATTTCGTGACGGAATCCTTTTGAATGGCGGATTCGTTGGTTGTCCCGTCGAACTTTGAGATCGTGCCTTGTTCGACATTTTCCAGCGGCGGCGGTGTGAAATACCGCGCATAACCGGCATGCAACGCTGTGCCTTTCAACGGCTCCCAAACGATGTTGATACGAGGACTGAGCTGATTTTCGTGCGCGAATGCGTCCACGATGTCGAAGCGGCCGCCGAAATTGATCGTGAGTTGTTCGAACGGCTTGTATTCATCCTGCAAATAGAATCCGTAAAAGTAGCCGTACTTGCCGGAGTTATCGACAATGCGCAGGGGAATGTCGCTGGTTTGGTTGCCATTGGCGTCGACCGGGAAAACGAGTGTGGACGTTCCGACAGTGGCATGCTGCGCAGTTATGAGGAATCCGCCGCGGAGCGTATGTTGATCGGTGAGCTTGTAGCTCGCGTCTAACGTGATTCCATTGGAGAAAATGTCGCGATCAACGCGTGAGGCAACGCCATTGAAAATAAGATCGCCGGTATTATCGGGCCGAAAGAGCACCGAGCTGTACAAGGTGAAGATAGATGCCTGCATATTGAAATTGTCGATCTTCTTTTGATAGGCGAGAATGGCATATGCATCTTGCTCGACCTGTGTCTCATCGAGCGCGGCCGAATTGAATTTCGATCTTCCCATGTCCGTGAACTCTGGCGTTTGCCCGGGATTGTTCGGAATTTCGAAATCACCGTGATAACCGCTGGTCAGCAATACGAATCGGCTGGTGTCATCGATAATGTAAGAAGAATACCCAAACATTCGATATTGATCGGTGTCGTCATGGAGAGGATTAGCGCTGCCCGTTGGGTTCTCGATCCCGATGCCATCGTGCAGATAACTCCCGGTCCAATAATAATTCAGTTTCCCAGTCACACCGCCGTACTCAAAGCTCGGCATGATAGTGTCGAAGCTTCCGCCGTAAACCGTTGCGTCGCCCTGTTGGAAAACGGCGCCGTTCTTCGTGTGGATATCAATTACGCCGGTATTGCGAAATCCGAACTGTGCGGGCAGCGCCCCGGTAATGAGCGAAATGTTGTCCGCGAAACGGGTCTCCAGTACCTGGCCAAAGCCCGGGATACTCTCCGGGATAAGCACGTCGTCGATGCGATATTGCAAATTCGCGTGTTCGCCGCGGACGTGAAGCTGCCCGAACGAATCCTGCGCGACACCAGGAAAACGCAACAGCGTCTGCTTAAACTGCGCGCTCTCGCCTTCTGCCTGTGAATCGAGCCGGTCTGGCCCGACTGTGTAACGAGTTGCGCCAAGGCTCGGAACGATTGCCTCCCGAGTGATGTCCATCTCCTGACTTTGGATGACCACGCGCTCCGTTTCTTCTGTGCCGGCGGGTGAAGCGCTTGGACTGGCCGATGCCGAAGGCGTGTCTTGACCCAAGGCAATGTTGCGCAAAAGCGACACTGCCACAGATGCGACAAGAAATTTTTTCATTGAGATATTCTTTAAATAGAGTTTTCAAAAGTTGTAATTGGGTTGCGGTATTCACGATTTGCGTGAAAACCGAGTGAAAAGCGGCGGTTGTAGGGCGTCCGCCGCGGCGGACGCCAATTTGTTAGGTGGCGTCTGGCACAGACGCCCTACAAGTTTAAACCAGCGCGGGTGGCGCATGCTCGAAGATGCATGCGCCAAGAAACGGCGATTGAACCCAGCATGGGGTCAACGTCGGAATTTCGGAAAATTGAACGGCCGGGGCCGGTGCGCTGACAAGTGGTATATGAGCAATGTGCTCGTAACTCCCCGACGTGATCAGCGTAATCACACAAACGTGTTCGCCGCCATTCGCATCAGGGTGAATGCGCGCGTGCAGTTGCGGCGAGACGCTACCGAGAAGTGTCCACGAGAACGCTGCGAAAACGACAGCCGCGACGAGAGCGCGTGCGCAGCTATGTGAACGCGCGGAGCTCTTCATCGCGCTCGGAGCTTGTGACAACGCCGCGCAGTGCGCAAGCAATTTTGTTCGGCAGCGGTCGTTCGTAGGAACGACAAGCGGCTATTTTGTGACTCTCGTTTGGAAGGCAACATGATCATTGCCATGGCGTGCCTTCGACGCTGCCCGTGTGCGGACCATTTCGGCGTATTTCCGATTCTCGTAGTATCGGTCCTCATCCGAGGGGACCAGGTTCCAACGGAGATGTCCAAAGTGACGCCAGCAGTCGAGAATCATCCCGCGATCAAACGGCTGTGCTTTAGCCGTCACGACCACGCAATTGTTTTCCATCCACGTGCCGGCGTGCGCTTCCCCCCAGTGAAGTTCGAGAGTCTTGAGTTTTAGAGTGTCGAGTGCAAGAAGGAGGTCCTCGGTCCACTGATAGCAATAGCCGCGTTTCTTCAAGCCGTGATAAACGAGGAAATTGTTGAAGATCGGCGTGCCAAACATCCGATATTCCTGCCTTAGTTGGGCCACCGTCGCATAAGCGTAATCCGCCAGGAGCTTCGCTTCGCTCGGGTCCACTCTTGGCGAGAGCGCTGCGAGTTGTTTGGCCAATTCTTCAGCCTTGGCAGAATCTTTCGCTGGCACATCGAACCGCGCAGGTTGCTGTTCTGCGGCAACGGCCGTGATCGAAATAGCAACCGCAGCGAGGATCCGAGCGACAATTCTGGTATCCATTGACAAAATCTGTTCGAGATAACAGCGCCCGTTGTGGGTATCGGCCCACAAAACTGCCACGCAATTTTTGCAAAGCAAAACGCTGCGATCGCGGAGTTGTCCTCAACGGCTTGCGTCTGCTTCGGCCTCCATCGGAATTAGCCGGCCAAGCTTCTCGAGCGGCTGATTGTTTTCGAATCTGATGATGTTGTCGATGGTAGTAGCGGCTATGTTCAACAAGGCTTCTCGAGTGAAAAATGCCTGGTGCCCGGTGATGATCACATTTGGAAAAGTGAGCAGCCGCGCGAACACGTCATCGCTAAGAATTAGCCCCGAACGGTCTTCGAAAAAGATTTGTTCTTCCTCCTCGTAAACATCGAGACCGAGGTAGCCAATTTTGCCACTCTTCAACGCTTCGATAACGGCAACTGTGTCCAGCAGCGCGCCGCGACTGGTGTTGATCAGCATAACACCCGGCTTTATGCGAGCGATGGCAGCCTTATCAATCATGTATTTGTTCCCGGGCGTGAGCGGGCAATGCAAGGTGATGATGTCCGATTCGGCGAATAATTGATTCAGGTCGACATAGCGCACGCCGAGAGAACGGCAGGTTTGGTTTGGGATCGGATCGAACGCGAGAGTCGGGCAAGCGAATCCCCTGAGAATTTGCGCCACCACCATTCCGATTTGCCCCGTGCCGACGATGCCAACAGTCTTGCCATGCATGTCGAATCCGAGCAGGCCGTCCAAAGCAAAGTTCCCTTCACGCACGCGATTGTAGGCGCGATGCAGCTTGCGGTTGAGGGCCAGCATCAGCGCGATGGTGTGCTCGGCCACGGCATAAGGCGAATATGCCGGCACGCGTACCACGCTGATTCCGTGTTTTGTTGCGGCTGCGAGATCGACATTGTTATAGCCTGCGCAACGTAAAGCGACCAGCCGCACGCCTAACGACTGGAGCCTTGCCAGTACCGCCGCATTGACCTGATCGTTCACGAACACGCACACGGCTTCGAATCCCGTGGCGAGGCCTGCAGTTTCCTCATGCAAATGCGGTTCGAAAAATCGTAATTCATGACGCGAAGCATTCGCCGCACTGAGAAATTCGCGGTCGTATTTTTTTGCGCTGAAGATTGCGACTTTCATAAGTTGATTTCCGCCGCGTTACTTCTGCGAGCGCACAGCGAGAATGTACGCCACGATGGCATCGCGGTCGGCGGGCTTTAGACTCGCGCGATGCGACATGCTATTCACAATTTCGGGCCAATCTTCGATCTTGTAATGCCAGAGCGGCGGCAGCGTGTGGCATTCGATACAGCGGTGGGCCAGGAGGGTTCGGCCTTTCTGCAGCAAAGCGACATCGACAGGTCGTCCCTTAGTTGCACCTGCTATCTGTGGAGTGACCGGAGGAACATAGTTGATCGATTCGCAAGCCGCCAGGCAGGCGACCACGCCCAAAAGGACGAATGTTTTTTTCATCTTTAAAAACTGATCCCGAAGATTGTCCGCAGTTGGAAATCGGCTTCGTCCGGAGTGTTTGTTGCTTGCGCGAGGCCAGTCACAGTCACGAACCAGTCCTTATGTCGGAAACAAACGTTCGGGCCGATGAAGAAATTTCTGATTCGTTCATTGTCGCGCCATTCGGGAAACACGAACTCATCTAGCATTTCGATTCCCACGGATAGCCTTTGCGAAATCTCGTAGCTGGCGCCCAGCGCCTGTTGTAATTCTCCCTCACGATCCTGCCATCCTGTTCCTTCCCACACGGCTTCTAGTGTTACGTTGTAGGCAAGGATCAAGGGGCCGATGTTTTTCTGGGCGATCAGCTTTGACTCCAGCTCGAAGACCCGGTCCCCAGCGCGAATCTCTTCATACATTGCCAGTCCGACTGGATCTATCACCGGATTCGTTAGGTTATAGATCAGTTCCAGCGCGGAGTCTGAGTAGGTGAATCCTGAATTTTGCCGGTCAGCCGAATAGGACCAGTCGGCCACGTACAGACTCGCCTGAAAATTCTCTGTGACGCCAAATTCGAATTCGTGACGAAAATCGACTTCATCAGCACGTTGCGGATTGCTGGTGCGACTCCACGTTACCCAATTTTCTATGTCCAGGCTGCCCGGCGCTGTGGTCACCGCTTCATAAACGTATCCAAAGTGACGAACGCCGGCGACAGCTGCGGTTGCCGACAAGATCAACAAAAGAATTGGTACGACGCTGCATCTAACACGGGCCTGAATCACGAACGAAACGCTATCTGGTTCGTCGCACTCCTGCTGCCGATAGGTTGCTATTTTTTAGTGCGCACTTGCTGCTGCTAGCTTGCTGTTTCTTAGCGGGCGGTTGCACGACGCGCGCTACGACCAGCGACCGTTTCCAGTCCACTGCCGAGACACTAACAAATTGCCGGACCCTTCCCCGACAAGCCCTGTTCGCCGAGCCATGGAAATGGCGGCGCATGCGCGCCACGCGTCTAAGCCCGAATGGTTCGATGGTCTTGCTGCGGATGTGCTCGATCGCCTCGTCAACAGAATCTGTAGTGAAAATCAGGCTTAAGTCCGAGGGGCTGATCTTCCCACGCTGCGACATCTGTTCGAGAAAGCCGATCAGCTGGCTCCAGTAATCGGTCCCCATGATCACAATCGGAAAATTCTTGATTTTCCCATTCTGAATCAGTGTGAGCGCCTCGAACAGCTCGTCCAGCGTGCCGGCGCCGCCGGGCATCACAACGAAAGCGTAGGAATATTTAATCAACAACGCTTTTCGAACGAAAAAATAATGTAGTCGGACACAGCGATCGAGATACGAATTGGATACTTGCTCGAACGGCAGCTCGATATTGCACCCAACCGACCTGCCGCCAACCTCTTTTGCGCCGCGGTTGGCCGCTTCCATTATGCCCGGGCCGCCGCCAGTCATTACGGTAAACCCGAGCCTGGCAAGCGCGGCGCCCATTTTCTCAGCCAGTTCATAATGCGGGTCGCCCGGATTAACACGCGCAGAACCAAAGACGGTCACGCAGGGACCGATAA
>Ga0209161_10004872_pt1 | contig 10659 bp, 7 predicted proteins | sample GraSoiAngelo_155_FD_186169 | JGI IMG/M metagenome (GOLD analysis project Ga0209161, IMG submission 186169) | Grasslands soil microbial communities from the Angelo Coastal Reserve, California, USA - 14_1009_13_30cm (SPAdes) (version 2) | ecosystem: Environmental > Terrestrial > Soil > Grasslands ...
CCCACACACGCTTGAGCACCGGCGCCATCTTCAGCGTTACCGTACCCGCAACGATCATCAAATCCGCTTGCCGCGGCGACGGCCGGAACACTTCGGCTCCGAAGCGCGCCATATCGAACCGCGAAGTCGTCGAAGCAATCATCTCGATGGCGCAGCACGCCAGCCCGAACGTCAGCGGCCAAATGGCGCTCTTGCGAGCCCAGTTAAACACGTAGTCCACCGACGTAATCATGAAATTCTTTTCGAAACGTTGATCCAGTACGCCCATTGGTCGGTCCTTCCTTGATGAGGCCGAGTATATTCACCGTCCGCCCAGGAGTCAAAACCCTCTGTGACCTCCATGGGGGGATTTGCGAACTGCTCCTAAGTCCGCTGAATATCCCTATGCTTGCGCGACATTGTTTTCCAATACGTGCCGGGACGCAGGCGTTGCAGGATGTCGATTTTGTAAGCGTCGGAGCCGATCAGGATTCGCGGCTTGCTTCGCTCTACGCCGCGAAGAATGCGTGACGCTGCGTCTTCGGGGGACGTACGAAAAAGCTTTTCAAACCGGGCAACGTCTTCCTCGCGTCCCGCTCTCGTAACGCCGGCTCCAATGCGCGCGCGGCGGGCAATCGCTGTGCGGATACCGCCTGGGTGCACACAGGAAACACGCACCGAAGTGCCTTCAAGTTCATGCCGCAGGCATTCCGTAAATCCCCGCACCGCAAATTTGCTCGCGGAGTACGCAGGCTGACCCGGTGGAGCAATTAGTCCAAAAACACTCGAAAGGTTCACGATGTGCGCGCGCTCTTCCCGCTTCAGCATCGGCAAAAAATATTTCACGCCATACACCGTACCCCAAAAATTGATATTCATCAGCCAGCGAAAATCATCCAGCGAGATCTCCTCGAACGTGCCCTCCAGCGCGACACCCGCGTTGTTGATCAGCAGGGTTACGCACCCGTGCTTCTTTCGGACATCCTTCGCGAACAGGCACATGGCTTTCTCGTCGGCGACGTCCAAAATGTGGGTGGTGATTAGCGCGCCTTTTTTCTCCAACGACCGCACCGTCTGCTGCAGGCCCGCTTCGTCAATGTCCGCGAGTGCCAGCCCTGAATGCGTGGCCGCCAACTGCTGCGCAAGGGCACGTCCGATACCGGAGCCCGCCCCTGTCACCACGGCCGTTCCTTCACTTAGAAATGACATTGGAATTCCGCGTTGCGCGGCAGTTCTATCACACGCGGCAGAACTCAGCCACTTGTTTCATTTTTTGGCGGCGTAAATGAGCAGTGCGCCTTCCGCCTTGAAGGCTCGCAGTTGTTCCGCGTCGCGGAACCAACGGCCGGTGTAAACGTCCGGAGACGGGGAACGATCTACAATGCGTTCGTGTGCAACATTCTTGAATCCCGCGTCACGAAATAATCCGGACCATTCGTCGGCGGAAAGAAGATGCGTTTGCACCGTGAGAAGACTTCCCCACTGGTGGCAGTGCGAATTGTCGTGGTAATAGTTGATCAGAAGCCACGCCGAGCCGCCTTCGCTGAGCACGCGGAAAATATCCTTGATGCCAGCGGCAGGATCGGGCCAGTAATACGATGATTCGACGGAAATCACGTGAGAGAAAAAATTTGGTTGCCAGGGAATTTGCGCCACTTCTCCCGCAACGAAGATTAAATTGTCAAAGTCCACGCTGCTGCGACGGGCGTGGCGGATCATTTCGTCTGAAATGTCCATCCCCACCACGCGGCCCTCAGGCACCAGCTTTGCCAGCCGCCGTGAAAGCCACCCCGCACCGCAACCCACGTCCAGGACGCTGTCGGTTGGCGCGAGCCGCATCTTCTCCAGTACCGGCAGCGTGATGGGCAGGTGCTCCTGCTCCATCCCTTCGCCACGCCCCGCTTCCGCCCAGCGGTTGAATTCCTCGCGTAGAGAATCCTTCGAATCCAGATGCATTTCAGAGGGCGAGCAGGTTGCGCGCAATCAGCTTCTTTGCGATTGGGTCTACCATAAAGCCCAGAATTTCGAGAGCTGTCGCTCCAAGGACTGCTTCTTCCCCAGGCTCCCCAAAAGCAACGGATACAGGAGCTTTTCTTCCATCAATGGTCAATAGCACTGCCGTAGTGTCGCGTTCCAGCACGCGACCATCCGCTAAAGAGAATGGGAGCCTTGAGAAAGCTGTTACGCCAAGCTTCTGAAGGATTTCTCGAGGTATCCACGACAAAGTGGCGCCGGTGTCCACCAATAAAGAGAGTTCCTCCGTCCGACCGGGAGCAGCCAGGTTCGCTAATTTCACTTTCACGTCGAACATTCCCATCGCTGATCACCGCCACTTCCTTTAGACGTCTTGCACCTTCGCCAGCAGTTCGACGAATTTCTGTTTGCGCTCCGATTGGTCTTGGCCCGATTCTGCTTCCGCCATTTGCGTGATGTTCATCGAGCAGAATTTCGGACCGCACATCGAACAGAACTTCGCCTCTTTGTAAAAGTCGTCGGGAAGGTTTTCGTCGTGCATGGCTTTCGCCGTCGGAGGATCGAGCGATAGCTCGAACTGCTTGTTCCAATCAAACAGGAAACGCGCATAGCTCAAAGCATCGTCGCGGTCGCGAGCCCCGGGCCGGTGCCGCGCCACGTCCGCGGCATGCGCCGCAATCTTGTACGCAATCACGCCCTGCTTCACGTCCTCCGGATTCGGCAATCCGAGGTGCTCTTTCGGCGTCACGTAACACAGCATCGAAGCTCCGTGCCAGCCGATCATCGCCGCGCCTATCGCGCTCGTAATATGGTCGTACCCCGGCGCGATATCAATCACCAGCGGTCCCAGCGTGTAGAACGGCGCTTCATGGCACCACTCCATCTCCTTGTCCACTTGCTCCTTGATCTTGTCCATGGGCACGTGCCCGGGCCCCTCGATCATCACCTGCACGTCGTGCTCCCACGCTTTTTTCGTCAGTTCACCGAGCACTTTCAATTCCGCGAATTGCGCTTCGTCGCTCGCGTCCGCAATGCATCCCGGCCGCAGCCCATCTCCAAAGGAAAAGCTCACGTCATGCTTCTTGAAAATCTTGCAAATGTCCTCGATATTTTCGTACAAAAAATTTTGCTTCTTGTGATGCTCCATCCAGTGCGCCATCAGCGACCCGCCGCGGCTCACAATTCCGGTAATCCGCTTGCGGACCAGCGGGACATGCTCGCGCAGCACGCCGGCGTGAATCGTCATGTAATCCACGCCCTGTTCCGCTTGCTCTTCGATCACTTCCAGCATCAGCCCAATCGTCAAGTCCTCTGGCCGGCGCACGCGCGAAATCGCTTCGTACACCGGCACTGTTCCGACCGGCACGGGCGACGCTTCAATAATGGCCTTGCGGATCACCGGAATATCGCCGCCGGTGGAAAGGTCCATCACCGTATCCGCGCCATAATGCACCGCGTGATGAAGCTTCTTCAGCTCTTCATCGATGTTCGAGCTTGTCGCGGAATTCCCGATGTTCGCGTTGATCTTGCACTTGCTCGCGATGCCGATGGCCATCGGCTCCAGGTTGCGGTGATTCACGTTCGCGGGAATAATCATCCGCCCGCGCGCCACTTCACTGCGAATCAGCTCCGGGTCCAGTTTTTCGCGCTTCGCAACGTACTCCATCTCCTCCGTGATTACGCCCTGCCGCGCAAAGTGCATCTGCGAAACATTGCATCCTTGGGACGCATGCGTGCCATTGCCGTTCGCTGCGGCCGTCGTTTCCCGTTTTTCAATCCAGCTATCGCGCAATCCCATAAAACCCCCTCAGAAACCGCAGCCCGCGTCTCGCAACAAGAAAATATCGCGAAACCACGATGCACCGGTCTTGAAATCAAATTATGGCACCTGGGGATGGACGCGGCAACTTATCGGATCACGGGATCAGCGCTCTACAGCTCCAGCTCGATCACGCACCTTTTGTAGTCAATACGCGTGGCGCGATCATACATGGACAGGAACTTGCAATTGCAACCTCGCCCATGGAGCGCGGTGCAACAAACCAAAGACCTAGAGAATTCGCAGGCCACCAATGGGCGTAACATGGGCTCCTGGCAAACCTAGGTAAAGACAAGGGAGTTACTTCGCTTACGCCATGTCCCCACAACTCGTTACATACCCCACTTGGGAGGAAATGTTCGGCAAGCACCCGACAAGAGCGGAACTGGTTGAGCAGATTCGGCCGTTGGATAGGTTCCACAGCATCTGGCTTCTCGCTAGGATTAACATCCTTTTGGCCCTAGGCCGTATTCATTCAACTGAGAAGCAGACCGTGCAGCTTCAGACGTACTTGGTCAATCTGCTTATTGGTGAAGAATTATTTCAAGACCTCAAAAGAAGATTTGGCTCCGAACGCTTAGAGAAACGCCAACCATTTCATTCGCTCCAGATTCTAACTTTGATGAAGATGTTTGCAGTTGAAGGCACAAAAACTGGCGGTTTAAGGCCGGATATGGATATCAACGCATCGCATCGATTAGGGCGCTGCTTGATAATGGCGAACGACTTCTTGTTTACACCCGAGAACCTGCGGCATATTAGGCGGGAACGGCCATCGATCAAGCGGAAGCGGATCGCCCTACAACTTCAGGTGGGATCAGGCTTAGAAGTCAACAACCCTCCGATGATTAATACGAGTATTGTTCGGAGCGAAATGATCTTTGGAGAAATCCTGAAAGAGATTTCATGCTCGATGGACATACGAAGCTTGTTTCAGAGCCGATCTGGCATGGCTCTCGAAGACTATATCGACCATGTGTTCGGCCTCTTGACTTACTACATCACTCTGGACTTCGAAAAGCTGATTGAGGATCCGGGCTTGGCTTGTGTCAACCTGAATACGTTTTTCCCCGAAACCTCAAAGGATCTGGCCGCTAAGTTTCGGGACATGGAACAGACGTCGCTTGATAAGCTAGAAACCTCTCTCACAGTGCCTTCCCTACTGAAGCCCTACCACGATTTCATCGCCATGCGAAAAAGACTCCTACTGGAAGTTGAAGCTGGGAGTGCGATCCCCATGCACGTGGGGTTTGTTCAGGAGAAATTGGAGTCAGGTCTCTTCTGGACGATATTCAATTTTCTGAAGACAACAGAAGAAAGACTTAGTTTGTTCACGGACTGGGGACATCTTTTCGAAGAGTACATATCACGAATGCTTGCCCAGTGTTGCGCGGCATCCGAGGAGAATTACACACGCTTTCCGAAGTTCTTGGACAATGGCGAAGAGGCCTTTGATGGCGTCATTTCAACCGGTAAGTATTGGGTAGTTATGGAATACAAGGGCGGATTTCTCAACGCCATTGCCAAATACGCCGAAGACGAAAGGGAATTCATAAGGATCTCGAAAAGAAATTTGGGACCGACAAAGGGGCCGGAATCGAACAGTTGGCCCGAAAGATTGGCACAGTCTTCGCAGCAAATCCAAAACAGAGAAGGCCCCTAGTTGGACTGGACTCCTCAGAAGTAAAAATTGTCGTGCCAGTGCTGATCGTCCAGGAATCCTTCGTCAGCTCAGAAGTCACGGTTCCTTACTTGGTTGATATTTTTGGAAATCTGAAACGCAAACAGCATTTGGACCAAAGGGTTGTGTTACCGCCCCCATAGTTCTAGATGTGTCAGAGGTGGAGAGTTTGAAGCCTTATGTGACAGGAAAGAAGCTTTCAATGGTCGAGTGTCTTATGGAAAGAGCCCGCATTGGAACGAACGGTTTCTTGTCCTTTCGTGACTTCTTCCGAGAATACCTGCGGCAAAGGGGCGTTGAACGGGTTACGGATGATGAGACGTTAACTCGCTTCAGGGCAATCATGAATAGGATTTCCCAGCGGTTTTTCAAGAAGCCCTTCGAGACACGGTCTGAATGACATGGACGTTAAGCCAGCTAGCTTTTATATGCCCCGACAATCCAGTGGCCCTTGGGAAAAGGAGCCTCATTTTTCTCTCGAGGAAAACCCTCCCCGGTCGGGATCCCGCCATTCAATCCTCTCCAGCACCGTTTAATGCTTGATTTCCGCGTTTCAATGCAAAGTACTTAGCCAATCGACTATGGCGTGCTATCCTTTCCCGTGTTGGCCAGTCCACGCTTCCGGTTTCTCTTCCGTCCTTCTCCCGCTCTATCTGTCTGTCCGTCTAACTGCCATGGAATCATATCGTTTGCCGACCCCCACCCTCTAACCCTTTTGGAATCATATCTTTTCAAAAATAGTGGCGGGTGGGGCGCATCTGCCACTCTCCGGGTTGGCGACATCCTAAACGCCATCGTGAATGCCCTTTTATTTTCAACGACTTCCACGTTGCCCATTTTGCAATCCCTTTGTTCTCATGGTCTTCCATCCAATGGGGGGTGGTGGCACCCCCTTGGGCTCTGCCGGACGACTTCCGCCATCCGTCCCGAATCAGTTCCCATTGCGCAGCCCGATGCGCTACTCTCTGCCGAACAAATCCGCCAGTCGGATTACGAGGCCGCTGAACATTTCCGCCAACGTCAGCAAACCCAGCGCAACGCACGCGGCGGTGCGCAAAGCCGCACTGCTGCCTTTCGTCTTCGTAATGTTTGCCTACGCGACCGGCGGGCCGTTCGGGCTGGAAGACATGGTCACGACGAGCGGGCCCGGGCTGACGCTGCTCTATCACCTGTTCATTCCGTTTTTCTGGTGCATTCCTGTTTCGCTTGTTGCGGCGGAATTAACGACGGCGATTCCAGTCGAAGGCGGATTCTACCGCTGGGTGCGCGCGGCGTTCGGCGACTTCTGGGGATTCCTGGCGGGATGGTGGAACTGGAGCGCCTCGTTCCTGCTGGCGGCCGCCTATGCCGTGCTGACGACAGACTATCTGAGCTTTTATTTCCCGGCGATTGTGGGATGGAAGCACCACCTGGCGAGCGTGATCATCATCGCAGCGATCGCTTGGATCAACGTGCGCGGGATTCAGATGGTTGGCGCGGTTTCCACGGTGCTGGAGATTTTCGTATTGCTGGTGATCGCGGCGCTGTGCGCCATCGCGGCGGCCAAGTGGCAGCACAATCCTTTTGTGCCGGTGGTGCCGCCGCACGTTCCGCCGTTTCAAGTTTTCGGCGCGGGACTGGCGCTCGGTTTGTGGCTTTACTCCGGCTACGAACAGGTCTCCAGCGTTGCGGAGGAAGTGGAAAACCCGCAGCGGAGTTATCCGCGGGCGCTGGCCATTGTGGTGCCGCTTTCGATGGCCACGTATTTCCTGCCAACGATGTTTTCGCTCGCCGCGCTCGGAGACTGGCAGAAGTGGCACACCGGATATTTTTCCGACGCAGCGGCGTTGATTGGTGGGCCGTGGCTGGGCTTTGCGATGACCAGCGCTGCGATGGTCACCAATCTTTCGCTGCTAAACGCCACGGTGCTGACCAGCACGCGCATGCCGTCGACGATGGCGGAAGACGGCTACTTGCCGGGGGCGTTTTCCGCGCGGCACCCGCGGTACGGCACGCCGTGGATGGCCATTATTGTTTCCTCGATTATTTACGCGCTGTTGGCGCGGAAAACGATGGTGCAGCTCTTGACCGTGTACGTGTGGCTGCGCATCGGGGTAACCGTGCTGACGGTGCTGGCATCGTGGCGATTGCGCAAGACGCAGCCAGACTTGCCACGGCCGTTCCGCATTCCTTGGGGGCGGGCTGGGCTGATTTACGTGGTAGCCGCGCCGCTGGCGATGAGCGTGGTTGCGCTGGTGGCCAGCGATACTTTTGCCCGGAAGTGGGGTCCGGTACCAGTGCTGGTCGGCCCGGTGATGTATTTTGCGTTTCGGAAATTACAGGCAGGAAAAGCCGACGCCGGCCCGCAACCTATGTGAAGAAATCGAGAATTTTGTACCACGCGCCGGCAAGAGGAAGCGCCCAGGTGTTGCCGCTGCGCAAGCCGAGGGGAGCAGCAGGAAAGTTGATGCCGTCGAAAGGAATGTCGTTGGGTTCGCCGCAGATGAGACCGGCAAGCTTCGCGCCGAACCAGGTTGCGGCGGCAACGCCGTGCCCGGCGAAGCCCGCGGCAAAATACATGCCGTCGATTTGTCCCGCGTGTGGCATAACGTCGATAGTGAAATCGAGAGTGCCGCCCCAAACGAATTCAACTTTTACGCCGCGGAGTCGCGGGTACACGGCGATCATGCCGCGCCAGAGGATTTCGGCGCTGCGTCGCACGGTGTTTTCAGTCTCCGGAAAAAAGGCGGCGCGGCCTCCGAAAAGCATGCGATTGTCCGGCGTGAGCCGGTAGTAATAGAGAAAATGTTTGGAGTCGTAGATCATGCGATTGCGCGGGCTGAGTTCGCGGGCGAGGTCCGCTGGAAGAATTTCCGTGGTGATGATGTAGGAACCGATGGGAATGATTTTCTTTCGCAGCACGGGAGTGGCTTCGGTTGTGTATGCGCCGCTGGCAAGAATCACTTCGCGCGCCGTGACGGCGCCTTTTGAAGTTTGCACTCGGAATTTGCGCCCGCCAGTGCTTTTCTCCGGCTCGACCGAGACAACGCGCGTGCGATCGTAAAGGCATGCGCCGGCGCGGTGTGCGGCATGCGCGAGTCCGGCAACGTAGCGCGCGGGATTCAGGCCGGCGCTGGTTTCGTCGACCATTCCGCCGAAATAAATGTCCGAGCCGATTTCGGCGCGGAGCTCGCTTCTTGGAACGATGCGCAGCGCGTGATTGAACTCGCGCTTGATCAGCGCGGCGGATTCTTCGTAGTCATCGAAGTGGGATTGTTGGCAAGCTACTTCCAGATGGCCGCAGCGCGAGAAACTGCAGTGGATATTTTCTTCGCGGACAATCTGCTCGACGCAATCGATCGATTCGAGAGACGCGGCGTACATTTTGCGAACGGCTTCCCTGCCGTAGCGTTTGACGAGCTTCGGGACCGGCAGTTTCATACCCGTGAGGACCATGCCACCGTTTCGCGAACTGGCGCCCCAGCCGAATGTTTCAGCTTCGAACAACGCAGGCTTGACGCCTCGTTTCGCGAGAGTGCGCGCAGCAGACAGGCCGCAATAACCGCCTCCGACAATAGCGACGTCAACGGCATCGGGAAAATCGGGAGAGGCGGCTACTTCCGGCGAATCGACGGTGGTCGCCCAGAAATTTTCCTCTTGGATGGGCATGGATGAATCGGCGCGGAGAGATTCTAGCATTGGCCGCAGGCTGAAAAGCAATTGCGGGATCAGCGCACAAAAAAAAGAGACGGCAGTAAACGCTGGTGCATCTGCCGTCTCTTTGCGCGAGATTGTTTCAAGAGAAAAAACGCGGCGCCGTTTATTCTTCGTCGCCGTCGAGGCCGTCGACGGGCGTGATGGTGCCGAAGAGGCCATCCTGTTCGCCGTTAATGCCGGCGGTGAAAAACAAAGTGTTCGCGGGCCCGGCGTTCGCGTCATTGCCAAACGTGAGCGACCACAAACCGTCAATGGTCAGGATGGAGTCATCCGGATTCTTCACGAATCCCATGAATTCGTAGGTGAAGCCATTGAAAGCGGCAATCTTGCCACTGCCGAAATTACCGACAAGAATGGCGTTGCTGAACTCGCCAAAGTCGCGCGTGGTCCACACAACCGCCCAAGGAGAATTAAACCATGGGCCATGCTGGAGATGGCCGATGTGCTTGCCGGCTGGCGTGAAGAGTTCAACGAAGCCAAGACCGTCACCGGCAACGTCATCGTGGCGGGCGGCGTCCTGCTTCGCGTAAGTGACGAAGAGCGTGCCGCCGATATTCTGAATGTTGAAGGGCGCGAAGCCGTGCGGAATTTCCTCGGCATTGAAGGCATCTTCACCGAGATTCACGCGCTTGAACGTGGTGTGATAAACTTCGATTCTCGCAGCACGGAAGTTCGTGACGTAAAGAAATTTGTGGCCATTGATTTCTCCGGAGGTTGCGCCTTTGTAGACGGCGCCGTTGGGACCGCCTTTTTCTGAATTGTCGACTTCGAGGACAGCGTTGATGGAAGGCGGCGTGGCACCCGCGGCGAGGTTGGCGCCCGGGTTCCAGCCGGAGATAGTGCCATCTTCCGTGGCGAAGATGAACGCGGCCGGCAAGCCAGCGGGCGTACCTTTGTCGAGTAGAAAATCAGTGGAGCTGCCGTTAAAGACGACGCCCGTGGGAGTGGACTGCGTGCCGGGAGCAAACCCAGGAGGCGGGACGATGACGAAATTGCCTGGAACGCCGCCGGCTTCCGTGAAGATGTTGATGGCATTTCCCGTGCCGCCGTAAAGGCTAGAGGTGCCGGAATTGTTGTTGCCGATCCAGAATGTTGCGCTTGCGTTACAGCAGGGAGCAGAAAAAGCGAAAGAGCGAAAACGGGCAGAGACTTCCTTGCGGAAAACATTTGAGAATCCTTCCAAAACGAGATTTTCGACGCGAAGCACGTCCCATGCGTTCGCAGACGGACATCTCCTGGCCGGACTCCGGACGCTATAGTGCAAATCAGATTCCAAGCAGGATGGTGAAGAGATAAATTGCTCCGCGATTGAGAACATGGAACTTGCGCATTTCGAATGGCAAACGCGCAGAGGCCGGCTCCAAAAAATAGAATCCACGCACCAGTCTGAATACCAAAGTCGGAAGGTATTTATTCCATGATACGAACAGATGACGAAGAGGGATTCTGTGCCGGATTATCCGCGGAAGGACTGCTCGCCGGTTCGCGCATGCTGGAAACGGCCGACTGG
>Ga0209161_10004882_pt1 | contig 10650 bp, 8 predicted proteins | sample GraSoiAngelo_155_FD_186169 | JGI IMG/M metagenome (GOLD analysis project Ga0209161, IMG submission 186169) | Grasslands soil microbial communities from the Angelo Coastal Reserve, California, USA - 14_1009_13_30cm (SPAdes) (version 2) | ecosystem: Environmental > Terrestrial > Soil > Grasslands ...
CCGCTGCCAGGCTAGCTTCGTCTGCCCGTATAAATCGCCCCAGAAACTCTCTTTCATCTCCGCCAGAAAATGTTGGAAATGCTCACTGATCGGGATTATCTTCGCCATCGGGTGTAGGTCTCCTTTTCAGGAACGGCTTTCGCTTGTCAGGCAAAGCCAACTTACACCCTCTCGCCTTTTACACAATCAACGTTACGTCACCCACCAATTAAACTCGCGGCATGTACGGTGCCGCACGGGTTTGCTCCAGCATTGAAGGCGGGCAATTCGCGGATTATGAACCTTCAATTTATTGGCGAAAAGTTATCCGCGGGCATGAACACCAGGCTACAGCCCGAGGCCGAGTAACAGCCGAGAATGGCGCGTCGCACTACTCGTGTCGGCCCATCATCGGGGAAGGGCATATCAAATTTGGTTGCATTCAGCAATTTGTCTGCTGATTTCAATTTGTCCGATCCGCTGACAAATTTCACGCCGTCCAGCTTCGAGCCTTGCCCAAACAGCAACATCAGCTCGGCATTGGCCGAGCCTGGTACGATCCGAGGCAGTTTCACGGTGCGCAAGCGACTGAGTTCCTCGCCACCAACCGGCAAATTGAAAGGCCCACTCGTGGCGCTTCCGCCAAGGTGCGAGAGCCGCGACCGCGTTTCCGCCATATCATGACGACCTGGCCATGCCGAAGCTGCCGCCAGCGCCAGGCGGTACATGTGAATTGCCTGCTGATTCTTGTGTTGCTTTTCGTACAGTTGGCCAAGGTGGTCGCCAATGACGGGGTCTTGCAGCAGGTTCCAAGCCGCACTCAAATACTTCTCCACCTGATCCAATGTCCCCATTCGAAAATAAATCCAGCCTAGAGTATCCCAGTACATTCCGAGCCGGTGCGTGTGCTGCATGTCTTCGACCTGCAGGTCGTCAGTCTTTAGCTGGCTCGACGCTTCTTCCTCTTCGCGCACTGCCTTCTGAGCGTATGCCAGGGCTTCGGGCAGTTTTTTGCCGGCCGCGGCCATCTCGTAGGCTATGTTGTTGCGCATCTCTGTACCGGGGTCGAGCTCGAGTGCTCTCGCATAGGCGGCTAGCGATTTTTCCTCGTCGCCGCCGTGAAGATAGGCCGCACCTAATTGATGTTGCAGATTTGCGCGGTCAGGTTTTATCTTGACGGCTGCCTCAATCTCTGATGCTGCCTCGGCGTAGCGCTTTTGTCGCATCAAAATGAGACCTAAATTGGAGTGCGCATCGATATCGTCAGAATTGAGCTTAATCAGATCTCGCCATGTCTTGTCAGCGTCTTTGTCACGCCGAGCCTCCATTTGGGCGTATCCCAGCATCTTGTAAGAAAGAGTTTGTTTAGGGTCGGCATCCACGGCCTTATGAAAAGCGTCCAAGGCTCCGTCAGTGTGGCGCATCGCCATTTCAAATCCCCCAAGCATTATCCACGCCCGAGTGAATTTCGGATCTTTGGCCACCGCCCGTCTCAGCAGGGCAATTGCGCTCTGCATTTCGCCGCGCGCCATGGCTTGCCTTGCCTCATTCTCGAATTGTGCCGCTTGATCGTCATCGCTAGCCGGTAAATTTCGGATTGCCGCAATCATCGCCGTCATCCCACCGGCTCCACTGCCTGTGTTGACCCCGACTGAAAGCTCGCCGGACGAAAGAACAATCATGCGGTTGTGATCGTCTTCTACAGTCTTTCGAAATTTCTTGTATTCATCATATTGCGCGATTGGAACTTCAGACTGGTTCACCTTGAAGACACGTTCGGCGATTAGCGAACCATCCTTGACGCGGTAGGAAGCGTGGTACTCGGCAAAGTCCGATTTCAGATCAATAGGCATAGGCAATTCCGGAGAATACCCTTTCGGAAGTTCGACCTTGGCCTCAAGATGCGTCTCTCCCCGAGGGCGCAGCCAAATCGGGGCGGTAGGCTTGGTTTCACTGTCAGACAGTGCCGGCAGAACGATACCTGGTAGAGGAGCGTTGATTTGATGATTCTCCCAATCTGGGTAGTCCTTGCGATGATAGTGATATGCCAGGCGAAAGGGTTCGCTAGTGGCTTCCGGAGAGCTCGCGATGACTTCGCTTACCGTGCCTGCGAAGCCCAAGCCGTAAGAAATTCTCTGGGTAAGGTCCTTCCATTCCGACGCGGAGACTGTGCGGAAGGCCGCGCGAAAACCAACTTCTGTGTCATCTCCCTGCACCTTGTTCTCGATGCTGCCTTCCAGAGTGCCATCATCGTTCAACTTCGCCGCAATCTGGAACGACTGAACCGCCGAGGACAGCGGCTCAGCAGGAGTCGTCACCAGTACCGGCGGCTTATCATCGGCAATCACCAATGCCTGCTTGCCGCGCAAAGGAGTGAGTAGATATGCAAACGGTGACACTTCGGGAGTAGTGTCAAGCCAAATCGAAGTACTGCCGCGCGGCAGAAAATCAATCACATGGTCGAACTGTGCAGGCGAGGGGATATCCGGATCAATGCTGCGACTTGAACTTATTAGAGCGGGATAACTCTTTATGCCCACAGCATCGAGCAGAGCAGAGAACAAGGTGTGCTTATCCTTGCAATCGCCGTATCCGTTGCTGAGGACCTCAGAGGCTGCATGGGGCTGATATCGTCCAATGCCCAACGCAATTCCGATGTAGTGGAATCTCGTGCTCACGTAATCGTAAATAGCGTGAATTTTGGCTTCATCGTCGGAGGCGGATTTCGTAAGCTCGGCAGCCTTGGCCCGGATTTCCGGGGTTGGTTTGACCCGATCTTTTTGCAAGCCGTCATACCAGCGCCCCACTTCCTCCCAGGAACCGAAGCTGCTGATCTGAACGTCGGGTGGAGGAAGCCGTCCTCGTACTCGCTCCTGCAGCTTTTCCAGCTTCTCGTCCTCCTTAGGTTTGTTTTCGAGATTGGCGTGAGCCCACGTATAAATGCGGCGAGTGCCCTCGTCGGAAATCGACGGTTGAACGTCGACGCTCTTATACTTAATAGCGCGAGCCCGCGGGACGCTTACTTCGAGCTTTTCGTCCAGCGCGATACCTTCGCGCACAAAATTGTATTCGCTCCAGAATTGCCCTGGCGCCAGCGGCTTTTGCAGTTGCGAGCGAAATTGGTATTCGAGCACGTCACCCGGGCTAAGCCCTTTCACTGCGATATGTTTTTCCCGAAGATCACTGTAGAACGGCGCCTGACGCGTGATCTCTGAAGCCATGTCCTGAATATTCTCAGGCGGAGTAGTAACGATAGTGCCATCAGGTTTGCGCACGCGCACGTATGGAATTTCAAGGCCTTCGACCAAGCTCTGATACGAAACCGTTAGCACCCCCAGCCGCTGCACCCCAGCCTCAGACTGAATACGCACTCTGACGGTGGTCTCACGGATTCCAGTGCCGTCGTTTTCAAGATCGATTTTCGTTTTGATCTGCTCAAAAACAACGGCTTCTTGTGAGTGACCGACGTTCGTAGCGGGTTGAGCCGAAGTTTGGCCCTGTAAGTTTGACCAGGAAAATGTGAATAAGACGAAGCAGGCGCAAATCAACTTCAACATAAATCGCGATATGTACCTTTTCCGCGACTAAAAAGCAAGCAATTAACGCGGGGCCTAACTCGATTTGCTACCCTTTCGGCATGGCTGGCACAAGCGAGGGCAGGTTTTCCAGGCGTACCGGCTGGAAGCTGACTCCCAACCGCCTCACCGAAGCGTTACTCGAGGTGCGTGCTGCGGGCAGGGAAGTACTGGACCTTACTGTCTCGAATCCCACACGCGCTGGAATCCAGTACGATGCCGATTCCATTCTGAAATCCCTTGCCGATCCTGCCGCTCTTGATTACGATCCTCAACCAAAAGGCCTGCGCTGCGCGCGCGAGGCTGTGGCAGAGTATTACTCATGTGGCGCGGACACTCCTGTCCGCGAAGTAGATCCGGAGTCCCTGGTGCTGACCACCAGCACGAGTGAGGGATATTCATACATCTTTCGGCTGTTAGCGAATCCAGGGGACGAGGTGCTCGTGCCAAAACCGAGCTATCCTCTCTTTGATTTTCTAGCCGGTTTGCAAGACGTGAAGCTGCAGCCGTATCCGCTAATCTACGATCACGGCTGGCAGATTGATCTGCACGCTCTTGAGAGAGCTATCAACAAACGTACTCGCGCCGTAATCGTCGTGCATCCCAACAATCCAACCGGCTCTTATGTCACGGATGCGGAACGCAGTGCGTTGAATACGTTTTGCCGCGAGCACCGGCTGGCTTTGATCGTCGATGAAGTTTTTCTGGATTATGCGCATGACGGCACCCCGCGAAGCACATTTGCGGACAATCAGGATGCGCTGACGTTTACGCTGAGTGGACTCTCGAAGATTGCCGGCTTGCCGCAGATGAAGCTGGGATGGATTGCGGTAAGCGGGCCAGAGAAGGAAGTCTCTGCGGCGATGCAGCGGCTGGAGGTGATCGCTGATACCTATCTATCTTTGAATGCACCGGTGCAATTGGCGGCGGCTACATTGCTGGAGCAGAGAAAGAACATCCAGCCACAGTTGACGCACCGTGTCCACGCGAACTTGGCGGAACTCGACCGTCAACTATCCCAACAACAGGTGTGCGCGCGGCTCGCGATCGAAGGCGGATGGTATGCGGTGATGCGTGTTCCGGTGACGCAATCGGACGAGGATTTAGCCGTTGCGATTGTTCGTGACGCATGCGTGCTGGTCCATCCAGGGCATTTCTATGATTTTCCCACGGATGGTTTCTTGGTCTTGAGCTTGATCACTCAGCCACAGGAATTTTGCGAAGGAGTGCGGCGGATATTGAAGTTCCTCGGTTCATAGCTTGCTTACTGCGACACTAGGAACGGATTACTGTGGCGCTCACGACCGATTGTAGTGAGGGAGCCATGGCCCGGAATCACGACCGTGTCGTCAGGTAATTCCAGAACTTTGTCGTGCAAGGAACGGATGATCTTCTCAAACGAGCCGCCGGGAAGATCGGTACGGCCAATGCTTCCGGCGAAGAGCGTGTCTCCCGCAATGAGTTTCTTTTCGGCAGGGAAGTAGAGACAGATGCTGCCTTCGGTGTGCCCAGGCGTGTGAATGACGTCAGCACTTAGCGAGCCAGTCTTTATGGAGTCAGCCTGCGCCACGCTGTGGTCTATTTCCACTTTGCCGGGCGGCGCGACGCCGATCCATGCCGCTTGAGCATCTAGCATTTTCAACAGCGCGTAGTCATTCTGGTTAAGGAGAATGGGAGCGCCAGTCGCAGCCCGCAGCTTCATGGCACCGCCCACATGATCAATGTGCGCATGGGTGATGACGATCTGCTTAATTTGCAAATTGTGTTTACGCACAATAGACACAACGTCTTCGATATTGTCGCCGGGATCAATTACCAACCCTTCGCGCGTCGATTCATCTCCGATGACCGAGCAGTTGCACTGTAGCGGACCAACGGGAAGGATTTCGTGAATCATAGCTCAATGGTTGGGCAGTAGCCGTTCGCGGCTAGCCGTTCTCCACTCTTGGGCTGTTGTTGCCAGCCAGCGACGACGACTATTTTTGCGGTTGCTGCGCCGGGCTGGCTGGTTGAGCCGGACGGTTCGCCGGCTGCGACTTGGGCTGGGAGCTTTGCACGCCTTGCAACACTGATTTCGGTCCTGAGCGGCGCGATGCGTACACCGACAAAGTGATCGAAGTCACCATGAAGATGATGGCGGACCATGTCGTGGCTCTGGAGAGCGCCGTGGCCGCGCCCCGTGGGCCGAAAGCTGTCTGGCTACCCATTCCGCCGAATGCGGCGGCGATATCTCCGCTCTTTCCACTTTGCAGCAACACAACAATAATCAGAAAGAAACAAACAAAGATGTGAATTAGCGTGATTAAGATGATCATTTTTCGATTGTCCAATGGTCAACTGCCAATCGGCACCCGGCAATTGTCAAGCAAATTTCAACTCAGTCAATTATTAGATGATCGCCATGGTGCGGAAGGGGGGATTTGAACCCCCACGCCTTTCGGCGCCACCCCCTCAAGATGGTGTGTCTGCCAGTTCCACCACTTCCGCAGGCTGTAAATTACCTATAATCAACAACTTAGATAAATCTGGGTCTGAGGGCCTCTCCGACTGCACCGGATTTTGCACCGACCTTTTGCATTCTACCCGCCCCTCCGGCCGCTCCAGATTCCCGAGCCGCACAAACAGTTTCTCTACCGCCTCTTCGCGTGGGTGCACGTAGCGCATCGTGGTCTTGATGTTATCGTGTCCCGCTACGTACTGCAACGTAAAGGGGTCGGTGTATTCCCCGGCCTCGGTCAGAAAGGTGTGGCGCAGTGCATGCAGGCCCGCGTCCGCGTGCGTCTTGATCTTTTTGCGCAGCTGCGTCATCTGCTCCTCGAGCACCCAGGGCCCTAGCGGCTTCGCCGGATCCTGCGGGCTCGTGAACACGTACTCGCAGTCTGACTGCGCCATGAGCCGCTCGAGTACTGTCTTGATCTCGCGATCAATGACCAGCTTCCGTTTTCGCGCTCGCCGCTTCAAACCGCGCTTGATGGTGAGCTCGCCCGAAGCCTTCCCATTGCCCTGACGCGCTGGATCGAAGCGCACGCAGTCCTTCATCAGCTTCAGCATCTCGTTGCGGCAGATGCCGGAGTGGCGCGCAAGAATCGAGGCCGAGCGCAACGGCTCAGCGGCCGTCCCGATCCAGTCGATGTACTCGCGGGGGCTGAAGACGTAATCGGTTTCGCGCTCCGCTCCTTCATCCCGGGTGTACTGCTCGACCACCGGCACCTTGTCGATGATCTTGAGCTTGCGATGGGCGTAACGGAGGGCCTTGCGCAGGGTGGCGAGGTAACGATTCACCGTGGTCTTCGAGACCGGCGTGCGTTTTCCATTCCGCCGGCGGCCGGCATGCTTCAGGGCCCAGGTCTTGAAGGCTTCGATTTCCGGCTCCTCGATTTCTGCGAGCGTGAGGTGGGACCAGGGCCGGTAGTCGAGGAGCCTCTGATAGCTTTCCCGGTAAAACTTGACCGTGCCCTTCTGTTCCGCCTTGGCGGTTCCGACCCACTCGTCAAACGTGGTTTGAAACTCGGCGAGCGTCGGAATGGGTTTGTGTGGCTCTTCAGGGGGAAGGGCTTTTGGCGGCGGCTCCGGTTCTTCGAGTCCAGCCTCCTGGCGAATGATGCGCGCCCGCGCCGCGGCCGCGATCGATTCGGCCTCGCGCCGGTTTTCCGTGCCCGTCGAACGATAGTATTCCCGGCCTCGGTACTGGAACTTGTAAGCGTAGTATGAGCTTCCGGGTCGTTTGAATACTTTCATCAGCCTGCCGCGCGTCGGGTGTTCGAGTTCACAAACTGGCGGATGGTTTCCGGCTGGATCATGACTCGGGTGCCGACTTTCACGTAGTCGATCCTACGGCCCTGAATCCAGTCGCGCAAGGTCTTGACCGAAATGCCCAGCAGATGGGCAGCCCTCGTGACATCGAGGAGAGGTTCGATGGGACCAAGGACAGAGTCGGGCGGCATCGCTTCGTGCAATGCCATAGTGCGCCTCCTTCCAGGGAGCGAGAATATGTCCTAGCAGCGTCCCTGTGATTTGCCGCACTCGTCTCCGACGTTCAGCTTTTTCTCCCGTGTGCGCACTCGGTGGCCGCGACAGCGGATCCTGCCTCGTCGATTCAGAGCCGGGCTGGTATGAGGTTCTGTTTAGCCCGAGAACGGGTTTGAGTCAAACGGTCTCAGCACCTGTCTCCGGTGCTCGATGTGAGCAAAACCGTCGTCGCCAGTAACCCTCTGTAGCGGTTTGTTTTGGCTCCTTACCGCTACGGACCGCAAAGGACCTGACACCGTCCACCACCTAAAGTGCGTACGGCCACAAAATTCCCCAACCTAAAGGAGTCGGAATTAGCGCCAATGCCGTCTACGGTGGTTCTGTTCCACGCCCAATATAATCATGGAATGGCGGATCGCATCGCGTGCTCGTGCGTCACCTGCCCGAAGTGCGGGACTTGGGTGGTCGTCAGACAGCCATCTGAGGCTGGACTGGGCGTGAAAAATTCCGAGCGAGTTGCCCGGTGCCGGAGTGTGGAAAGGAATTTGAGTTCGAGGCTGGTGAGACGCGAGTTTTCGAGATACCCCTGCCATTCTTTAAACGGCGCATTTCTACGGTTCAGAATTGCGCTGAAGCACGACGTGGCACCACGTTCAAGATAATCCGACCTTTAGTTAGGCCGTCAATGGATCAGCAGTGACGGATTCCGCCTTTGTGGGCAGATGCTGTTGGAGCAGGGATGTGAGATGGGGACTCAGGCCGAGTACCTCGCTCTCGTGCTCCATCATCCCGCGAGAGTCGCTGGCCGTCTTGAGTGCGTAGCGCAGGTATGACAAGCGCATGAGCCACAGAGCGTGCTGGAGGTCTCCTTCATCCCGGACGTGAAACGTAGTCCACCCTGAATTGGGGACCCAGCGGTGCTCTTCCGCAAGGCCTTCCGCCAGGAGCGCATCGCGAACGCTGCGGGGGAACGGAATGTCAACTGTACCGCCGACATGCACATGTCCGAGTTCGGCGTTTTCGAAGCGGAACTCCCGCCCGCCGAAGCGATGTGGATGAACCGATACATGCGGCCATGCCCCTACTTGCTCTTCGAGCTTCCTCATTTTTGTCATTGTCGATCCAACTCCTTGCTCCATAACTTCGATGAGCGGACAGCCTGGCTCGATTCAGGGCAGTACATTCTCTGAGTGGCTAAATGCATTGCGACGCGCAACGCCCGCCATTTCGTGCTATATTCACGTTGTGAAGCGCCTGCTTCAATTTCGATCGTCATTACGACTCCGTCGATCCCGACTGAGTTATTAACTCCTGCACAATTTCTAGCTTCAGGCCCGTGACGGAACTGGCATACGTAGCTGCCTCAAGAGCAGCCTTTTGTGGGTTCAAATCCCACCGGGCCTACCAGAATTCCCTTGTTCTTTGAGAATTCAACGGAGAGTGGGCCGGACGGTAAGGCACTTGTCTGCTAAACAAGGGCTCTCGCAAGAGGCTAACGGGTTCAACTCCCGTACTCTCCGCCATGCGGAAGGTACTGCTGAATGGCCGGCAACTGGTCCTGAAAACCGGGGCATCGTGATGAGCGATGGGCGTTCGATTCGTCTACCTTCCGCCAAGTTTGTACAGGTGCGTGAGCCCGGCTGAAACTGACCGGCGGTAACCCGGTTTCCCTGCGTGGGACGCGGAGGTTCAAATCCTTCCCTGTGCATCAGAGTGCCAGCGTGTGCGAATTGGAATAGCAGCCTGTCTTAGAAACAGGTGTTTGAGAGTTCGACTCTCTCCGCTAGCACCATTAACGCTGGGCTGTTGCGACCGCCATATAGGACTGACAAAGAAGCACGAGTTGCTCGCGCAGCTTACGAACCGTTGTTGGAGCCGGGCGCGCCTCCAGCATGGAGCGCATTACGCCCGACATCGCGGCAAGCATCATGTCGATGGCAAGTTTGTCGGGTGGCGACTCCTTATCCGGCGCGGTCTGAAGCATCGCCTCTAAGGCCTTCCGCATCCGCTGGCTAGCCCGTTTTACCAATGCGGGACCACCCACGTCTGCCGCGACTTGGTACAGAGCTACGGAAATATCCGCGCGATCCATCTTGACATCCACAAACACTTCGACCACCTGTTTGATCATTTCAGCGAGCGGCTTGTGGCACGACTGCTCGCATGCAGCCTCTACCGCCGTCGCAACTCTGTCGAGATGTTCCTCCATCACGGCATACAGCAGCGATTGCTTGTTGGGATAGTACTGATACAGCGTTCCCACCGAAACTCCGGCACGGTCCGCGACGCGCGTGGTGGTTAGTCGCTCCGCTCCGTGGCTCAGCAAAACCTGAATAGTCGCCTCACAAATCGCCTCGACTGTGACCCCCGCCCTCGTTTGAACAGGCGTCTTTCTTGGCTCAAACGCAGTTAACGTGGCTGCTGGCATAATGCGAACTCCAAACCTGAAGAATCCTTCATCTAATCATTTTAGCAACACAAAGTGCGAACGATGAACCAGCGAAGGGGAAGCAAAATGATTGCACAGACTGATCTTGCCGGCAGCTTCGTCCTGCCCGGCACCTCGATAACAGTGAATCGCATGGGCTACGGTGCAATGCAACTTGCCGGATCGGGTGTGTGGGGGCCGCCGCGCGACGTTGACGCCGCCATCGCTGTTCTGCACGAGGCAATAGAGTCCGGCGTGAGCCACATTGATACCAGCGACTACTACGGCCCGCATGTGACCAACCAAATTATTAAGCAGGCGCTCCATCCTTATCCGGACGGGCTTGTGATTGTCACTAAGCTCGGCGCGCGCCGTGGCCCAGACAAATCTTGGATACCTGCTCTTTCGCGTCAGGAGCTGATCGACGGCGTTCATGACAATCTGAGAAATCTCGGCCTCGATACTCTCGATGTCGTCAATCTCCGTGTTGGCGGAATCACGGAACCATCGGAGGGCTCGATTGAGGAACCGCTGAACGTGCTCGTCGAACTCAAGCGTCAGGGGCTCATCCGCCACATCGGTCTGAGCAACGTTACTCCGAAACAGTTCGCTGAGGGCCAGAGCATTACCGAGATAGTTTGCGTCCAGAATTTCTATAACGTGGCGCAGAGGAAGGACGACGCCTTCATTGATGACCTC
>Ga0209161_10004884_pt1 | contig 10649 bp, 7 predicted proteins | sample GraSoiAngelo_155_FD_186169 | JGI IMG/M metagenome (GOLD analysis project Ga0209161, IMG submission 186169) | Grasslands soil microbial communities from the Angelo Coastal Reserve, California, USA - 14_1009_13_30cm (SPAdes) (version 2) | ecosystem: Environmental > Terrestrial > Soil > Grasslands ...
AGGTGTGTCGGTAGTTCTGAATTTTTCGCGCGGCTGTGAAGTAGAGTTGGAACATTGGACCCATGCCTTGGACTATCCCATCGTGATCGTAACGCGACATGAGTTCTCGCAGACCCTCCATGATTTCTGCGCCTGTCAGGTGCATGTGCCGGATGACTGCTGCATCATCTTTCAAAAGTTCGTCCAGTGTAGCATTGGCGGCGGCGAGACACATCGAGTTACCATTGTAGGTGCCGCCGTAGCCGATCTTACCAGGTCCGATCATCCCCATTACGTCGCGTCGACCTGCAACTGCTGCAATGGGCGTGCCTCCGCCGAGAGCTTTGGCGTAGCACGCGAGGTCAGGTTTGACTCCATAGAATTCTTGGGCGCCGCCTGGGGCGATTCGGAAACCGGTCAGGACCTCGTCGAAGATTAGTAGAGCATCGTACTTGTCTGCGAGTTCTCGCATCGATTTGAGATAGTCGTCTTTCGGTAGGATGACTCCTGCACTGCCCATTACTGGCTCGGTGATTATCGCTGCTAGGTCGCTTGCGTTCCGTTTCAGGACCCGTTCTAGGGACACCGGGTCGTTCCAAGGGGCCACGACAACGGATTTCGCTATTCCATCGGGTATGCCTGGGTAGTAGGGCAGCTTCGAAGGCGCCTGCTCGAGTCCTGCCACGACGGAGGGCGATTCTACGCTGAAGAGCACGTAATCGTGGTGTCCGTGATAGTGTCCTTCGAACTTGACTATTTTGTCGCGGCCCGTGAAGGCGCGTGCGATACGTATTGCCTCCATTGTCGCTTCAGTTCCGGTGTTTGCGAAGCTGACCATCTCAGCGCAGGGGACAGCTGACTGAATCTTCTTAGTAACCTCAACCTCGAGCTCGGTGGTCGTCCCGAGCATTGTTCCATTTCGTATCTGGGCGTTAATGGCGTTTAGGATTGCGGGATGAGCATGTCCGAGAACGACTGCTCCATAACTTGACAGTAGGTCGACGTACTGGTTGTTGTCGACGTCCCAGACGCGTGACCCTTGGCCTTTCTGGAAGCTGATCGGGAAGGGTTCGTGGGAGTAGACCCTGACGTTGGAGGAGGCTCCTGACGGGAGGTGTTTCTTCGCCTCTTCGTAGAGTGCGTGTGATTGGGAGAAGTTGGTTAGTAGGGTTGGGAGTTGTCGGCTGGTTCGTTTCTCGATGTCAATCTTGGCCTGGTTGACGGCGGATTCGGCTTCGACTTGTGTGAACAATCATCATCCCAGCCTTGATAGTCATTTAGGCTGTGGAGCTATATAAATCTGTATTTTTCCGGTGATTTTGTTAGGGTTTCGAACTTTTTATTCGTTCGTCGCAGTTTCGAAAAAGTCTGAAAGGAATGGCCCCAAAAGCCGACACTCTAATCCCGCGCTTTGACCTCCACCAGGCAAGAATCACTCAGAATAACCCCATTGCCCTATCTTATACGCAGATCTAACGTATTCCTTTTCTGCTATCTTTTCTTTTTCTGTTAACTATTCTTTTCTGTTATCTTATTCTCGACCCCCCCCGGGGGGTATGTCAACACAAGAAAAGTCCTTCACACTTTCAAAATACAGCCTTCGACCTTTTCCAGGTACTCCCTCCAGTCCCGTCAAGTAAGCAGGTTCGGTAATTTTGCCTGAAAGTCATTTTTACAAGAGCCCGCCCTAGACTATCAGGTATCATTGCGCGGGAAGCCCTTAGCCACCATAATATCAGCCGGCGTATCCAAGTTCGGCCGGCGAGAAGGGGTCTATGCCCGCGAACTCTTCGCCGAAGCAGCGTTATCCGCGTTCCACAGAGTCGAGAAACTAGACCCGAGCAAGGACATCAAAGCAGCCTTCATTGGACAGATGAGCGAGGCATACGAACACCAGGCGCACACCGCGCCGATCGCTGCTAGCTGGGCTGGACTCTTCCCTGCGCCAGCGATGAGGATCGAGAATGCTTGCGCCTCCTCAGGCTCCGCACTCCGCTGCGGCATAATGGCGATAATGTCCGGCCTCTATGACATTGTCCTTGTTGGTGGAGTGGAGAAGATGACCAACCAGCCAACTCCTGAAGTTACAGGAATCCTCGCAACAGCCTCTGACTATCCTTTCGAACAGTGGAACGGCATGACTTTCCCAGGACTATTCGCGCTCATGGCTACAGCACACATGCACGAGTACGGCACGACGGAGGAGCAGATGGCCGCCGTTGCGGTCAAGAATCACAAGAATGGGGCCCTCAACCCGAACGCTCACATGCAGAAGGAAGTCGGCATGGACGAGGTCCTAAAGTCACGCTTGGTATCGTGGCCCCTGAAGCTGTACGATTGCTCACTCATTACCGATGGTGCGAGTGTTGTGATACTTACGAAGCCGAAGTTGGCCAAGAAGCTATCGGACAACTATGTGCATATTATCGGGACCGGTCAAGCTCAGGACACGTTCTGTCTTCACGAGCGAGAAAGCCTGACCACCGTCAAGGCTGCCAAGACAGCGGCGCAAGAAGCTTACAAGATGGCCGACGTTCGACCAAAGGACATCAACGTCGCAGAGCTCCACGACTGCTTCACCATCGCAGAAATCATCGGTTACGAGGATCTCGGATTCTGCCGACCGGGACAAGGAGGCAAATACGTTGAGAGTGGCGCGCCAGATCTCAAGGGATCCATGCCTGTCAATACAAGCGGAGGCCTAAAGTCAAAAGGTCATCCTGTCGGAGCGACGGGCACAGCCCAGATTCACGAACTATACTTGCAGTTGACTGATCAGGCCGACAGACGCCAAGTCAAGGATGCAAAAATTGGTTTAGCCCATAACCTCGGAGGATCGGGCGCGACTGCTGTGGTCCATGTTTTGAAGGGAAGCTAGCCCATGAGTGAGCTACGAGATCCCACGATCGAGGAATTCTACAAGTACTGTAGCGAGCGGAAGCTTATGGCCGTTCGGTGCATAAGGTGCCGACAGGTGATGGTCCCTCCTAGGGCGATCTGTTCCAACTGTCGACATAGTCGAGTCGAATGGGTCGAGCTGAGCCAGAGAGGAAAACTCGTCACCTATACAATCGTCCACGTCTCACCACCACAGTTCAAACACATGACCCCTTACGCTGTCGGAATTGTCGAAATGCCAGAGGGAGTGAAGATTCCCAGCATTATCCGGACGTCTAGGCCGGAAGATCTGAAGATCGGGATGCGGCTCGAAGCGGATTTCAGTCCGAGACCCCAGGAAGGTGGATGGCCCAACTGGCCCCGCTACTTCTTCAAAGAAACCGAATGAGAATTCGGCATTCGCGATGTAGGCCAGTTCTTAAATAACGGATTCGGGTCAAGGTTCCCTGACGGGGAGCTGGGATTCACCCGGCTGAGAGGATGGCTCTGCCGCCATCGACCCTTAGAACCTGATCCGGATAATGCCGGCGAAGGGAGGAGTCGAAGCCGTTCTTCATGCCTGGGTTTCTCGGACCCCGGAAACCAAAGATATCACAACCATGAAGGGTACAGAAAAGCTCAGTAATTCCGCAAACGACTCTCATCTCGGAGGAAACTCCTCAACTCCGAGGAAGTTCAGGGTTGAGACGCCGTCTCTAACAATTGCCAGGATCGGTGCTTTCTCGGCCCTTGTCGCCGTTGGAACTATCCTCTCTAACGTTCTACTTGGTTTTCCACTTCCGCCGCCACTATCCGAGATTACCGCTGCGCCCGTATTCTACCTAGCCATAGCGGCCCTGTTTTCTCGTCGCATCAGCTTCTGGGCAACACTCATCGGGTCAGCAGTGGGCGAGACGATGAACATTTTCCTATTCGGAGAAGCTCCGGGGGCCTTTGCCCTGACCTATGTCCCGGGAATAATCCTTGCCCGGGCACCCGAGGCGCTAATTGTCTACAAATTCCGAAATCGGTCACTCGGATTCCTATCTTTCGGGATGGCGCTAGCCACGATATTCGAAACTGCCGTGTTCTTCATCATCGACTGGTTTGTTTATTCCTTAACAGCTTTCTATTGCCCTCAAACTCCTTGCGGGTCATCTGGGATCGTGAATGGCTTCGTGTTGGCATCTTTTGACTTTGGGACGCTGATAGATCTGGTATGGATCCCGCTCGCCCTTATCCTAGTTGTCGCGGCGAGGAGAGCTTTCAACACACAATTCTTTAGCTGAAGATTCACCCGGTCGAAAAAGTACGTTGCATCTTGGAAAACTTAGCCCTGAAAAGATGGCCAGTACCATCTGGCGCTTGACGGGTGCGAAATCTCACGCAGTAATCGTTGGGCCTATGTCGGGGGTCGACGTCGCTGTTCTCGATATCGGTGGAGGAAGGGTCTTGATAGCAAACAGCGATCCCGTTTCGCTAATCCCCTCGGTTGGACCTGAAGACTCTGCGAGAATGAGTCTGTATGAAGTGGCGTCTGATGTAGCGACTAGCGGCCGGTCGCCGCGGTTCGTGATGCTTGACCTGAATCTGCCTCCAGGCATGTCTAACCAAGTTCTCAGTCGCTATTGGAAGGCTATCAACAGGACCTGCCTCGAACTTGGCGTCTCGATTCTCGGTGGTCATACTGGCCGCTTCGAAGGGTGCGACTATTCCATAATTGGAGGAGCCACAATGTGGACAACCTGTCAGAGAAATGAGTTCCTGACTTCCAGCATGGCTCGAGATGGCGACGATCTGATCTTTACGAGGAGCGCCGCCTATGGAGCTACGTCAGTGCTTACCAGAGCCTTCCCTCGAACAGTCCGCAAACATCTTGGGCCATCCATTTTTGATAGGGCTTGGAAATATTTGCAAGGAGCGAATACGGTCAATGATTCTCTGTCAGCAGTCAAGGCAGGAATACACCAGCATGGTGTTACAGCCATCCATGATGTAACGGAAGGTGGAAGTCTAGCAGCGATCGACGAAATGGCTCGAGCGTCAAAGCTGGGAGGCACAGTGGATCTGGAAAGCATACCCATCTCCGAAGAGACGGAACTAATCTGCAAGCTATTCCGTCTGGATCCTTTGACCTCCCTCGGCGAGGGCAGCCTGCTCATCGCGTGTAGACCAAATCGAACAAGACGGGTCATCGAGATCCTTCAGTCGATCGGTACAAAGACTACTGTAATCGGACATTTGTCTTCCGGGACTCGAGGTATTTTCGGAGTCTCGAGTCGGGGCCGATTCAGGATTCGTTACCCTGATCGAGACCCGTACTGGAACGCGTACTGGCGGGCCCTGAGAAAAGGCTGGTCCTGATGGGTGAGTCGATGTTAGATCAGAATTCTACTTTGAGCTGCTCGTTATCGTGAGAGTAGATGTAGACAGGATTCTCGATTCTTCGCAGCATGTCAATGGATTCTAGGCCCTGTGAACCGCTGTATATCATCCCGGTTATGTTGCGCTTCTCGATGTTCTCAGGAAGAGGTGCGGCATCACCAGCGTAGACGATATTTCTCCCCTTCCACTTCACGACCAGCGACTGGTGTCCGATAGTGTGCCCGGGCGTAGGCAGAACTTCGACTCCATCTTCAATCTCGTATTTTCCGTGCACAGGCAAATAGTCGCCTTCAACGTCGAAGAAGGGTCGTAGATAGCTGACTCTCATGAACCGGTCCGGGAAGTAGGCATACCTGATTTCGTCTATCTGAACCAGGAACTTGCTATTCGGGAATAGTCGGTTGTTTCCGCAATGGTCAAAATGCAGATGGGTGTTTACGACCATGGTAATGTCTTCTGGACGCAAACCGTTCTTCTTGAGCGAATAGCTGAGCTCTTCCTCCCGGTTTCTGATCACGTTGTGGAACTTTTGGTAGTTGGGCGGGAGGTTTCCAACTCCCGTGTCGACGATTATGTTCTCTTTCTCAGTCCGGACGAGCAGAGGCTTCAATGCTGCTTTGTACTTTGTGCCCTGATATTTTCCGAATACGAGAAAGCTCTTGTCGAGTGTGAAGTAGCCGTCGGTGAGCAGTTTCACATCGATAACAGCCAACTAGATTTCATCTGAACGGCATTCTTGGGGGCTATAAGTTATCCCGGGACGGATCGCGGATTGAGACCAGCGCTCAGAAGTTATCAAGGTCTATTTGGCCGGGCTGAAGGAATATCAGCGTGGGAAAGTGGCGCAACTGAGACCACTCTGGACACCCTCTGAGGATAGAATCCGCGAGGCGAATCTTACCAATTTCCTTGCGTTTGTCAATCAAAAGTACCGGCTAAAGATCAAATCCTATCCCGAGCTGCATAGATGGTCGGTTGACAAGGTCTCCGACTTCTGGTCGGCAATCTGGGACTACACCGGAATCGTCTGCTCCCGTAGGTTTGAAACTGTCGTAGATGACCTTGCCAAGTTTCCCGGAGCCAGGTGGTTTTCGGGAGCTCGGCTGAATTTTGCCCAGAACCTTCTCAGACAGAGAGATGAGACAATTGCCCTGGTCTCAAGAACGGAAGAGGGTCGCTTGTCACAGACAAGCTATTCTGACCTTTTTCGAAGAGTGGGAAGTCTAGGAAATGCTCTCCGGAAGATCGGGATCGTTCCAGGAGACCGGGTGGCAGGCTACATGCCAAACATTGAGGAAACGGTCATCGCGATGCTTGCAGCCACAAGCATCGGTGCCGTCTGGGCCTGTTGCGGCGCCGAGCTGGGTTCCGCCGCTGTCTTGGATCGTCTCGGCCAGGTCGAACCGAAGGTACTGTTCGCCGCCGACGGGTACATCTACAAAGGTAAGAAGTTCAATATTCTTCCTAACGTCGAAAAGGTTGTCGGCGGAGTTCCTTCACTCAAGAAGGTCGTGCTGGCATCACATATTGGAGCCGACGCGAAGGCAGGAAATCTATCTAGATCAGTTGCGTTCGACGACCTCACCAAATCGGAATTAGGCGAGGCTCGATTCGAGCAGTTGCCACCCGATCACCCAGTCTACATCATGTTCACCTCGGGCACGACTGGGAAGCCGAAGTGCATGGTGCAGGGGGCGGCCGGGGTCTTGGTAAACCAGCTGAAGGAGACTATGTTGCATGCGGATGTGAAGAAGACCGACTGCGTAACCTACATTGCCTCGCCGAGCTGGATGATGTGGAACTGGTTGATGAGCTGCCTGGCGGCAGGAGCCAGGATTGTTCTGCACGATGGAAACCCTCTCTACCCTGACTGGGGGGCTATGTGGAATATTATCCAAGAGGACAAGATATCGATCTTCGGTTGTAGCGCCAGCTACATCAATTATCTAAGAAGCATCGGCGCGAAACCGGCACGCTCGTACGATCTCTCATCCCTCCGAGAGATTTCTCAGACCGGCTCACCACTCTCTGCAGACGGGTTTGAGTGGGTTTACCGAGAAGTCAAACCGAATTTGCATCTGAATTCTATTTCAGGAGGGACTGACATCAACGGTTGTTTTGCCGGAGGAGTGCCGATCCTTCCAGTTTACACCGGCGAGCTACAGGGTCCGGGACTCGGAATGAAGATCAACGTCTACAATGAAGATGCGAAACCAGTTGTTGACGTAATGGGCGAGCTGGTCTGTGAGGCCCCAGCTCCATCCATGCCCCTCCACTTTTGGAACGATCCCGGAGATCTGAGATATCGAGAAGCTTACTTCGAATACTACAAGCCGAAAGGGAAGAACGTGTGGAGACACGGAGACTACGTGATAATTCACAGCAAAACGGGTGGACTAACCTTCTATGGTAGATCCGACGCGGTGATAAAAGTCTCAGGAGTTCGCGTTGGCACTTCCGAGATCTATAATGTGGTCGAGAAGATGCCTGAGATCGCGGACAGTCTCGCGGTAGGCCAGAATCTGGGAGAAGACCAGAGAATCATTCTATTCGTCAAGATGGCCCCTGGACAGCGGCTAACGGAGGATCTGAAAGAGAAGATCAAAAAAGCCTTGCGAAAAGAGGCTTCGCCAAAACATGTTCCCGCATTGATTCTTGAAATTCCTGATATTCCATACACTCTCAACATGAAGAAGGTGGAGACAGCGGTCGCGAATATCGTGAACAACAGGCCGGTTACGAACCGGGATGCTCTTGCAAACCCCGAATCTCTAAATTTCTACACACAAATGCTCCCAGTAATCCACAAGCAATGACGACGAGTCTCAGAGGGTTTCCTCAGGATCAATCGTCAGCTAACCAGGCACAGCTTGTCCCCTGCCTTGACTAGGTCTCCCTGTTTGACATAGAGCTCCTTCACTATTCCGGACTTAGGCGAAGCGATCTCATTCTGCATTTTCATCGCCTCCAACACCATCAGGGATTGCCCTTCCTCGACGCTTGAATCCACGGACGTTTTCAATGAGGCTATCTTGCCTGCCATCGGCGAACCTACGAGAGCCGGTCCATCGAGGATCGCTGAATCGCGGGTCCTGCTAGACGATGCATCTTCTTCAAGCGTGACGGTCAGCGGCCTCCCATTCACCTCGACAGAATAGGATGGTCGATCCTGATGCCCTTGAACTGATACGCTGATTACTCGACCCCCGGCACGGATGAAGATGGTTCGTTCACCTGAAGGTTGACCTAGTACCTCGAGAGCCACACTCTTCTCGTCGACGCGGATTGTCCAGACAGGATCCTGGCCCGTCAAGTCTCCTATTCGATACTTCCTCCCTGCGACAAACAGGAGTGGCATCAGAGTCCTTCTACAAACAGAGCTTGTTTGCCTAGTTGCGGTTCTTCAAGACCGGATCGCCACTGGCTTCGTCCCTCGATCTTCTGAGGAATCAGAGTTGAGCCCGAGCCTATTGTTCGCTTAATTGCTAGGAAGACGGCTGCAATCTCCTCGGGTGTTGTCTCAAACTGCGGCTTCCAAACAGAGAGCATCTTGTCCAAGAACTGAACATGATATTTTCCTTGTAGGAATTTTCTGTCTTCTAGGATGGCTTGATGAACTGGGACCGTCGTGTTCACTCCTTCGACAACCATCTCTCCCAGCGCGACCTTCATTCTCTCAATGACCTCAACTCTGTCGAGGCCCTGCGCCGCGATCTTGGCAACGAGTGAATCGTAGTATTCTGGCACAAACGCTCCATCGTATAATGCGCTGTCGACTCTAATGCCAGGTCCTCCAGGGGGAACAAATTTTTCGACTCTCCCGGGGGACGGTATGAATCCTCGACCGGGGTCTTCAGCGTTTATTCTGCAGTTCATTGCTGCGCCTACAAGCTCGATTTCGTCTTGCGAGAGATCCAGTCGATGCTCGCTTGCCATCATGAGCTGTTTTTCGACGATGTCAATTCCGGTTACCATTTCGCTGATGAGATGCTCAACTTGGATTCGCTTGTTAGTTTCGAGATAGTAAAATTCTCCCTCCTTTGACATGACAAATTCAACGGTGCCGGCGTTCTCATAATGAGTGGCACGGATGACTCGTAGCGCTAGAGAGATGAGTCGTCTTCGTTGTTTGGGGTCTAGCGCGGGGGAGGGGGTCTCCTCTAGAATCTTCTGATATCTGCGCTGGAGAGAGCATTCGCGCTCGCCAAGGTGAACCACTCTACCTCGGGGTCCCGCTAGAATCTGGACTTCGATGTGTCGTGGCTCCTGAAGGAATTTTTCCACGTAGAGTTCCGGGTGTCCGAATCCCGTGTTTGCTTCCGAACGAGCCGTCTCGAAACCTTTTTCGAGCTCCGTTGCGGTTCGAGCGATCCGCATCCCTCTCCCGCCTCCACCAAAAGCGGCCTTCAGGAGAACGGGGAATCCAATCCTTCGCGCCTCAGCCCCTGCCTCCTGGACAGATTGAACTTCCCTATTAGCGCCCGGGACGACAGGGACTCCTGCAGCCTTCGCGAACCTTTTGGAATCGAACTTGTTCGCTACGTTGCCGAGGACCTTGCTGCTTGGACCTATGAACACAAAGCCAGATTCTTCGCATGCCCGAGCGAACTCGGCGTTCTCTGCGAGAAATCCATACCCAGGATGAACGGCTTCGACTCTGGATTTTTTCGCTGCTCTTATGATCTTCTCTATGTTCAGATAGCTTTCAGCAGGCGGACCAGAACCTATCCGATAAGCCTCGTCCGAGCTCGTGACGTGTTTGGACTCTAAATCCGGGTCTGAGTAGATGGCGACGGTCCTTATTCCGAGTCGCTTGCATGTCCGGATTATTCTGAGGGCGATCTCGCCGCGGTTCGCGATCAGGATTTTCCTGAACATTGTCCCGGCCGTCTACAGGGGAATGTTTCCATGCTTCCGAGGCGGCCGTGCTTCTCTTTTGGTCTTGAGGGCTTCTAGATAATTGATGAGGATCTCTCGGGTCTTGCTGGGTTCTATCACGTCGTCAATGTAGCCTCGTTCTGCTGCGATGTAGGGGTTCGCGAATTTTTCTCTGTACGAGTTTACGAGTTCTTTTGTTTTAGCCTCGGCGTTACGCGCTTTTTCTAGTTCCTCGCGGAAGATGATGTTGATCGCTCCTTCAGGTCCCATCACAGCGATCTCGGCTGAAGGCCAGGCTATGTTTAGGTCCGCCCGGATATGCTTGCTGCCTAAGACATCGTATGCACCTCCGTACGCCTTTCGAATGATGATTGTGAGTTTCGGCACCGTGGCCTCGCAGTATGCGTAGAGGAGTTTGGACCCGTGTCGAATAATGCCCTCGTGTTCTTGGTCGATTCCCGGAAGAAATCCTGGAACATCGACGAGGGTCAGGATGGGGATGTTGAAAGCGTCACAGAATCGGACGAAGC
>Ga0209161_10004891_pt1 | contig 10645 bp, 10 predicted proteins | sample GraSoiAngelo_155_FD_186169 | JGI IMG/M metagenome (GOLD analysis project Ga0209161, IMG submission 186169) | Grasslands soil microbial communities from the Angelo Coastal Reserve, California, USA - 14_1009_13_30cm (SPAdes) (version 2) | ecosystem: Environmental > Terrestrial > Soil > Grasslands...
AGCTCAGCCCTCGCTTTGGGAGTTACCGCACCGAAGGCGAACACCAGGAACAACGTCAACAACGGCAGACCACTGAAGTAGAACCAGCCCAGGTCTGTGCGCGCTCCCTCGATCAGTGCCAGCACGAAAATCCCTGCCTGCACCGCGAGCACCAGCCACCAACCCCAGCCCGACCGACGGAGAAGCCACGCGATGGACGCGAGAAGGTTGAGCGCTCCGATCGCGTAGAGCTCAATCGCAAAACGTGCCTGCTCGGCGGCTTCAGCTGAGTCGATACCGACCATGACACTCCGCTCCCCCAATTCGACGGAGCCAGCGAAGAAGCACGCTATGCACTCGCATCCGAGCACTGCGACCGCCGCGTAGAGCCGCCAGCGGGAGATCACATCACGACCCTAGACCGTCGGGAGTCCCCTGGTGTCGCCACAGTCACGGCGCCAGTCCGCAGCAAGAGCGCCGATGATTTTCGTCGTCATCCTGCTGACCTTGTTCTTGGTCGAGATGATCCTGAAGCTTGTGTAGCGGCCGTCCGACTTACCGTCTAAGTGGCGGGCCTGAGTGGGTCAGCCCGAATCGTGCCTGTATGGCGCACGACGATCCAGCGGGCCACGACGGTAGTCGGTGCGGCGCAGTGCTCCTCGCCGCTCCAGGGCGAGGACTTCTTTGACACGCGCCAGGATCCGGACGCCCCTGTGAAGTTGCGCTCTGCGCTCAATTCCCCGCCGATCACTGTCGGACCGCCTCGCCCCGGACCTCTTGTTCTCCGTTCGGTGCTCCTTTGCCTCCCGCCTTCTCACTGTGATCCTCCTCTGGGTTCGCGTCAAGTGGCGTCAAGGGCCAGGTCGTTCGTGCCTAGCATCGCTCGATTCGCTGGCATAGTGTCGTCAGATGTTCACGAGAGCTAACAACGCTTAACGGTCGACGTTCCAGGAATTCCCCGAGCGCGCCGTTACGCCCAACGGGGAAGTGCGCTCAATCGTCCAGTTCAGCGCGGTAAGCCGGCTTTACGGATCCCGGCGTGCCCTCGAGAACGTCGACCTGACGCTGGAGCCGGGTGAGCTGGCGTTCCTGGTCGGTCCCAGCGGTGCCGGCAAGACCACCCTTTTGAAGCTGATCAACCGGGAGATTCGGCCCTCGAGCGGCGAAGTCTGGGTTGCCGGCTTTGCGGCGCACCAGCTGAAGAAGTCGCGTGTCGCCCAGCTGCGTCGCCGCGTGGGGGTCGTATTCCAGGACTACAAATTGCTGCCGCGCCTGAACGCCATGGAAAACGTAGCCTTCGGGCTGCAGGTCGGCGACCTTCGAATTTCGGAAGACGAGGCCCGGGACCGCTCGCTCGACGCGCTGGAGGCGGTGGGCCTGGGCGACCGCGCCGGCGCACTTCCGCACCAGTTGTCGGGCGGCCAGCAGCAGCGAGTTGCCGTGGCCCGCGCCGTTGTCGCCCAGCCGCCCCTTTTGATCGCGGACGAGCCGACCGGCAACCTCGACCTGGAGACGGCCTGGGGGATCATGGATCTCTTCGAGGACATCGCCGCGTGGGGCACGGCCGTGCTCGTGGCCACGCACAACGTCGAGATCGTCACACGGCTCCAGCGCCGGGTCCTGACGCTGGTGGACGGCAGGCTCGTCCGCGATCAACCGGCCGGGCAGACAGGCAGGATGGCGTGGCTGGCCACGTCGTGAAGGGCCGCTTCCCCCGGCGCAGGCTCGTCCAGACGGTGGCCGCGAATCTCGTCCGGCGCCTTTTCCAGGGCGCCGCTCGGAGCTTGGCTCGCAACATCGCCAGCAATGCGCCCGCACTCGGGTCGATGACCCTCTTGCTGGTGATGTCCGGCCTGATCGGACTGACCGGGTTCGCGCTCCACAACCTGGAACAGACGGAAGCGAGCCAGGCCTCGTTGCTGCACGTATACCTCCGCGACGATGCCGCGGGCGGGGACGTCGTCTCGCTGATGAATCGGCTGTCGACTGACCCTCGTGTCTCCACCGTCGTCTACGTCACCAAGGCCGATGCGCTTCAGCGCGCGCAGCACATGCCGGGACTGCCGGAGCTGGCTCAAGCAAGCGACAGCAATCCGTTCCCGGCAAGCCTCGACGTGCAGGTCAAGAACATCGACGACGTTGCGGCGATCGACGCCTCTGTCCGAGACGACGTAACCGTCGACCCTGTCTATCCGACGTCGTACGACCGGGGCGCGTACCAGCGAATCCAGGCGGTCCTTTTTGGTGCGGCCATCGCGGGCGCCGCATTCCTGGCATTACTTGGGTTCGTGGCTGTGATGGTGACGATGAACAGCATCAAGATCGCGATTCATTCCCGCCGGGACGAGATCACGATCATGCAGCTGGTGGGCGCTTCGCGCTGGATGGTGCGCGGACCGTTCGTCATCGAGGGCGCGATCACAGGTGTGCTGGCGGGTGCGGTCGCGGGGCTCATCACGCTCGGTTTGACGGCGACCGGAACGTCGTTGGCGTCGGGGACACTCACCCAATTTGCCCCTGGTATCAGCATCGCAGTCGGGGTCGTCGCTGCCGCGATCGTAGTCCTGGTGGGGCTGGTTCTGGGCTCGGGGTCGTCGCTGATCAGCTTGCGGAGACACATGGAGACATGAGGGCGACGCTGGTGGCTTTGGCGCTCGCGCTTCTCTTGCTCATCGCGGACCGAGGTGCAGCCAGTGCTGATTCCACGCCGACCGATCCCCAGCAGCAGCTGGCGGTCATAGAACAGATCCGCGCCCAGCTGGGGAGCAACCTGGCCGATGCGATCGCCGCCCAGCAACAGCTGCGGCAATCGCTCGAGGACAACGCGGCTCAGCAGCAGGTTCTCCAGGGCAAGATCAGCGAGGTCGAGGCGAAGATCGCCGATCTCAACGCGCAGATCGCGGACGCGATGCGGCGGGAGGCGATCCTGGCGCGCCAGATCGATGCCGAGCGCGCGCAGCTTCGGCAGCTGAGTCGCGCGATCTACGTTGCGCCAGGCTCGGTCCTGGTCGTGCTTGCCGAGTCGCAAAACCTCAGCGACCTGATCACTCGGATTTCAGACTTGAACGTAGCCGGCGCGCGCGCGGGCGAAATCAAAGGCCGGCTGACATCTGATCTCTACGAGCTGCAGAAGGAGCGGAAGAAGGAAGAGATTGCTCGAGCTGAGCAGGTCAAACAACGCGACCTGCTTGACTCTGAGCTGGCGCAGCTGCGGGCGCTCCAGGCGCAGCAAGAGGCGTCCATGGCCGATCTGCAGGTGAAGATCGCTCAAACGCAGTACGAGCTGAGGCAGCTCAACACCCAATCGGCGCAGCTGGCGCAGGCAGTGACCGACATGCTGCAGCAACAGCAGGACGCCATCATCTCGGCTGCGATGCAGTCCGTTTGGACTCAGGTGCAGCTGTGGGCCCAATCGAACAATGTGGGCCAGATTCCGACCAGCAGCGGGCACTCGACCAGGTACCGTTTCATCTGGCCTGAGCCTGAGGCGCAGATCTCGCAGCCCTTCGGCCCCAGCACATACTGGTTCGAGCCGGCGTATGGAAGGTACCCGCACTTTCACACCGGCATCGACCTGGTGGAGCCGTTTGGCTCCCCGGTGTTCGCGGCTGATGACGGGGTGGTCGCGCTGGTCGGAAGCTCGAGCAGCGGCTATGGACGCTACGTCGTGATCGCGCACTCAGGCGGACTCGACACGCTCTACGGTCATCTTTCGACATCCCTGGTCAACGTTGGGCAAACCGTGACGCAGGGCACGCCGATCGGGCTCGAAGGGTCGACCGGGAACTCGACGGGCGCCCACCTCCACTTCGAGCTGCGAATCAACCAGGCTCCGGTCAACCCGGCGCCCTACCTGCCACCGGGCGCGCCGTCATCATTCCGAGGCTAGACCCGGTGTTAATTCAACTCCCTCGATCAGATGACAGCGGACGGCGGTTGTCCTCTCAGGGAAGGACGCCGGGGCCGAGCTTCGTTTTTTAGGTCCGCGTCGCAGGGTGGGGGCGTCCTTCCCTCGATAAATCGCCGCGCTCCTCCACAAGGCGCGCAATTTCCTGTTACCCCAAGTTGAGCCCGATCGCGAACGCCGCGGCGTAGCCGGCGCCGCTCGGCGTGAGGCTGGCCAGGAGCATGGCGCCGCTGTTTCCGTTGGATGTGTAGACCATGTCCGCCTGGTTGCGCGTGTCCCTGCTCGGCCGCGCGCTGTAGGACGCGTTCTTGTACACGAGGTCTGTGGTCGCGTCGTCGAAGAACAGCTGCGAGGTGAACTCGTACGTCTTCGACGTGCCCGAGAACGTGCGGATCTTGAAGTGGATGTGCACGGCCCGGCCGGAGTACCAGCCCGGATAGATGGTGGTGAACTTCGCCAGGCCGCCGGCATCGGTCACCTGATAGCCGCGCAGAAAGCGTTTGCCGACGGTCGACTGTGCTGAGACGTCCGAGTAGACGCCGGATGCATCGCAGTGCCAGACGTCGACCTGCGCACCGCTCAGCGCCGTGCAGCCGCTGGCGCCGACACGGGCCACGCTGAAGGTCAGAGCCAGCGGCACCCCGCTCTTGACCGACGCGTTGGAGGGGTCGGTGGTGATGTCGGAGCGATTGAGGCGCTCGTCGACGAAATAGGGACCCTCGGTCTCTGCCGGAGTGACGACGCAAGCGGGCGTGGCGATCGGGCTCGACGAGCTTGATGGCGAGGCCGATGCCGAGCTGAGCGCGGAAGGGTTGCGTCCGGTACACGCAGCGACCATCACGCCGAACCAAAGCCCCAGGGTTCCCAGCAGGACCGTTCGGCGCGACATGACCGACTCGGTGAGCGGCCTCATTCCATCAGTCTCGGGATGCCTTCCGACAGCAGACCCATGGTCGAAGCATGGGTTGCCAACCTTAGATCAGCCTGGGAACGTCCCCCCCGATCAGTGGGGGCCTCGCAGCTCCGCGTCCCTGGACCGCTTCAACAGCTCCTCGGCGGCAGCCTTGTCACCCCGAAGCTCGGCGACCTTGGCCAGGTTCCGCCATGTCCAGGCCGGCAGCTGGCGGTCGCCCAGCTCTTCGGCGGTTCTGATCGCGAATCGAAGGTCCTCCTCGGCTTCGTCGAGCCTGCCCACGTTCCGCTTGGCGATGCCCCGCGCCGCCCTCGCGTCCGCCATCTCCCAGCGCGCACCGAACTCGCCGAAGATCGACACGCCACGGTCAAACCAGGGCAGTGCTTCCTCGCCGCGACCGAGGTCGTCTAGGACGCGACCCTTCTGCACGGAAGTGTTGGCGACGCTGAACTGGTCACCCGACTCTTCGGCCAAAGCGCACGCTTCTTCGATCAGCTGCAGCGCGCCCTCGGGATCCTGCTTCTCGGTGCGGTTGATCGACAGTGCGGTCAGCGCGCGGACGCGAGCCCAATAATCTTTTGGGTCGACGAGGGCCAGAGCGCCCCGCCAGATCGCCTCAGCTTCGTCGAATCTTTCCCGCGTCCACGGAACCCAGCCCGCGAACAGCCGGGACCGGACGATCGCCCAGGAATCGCCTAGCTCTTCAGCCGCAAGCAGGGAGCGGCTCAAGAGACGCTCGGCCTTGTCGACATCACCCTCGAAGTTGATGGCTATGTCGCCCAGGTATCGAGTGGCGAGGGCCAGCGCGAACGGATCGGGCTGTGTCTCACCGAGAGCCACAGCTCGGCTCAGAGCCTCGGTGGCGGCGGGATAGTCGGCGAGCCAGTAATAGGACTCGCCCATGCCGGCCAGGATTCTGGCCTCGCGCACGCCCCATCGCGACTCCTGACCGGCCATGGCCAGCGCTCGCTCGTAACGATCGATCGCGGTGCGGCTCTCCATGCGCCGTCGCGCCCGATCGCCGGCGACGAGCAGCGCGTCCGCGGCGCGATCCGGCAGCCTCTGGTCGCCGGGGTCGAGGTCGAGGGAGGCGAGCGCCGCAAGCTCGAGGTGATCGGCGGCGAGGGACCGATGATCCCGATCCAGCAGAAACTGAGCCACCAGCTCGTGCAGCCGCACGCGCTCCCTCTTGGCCACGCTGGCGTAGACCACTTCTTTCAAAGTGGAATGTCGCAGCCGCCAGCGTTGCGGCTTGCCTGGCTCAGGGTCGCGCACGACGATCTCGGCGTCCTCGAGCTCCTGCAGCTCCTGCGCGGTGACCTCTCTGTCGACCACCGCGAGCTCCATCAGGTCGAAGGCGTACTGGAACACCGACGCGTGGCGCGCCAGCTCGCGCAGCCTCGAGGGCATGGCGTCCAGCCTCGCGCTGACAACCGCCTGGACCGTGGGCGGCACCCTTCGAGGACGTTGCCCGTCCGCGCCGTCCCGTGACGGCATCAGCATGCCGGTCGTTTCGATGATGAAATACGGGTTGCCGCCCGCCCGCTCGGCGATCTCCAGCGCCTCGCCATCGCCGATGCGCCCTCCACCGGCGTGGCGGGCCAGCTGCACCGACTCGTCGCGGGTCAGGGCGTGCAGCCGAATCAGCACCGAGTTGTCGCTGCCCGAGCCCCACGCCGGCCGCTGCTCGATGAGCTCGTCTCGTGCGAGTGTGAGGGTGAGCGCCCGGCGAGGGGTTTGTCCGCTCACGCCCAGGCGCTCGATGAGATCCAGCATTGGAGCTTTCAGGGCATGGGCGTCCTCGAACATGATCAGCACCGGGTGATCACGAGCAAGTCCGTCGATCACGGAAAGAAACCCCGCCTGCACCTCATGAACGAACGCGGTCTCGTCGCGGCTCTCGCCTTGTCCGAACAAGCGGGCGAGACGCTGCACCGTTCGCTCTGGGTTTGACGTTCCGTCGATGCGGGCGACGAGCTCTCGGAGCCGAGTGCGAATCGTTTCCGGGTTGTCCTCTGCGCCGATGCCTGCGAGGTCGCCGATGATGGCGGCCGCTGGGGAAAAGGTCGCGGTGTCCGTGTGGGCTCGCGTCTGCCCGCGGAGGATCACGACCGCTGCGCTTACGCCCGCTGCGAGCTCGTCGGCCAGGCGCGACTTGCCGATTCCCGCTTCGCCGATCACCGTCAAGAGCACCGGACGGCCGCTTGTGCTCGCGAGGCCGAGGCTCTGGCCGACGATGGCCTGCTCGCTGGCTCGACCGACGAATGGAATTGTCCGCCGGACCGAGCGCGCCGTGATCTCTTCGACCGGGAATGCCTCGAGCACTGAATCAAAACCCTTCGCGCGGATTCGTCGACGCCGGCCGTAGGACACGTTAGGGGCGGTGAGAAGATGGGTCGTCTTTCCGACCAGGATGTGCCCGACCTGAGCGGCGGACTGGAGCCGCGCCGCCATGTTCACCACGAGACCGGTGACCAGCAGCTCGCCGGTCGGCGAACGGCCGACCGCCGCCTCGCCCGACTCGATGCCGATCCGGACCTCCAGCGACTGGTCCAGCCCAATCGACTCCGACAGGCGCCGCACTCGCTCGCGAATCGCAAGTCCGGCGCGGACCGCGCGAAGCGCGTCGTCCTCATGGACATGCGGTAGACCGAAGACGGCCATCACGGCATCACCGATGAACTTCTCGGGCCGGCCGCGCAGCGCGATCAGCTCTTCCGACGCGGCGTCGAAGAAGCGGCCCAGCAGCTCACGCGTCCGCTCCGCATCGACCCGCTGAGCCAGGCCAGTCGAATCGGCGAGGTCCGCAAATAGGACCGTGACGATCTTGCGTTCTTCGGTGTCGATCAGCGGGCCCGCCGACGCGCCGCAGTTCGGGCAGAAGCGCGCACCTTCCGGGATGGGGAGCCCACAGACGGCACAAGCCCTCACCATTTAAGGAGGATATGCTGCTTTCTCGATGAGTGACCCCAAGCTCAAGGCGCTCGGCCAGGTTCCACTCTTTGCGCACTGTTCGAGAAAGGAGCTGGAGTTCGTCGCGTCCAGGGGCGACGAGCTCACGGTGCCGGCGGGGCAGACGCTCACGCGTGAGGGCCGCCCAGGCGACACGTTTTATGTGCTTCTGGACGGCGAAGCCGAGGTAAAGATCAACGGTCGGCGTAGACGTGTCTTGAAAGCGGGCGACTTTCTGGGTGAGATCAGCATGGTCGATCGTGGACTCGCCACTGCCACCGTGACGACTCTGACCGATGCTCGCATGTTCGTGATGAGCCACGCCCAGTTCCGCGACGCCATCAAGGGAAGTGATGCTTTGATGCTCAAGGTGCTGGTGGCGATGGGGGAGCGTCTAAGAGCCGATCTCGCCGCCCGTCGCTGAGCTTGGACCTCACCAATCAGACCTACGTGATCTTCATCAAGACCAAGGGATCGTCTGAGCGTTACTACCGCGACGAGGCCGGCTGGGTGAAGGTGTCCTCCCGAGGGCGAAAGTTCCGGGCGACTGCAGAGCAAGTCTTGAACCACGTCCTGGCGGCGCTCGCCGGAGTCAAACCCAACGTGACGGTCGACGTCGAGCACCACGAACCGGCTTCATAAGCGATGGAGCCACCGGCGGAAGAGGGGTGCTTCCGCGCGGTGACTGTCGGGGGTGGGTGTCTAGCGGACCTGCATCCCCGAGGGGGAGACGACGTACCAGGGTCCACCGAACGCGTCGATGTTCTGGCCAGTGATGTCGCCCGGCTTCTTGTCGGCGATGAAGTAGTAGAGCGGGTGTCCGGCGTACGTGACTTCGGTCGCCCCGTCGCCGCGCGTGGTCGTGCCGAGCAGGGAAGGGTTCACACCGTTCAGCGCCTGCGGCGCACCAGTGGTGAGGAAAGGCGGCCAATTCTGCACGCAGCTGGCGCTGTTGCAGGTCGACGCAGTGCCTGAATCTGCGACGAACACGTAGAGGCTCCTTCCGCTCGAGTCGACGAGGATCGGTCCAAGCCGGCTGTTGCCGACCGCGATCGCGGTGCCCGTAGCCCGCGGGCTTGCGGTGGCGCTCGGAGCAGCCACTACCGGCGCGGTTGACGGCTGGCTGGTCGGAGTCGTGCCGGGCGCGGCGCCGTAGGACCCGGTACCTGTGCCGCAGGCTGCGACGATGAAAGCAACGGCCGCAAGGCCGCCCAGTAGGACGAGTTTCGAGTGCATCGGCGGAGTCTCCTTGATTACTAGTTGACGAGATACTCGATCGTAAGAATCTTGCTCGCGAGAGATCTATTCCTTACACTTGTGCCTGTGGCACAGAAAGATTGGACCGACACGCTGCTGGAGCGGCTTGCTGCGAATCACCCGCGTGAAGACGTCGAGCCGTACCAGGTCACAGCCCGGATTGCGCGGGTCGGCGTCCACATCGCTCACCGGCAGGAAGACGCTTTTGGCCGGTTCCGCCTCAACCGGGGCGAGGTCGGGGTCCTCGGCGCGTTGCTGCTCGCGGGTTCGGCTCAGCTGTCCCCGACCCAGCTGTTCAAAGGGCTGATGCTCTCGTCGGCTGGCATCACGAGCCGGCTCGACCGCCTGGAGCGGGCGGGCTACGTCAAACGCAACCGGCACCCAAAGGATCGGCGTGGCGTGCTGGTCAGCCTGACCCCGGCGGGACGGAAGGTCTTCGAGCAGGCCTTCGCGGCCGACCTGGAAGGCGAGAAGGATCTGCTGGCCCCGCTCACCAAGGCCGACCAGCGGTCGCTCGTCTCATTGCTGCGAAAGCTGCTGAGCGCGCTGGAACCTTCCGAGTGACCGGGCCGATCACCCTTTCGCGTCGGCCCCGGCTTCTTCGTACGGCACGTGCGTCAGGTCGGCGCTCAGTTCCCACAGCCGGCGCGCGGCCTCTTCGTCATAGGAGGCTTTAGAGGATCGGATCTCAACGCCGCGGTTGTTGAGAAAGACCCCGCTTACGCCGTCGAGCGCCGGCGACGTCGCGGCATGGACAGAAATCCAGGCGCCCTTCTCCACCGGCTGCCTCATGAACGAGAACAGGCTGTAAGGAAAGGGCACTTTCATGTTGGTCTTCACGAAACCGGGTTCGACCGCATTGGCCGTGACGCCAGTCCCCTGGAGCCGGCGGGCGAGCTCATAAGTGAACAGGAGATTGAGCAGCTTGCTCTGGTTGTACGCGTCAATTCCCTTGTAACCATTCTTGCCTTGCAGGTCGTCGAGATTGAGGCGCGCCATCGCCTGCACACCCGAAGACACCGTCACGATTCGAGACGGCGCGCTGGCCTTGAGCACGGGGAGGAGGAGGTTGGTGAGCAGGAACGGCGCGAGGTGATTGGTGGCGAAGACGGTCTCGATGCCGTCCACCGTTTCCGTTCGTTTCGGAACGGTCACGCCGACGTTGTTCACGAGCACGTCCAACCGATCGTGCTTGGCGACAAAATCCTGCGCCAGCGCGCGAATGGACTCCTGCGACGCCAGGTCGGCAAGCAGCATCTCCACCGCGTCGCTTCCGCTCGCCGACCTGGCGTATCTGAGAGCGGCTCCGCCGCGACCCGGATCGCGGCACACCATGACGACGCTGGCTCCTGACCGCGCCAGTTCCAGCGAGATCTCGCGGCCCATTCCCGCGCTGGCTCCCGTGACCATGACGACCTTGCCTTTCATCAGCGCCCCTCCTGCCGGAATAACCAATCACCGCTGACCCGAATTCCGCACCGGTGACGCCAGACGTGCGCAATACCAGGACTTGAAGCGCACCGCTGACGCCAGACGTGCGGAATCCGGCCGCTTTTCACCCCGATTCCCGAACCCGGCCGTCCTCGATCACCAGGACCCGGTCGGCGAACTCGGCAACGGCTCGATCGTGCGTGGCG
>Ga0209161_10004896_pt1 | contig 10642 bp, 14 predicted proteins | sample GraSoiAngelo_155_FD_186169 | JGI IMG/M metagenome (GOLD analysis project Ga0209161, IMG submission 186169) | Grasslands soil microbial communities from the Angelo Coastal Reserve, California, USA - 14_1009_13_30cm (SPAdes) (version 2) | ecosystem: Environmental > Terrestrial > Soil > Grasslands...
CGCGCGCGGCGCAGGCGCGCGGCGCGGTTCGTGATCACCACGCTGTCCAGGTGCGCGAGCGCCTCGCGCAGCTCGAGGGCGCTCTCGGGGCGCCGCTCGGGGCGCCGCTCGAGCGCGTGCAGCACGATCTCCTCCAGGGCGGGCGGGATCTCGGGCCGGAGCTCGCGCGGCGGCGTGGGGTACTCCTCCAGCTTCGCGTGCATGACCTGCTGCGCGCTGTCGCCCGACCACGGGACCTTCCCGGTCAGCATCTCGTAGAGGATGACCCCCAGGCTGTAGAGGTCGGTGCGCTCGTCGCCGTGGCGCGCCCGCACCTGCTCCGGGGCCATGTACTCGGGCGTGCCCACGCTCGGCGACAGCCCCGACCAGGTGAGGTCGCCTTGCGTGGCGTCTAAGGCGATCCCGAAGTCCATCAGCTTCACGCCGCCGTCGGCGGTCAGCATGATGTTCTCGGGCTTGAGGTCGCGATGCACGACGCCCTGGCCGTGGAGGTAGACGAGCGCGTCGGCGATCTTGATCCCGAGCTCGACCGCGGCCGCGATCGGTAGGCGGCCCTCCCGGTTGAGCCGCTCGCGCAGCGGCTCGCCCTCGACGTACTCCATGACCAGGTAGAGGCGGCTCTTCGCGCGCGGGCGGAGCACCTTGATGACCGTCGGGTGGGCGAGGCGCTGCCCGATCGCCTCCTCGCGCTGGAAGCGGCGGTGGAAGACCAGGTCGCTGGCGTACTCGAGGTGCGGCACCTTGAGCGCCACCGTATGGCCGTTCTCGCGATCGCGGGCGCGGAAGATGGTCGCCATCCCGCTGCGCGCGACGACGGCCAGCAGCTCGTACTGATCGAGCGTCTCGCCCGGCGCAGGCTCCCCCATCGGGGGGGTCTTAGCGGCTCAGCGGCCGAGCCGCCACCAGGGTCGAGCGGCGGCGGGCGGGCAGCTCACGATGGCCCCCACCTGGACGCTCAGGTTGTCCGCGCCGCCCTCCTCGCGCGCCCGCCGCACGAGGGCCCGGCACGCAGCCTCCGGCGGGTGGGCCGCCACCAGCTCCGCCAGCTCCTCGTCGCGTACCGCGGCGTGGATGCCGTCGCTGCACTGCACGATGACGTCCCCGGGGCGGAGATCCATGCTGAGCATGTCGATGCCGACGATCAGCTCGCGCCCGAGGCAGCGGGTCAGCATGTTCCGCCGCGGATGGGTGCGCGCGTCCTCGGGCGAGAGGAGGCCGTACTGCAGCTGCTCCCACACCCAGGTGTGGTCCTTGGTGAGCTGCGCGAGCGCCCCCTCGCGCCAGAGGAAGAGGCGGCAGTCCCCGACGTGCGCCGCCACCAGCGTGCCGCCCACCACCGCGCTCGCGGTGAGGGTGGTCCCCATGCCGCGCAGCTCGGGCACCGCGATCGCCTTGTTGTAGAGCTCGAGGTTGGCCTCCTGGACGGCGCGCCGGAGACGCTTCGTCACCGCCCAGCTGCCCGGCGCGCGATCCATCTCGCGCGCCAGGACCTCGAGGGCAAGCGCGCTCGCGACCTCGCCGGCGGCGTGGCCGCCGAGCCCGTCGGCCACCGCGAAGAGGAGGCCGTCCTCGTGCGGCCAGTGGCCGACCGCGTCCTCGTTCCCCTCGCGGACGCAGCCGACGTCGGTCAGCTGGAAGAACTCGATCTCGGGCATTGAATGTGGACGGGCCGGCGACCGCTCACGGCCGCCGGCCCGCTCCGTCTGACCATCCTGTCCCGTCGCCTACGCGTGCGTCGGAGCCGCGAACACGGCGCGTCCGGCGCGCCGACTCGTCAGCACGACGTAGGCCAGGCTCACCAACGCCCACGCACCCGCGATCGCGAAGCAGATGTACGCCTCGTGCTGCGAGTCCGCGTTGCCGATGATGTAGAGGTAGAGGATCGCGCCCAGCATGGCGAGGTTCGCGATCAGGCCGAGCCCCGGGACGACCAGGTGCTTCACCACGCTGTACTCCTTGCGCCCGGCGAAGGCGATGATCGTCCACACGCAGGTGAGGCCGTAGAGGACGAAGGTCCCGAAGTTCGAGGCCAGCGTGATGCCGGTCAGGCCGACGACCGAGTACACGCCGACCCAGGCGATGAGGGTCGACACGACGACCAGCACCCAGATCGCCCGGTGCGGGGTCGCGAAGCGCCCGTGCATGGCGCCCAGCAGCTCCGGCATCTCCTTGTCCTGCGCCATCGCGTAGCTGACGCGTACGGCGGTGTTGAGGCAGCTGAGCGTGGTGCCGAGGATGGCGAGCCCGACGGTCACCGCGATCGAGACCATGAGCCCGAAGCCGATGCCGCCGAGGACGCTGTTGCCGACCAGGATGGCCATGTCGCCGATCGGCGCGCTCGAGGCCGCGGCCGCCGCCATGCCGGTCACCGCCGCGCCCGTGCTGTCCGCGCCAGCGAGCTTCTCGCTCACCATGTAGCCGGCGGCGAAGTACTCGAACATGTAGGCGAAGAGGCCCTGGATGACGAGCGAGAGGATCACCGCCCGCGGGATGTTCTTCTTGGGATCCTTGGTCTCGGCGGCGAACGCGGTGCAGCTCTCGAAGCCGACCAGGATGAGGATCGCGATCGTCGACTGGATGAGGACGCCCGTGAGCGAGTGCGGCAGGACCACGTCCCACCCGCCGCTGAACGCCCACCCGGTCGCGTGCTCGGGATTGTTCAGGCGGTAGTAGATCGCGAGGCAGCTGAACAGGACGAGCGTGGTGAGCTGGACGACGTTGATGACCAGGGCCGTCATGGTGGAGCCGTTCACGCCGCGCATCGCGATGTAGCCGTTCAGGGCGGCGAAGAGCGCCGCGATGATGGCCAGACTCGTCCACGAGAGCGTCGCGCCGGTGAACTGCTGGTAGATGTAGCCGAGCAACGTCGCCATGAAGGCGACCATGCAGCCGGGGTACACCCAGTAGAAGAGGTGCGCCGCCCAGCCCGTGACGAGCTTGGCGAGCCGCGCCCACTTGTGGTGCGCCTTGTTCTCGCGGTCGAGGAAGGCCTTCTCCGCGAAGTAGTAGCAGCTCCCGAATCCGGCCTCGGGATAGAGGCGCGCGAGCTGCGCGTAGGAGAACGCGGTCAGGAAGGCGAGGATGAGCGCGAAGCCGATCCCCGCCCAGATGTCGCTCGCCACCGAGCTGCCGTCGGGCGCGGTGGCCGCGGCCTGCAGCTGGTAGGTGATCCAGAGGAACGCGCCCGGCGCGATCAGCGCCATCGCGTTCACGGTGACGCCGGTGAGCCCGAGCGTCGGCTTGACTGTGGCTTGTTCTGGCATCGTCAGTCCCCTCCCGCGGGGCGGGAGAGCAACGCCCATGCCATCGAGCCGGCGAGCGGAATCCCCAGAACACGCGGGGCGGGGCCCCGCCACGTGCCTGCTCCTCCTGCGCAGCGCAAAAAACGGGCAGCAGCCCGGAATCTCACCCCCGGTGGGAACCGGCCCGAGGCGTGACCGGCGTGGCCGCCACGACCCAGTCGCCGGCGAACGTGACCACGCGGCCGCCCTCGACGCGGATGCGCCAGCGGCGGCCCCCGGCCACGGGCCGGACCCTGCCGCGCAGCACGAGGATCACCTCGAGCGTCTGTCCGCGCTCCACCGCCTCGGCGAGGCGGGCGTCGAGGGTCTCGGGGGTTGCGTCCCGGGCGATCACGTGCGCCTCACGCTGCGGAGCCGTCCATACCGCAGCCGGCGGAGCCACCGCTGCCACCAGCGCGCCGGGCGAGGCCGCGGGCGGACGGGAAGGAGAAGAACCGTCGCCGCTCGGGGCGCGCCGTGCAGACGCTCCTCAGCGGGCTCCAACCGCCCTCCAGAGGAGCCACGCGTAGGCGAGCGTGGCCCCGATCATCACTGGCAGGGTGGGCGCGCCGACGACGCCCACCAGCACGATGGCCGCGCCCGCCGCCGCGCCGAGCCGGAGCCTCATCCCTCGTCCCTCCCGCGGGCGCGCCGGAAGAGCCAGAACGGCGCCCGGAAGCTCGGCCGCGGCATGCGCCGCCGCTCACGCGCCCGGTCCTCCTTCAGGAGCCCGGCGACGTACGCCCGCTCGGCCGCGTTCGAAGCGACCTCGAGCGCCCGGGCCAGGTGCGGCCGCGCCTGCTCCGGGATGCCGAGCCGAAGGTAGAGCTCACCCAGCGTGCAGCGCGGGGCGAAGGCGCCGGGCGCGAGCGCGAGCGCCGCCTCCAGGTGCTCGAGGGCCTGCTCGACGTGCCGGGTGCGGGCGTAGGCCACCGCGAGCATGGTGCGCGCCCCGATGTGGCTCGCGTCGAGCACGAGCGCCTGCTCGAGCAGCTCGATCGCCTCCCGGAGATGGCCGCGCTCGAACGCGCGCTGTGCGCGCTCGAGCGCGGTAGGCAGGTCGCGCACCAGGGGCGTCAGGACGGGCGCCACGGCCGCGTCCGTCTCAGCGATCGAAAACACTCTTCCCCGCGTTGTAGGTCTGGAGCGCCGCGAAAGCGACCAGGACGATGAGCCCGAATACGATCGACGCAACCATGCTTCACCCTCCGATCTCGATGGACCGGCCGAGCCCCGGGGTCACGAGCTGGAACTCGGGGTAGCCGAGCGCGCCCATCTCGGGCAGGTCGAGCCCCTCGAGCTCGACGTCCACGCTCACGCGCTGGCCGACGAAGAAGTCGATGAAGGCGTTGAAGACGTAGGAGAGGGTGAAGATCACCCCCACCAGCGTGCACACGCCGATCAGCTGGGCCACGAACTGGCCCGCGTCGCCGTAGAAAAGCCCCGTGACCGAGCCGTCCACCCCGTTCCAGCTCCCGCCGTAGTTGCTGGTGCCGTCCGCGAAGAGGCCGACGCAGAGCACGCCCCAGAGGCCACAGGTCCCGTGCACGGAGGTCGCCCCCACCGGATCGTCGATCTTCATGACCCGCTCGAGGAACTCGACGCTCAGGCAGACGAGCACGCCGGCCGAGAAGCCGATGATCGCCGCGCCGACGGTATTGACGAAGCCGCTGGGCGCGGTGATCGCGACCAGTCCCGCGAGCAGCCCGTTGCCGCTCATCGACGCGTCCGGCTTCCCGAAGCGCATCCACATGTAGAGGAGCGCGCCGAAGGAGCCCGTGCAGCCCGCCAGCATGGTGTTCACCGCGATCGAGCCGATGCGGAGGCTACCGTTGCCCGAGGCCCCGAGCGTGCTCCCCGGGTTGAAGCCGAACCAGCCGAAGGCGAGGATGAAGCAGCCAAGCAGGACCATGGTGATGTCGTGGCCGGGGATCGGGTTGGGCGAGCCGTCGCGGTTGTACTTCCCGATGCGCGCACCGATGATCATCGCGACCGCGAGCGCCGTGAGCCCGCCGACCGAGTGCACCACCCCCGAGCCCGCGAAGTCGCAGTAGCCGTGGCCGAGCTTGAAGTTGGCGCCGAGCTGCGAGAGCCAGCCGCCGCCCCAGGCCCAATTGCCGAACAGCGGATAGGTGATGGCGCCCAGGAAGAAGGTCGAGATCGCGAAGGCGGCGAACTTCCAGCGCTCGGCCGCGGCGCCGGTGACGATGGTCGTCGCGGTGTCCATGAACACCATCTGGAAGAGGAAGAGGACCATGACGCCGACGTCGTAGCTCTCCCCGGAAAGGAAGAAGCCCTTGGTGCCGAACAGGCCCCAGTCCTTGCCGAAGAGCGAGAGCTTGAACTCGTTGTTGAGCGGGTTCATCCCGCCCAGGTTCGAGATCCCGGCCGAGCCGCCCTGCTGGATGGCGAAGCCCATCACCCAGTAGGCGAAGAGGCCGAACCCGTACACCATGAAGTTCATCATCATGGTGTGGTTGGCGTTCTTCGCCCGGCAGAGGCCGGTCTCGACCAGGGCGAACCCGGCCTGCATGAACATGACCAGGAAGCCCGCGACCAGCGTCCAGACGAAGTTGACCGCGATGCGGTTCTGCCCGACCTGATTGACGACGTCGGCGAGCGTGAGCCCCGCCTTCGGGTCGGCCATCACGATGTCGGCGGCCGAGCCGGTGAGCGTGCCGCCCGGGTCGCCCTTGGCGAGGTCGTCGCTGCTGGGCGCGGTGATGCCCTTCACGTCCGCGGCGGTGAGCCCGACCGCGGGCGGCTCCGCGGCCGCCGCCGCCCCCGCCCCCGCCGCCGCCTCGTCAGCCGCGCGCGCGGGCGCCGCGACCACGAGGAGCGCCAGGACGGCCAGCGCCGCGGCGAGCGATCTCCGGTCCTTTCGCATCAGTGCCCCCTTGCCTTCCAGAGCGCGCGCTCGACGTGCGCGCCGTTGAGGGTGCCGATCCCGGCGAGCGAGGTGGCGAGCCCCACGAGCGCCGCCGCGAGCCGCACCATCATGACCTCGCTCGCGAGCAGCCCCCCGACCGCGATCATCCAGCCGCCCACGACCAGACCGAGCCCGAGACCCTTCATGATGCACCTCCTAGAGGCTATTGGCCGCGCGCGCCCCGAGGGACGCCGGCGCCCGCTCGCGCGTCGCACCGGCGCGCCCGTTCGCCGCCGGTTCCTTGATGCTGCGGAAGCCCCCGAAGGCCACCCCCAGCAGCACGAGCCCGACGATCGCCACCGGCCAGCCGAGCCCGAACAGGCCCGCGGGGGCCAGCGTGAAGCCCACGATGAACACGAACAGATACCACCCCTGTGCCGAGGTCGCTCCCATGCCTTGGTTCTCCTTCTTGCGCGTTAGACGGCCGCCGGTCCGCGCTCTCCGGTGCGGATGCGGACGACCTCCTCCACCGCCGTGATGAAGATCTTCCCGTCGCCGATGCGCCCCGTGCGCGCGCCGCCCACGATCGCGTCCACGATCTCCGCGACGCGCTCGTCGGGCACGAGCACCGAGAGCTGCACCTTGGGCAGGAAGTCGACCACGTACTCGGCGCCGCGGTAGAGCTCGGAGTGCCCCTTCTGGCGACCGAAGCCCTTCACCTCGCTCACCGTCATCCCCTGCACCCCGACCGCCGCGAGGCGGTCTTTCACCTCATCGAGCTTGAAGGGCTTGATGATCGCGTCGATCCGCTTCATGCCAGGCCGGGAAGAGCAAAAGCCCGGCCAGCGGCGGATCGCCTGCCCGCGCTGCAATTTGCACGGCGTGCGTGCGCGTGCACAAACTCCGTGCACGCGCCTGCTCAATAAAAAGCAGGCCGGGCTCGGGCGGGCGACGCACGCCCCCGCCGCTGTCTGCGAAGTGCAGCTCGGGCTCGAGGAGCATCCACCAGCCGCGCGGGCCCGCCGGGTCACCGGGGTGAGGGTGAAAAGGCGCCGCCATGTCGACGCCGAGCACCGTCGCCGCGTGCGCAGACGCGGGACGCGGGCTGACGGTTCTCAGCCCTCGCGCAGGCCGTCTGGCCGCATGTCCTTGATGTCCTTCAGCGGGCCGGGCATCCGGCGCTCGGGCGGCCCGCTCACGTAACCGAGCGACTCGAGCTTCCTCCGCCGCTCGGCGTCGAGCGCCACCGCGGGTGCCGGCTCGGCTTTCATCGTCCGCTCGCGTGCGACCAGCTCGGCCTCGAGGGCGGCGACCTGCTCGGGATGAACGCCGGCGAGGTCGTGCAGCTCGCGCGGATCCACCTTGCGGTCGTAGAGTTCGGGACGGGGACTGCGAATGTACTTCCAGGGAAGGACAACATCGCGGCCCTTCGACAGCGGCCCGGGATCGCGTTGACCGCGAGAGCCGCGTTCCCCTAATCTCCCTCCCGAGGAGGACCCCCCATGGCCCAGGGCGCATCCATCAGCGAAGCTCCCGTCCGGCGGACGATCCCGGTGACCAACCCCGCCACCGGCGCCCGCCTGGCCGAATACCCGGTCGCGGACCGCGAGGCGGTGGCCGCGGCCGTGGCGCGAGCGCGCGCAGCCCAGCCGCGCTGGGCTGCGCTCGGCTTCGCCGAACGGGGGAGGATCCTCCGAAAGGTCCGCGACCGCTTCGTCGACGAGAAGGACCGCATCTGTGACGTCGTCTCGGGCGAGACCGGAAAGCCCCGGCACGACGTCATCACCAACGAGCTCCTCTTCCTCTGCGACGCGATCGGCTTCTGGTCGAAGCGCGCCGGGAAGTACCTGGCCGACGAGCCCGCCCGGCCCCACCTGCTCAAGAACAAGCGCGTCTACGTGAGCTACACGCCCCACGGCGTGGTCGGGATCATCGGCCCGTGGAACTTCCCCTTCAATCTCACCATCGGCGAGGCGATCCCGGCGCTCATGGCGGGCAACGCGGTCGTCATCAAACCCTCGGAGGTGACGCCGGGGAGCGCCGCGCTCGGGGCCGAGCTGGCCCAGGCGGCGGGGCTGCCGCCGGGTGTGCTCCAGGTGGTGACCGGCTACGGCGAGACGGGCCAGCACCTGATCGAGCTGGCCGACATGATCTGCTTCACGGGGAGCGTCGCCACCGGCCGAAAGGTCGCCGAGCGCTGCGGGCAGCTGCTCAAGCCCGTCACCCTCGAGCTCGGCGGCAAGGACCCGATGATCGTGCTCGGCGACGCCGACCTGGAGCGGGCCTCGAGCGCGTGCGTGTACGGCGGCCTGGTGAACGCGGGCCAGGTCTGCATCTCGGTCGAGCGCGTCTACGTCGAGGCGTCGGTGTACGACGCCTTCGTCGGGAAGGTGGTGGACAAGGTGCGCCGGGTCCGCCAGGGCCCGCCCGACGCGGGCGTGGTCGAGGTCGGCTCCATGACCTTCCCGCCCCAGATCGAGAAGGTCGAGCGCCACGTGCGGGACGCCGTCGCGCGGGGCGCGAGGGTGCTGGCCGGCGGCAAGCGCCGCACCGATCTGCCGGGGCTCTACTTCGAGCCCACCGTGCTGGTCGACGTCGACCACGACATGGACGTGATGCGCGACGAGACCTTCGGTCCGGTCATCCCGATCATGCGCGTGCGCGACGAGGAGGAGGCCATCCGCCTCGCCAACGACTCGCGCTACGGCCTCGATGCCAGCGTGTGGACCAGGGACCTCGCACGCGGCGCGCGCGTCGCCCGCCGCGTCCAGTCGGGCGCGGTGTGCGTTAACGACGTGCTCGTCAACTACGCGGTCACCGAGGTGCCGATGGGCGGCTGGAAGGAGAGCGGCATCGGCTACCGCCACGGCCCGGGCGGCATCCGCAAGTTCTGCGCGCAGCAGAGCGTCGTCATCGACCGCTTCGGCCTGAAGTCCGAGATCAACTGGTGGCCGATGACGGCCGGGAAGGTGAAGCTCTTCCGGCGCGCGCTCAACTTCTTCGGCTCGGGCTGGCGACGGAAGCTGCTCGGGGCGTAGGAGGAGGACGGCGCGGCCGCAGGCGCTGCGCTGGAGCGCCTGCGCTCCGGCCCTCCACATGCCGCGGCCCGCCGCGACGCATGCGCCGGTCCCACGGTGCAGCCGTGGTGGTGAGCGACATCGCGATGCCGGGCATGGACGGGCACGCGCTCATGCGCAAGATCCGGGCGCTCGGCGTCCGGCACGGAAACGTCCCGGCGATCGCGCTGACGGCGTTCGCCTCGCCGGCGGACCGCACCCAGGCGCTCCTGGCCGGCTACCAGGTCTTCCTGCCGAAGCCGTTCGATCCCACGCAGCTGGTCACGCTGGTGGCGCGGCTCGCGGGTGTGTTGCCGAGCGACTGAGCGGATCGCACCGTCGGCGGCGAGCCTGCTCCCGCCGCACGAGCCGAGTCCCCGCGGGCCTACTCCCGCTAGCGCGCGCAGGGCGACGGCATGCAGCTTCCCGGCCCGAGGTCTGCGGCGACCTCGTGCGTCGCACACGCGGCGCCGCGCATGACGCGGCACCGTCCGGTGACGTCTTCCGCGCCCACGTAGAGGCAGCAGCGGGTCGCCGCCGCACGGCCGCACGAGGACTGCCGTGCCCGCTCGAGGGCGCTGCGCTGCTCGCGCCGGCCGAGGACCCCCAGGGCGACGCGCAGCCTCGCCTCCCCGCGCACGCAGCGGAGGTAGGCGGACCGCGCGGGCCAGCCGCCGCCGCGCGGCCCGTTGCACGCGCAGACGCTGCACCCGCGCGCGTCCACCAGGTCACCTGGCGGCGTGCCGGCGCACGCATCCCGGGCGTCGGGGACGCCGTCCCCGTCGGCGTCACCGCCCGGGACCGCGGGGGGCGTCGTGCTCGTGCTGGGCGCGGCCGTGGTCGTCGCGGTGGTGGTCGAGGTGGAGGTGCTCGGGGGGGTCGTGACCGTCGAGCTCGTGGTGGGCGCGACGGTCGTCGACGTGCTCGACGAGGTGCTGGCAGTCGTCGCCGTCGAGCGCGTGCCGGTCGTGCTGGTGGAGGACGTGCTGCTCGTCGTGGGCAACGTGGGCGAGGTCGTGGTCGTGGGATGGGCCGTCGTCGTGGTGGAGGTCGTCGCCGTGGTCGAGGTCGCGAGCGTGGTGGACGGCCTCGTGGTCGTGCTCGTGGTGGTCGTGGTGGTGGACGTCGTCGTGGTGCTGGTCGTCGTGGTCGTGGAGGCCGCCACCGTCGCCAGGCAGGAGGCGGCTCCGACGCTCTGCCCGATGCGCGCGCGCACCACGTCGCCGAACACCAGGTCGATGTTGGAGAGCCCGCCCGCCAGCAGGTGGCAGTAGCTCATGATCGTGCCGCGCGAGGCGACCACGGGCCCAGTGTAGCAGCCGGCCTCGCCCGAGAAGCACCTGTCGAGCGGCGGCGAGTAGCAATGGGTGTGGGGCGTGCCGAAGTTGTGGCCGAGCTCGTGGGTGACCACGAGCGCGTCCCAGATCTGCGACGGC
>Ga0209161_10004899_pt1 | contig 10640 bp, 6 predicted proteins | sample GraSoiAngelo_155_FD_186169 | JGI IMG/M metagenome (GOLD analysis project Ga0209161, IMG submission 186169) | Grasslands soil microbial communities from the Angelo Coastal Reserve, California, USA - 14_1009_13_30cm (SPAdes) (version 2) | ecosystem: Environmental > Terrestrial > Soil > Grasslands ...
GGCCGCACGCGAGGCGCGCTTCGGGCCGGGAAGGGCGAGCGGCGCCCCGGGCGGGAGCGCTGCCGGTGCGCTGCCTGAAACTGCCCCGGCAGGGGCACGCCGCGACGGGGAGATCGGCTTTGCTGCCGTGCGCGCCGGGGACATCGTCGGGGAGCACACCGTGCTCTTCACCGGTGCGGGCGAGCAGCTGTTTTTGACCCACCGGGCCCTGGATCGGGCGATATTCGCCCGGGGGGCGCTGGCCGCCGCGCTCTGGCTGCAGTCGAGGCCCGCCGGACGTTACGGCATGGGCGATGTGGTACTAGTAAAAACAAACACTTAGGGAGTTTTTGACATGGACATACGAGGTCCAGCGCGCCCCGTGGGCGGCGGATTTTTCCGTGGACACATCGCCCGGGTAACCCGTAGAATTTCTGCGTAATCCGTGTACGGGTTAGTCCAAGCAAGGCGGGAGGATGTTCGCTGAGAACTCCTCCCGCTTTGTGTATCTGCGTCGGGGAGAATTGATCACGTGAGCGGACCTGCGGTGCTCGCGCTGGCCGATGGGACGATCTTCCGCGGCCAGTCGATCGGAGCGAAGGGCAACACCACAGGCGAAGTTGTTTTCAATACCGCCCTCACCGGTTACCAGGAAATTCTCACCGATCCCTCCTACGCCCGTCAGATCGTCACGCTCACCTGCCCGCACATCGGCAACACCGGCGCCACCCCGGAAGACCTGGAATCCACGCAGGTCTACGCCGCGGGACTGATCATCCGCGACCTGTCGCTGCTGGCGAGCAGCTGGCGCGCCAACGAGTCGCTGCCGGAGTTTCTCGAGCGCGGCCGGGTCGTCGCGATCGCGGGCATCGACACGCGCAAGCTCACGCGGCTGCTGCGCGAGAAGGGTGCTCAGGCCGGCTGCATCATGACCGGCGACAAGGCCGATGAGGTTGCCGCGGTCATCGCCGCGCGCAAGTTTCCAGGCCTGAAGGGCATGGACCTCGCGAAGGTGGTGACCACCAAGCGCGGCTTCCAGTGGAACGAAGGGAACCTGTGGCCCGAGCGCGCGCGCGCGCCGATCCGCTCGCCGCAGCGCCTGCACGTGGTCGCGTACGACTTCGGCATCAAGCGCAACATCCTGCGGGTCCTCGCCGACAGCGGTTGCCGCATGACGGTGGTGCCGGCACAGACCAGCGCCCAGGACGCCCTCGCGCTCGCGCCCGACGGCATCTTCCTCTCGAATGGCCCCGGCGATCCCGAGCCGTGCACCTACGCCATCGAGGCCACGAAGAAATTCCTGTGCACCGATTTGCCGGTGTTCGGCATCTGCCTCGGCCATCAGATCCTGGGGCTCGCCGCGGGCGCGCGCACCGTGAAGATGAAGTTCGGCCATCACGGCGCCAATCACCCGGTTCAGGACCTGGAGTCGGGACGGGTGTTCATCACATGCCAGAATCACGGCTTCGCGGTCGATGAGACCACGCTCCCTGAGGGCGTGAAGGCGACGCACCGCTCGCTCTTCGACGGATCGCTCCAGGGCATTGCCTTCAGCGAGCGGCCGGTGTTCGGCTTCCAGGGTCACCCCGAGGCCAGCCCCGGACCGCACGACCTGCGGCCGCTGTTCGAGCGCTTCAATCACCTGATGCTGCGACGGCTGCAGGCCCAGCTGCGAGCCGCGGAGGACACTCTGCGCCGCCAGCTCGTCGGTGGTGGCCGCTGAGCGTGCCCAAGCGCACCGACATCGAGAGCATCCTGATCATCGGCGCCGGACCGATCGTGATCGGCCAGGCGTGCGAGTTCGATTACTCGGGCGCCCAGGCCTGCAAGGCGCTGCGCGAGGACGGCTACCGCGTCATTCTCGTCAACTCCAATCCCGCCACCATCATGACCGACCCCGAGATGGCCGACGCCGTCTACATCGAGCCGGTCAACGCGCGCACGCTCGCGCGCATCATCGAGAAGGAGCGCCCCGACGCGCTGCTGCCCACCATGGGCGGCCAGACGGCGCTCAACACCGCGCTCGATCTGGTGCGCGAGGGCGTGCTGGAGAAGTTCGGGGTGGAGATGATCGCCGCCTCGCGCGCCGCGATCGACATGGCGGAGGACCGCGAGCTCTTCCGCAACGCCATGCGCGAGATCGGGCTCGCCACTCCGCAGTCGCAGATCGCGCGCAGCCTCGATGAGGGGCTGGCGATCGCCGGCGAGATCGGCTACCCGGTGGTGGTCCGCCCCTCCTTCACCCTCGGCGGCACCGGCGGCGGCATCGCCTACAACCGCGAGGAGCTCGAGACGATCGTGGCGCGCGGCCTCGACGCCTCGCCGACCGGTGAGGTGCTGCTCGAGGAGTCGGTGATCGGCTGGAAGGAATTCGAGATGGAGGTGGTGCGCGATCAGCGCGACAACTGCATCATCGTCTGCTCGATCGAGAACCTCGACCCGATGGGGGTGCACACCGGCGACTCGATCACCGTCGCGCCGGCCGTCACGCTCACCGACAAGGAGTACCAGCGCATGCGCGATGCCGCGGTGGCGGTGCTGCGCAAGATCGGCGTCGACACCGGCGGCTCGAACGTACAGTTCGCGGTGAATCCCACCGACGGGCGGCTGCTGGTCATCGAGATGAACCCGCGCGTGTCGCGCTCCTCGGCGCTTGCTTCCAAGGCCACCGGCTTCCCGATCGCAAAAGTCGCCGCCAAGCTCGCGGTGGGCTACACGCTCGACGAGCTGAAGAACGACATCACGGGAGGCGCAACGCCCGCCTCCTTCGAGCCCTCGATCGACTACGTCGTCACCAAGATCCCGCGCTTCACCTTCGAGAAGTTCCCGGCCGCGAACGATAGGCTCACGACCCAGATGAAGTCGGTCGGCGAGGTCATGGCGATCGGGCGCACCTTCCAGGAGTCGCTCCAGAAGGCGCTGCGCGGTCTCGAGACCGGGCTCGAGGGGCTCACGCCGCAGCTTTCGATGCCGCTCGGCGACGAGAGCGCGGACCGGCTCGCCCACGAGCTGCGCGCGCCGGGGGCCAACCGACTGCTGTACGTGGCGGACGCGTTTCGCGCCGGCTGGAGCCTCGCGCGGGTCGCCGAGCTGACCCACATCGATCCCTGGTTCCTCGCGCAGGTCGAAGAGCTCGTGGGGCAGGAGAAGCAGGTGCGCGAGGAAGGATTCGGTGCGCTCGGCGCCGAGCGGCTGCGCTCGCTCAAGCGCAAGGGGTTCTCGGATGCCCGCCTGGCGCGCCTCCTCGACATGCCGGAGAAGGCGATCCGCGACAAGCGTCACGAGCTGAAGATCCGGCCGGTGTACAAGCGCGTCGACACCTGCGCGGCCGAGTTCTCGACCTCGACCGCGTATCTCTACTCGACTTACGAGGAGGAGTGCGAGGCGAGCCCGAGCAGCGCCCGCAAGATCATGATCCTCGGCGGCGGGCCCAACCGCATCGGGCAGGGGATCGAGTTCGACTACTGCTGCGTCCACGCCGCGCTGCAGCTGCGCGAGGACGGCTTCGAGACCATCATGGTCAACTGCAATCCCGAGACCGTCTCGACCGACTACGACATCTCCGACCGGCTGTACTTCGAGCCGCTGACGCTCGAGGACGTGCTCGAGATCATCGCGGTGGAGCAGCCCGTGGGGCTGATCGTGCAGCTCGGGGGCCAGACGCCGCTCAAGCTGTCGCGGGCGCTCGAGGCGGCCGGTGCACCGATCATCGGCACCTCGCCCGACTCGATCGACGTCGCCGAGGATCGCGAGCGCTTCCAGGCCCTGGTGCGCAACCTCGGTCTCAAGCAGCCCGCCAACGCCACGGCGCGCACCGAGGAGCATGCGGCGCGCCTCGCGCGCGAGGTGGGCTTTCCGCTCATCGTGCGGCCCTCGTACGTGCTCGGCGGGCGCGCCATGGAGGTGGTGTTCAACGAGGACGACCTGCGCGCCTACATGGGCAACGCGGTTCAGGTATCGAACGATAGTCCAGTCCTGCTCGATCGCTTCCTCGACGTCGCCATCGAAGTGGACGTGGACGCGGTGTGCGACGGCGAGGATGTGCTGATCGGCGGCATCATGGAGCACATCGAGCAGGCCGGCGTGCACTCGGGCGACTCCGGCTGCTCGCTGCCGCCCGCGAGCCTCACGCGCGAAACGCAGACGGAGCTGCGCGAGCAGACGCGCAAGCTCGCGCGGGCGCTGAACGTGATCGGGCTGATGAACGTGCAGTTCGCGATCCAGAGCGGCGTGATCTACGTGCTCGAGGTCAACCCGCGCGCCTCGCGCACGGTGCCGTTCGTGTCGAAGGCCACGGGGCTGCCGCTCGCCAAGATCGCGGCGCGCGTCATGACCGGACGCGCTCTCAAGCAGCTGGTCGGGGCGGTCGAGCGCGTTCCAAAGTACTTCTCGGTGAAGGAAGCCGTGTTCCCGTTCATCAAGTTTCCCGAGGCCGACCCGATCCTCGGTCCCGAGATGAAATCGACCGGGGAGGTCATGGGCACGGGCCGCACCTTCGGCGAGGCGTATGCGAAGGCTCAGACCGCCTCGGGGGTGGTGCTGCCGCGAAAGGGAGTCTGCTTCATCAGCGTGCGCGATCGCGATAAGGAACCCTGTATCGCTCTGGGGCGCAAGCTCATCGAGCGCGGTTTCGAGCTGCTCGCGACCGAGGGCACGGCGCGCGCGCTGAGCGCGGCTCAAGTTCCCTGCCGCCGCGTGAACAAGGTACGCGAGGGGCGGCCGCACATCGTCGACATGATCAAGAACGACGAGATCGACCTCATCGTCAACACTACCGAAGGCAAGCAGGCCATCCGCGAGTCGAACTCGATCCGTCGCGAGGCCGTGCACCGCCGCGTCACCTACTACACGACGCTCGCGGCGGGGCTTGCGACCTGCGAGGCGCTCGATCACCTCGACGAGGTCGAGGTGAACCGCCTGCAGGATCTGCACGAAGAGGCCGTGACGGCATGAAGCGCACTCCGATGACGGTGCGCGGCGCGGAGGCGCTGCGCGCCGAGCTCAAGCGGCTGAAATCCGAGGCCCGACCCCGCGTCATCAAGGCGATCGCCGAGGCGCGCGGGCACGGGGACCTGTCGGAGAACGCCGAGTATCACGCCGCGCGCGAGCAGCAGGGATTCATCGAGGGTCGCATCAAGGACATCGAGCACAAGCTCGCCCAGGCCCAGGTCATCGAGCCGGCCAAGCTCCCGAATACCGGCAAGGTGGTGTTCGGCGCGCTGGTGGAGCTCGAAGATCAGGCCGACGGCGCGCGCGTGGTGTATCAGGTGGTCGGCGAGGACGAGGCCGATATCCGCGCCGGAAGGATCTCCGTGAGCTCGCCCATCGCGCGGGCGCTCGTCGGCAAGTCGCGGGGCGAGGTGGTGGAGGTGGCGGCCCCCGGCGGCACCCGTTGCTACGAAATCGTCACGGTGCGCCTCGAATAGGCGGTGCGCGCCGAAGTCGGCGGCGGGGGATCAGCGGTCGGGGATGACGAGCCCGGGCGGCTCGGCCCGCGGCCGGTAGAGCACGGCGACGTTGCCGATGCGGTACACGAGCGCGCTGCCGGTGCGCCGCGCGAGCTCGGCGAAGAGCTCATCGCGCGCCGCGCGATCACCTCCCGGAGCCTTTACCTTGATGAGCTCGTGATCGCCGAGGGCGCGCGCGGTCTCCGCGGCGATCGCTTCCGTCAATCCCGCGCTGCCGAGGCGCACCACGGGCTTCAGGGCGTGGGCGAGACCGCGCAGGTGCCGGCGCTGACGCTCGGTGAGCTCGTGCTCGGCGGCGCTTGCTGCGGCCGAAGCGCTCGCCGAGGGGCCGCCGGCTGCGGGACGAGGCTTCTCCATCGGCCCATTGTAGGCGGGTGGAACTTGCCCCTGAGCGGGGCAAACTGATCCGATGGGCCGGCGTTCCAAGAGCAGCGACAGGTGGCTGAAGGAGCACTTCGCGGACCCGTTCGTGCAGCGGGCGCAGCGCGAGGGCTGGCGATCGCGCGCGGTGTACAAGCTCGAGGAGATCGACCGACGCGCGCGGCTGCTGAAGCCGGGGCAGACCTGCCTCGATCTGGGGGCCGCTCCCGGGGCCTGGAGCCAGTACGCGAGGCTGCGCGTCGGGCGTAGCGGCCGCATTGTCGCCACCGACATCCTTGCGATACGAGAGCTTGCCGGAGTGGAGTTCGTGCAGGGCGACTTCCGCGAGGAGGCGGTCTTCGGCGAGCTGCTGCGGCGCCTGCCCGGGCGGCAGGTGGATCTGGTGCTCTCGGACATGGCCCCGGCGCTGAGCGGGGTGGACGTCATCGATCAGCCCCGCTCGCTCGATCTCGCCGAGCTCGCGCTCGATCTTGCCGCGCGCGTCTTGAAGCCCGGTGGCGCCGCCCTGATCAAGGTCTTTCAGGGGGCGGGATTGCGGGAGCTGGTGGAGTCCGCCCGGAAGGGCTTTGCGCGCGTGAGGCTCGTCAAACCCACCGCATCGCGCTCCCGCAGCCCGGAGATGTATTTGCTGGCCATGCAGTTTCGCTTGGTGTAGGTTGTTTTTGGGCCGTGCGCCCGCCGCGCTCGTAAGGATGTAAGCCTTTGAATGATTTGACAAAGAATATCCTGCTCTGGGTCGTCATCGTCATCGTGCTGCTGCTCGTGTTCAGCCGCTACATGCCGACGACCGGGCAGCCTCAGGACATCCCCTACTCGAGCTTCGTCGAAGACGTGAAGAACAACCGCGTCGACTCGGTCGTCTTGCAGGGGGAGATGATCTACGGGGTGCACAAGGACAAGTCGACCTTCAAGACCCGCAACCCCGAGACCGATTACACGGCGCTCATCGGGACGCTGCTCAAGGCCGGCGTGCAGATCGAGTCGCGCGAGCCGAAGCCGCCGAATTTCTTCGGCCAGCTGCTGCTGCAGATGGCGCCGGCGCTGCTCCTGATCCTGGTGTTCCTGTACATGCTGAGACAGATGCAGGGCGCCTCGGGCGGGCGGGGCGCCATGTCCTTCGGCAAGAGCCGCGCACGGCTCCTCGGCGAGGACCAGGTCAACGTGACCTTTGCCGACGTCGCCGGGGTCGACGAGGCGAAGCAGGAAGTCGCCGAGATCGTCGACTTCCTCAAGGACCCGGGCAAGTTCCAGAAGCTCGGCGGCAAGATCCCGAAGGGCGTGCTGATGGTCGGCTCGCCCGGAACCGGGAAGACGCTGCTCGCGCGCGCCATTGCGGGCGAGGCCAAGGTGCCGTTCTTCACCATCTCGGGCTCCGACTTCGTCGAGATGTTCGTCGGCGTCGGCGCCTCGCGCGTGCGCGACATGTTCGAGCAGGCGAAGAAACATGCCCCGTGCATCATCTTCATCGACGAGATCGACGCGGTCGGCCGGCACCGCGGCGCGGGCCTCGGCGGCGGTCACGACGAGCGCGAACAGACGCTCAACCAGCTGCTGGTGGAAATGGACGGCTTCGAGGGCAACGAGGGCATCATCGTCATCGCCGCCACGAACCGTCCCGACGTGCTCGACCCGGCGCTGCTGCGGCCCGGGCGCTTCGACCGCCAGGTCGTGGTGCCGCTGCCCGATGTGCGCGGCCGCGAACAGATACTTCGCGTGCACATGCGGCGCGTACCGCTGGCCGATGACGTGAAGCCGGCGCTGATCGCGCGCGGCACGCCGGGCTTCTCCGGTGCGGATCTCGCTAATCTGGTGAACGAAGCCGCCCTGTTCGCCGCCCGCGCCAACAGGCGCATCGTGGGCATGGAGGAGTTCGAGCGCGCCAAGGACAAGATCTTGATGGGCGCCGAGCGGCGCTCCATGGTCATGAGCGAGGCGGAGAAGCGCATGACGGCCTATCACGAGGCGGGACACGCGATCGTGGGCATGACGGTGCCGGAGCACGATCCCGTCTACAAGGTGACCATCATTCCGCGCGGCCGGGCGCTCGGCGTCACGCAGTTCCTGCCGGAGCAGGATCGCTACAGCTTCTCGAAGCGCCGGCTCGAGAGCGCGATCGCGACGCTCTTCGGCGGCCGCATCGCCGAGGAGCTGATCTTCGGGCCCGAGTCGGTGACCACGGGCGCGGCGAACGACATCGAGCGGGCCACCGAGCTCGCGCGCAACATGGTGACCAAGTGGGGCCTCTCGGACCGGCTCGGGCCGCTGACCTACTCGGAGGAGTCCGGCGAGGTGTTCCTCGGCCGCAGCGTCACGCAGCACAAGCAGGTCTCGGACGTGACCGCGCACGCGATCGACGAGGAAGTGCGCCGCGTGATCGAGGGCAACTACCAGCGCGCGCGGCAGATCCTCACGAGCGCCCTCGACAAGCTGCACCTCATGGCCGATGCGCTCATGAAGTACGAGACCATCAACGAGGAGCAGCTGAAGGACGTCATGGCGGGCAAGGCGCCGAAGCCCCCCGATGGCTGGGACGAGTCGCTGTCCAACAAGCCGCCGCAGGCGCCGGCAGAGGGGCCGGCGGCGGGCGGGCCGATACCCGCTGGACAGCACTAACTCCCGCTGACCACGCCGCCGCTGGTGCTGCGCTGCGCTGACAGGACGCTCGACCTCAGCCAGCCGGTGGTCATGGGCGTGGTGAACGTCACCCCAGATTCCTTCTCCGACGGCGGGCGGTTCTTCTCCGTCGGGGCGGCCGTCGAGCACGGGCTGCGCCTGGCGCAGCAGGGCGCGGCGCTCATCGATGTCGGCGGCGAGTCGACCCGCCCCGGGGCCGAGCCGGTCGGCACGGAGGAGGAGCTCAGGCGCGTCGTTCCGGTGATCGAGCGGCTGCGCGCGGGGACGACCGCGATCATCTCGGTCGATACCAGTAAACCCGAAGTCATGCGGGCCGCGAGCGCCGCGGGCGCGGGGCTCATCAACGACGTGCGGGCGCTGCGCGAGCCGGGCGCGCTCGCCGCCGCGGCGGCGAGCGGCTGCGCGGTGTGCCTGATGCACATGCAGGGCGAGCCGCGCACCATGCAGCGCGCGCCGAGCTACGCGGACGTGGTGGGTGAGGTGCGGACGTTTCTCGCCGGGCGCGTGGCGCAGAGCCTCGCCGCCGGGCTCACGCCGGAGCGGCTCGTGGTCGATCCGGGATTCGGCTTTGGCAAGACTCTGGAGCACAATCTCGCGCTGCTGCGCCGCCTCGGCGAGTTGGCCGCCGACGGACCGGCGGTGCTGGTCGGGCTGTCACGCAAATCGATGCTGGGTACACTCACCGAGCGCGCGGCCGGGGAGCGGCTGTACGGCAGCGTGGCGCTCGCGGTGATTGCGGCGCTCAACGGCGCGCGCATCATTCGCGCCCATGACGTGGCGGCGACGGTCGAAGCGCTGAAGGTGACCGCCGCGGTTCAGGGGCCGGTGCGGCGCTGACGGGCACGCCCGGTGCGAGGCGCGAGGGGACGGCAGATGGCTCGACGTTATTTCGGCACGGACGGCGTGCGCGGGCGGGTGGGCGAGCACCCGATGACCGCGAGCTTTGCGCTGCAGCTCGCCAGCGCCGCGGCGCGCGTGCTGGCCCCCGAGGGCGGCGCGGTGCTGATCGGCAAGGACACCCGTCTCTCGGGCTACATGTTCGAGTCGGCGCTGGAAGCGGGATTCGTCGCTGCGGGCGTGGATGTCATGCTCATCGGACCGCTGCCGACCCCCGGCGTCGCCTACATGACGCGCCGCTTCGACTGCGACTTCGGCGTCGTGATCAGCGCCTCGCACAACCTCTACGACGACAACGGCATCAAGTTCTTCGATGCTTCGGGAGGCAAGCTCTCCGACGAGCTCGAGGAGCGCATCGAGAGCGAGCTCGAGGAGCCTGCGGTGACGCGCCCCTCGCGCGACCTCGGCCGCGCGACGCGGGCCGACCGCATGCGCACCTTCTACCAGGAGTTCTGCGCCTCGACGCTCCCTCCCGGAGTCGATCTCTCGGGGCTGAAGATCGTCATCGACTGCGCCAACGGCGCCGCCTACAAGGTGGGTCCGCGTATCCTCGCCGATCTGGGCGCCGAGATCGTGCCGATCGGCTGCTCGCCGAACGGCCGCAACATCAACGACGGCTGTGGCTCGATGGCGCCCGACCTGCTGCAGCTGACGGTCCCGGGAGTGCGCGCCCATGTGGGTCTTGCGCTCGATGGCGACGGCGATCGACTGGTGATGGTCGATCATCTCGGCCGCATCGTCGACGGCGACCAGCTGCTGTACGTGATCGCGAGCGCTCTCAAGTCGGCGGGGACGCTCCGCGGTCCGGTGGTCGGCACCGTCATGAGCAATCTGGGGCTGGAGGTGGCGCTGCGCGCCGCCGACATCGAGTTCCGCCGCGCGGCGGTCGGCGATCGCTATGTGCTCGCGCTGCTGCGCGAGACGGGCGGCGTGCTCGGAGGGGAGACCTCCGGACATATTCTTTGCCTCGACAAGACCACCACGGGCGACGGCCTGGTCAGCGCACTGCAGGTGCTCGCGGTCATGAACCAGACTGGACGGCCGCTCGCGGAGCTGGCCTCGCCGATGCGCAAGTTCCCTCAGGTGCTGCTCAACGTGAAGGTCGCCGGGCGCTTCGACCCGAGCGGCGTGCCGGCGGTTCGGGAAGCCGTCGCGCGCATCGAGCAGCGCATGGCCGGCGACGGCCGCGTGGTGCTGCGGCCCTCGGGGACCGAGCCCGTGATCCGCGTCATGGTCGAGGGGCGCGATGAGGAAGCGACCCGCGCCGCCGCCACCGAGCTT
>Ga0209161_10004901_pt1 | contig 10638 bp, 10 predicted proteins | sample GraSoiAngelo_155_FD_186169 | JGI IMG/M metagenome (GOLD analysis project Ga0209161, IMG submission 186169) | Grasslands soil microbial communities from the Angelo Coastal Reserve, California, USA - 14_1009_13_30cm (SPAdes) (version 2) | ecosystem: Environmental > Terrestrial > Soil > Grasslands...
CGGGCCAGCATCGCCGATGGGGCGCTCGAGCGGCTCATCGGGGAATACACGCGCGAGGCCGGCGTGCGCCAGCTCGAGCGGGAGATCCAGGGCGTGCTCCGCAAGGCCGCCCTCGAGGTGGTGGAGGGACGGGCGGCGACCATCAAGATCACGGCGAAGAACCTCGAGAAGTTCGCCGGCCAGCCCAAAGTCCAGAGCGAGGTGGCGGGACGGGAGGCCGAGGTGGGGGTGGCGACCGGGCTCGCATGGACGCCCGTGGGCGGCGACATCATGTTCATCGAGGCGATTCAGATGCCGGGGAAGGGGCAGATCACCCTGACCGGGCAGCTGGGTGACGTGATGAAGGAGTCCGCGCAGGCGGCGTGGAGCCTGCTGCGGGCGCGCGCCGGGGCGCTCGGGATTCCGCTCGACGCGTTCACGCAGACCGATGTGCACCTGCACCTGCCGGCCGGAGCGGTGCCGAAAGACGGTCCGTCGGCCGGGATCGCGATCGCGACCGCGCTGGCGTCGCTCCTGTGCCGCCGTCCGGCGCGCCATGACGTGGCGATGACAGGCGAGCTCACGCTGCGCGGGCGCATCCTGCCGATCGGCGGACTCAAGGAGAAGCTGACGGCGGCGGCGCGGGCCGGCGTCAAGACGGTGCTGGTGCCGGCTCGCAACCGGAGCGACATCGTGGATGTCCCCGACGAGGTGAAGCAGCTGCTCGATATCAAGCCGGTGGAAACGATCGACGAGGTGCTCGAGCTGGCGCTGCTCGAGCCGCACCCGTTGCGGCCCCTGGCGGTGCGGACTCAGACGTCGGGCCAGACGGAGGCGCGGCCGTGAGCGACTTCGCGACGCTCGAAGAGGCGTTCCAACGCATCGGGCGGCAGGACGACCGCTATCACGAGCGCGGCTACCTGTTCGTGCTGGCGGCCCTGGAGTACGCCCAGGGCAAGCTCGCGGCGCGCCGGCACCTGAGCGGCGGAGAGCTCGCCTGGGCGTGCCGGGACTTCGCGCGGGAGCAGTTCGGGCTGCTGGCGCCGACGGTGCTCGGGCACTGGGGCATCGCCAGCACCGAGGACCTGGGACGGATCGTGTTCACGCTGATCGATGTGGGCCTGCTCGCGAGCCAGCCGACCGACAAGCCGGCGGATTTCGAGCGGGTGTACGATTTCGCGGAGGTGTTCCGGGCCGACTATCCGTGGCCCGGCGTGGAGCGCGGATAGGGGTGTCGGATCGGGTGAAGGGGGGTGCTGCATGGACGACGTGAGGGAGTGGCCCGCCTGCAGAAAGTGCCAGCAAGGTCTCCTCATTCCGTTGTCGGACTATGGCCGCGACGGGGCGCCGATCACGTACAAGGCGTGGGTCTGCTCGAACCCCGAGTGCGGGTTCAATATCCGCATCGATAACGGGGAGATCTCCTTCGGTCGCGCCATCGGCCAGAGCTTCAAGTAAGCTTGGACGCCGTGCGCGCACCTGCCGTGAGCGGGCGCTTCTACCCGGGAACGAAGGGTGAGCTCGAGCGCACGGTGCGGGAGCTGCTCGACGCCGTGGGCGAGGCGCGGCCCGCCCCGGCGCGCGCCGCGGTGGCCCCGCACGCGGGCTACCTCTATTCGGGACTCACGGCGGCGCACGTGTTCGCGCGCCTCGAGATCCCGCCGATCGTGGTGATCCTGGCACCTAACCACACCGGGGTGAGCCGGGCGCCCGGCGGTGCATCGCTCTGGGAAGCGGGCGCGTTCCGCACGCCGCTCGGCGACGTGAGCGTGGACGACGGCTTCGCGCGGGCGCTGCTCGAGACGTCGCCGCTCGTGGGCCCCGATCACGACGCCCACGCGTCCGAGCACGCGGTGGAGGTCGAGCTGCCGTTCCTTCAGGTCAGGCGAGCCGACGTGCGTATCGTGCCGCTCGTTCTGGCGTGGGACGCGTGGGAGGGATGCCGCGGGCTGGGCGAGACGCTGGCCGGGCTGGTGCGGCGCTGGCCCGACCGGGTGCTGCTCCTGGCCTCGAGCGATCTGAACCATTACGAGCCCGCGGCCACGTCCGAGCGCAAGGACCGCCGGGCGCTCGACGCCGTGGCGGCGCTCGACGGCGCGGAGCTGCTGGCGCGCTGCCGCAGCGAGCGCATCTCGATGTGCGGACGGGCGCCCACGGCCACTGTGATGGCCGCCGCTCGGGCGCTCGGCGCCGGGCGCGCCGACGTCGTGCACTACAGCCACTCCGGCATGGTGACGGGGGACGACGACGCCGTGGTGGGATACGGAGGGGTGGTGATCCCGTGAACCCGATCCCCGTGCTGTCCGCGACCGAGGCCGCCGCGTGGGACTCGGCCGCCCGCACCCAGTACCGCATTCCGTCCCGCGTCCTGATGGACACCGCGGGACGCGCGGTCGCGTACTTGATCGTGCGCGACTATCCCGCCGTGCTCTCCCGCGGAGCGCTGATCGTCGCCGGGGCGGGTAACAACGGCGGCGACGGATGGGTGGTGGCGCGCGCGCTGCATGCGAGCGGCATTCCCGTCTGGGTGGCCGCGCTCGATCCCAAGACCGACGACGCGATCGATAACCGCGCGCTCGCCCGCATGGACGGCGTGCGCGAGACGGGCAGGGAAGAGCCGTGGCCCGCCACCGCCCTGGTGATCGACGCGCTGCTCGGCACGGGCGCCGCCGGACCGGCGCGCGGCGACGTGCTGGCCCTGGCACAGCGGCTGGTCGCCTACGGCGCCCCGGTGCTCGCGATCGACGGCCCCACGGGACTCGATCTGTCGAGCGGCGAGGTGCACGGGCCGGTGCGCGCCGAGCTGTCGGTCACGTTCGGGGGCCCGCGCCGCGGCCACCTGCTGGCGCGCGAGTGGTGCGGCAAGATCGTAGTGGTCGATATCGGGCTCCCGCCCGCCGATCCCGTGTGGCCCCTGCTCGTGACGGACGGGTGGGCGGGGGCGCGGCTCCCGAAGCTCACGCCCACGATGCACAAAGGCGACCGCGGCCGCGTCACCGTGGTCGGCGGCGCCCACGGCATGACGGGCGCCGCGCTCCACGCCGCGCGCGGGGCGCTCGCCGCCGGTGCGGGGCTCGTGAAGCTCGTGGCCGCGAAGGAGACGATCGAGGCGGCGCGCGCGAGCCTCCCCGACGTGTTGACCGTCGAGTCGGCGCTCGGTCCGGAGCTCGAGCCCGAGGCCGCCGAAGCGCTCGAGTGGGCCGACGCGCTGGTCGTCGGCCCGGGGCTGGGCCGCGAGCCGCCCCGCGCCCAGTTCCTGCAGGCCGTCCTCGCGCGTCGTCCGATCCCGACCGTGCTCGACGCCGACGCCCTCATTCTGTTCCGCGGTAGCGCGGAGCGACCGGTGGTGCTCACGCCGCACCTGGGCGAGTTCCGCGCCCAGTTCGGCGACGAGCTCGCCGACACGGCGGCGAACGACCGCTGGGCCGCCGCCGCGAAGGCCGCCCAGAAGGTGAAGGGCACCGTGCTCCTGAAGGGCGTGCCGACCGTAATCGCGGACCTGCGCGGGCCGATCCACGTGGTGGCGAGCGGCAATCCCGGACTCGCCACGGGCGGCTCGGGTGACTTGCTCGCCGGCTTCATCGGCGCGTTCCTCGCCCGCGGCAGCGCGGGACCCGAGGCCGCCGCGCTGGGCGCCCACGCGCTGGGGCGGGCGGCGGAGCACGGCGCGCGTCAGTGGACTGCCCGCAGCCTGCGTCCCGCCGATGTGCTGGCCGCGCTACCCGAGATCTGGCGCGCCTGGACCAACACGCAGCCGGTTGGGCCTCCGGTGCTCACGGTGCTGGAGCCGCCGGAGACGGCGTGACGGGCCGGTCACTTCGCTTGGGGCCAGGAGGTGAGTTCGACCGCCTGCGCGCCATTTTCGTGGCGCTTGGCACCGCGGGCCGCGACCTGGGCGACGACTGCGCGCTGCTCTCCATCGGCGGCCGGACGCTCGCCATCAGCATCGATCTCTCGCTCGAGGGCGTGCACTTCCGCACCGACTGGCTCGCGTTGCGGGAGATCGGTTGGCGCGCGACGGCGGCGGCCCTCTCAGACCTCGCAGCCGAAGGCGCCACACCGCTCGGCGTCCTGGTTTCGCTGGGAGTGCCCGGCAACCGGCAACGCCGTACCGGCAACGCCTCACCCGCCGTTCAGATCATGGCCGGAGTGGGCGCAGCCGCGCGGAGTGTCGGCGCGAGTGTGCTCGGCGGAGACCTCGTGCGCTCCCCACGCTATCTCGTGGATGTGTGCGTGCTCGGGGTCGCCCAGCGACCCGTGCGGCGCAGCGGCGCGCGCCCGGGGGATGGGCTGTGGGTGACGGGGCGGCTGGGCGGTGCAGGGCTCGCGCTCGCGGCGCTCCGGGCCGGGCGGGGGCGCCGCTTCGCTCCGGCCTTACGGCGCCGCTTCGCCCGGCCGGTGCCGCGGATTGCCGCGGGACGTTGGCTAGCGCGCCGGGGAGCGCGCGCCATGATCGACATCTCCGACGGCCTGGCGGGTGACGCGGGACATGTCGCGGCGGCGTCGGGCGTCGGAGTTGCGATCGAGCTGGAGCGCGTTCCCTGCTGGCCGGGTGTCACGCCACTCGCAGCCGTGCGGAGCGGAGAGGAGTACGAGCTGCTCGTGGCCATGCCACGACGCTTCGGGACCGCGGGCGCGAAGGCGTTCGGTCGCGCCACCGGGCTGCCGCTCACTCGGATCGGCGCCTGTATCGCGGGGCGCGGCGTCCGCATGACCCACGACGGCCGACCGATCACGCCTCCCCCCGGCTTCGATCATTTCCCCGCGCAATGATCCGCACGCTGTGGTTCTACCTGGTGGTCGTGGTCTCGAGCGTGATTCACGCGACGGGCGTGATCGTCGCCGCTCTGCTGGGCGTGAAGCGGCGGCCCGGAGGGGGGGACGTCTACGACTGGGGAACGAATGACTGGTCGCGCCAGGTGCTCTGGGCGGCCGGGACCCCGGTGCGGGCTGAGGGGCTCGACCGCATTCCCGACCGCCCGGTCGTGTACGCCGCGAACCACTCGTCGATGTTCGACATCTGGGCCCTCGCGGCCACGCTGCCGGGGTCGGTGCGGATGGTGGCGAAGCAGGAGCTCGCCAGGATCCCGCTCCTGGGCCGCGCGATGGTGACGGCCGGCCACCTGACGATCGACCGCGCGCATCCAGCGCGGGCCCTGGAGGCCTACCGGCGCGCCGCCGAGATCATCCGGGGTGGCACGTCGGCACTGTTGTTCCCCGAGGGGACGCGGAGCCGCACGGGAGAGCTGCTGCCGTTCAAGAACGCGCCGTTCGGGCTCGCCATCGCGGCCCAGGTGCCCGTGGTGCCGGTGTACGTCGGCAACACGTTCGAGATCATGCCTAAGGGGCGGCTCTTCCTGCGGCCGCGGCCGATCAGGATCGTGATCGGCGAGCCGATCTCCACGGCGGGGATGACGGTCGAGCGGCGCCAGGAGCTGCGCGACCGGGCGCATGCCGCGATTCTCGCCTTGAAGGCGCGCGTTGACGCCGAGGGCGGCGACCGCTAGGGTACGGGCCATCATGAGCACGATCATCTCGGTGCGCGCGCGCGAGATCCTCGACAGTCGGGGCAACCCGACCATCGAGGCGGACGTCACTCTGTCGAGCGGCGCGGCCGGACGGGCCGCCGTGCCGAGCGGCGCGTCCACCGGGGAGCACGAAGCGGTCGAGCTGCGCGACGGCGATCAGAAGCGGTTCGGCGGCAAGGGCGTGCTCGAGGCGGTGAAGAACGTGAACGAGGTGATCGGCCCGCGGCTCGAGGGCATGTCGGCCGAGGAGCAGATCGCGGTGGACTACGCGATGCTCGACCTCGATGGTACCCCCAACAAGAGTCACCTCGGCGCCAACGCCATTCTGTCGGTATCGATGGCCGTGGCGCGGGCGGCGGCCCAGGACGCCGGCCTCACCCTGTACCGCTACCTCGGGGGGCCGGTCACCAACGTCCTCCCCGTGCCGATGATGAACATCCTCAACGGCGGCGCGCACGCGGCCAACACGGTGGACTTCCAGGAGTACATGATCGTGCCGATCGGCGCCGAGAGTTTCCCGGAGGGCCTCCGGATCGGCGTCGAGGTGTTCCACTCCCTCAAGAAGGTGCTGGCCAAGCGTAATCTTTCCACCGCGGTGGGAGACGAGGGGGGATTCGCGCCCAATCTCGCGAGCGACGAGGCGGCGCTCGAGGCCGTGATGGCGGCGATCGAGGGCGCCGGGCTCGAGCCCGGGAAGGACGTCGCCATCGCGCTCGACCCGGCGGCGTCCGAGCTCTACCAAGAGGGGAATTACGTCTTCAAGAAGAGCAGCGCCGGCACGAAGTCGTCGGACGAGATGGTCGCGCTGTACAAGAGCTGGATCGACCGCTATCCGATCGTGTCGATCGAGGACGGGCTGGCCGAGGACGACTGGGCGGGTTGGGCGAAGCTCACCGAAGCGCTGTCCGCGCGCGTGCAGCTCGTCGGCGACGATCTCTTCTGCACCAACATCGAGCGGTTGGATCGCGGGATCGAGGAGAGCGTGGCGAACGCGATCCTCATCAAGCTGAACCAGATCGGCTCGCTCACCGAGACCCTGCAGTGCATCGCGCACGCGCGCTCCAACGGATACGGCGCCGTGATCTCGCATCGCTCAGGCGAAACGGAGGACACGTTCATCGCCGACCTCGCGGTGGCGACCGGCGTGGGGCAGATCAAGACCGGGAGCGCCTCGCGCACCGACCGTGTCGCGAAGTACAACCAGCTGCTGCGCATCGCCGAGGAGCTGGGCGACACGGCGTACTACCCCGGCCGGCATCTGTACGGCTTGTGACGCGCCCACGGCTGATCGGGATCGCCGCGGCGGTGGCGCTCGCGGGATTGGCCTTTCAGGCGGGGGAGTACGGTACACTCGACTGGCTCAAGCTGCGAAGCCAGCTCGCCGAGGAACGCCGCGCCGTGCGCGACCTCGAGCGGCAGCTCGATTCGCTGCAGCGCCTGGCGCACGAGCTCGAGACCGACCCGGCCGCGCAGGAGCGCGCGGCGCGCGAGCAGTTCGGGATGATCCGGAAGGGCGAGCTATTGTATCGGTTGGTGCCGAAAGTCGACGCGGCAAGCGAGGACTCGGGACCGACTCCGCGGTAAGCGTTCGCTTTACCGCTCTCCCACCGTGACGGACACGCTGATCGCTTCGAGCATCTGGCTGCCGTCCCCGCCTCCCCGCACCGTCGCGTCGTCCACGCGGTACGCAAGACGCAGCGAGAACGGTCGCTTCGGCGGGCGGTAGGTCACGCCCGCCTCGCCCCCCTGCACCCGACCGGCCCCGGCCACCAGATTCACCTGCGAGGACACCGCGCGCCACAGCTCCACGTAGCTCGTGAGGCCGGAGGTCACGATCGGCGCGTCGGCGCGGGCCCGGGCCTGCCAGAACACCCAGCGCTCGGTGACAGCGTCCGTGACGTACGCCCGCACGAACGGACCAACGCTCATTTCGAGCCAGGGGAGAGGCCGCGCGGCGACGAGCAGTCGGCCTTCGATGAGGTCGCGCTTCGCGGTCCCCTGATCTGCCGCCTTGAGCGTGCCGCTCGAGAGCCCCAGTCCCACGCTGAATCCATTGAACACCAGACGGCCCTCTCCTCCGAGGACCGGCCCGCGCAGTCGAATCGCGCCGGCCCCCGCTGGAGCGGTGTCGCTCCGCACCCACACGAAGCCGGCGTCCCCGCGGAACGCCAGGGTCGGCCGCCCCTGCGAAATGACGAGGGCCGGCGCGGCGAGCGCCAGGATTCCGATCAGCCCGACAATCCTCATGGCGATCCTCGCTCCGCGATGGTCTCGGGCCCTGCGCGGACGACCAGCCGGGTCGTGCGCAATCGGGCAGCGTTCTCCGCCTTGACGGCATCGACCCTTCGCTTCCAGGCATCGCGCTGCGACGCGTTCGCGCGCACGTTGGCGTCGAGGGGGCGGGGCTTCCGCGCGAAGAAGCCGACCAGTCCGGACACGCCCACGGCTGCGCCGACGGCGAAGCGCGCCCCGGTCGCATCCTTGCCCTGCGCCATGAGCGACGGGAGCGCGACGACGGCGGCTCCGGCGACGAGCCCCGCCGCGAGCGACTGGAAGGCCGGCCCCGTCAATGTCCGCTCCGGCAGGAGCGCTGGTGTTGGCGGCCAGGGCAGCGTGTCCGGTGGCTGTTGCTTGACGTCGAGCACCACTTGACGCGCGCGCGGCCCGTCCGCCGCAGGGCTCCGCGGCGTCACCCGCAAGAGGTAACGGCCATCGTCCGCCGGCGTACCCGCCGCCGTGAGACCGTCCCACGATACGAGGAGGCTGTCGGCCACCGGCCCGCTGTACAGCTGCAGCACCGGCGTCCCGTCCTCGTGCGCCAGCGTCACCGTCACGTCCGCGAGCGAGCTCGCGAGCACCAGGGCCTTGAACCGGTCGAGCCGCGCGCGCAGCTCGGTCACGGGCGAGACCGCGACCGCGATCGCCCTGGTCGCCCGGCGGACTTCCTGAAACAGATTCGTGACCTGGGGCGGAAAGATGAGCTCGTCCGGCCGATACCGCGGGTTGAGCAGGACGAGCCGGCGGAACGCGGCAACGGCGGAGTCGCGCCGTCCCCGGAACAGCTCCGTCGCCGCGAGATACGTGAGCACCCGCGCCCGCAGTGAGTCCGCGAACCCTGCGGCTGAGTCGCGTCCCAGGCTCTGCTCCAAAAGCGCCGCCGCCGCGTCGTACTGCAGGGCCTGATAGGCCTGCACCCCCTGTCCCAGGAGTTCGCTCGCCGACTGGGCGCGCGATACCCGCGCTCCGCATACGAGCAGCGACACGGCGAGAACGACGCTAGCGCGCGCCACGCGGCTAACGCTCCGCGAGCGCGATGTCGGTGATGCGGAGCCGCTGCCCCGACGCCACGTCGATCACGCGGTCGTACGGCCGGTAGCCGTCGCGCTCCACCCGCAGGCGGTGTGGGCCGGCAGCGACCCGGAGGTCGATCTGCGGCGTGTTCCCCACGGGACGACCGTCGAGGTACACGCTCCCCCACGGGATGGCATTGACTGAGAGGAAGCCGGGCTCCAGGTCGCGCGCCGGCCTCCGCACGAGCGGCGCGCGCGTCGTGCCCGACGGACGCGTCGGGCGCACCGGTGCCGGTGTCGCGGACGAGCGTGGCGCGGCGTCCCGTGCGGGCGGCAGGAACGTGTCACGGCTCGCGCTCGGGGCCATGGGTGGCGCCCCGGTGGCGCGCGCCGGAGCGCTCGCGACGGGTTCTCGACTCGCCGGGGATGCAGGTATCGACGAGATGCCGAGCCATGCGGCGACCCCACCGAGTGCGACGAGCAGGCCCGCGGCGGCGGCAGCGAGCCGTCCGCCGAGCGGCTTCGCCGCCGGATCCCAGTCGGCGTCCACGAGCACGACCGGCGTTCCCGGTCCCTTCTTCGGTGGATTCCCGCCGACCCACGCCGTCCGCACGTCCGGCCGCGTGCCCCCGAGGGCCGCGACGAAGTCGAGCACACTGGGAAACCGGTCGGCCTGTCGACTCGAAACTGCGCGGCGCAGCGCCTGCGAGACGTGCAGGGGGAGTTCGGGAAGGTCGTCCTCCGCGGTCGGGAGACTGTCACCCAGCGGCGTTCCCGTGAGACACTCGTAAGCGATCGCCGCCAGCGCGCGCTGATCCTCCCCCGCCTGCGCTGCCGGGTCGCCGGCCGCGCCGTCGGGAGCGATGTCGAGCAGCGCGCGCATGGCGAAGTCGTCCACCAGAGCCCACTCGTTGGCATCGACGATGATGCTGCCGGGTGTCAGGGCTCCGTGGGCCACGCCGCGGCGATGCGCGTAGTCCAGCGCGCTCGCGACCTGCTCGAAGATCCGCACACAGGCCGAGAGCTCGAGCGGTCCACTGGTTTGCAGCATGGTCGCGAGCGACCGGCCGTCCACGTATGTGGCGGCGCACCACAGGAAATTCTCCGTGGCGCCGTGCCGGTAGACCGGGACGATGTGCGGGTGAGCGAGCTGCGCCGCAGCGTCGGCCGCGGCGTGGAAGCGATCCTCCGGCCCCCGGTCCACGCGCGGCGCGACGTTCAGTGCCAGCGGTCGCTCCTCCGCGTCACGGGCCAGGTAGACGATGGGCCCGGGTGGTCGCTGCAGCAGGCCCTCGATGCGGAATTCGCGCGCCAGCTCCCGTCGTGCGTCTAGCTCGTTCGGCGGGGCTTCGTCGACCGCAACGGTAGCGGCGGAGGAATAACCGCACAGCGAGCAAGTCTCGGCGGCTTCGGAGAGCTCGGTGAGCGTGCACCGGGGACAGCGCATCACAGCACCGTGATGTTGAAGGACGGGCTCTCGACCACGACTGCGCCCCCCGCGAACGCGGCGGTCAGCGTGTAGCCGTTGCCGATAACGTCGATGCTCAAGTTCGGGAAGGTGGCGACGCCGTTCACCGCGGGGACGGCGCCGTTGCCGGACAGCGTGCCCGGCACCAGCAGGCCACCGTTGCGTCCGATCGCGAGCAGGACGGAGCCGATGAAGTTCGTCGCCTGGTTACCGAACGCGTCGTACGCCGTGACTTGAACCGGCGGCTGGATCGTGGCCCGCGCCGGCGTGTTGCTTGGCGGGACCGTGAATACGAGTTGAGTCGCGGTCCCGGGGACGATGGTGAAGACCGTGCTGGTTGCGTTCGGGAGACCGCTCGCCGTCGCGACCAGGC
>Ga0209161_10004903_pt1 | contig 10637 bp, 6 predicted proteins | sample GraSoiAngelo_155_FD_186169 | JGI IMG/M metagenome (GOLD analysis project Ga0209161, IMG submission 186169) | Grasslands soil microbial communities from the Angelo Coastal Reserve, California, USA - 14_1009_13_30cm (SPAdes) (version 2) | ecosystem: Environmental > Terrestrial > Soil > Grasslands ...
TACGGCCATCAGCCAAGCGAAGAAGAGATTCGCAGGCTTTTCCCCTTTTTCCCCGACCACTGACAAGCCCTTGCGTCTGAGCGACCCGTGTGATTCCGCCAGACAGGCTCGGCGGCCTGCAAACGTGGAGAAGACGTGATGCGAAAGGCGCTATGTTTGATCTTCTTTCTAGTCTTCGCTTCCTCCAGTTGGGGGGCTCAAAACACTCCCGCTGTTCCAGAGTTGCCTCGCCTGAGTCTTGACAATTTCTCTCCCGGCATCCAGGAGCAGATTGGGGAAGCTTACTCCTACGCTCGCAGCCATCCAGGGGACGCCGCCGCGAGCGGACGGCTAGGTATGGTTCTCCAGACTTACGGCTTGTTACAAGAAGCAGCCGAGTGTTATCGGCGCGCCGGGCAACTCCAACCCGACGTTCTTCAGTGGGCTTATTATCTGGGAGTTGTTGAAGCGGATCAGGGCAAGTGCGACGGGGCCGCTTCCACTCTTCGCTTGGCGTTGCACATTGATCCCGACTATCTCCCCGCAAAATTGCGACTCGCCAACTGTCTGCTTGCCTCCGCGGAATGGGACACCAGCGGAAGATTGTATGCCGATATTGTGGAGCAGCACCCCGATAACGCCGACGCTTACTACGGTTTGGGGCGGGTCCGAGCTGCACGCCGCGACCTTGCGGGCGCGGCTGTGGCTTATCGCAAGGCGACTGAATTGTTTCCGGAGTTTGGCGCCGCGCGTTACGCTCTAGCGTTGACGTATCGCGCGCTTGGAAAAGCGGACCAAGCGGGCGAGCAGCTTCACCTCTATGAAAAGAACAAGGTTGGAGTCCCTCCGGCGGGGGATCCGCTGCTGGCTGAGGTCCACGCTCTCAATCGGAGCGCAACCTATCAGGTGCAATACGGCGCCGAATTGGAAAAACAAGGGAAGTTAGAGGAATCGGCGGCCGCGCACGAGAAGGCGCTGGAAATCGATCCACAATTGGTCCAGGCGCATATCAACTTGATCGAATTGTACGGGCGGTTAGGTCAATTCGAGAAGGCGGAGGAGCATTATCGCACGGCCATACGCCTCAATCCAGATTCGGCGGAGAGCTTCTATAATTACGGAGTGCTTCTTTTGAGCACCGACAAATTTCAATTGGCGGAGGACCCTTTCCGGAAAACCATCGAAATCAATCCTTATTACTCGGGCGCGCACAACAACCTCGGATATCTTCTGGAGCGCCGAAGCAGTTTTTCTGAAGCGGAGGCGGAATACCGGAAAGCCATCGAGAATAAACCTGGTGACCGCCAGGCGCACTACAATTTGGGGCGAATTTTGGTGAATCAGAAAAAATATGTGGAGGGAATTCAGGAGTTGGAAAAGACGATTGAGCCAGAGGATGAGAACTCGCCGCGATATGTCTATGCGCTGGGTGCGGCGTTCGCGCGGTCCGGAGACCGTCAAAACGCCCTGCGCTATATTCGGCAGGCACGGGATGGTGCGGCAGCGCGTGGCCAGTCTGCCCTGCTCACCAGCATCGAGCGCGATCTGCGCGCCCTAGAAGCACCGGGAACGCCGCAGTGAAGATGCCAAAGCGGTATTCAAGGAATCTATTCCAAGCTGCGCATCAACGAAACGGATTTGGACGGCGCGATTTTCTGGGGGTCCTGCTCTCGGGGCTAGCGTGTGCAGCAAACGAGCTTGCCAGTCCCGTTTTCGGCCTTCCTTCGCAGGTTCCACTCTTCCGCGAAGTCGCCGAGGAAGTCGGGCTGAAGTCCCACCATTTTACGGGCGCTAACGGCGAATACTACATGCCGGAAATCATGGGCGCCGGTGTAGCCCTCTTCGATTACGACAACGACGACGACCTGGATGTGTATGTGATTCAGGGCACGACGTTCGATCCTACTCAAGACGCGCGGCGCGCGAAGTTTCCCCCTGCGCCGGGATGGAGGCCGGGCAACCGCCTGTTCAAGAATCTGCTTAGCGAGACCGGAAAGCTCAAATTCGTGGATGTCACAGAAAAAGCTGGAGTCGGCCATGTCGGCTACGGCATGGGGGTCGCGATCGGAGATTATGATAATGATGGCTTCCAAGACCTCTACGTCACGAATCTCGGGAGCAACGTTCTCTATCACAACAATGGCGACGGCACGTTTACCGACGCGACGGCAAAGGCCGGTGTGGATGACCCGCGCTGGAGCACGAGCGCGGCGTGGGTTGATTATGACCGCGACGGGCGCCTCGACCTTTTTGTTGCGAATTATTTGGATTTCACCGTAAGGGGAAACAAGCACTGCTATGCGCCGACCGGTGAGCGGGATTATTGCACGCCGAAGATGTACCAACCGGTGCCGGCGCGCCTGTTCCACAATCGCGGCGATGGGACGTTTCAAGATGTCACCGAAGCGGCGGGAATTGCCGCCGCTGTGGGCCCCGGTCTCGGGATCGTTTGCGCCGATTTCAACGGTGACGGGTGGCCGGACATTTACGTCGCCAATGACGGCGCCGCCGCTCATCTCTGGATCAACCAGCGAAATGGAACGTTTAAGGAGACGAGCCTACTGTCGGGGACGGCCTATAGCGTCGATGGGCTGCCGCAGGCAGGCATGGGCGTGGCTACGGGCGATTTTGACGGTGACGGCGACCAGGATATTTTCAAAACCAATTTGACCAATGAAGGCGCCAACCTCTACGTCAACGATGGTCATGGAAACTTTAATGATGCCTCAGCGGAATTTGGGCTGCTGCTGCCGACGTTTCCCTACACGGGTTTTGGCACGGAATGGTTTGACTACGACAATGACGGCCGCCTTGACTTGTTTATAGCCAACGGCGCAGTGAATCGACTCGAATCATTGCGGGGAAGCGCGTACCCGTTTGGCCAGCCGAATCAGCTGTTTCACAACGAGGGTGAAGGGAAGAAATTCCGGGAGATGACGGGAGTCGCAGGCCCGGCGTTTGCCGCGACTGAAGTGAGCCGCGGCGCGGCATTCGGAGACATTGATAATGATGGAGCCGTAGATATTGTGGTAGCGAATAACAACGGCCCGCTGCGGCTTTTGCTGAATCAGAGTCGTTCCTTGAATCGCAACCACTGGCTGGTTGTTCGGTTGGAGGCAAATCACGGGAATCGCTATGGGATTGGCGCGCTGGTTGAGCTGCGACAGAAGGGGAGAAAACTCCTGCGTCGTGCGCATACGGATTCGAGCTACCTGAGTGCGAACGACGCCCGCGTTCATTTCGGACTGGGAGAAGATCCGAAGATTGAAGATCTAATTGTTTGCTGGCCCGACGGGCAGCAGGAAGCGTGGGACAAGATTCAAGCAGATCGAATCGTCACGATCCGTCAGGGAACCGGCCGCAGCATCCGAAGTTAGGCGTAACATTCAGAGCGATGCCTCCGCAGCAAAGATTCTAGGCCGCTTCAGATCCCTCAGGTGGACTCTCGATTTGCGTGCCGCGCCGGGACAATCTGGAAAGGGACTCGATCATGAATCGCGGTGGTTTCAAAGTGGGGATTTCGAAGTGTTTTTCCAACGCTATCGAGCCGGCTCCCAGGACGCTAGCTTCACTCAATTTTCCGAAAAGGATGGGCATGTTCTTCGTTGAGTAGCTCAAGGCCTGCCTTTTCACTACCTTGATCACTTGGTCGAGCAGACCTTGTCCTGCAAGCTTCAGCCGCTGATCGAGAACCAGAACCGAAGGATTGAAGAGATTCACGAGGTTGGCCAGGCCCAGTCCCAGGTAATTCGCTGCCTGCTCAACGATGGCGGCGCAAGCCTTGTCGCCGGCTTTTGCTGCGCTCAGAATCATCCATCCGGAAACGTTCGCAGGATTGCCGCCGGCGAGCGCCAAGACTTCAGAGCCACCTCCATCCGCAATGGCTTTTTGGATTCTCGTTTGGATCGCGGCTGCTCCAGCGATCGCTTCCAGGCAGCCGAAGCTTCCGCATTTGCAGGCAGGCCCCTCCTCGATCATGTGCGTGTGCCCCAGTTCACCGGCGGCATGCCTTGCGCCATGCATCAGTTTTCCGTTGCTGATGATCCCGGCGCCGATTCCAGTCTTGCCGTATTCTACGTAAATCATGTCATCCGCCATCGCGCCAGCGCCGAGGGTCCTCTCTGCCACGGCTTTGGCGCCTGCGAGATTCAGGATCATCACAGGGGCTGGAAACATCTTTTCGAAAATATGCCGGAGCGGCACTTGGTTAAGAAACTCAATTGTGGAAGACATCAGCATCGTGCCTTCCCGGCTGTTCACTAACCCCGATCCGGCGACACCGATTCCGAGAAGCGATTCCTCGTTGATGCCAGCTTGTTTGATGGCTTTGCGCGCACACGACAGGAGCTGGTGCAAAAGCTCGTCCATACCAGAGTCGAGGCGCGTCTCTTCCCGCGACATGGACACGATGCGCAGATGAAGATTCATTACTGCTGCGAGCACAGCTTCATCGTCAAACCCAATGCCAAGGACAAAACCGTGCTCTTCATTAAGCCGAAGCAAAACCTGTTTACGGCCTCTCGAATTATTTGACCGGCCCGCTTCGACAAGTCTTTCCTGCTTTAGCAGGTCGCGCACCAGGCCGGAGATTGCGCTGCGTTGAAAATGAGTAAGGTCATGGATCTCCACTTGCGAAAGAGGACCTAATTTTCGAAGCAGAGCTTCGATGACTAGCAGGTCGCGTTCGCGCTGCGTTTTGCAGTGCTTCATTCGGTCCATGCAGAAACCCCTAGATGGTTAGATTTGGCCGGTCACAAAAGTCTAAAAGTAGAAGTAATTGGCTCCCCAACGGGACGATTGTGCACCAATTAATTCGACAAAGTAAAACAATTTGCTTGACAAACCGTTTCCTCCATTGATAGCGTTCCCCGCAAATTGTCGAGGAGTATGGCGTGCTTTCCTGCCGGGAGAGCGTGGCTTTGGAGCCGACTCGGCCTGCAGTGGTACGGGCAACTTGGCGTGACGCCATCGGTGCATTGAGAGTTAAGGAGGTAGGGGTGATGTTTAGAAATGGATTGAGTGGTCTTTTTCTTTCTCTGTTTGCCCTCGGGTTTGCCTTGCTGGGAACTGCTCAACGCGCCGACGCCCAGGTTTTGTTTGGATCGGTGAGCGGTACGGTGACAGACCAGAGCGGGGCGGGTGTGCCGAAAACACACGTAACCCTCATTAATAAGGCCACCAGCATTCAGAGGGAAGCGGACACGGACGAGAGCGGTCATTACACAATTACAGACATGCCGCCAGGGAACTACGACCTTAAAGTTACAGCGAGCGGGTTTAAACCGCTGACGCAAACGAATCTGACAGTCGCCGCCAACACGGTGATGAACGGCGACGCTAAGTTGCAAGTGGGCGCAGTTTCAGAACAGGTTACCGTTGAAGCGGCAACTCTAACGTTGCAGACCGAGAAGACCGATGTACACACGGAACTAACGGAAAAAGCCATTCTAGACATGCCGCTCAATCAGTACCGCAATTACCAGACGCTCATCAATCTTGTGCCGGGCGCGACGCCGGGAGTTTTCCAGAACGCGATTGCCGATACGCCGGAACGCGCCTTGAGCACGAACATCAACGGCACGAATCGGAACAACAACAACACTCGCGTCGACGGTGCCACGGATGTGTTCGTCTGGCTGCCTCACCATGCTGTGTACGTGCCGCCAGCGGAAACCATTCAGGAAGTCAACATTTCCACCAATAATTTCGATCCCGAACAGGGGATGACCGGCGGCGCGGCCATCACCGTCATCACCAAGTCCGGCAGCAATCAGCTTCACGGCGTCTTATTTGAGTACCACCAGGACCAGGCCCTGCGGGCAAGGCAGTTCTTCGAGACTGCAGCAGTAAGCCCGCGCAAGGGCAAGAGCATTCTCAATGACTTAGGCGGCACTTTGGGCGGCCCTATTAAGAAGGACAAGTTGTTCTTCTTCGGCAGTTACGACGGGACCTTCGAGCGCGACAACCGCGCAGCGGGAGGAGGTCTCCAGACCCTTCCGACTGCCGCTCTTCGCGCGGGAGACTTCACCGGCATTCTTGGGAATTACGTTTGCAGTGATGGCTCAACCTCTGCAACTCCATGCGCGAGCCCGTTCTTTGTGACGGACACCAATAACGTGGTACAGCAAGATCGAGTAGGCATGATCTTTGATCCCTCAACGGGCGCTGCTAACGGCACCGGCCGTAAACAGTTCGCCGGGAACAAGCTCCCAGGGATCGACTCTATTGCAGCGAAAATACTGGCTCTGATTCCTTCCGTGCCGGCTGGTGCTCCGGAAACCAGTAACTTTTTCAGTTCGGCCACCCAGAGTTTGAACCGCAACAACTTTGACGGTAAGGTGGACTGGAACCGTACCTCCAAGCACGCCATCTTCGCCAAATACAGCGCCATGAAATCGGTGTTTACCGGTCAGCCCAGCCTAGGCAAGGTCATCGGCGACTGTAACTGCGACGGCGGCCTTGGCAATTTCCATTCGCTCGTGCAGCTCGTCACTGTAGGCCACACGCTGACACTTTCGCCTACTCTCGTTGTGGACGGCAATGTGGGTTTTACCCGCATGAGTGAGTATGGCCAGACACCTGACTTTGGCACGAATATTGGATCGAGCGTGCTAGGAATTCCAGGTACGAACAACGGCTCTGACCTGCGGGACAGCGGCATCCCCTATTTCAATGTTTCGGGTTACGCCGACCTTGGCAACCCCGAGGGATGGAACCCAGCTTTCCGCAACGACTGGAGTTTCACGAGCAACCACAATGTCAGATGGTCCCATGACAAACATCAGGTCAGCGCCGGGACGGACATCATCCATCACCACCTGAACCATTGGCAGCCGGAACTTGGCTCCGGGCCGCGCGGAGAGTTTGACTTCGGTGGTGGGGTGACTGCGCTAAATTGTCCCGCCGGAACAATAGGCTGCCCCACAACGGGCGGAGCGCCAGCTCCCAATCAGTTCAACGCGTGGGCGCAGTTCTTGCTGGGACTGGCGGACGGAATGGGGCGTAGCGAGCAATTCATTAAAGCCACGGCGAAGGAATGGCAGTTCGGCTTTTTCGTTGGAGATCGATACCGGGTTAGTAACAAGCTGACTGCAACCCTTGGCCTCCGCTACGAATACTATCCATTGATGACGAGAGACGGCGCTTTCCAATTTGATCGGCTTGACTTTACGAGCCTGAATGTGCTGCTGGGCGGCATCGGCGGCAACCCTAGCCATCTGGGAGTAACGACGAGCAAGAAACTGTTTGCTCCGCGAATTGGCTTGGCATACCAGTTTAACGACAAAACTGTAGTGCGTAGCGGCTTTGGCATCACTGTCGATCCGCTGCCTCTTGCCAGACCGCTCCGCGGCTTCTACCCTCTTACCGTGGGCTCGAACTTTGCCGGAACAACCAGCTTCTCATCGGCAGGGTCCTTATCGACCGGCATCCCCTCCATTTGCTGCCCCAACATCAACAGTGGGACGATCCCCCTGCCTCCGCAAGCTTTGGAGCGCAGCGTGGGCCCGGGCGAGTTAAAGCGGGGTTACATCGAATCCTGGAACCTCGTGGTGGAGCGGAAACTTCCGTCAAACTTCCTCGTCTCCTTGGGATACGTTGGCACACAAACCGTTCACCAGTTCGGGGATTTGGACTTGAATTCATCTCTTCCCGGCACAGGAGCGAGTGGACAGCCTTACAACAAACCGCAGTTCGGGAATCGTACGGCGAGTACCTTGTTTTGGCAGGGCTTCATGAGCGCGAACTATCACGCCCTCCAAGTTTCCGTCAATCGGCAGTTCTCCCACGGTTTGATGGTCAAGGGAGCTTACACCTACTCCAAGGCTATCGACTGGACCGACGACGACGGCTGGGCTGGACTTACCTGGAACGATCCGAACATCCTGCGACGCAACCGCGCCCAGGCAGGCTTCAACACTCCGCAGATCTTTCAATTGGCATACGTCTACGAGTTACCTGTGGGTGAGGGCAAGTCGTGGGCGAATGGAGGCGGCGCCGCTACGAAGATTCTCAGTAACTGGCAAGTGAGCGGCATCTTCAGCGCCATCCACGGCCAACCCTTTACGTTACTTGCCTCCGGTGCCTCATTAAACGCGAAGTTTCAGACGCAAACTCCCGACCAGGTCGGGCCCGTCCGCAAAATCGGCGGAGTCGGGGCGGGGTCCCAAAATCAGCCGTTCTATGACCCCTCGGCCTTTGCGGCCGTGACTCGCCCAGGCACAGGCCCAAATCCTTATGGCAATGTCGGCCGCAACACTCTGTTTGGGCCTGGCAGTGTGAACATGGACTTCAGCCTGTTCCGCACTTTCAAAGTCACCGAGCGTCTCGGCTTGCAGTTCCGTGCCGATGGTGCTAATTTCTTCAATTCACCACATTTCAACAACCCCAATCGCAACTTCACGAGTGCAAACTTCATGCACATCACCACCGCCAAAAACGACGAGCGGCAATTCCGGTTTGGCTTGCGCTTGGCGTTTTAATTCATAGAACTTCAGCCCGGGGCACGTTACGGCGTGCCCCGGTTTTCAAAGCTCGCTTTATCAGCCCGCAGCATGTTTAGGTTTTTCTTCCGTTCCGGTACGCGTTAAAATCCACGGTCAAGCAGAAGCGGAGGATTTGTCGTGAAAAGATGTGGTGGCGTACTTGCCGTAGCGCTCTTCCTCGGGCTGAGCGCCCTGGCTCAGGCTCCGCAGGAAGGCGGTTGGGTTGCTCTCTTCGATGGGAAAGACTTGAGCGGCTGGAAGAAGAATGGTGACGAAAAGTGGATCGTTGAGCAGGGGACCATCCTCTGCGAAAGCACGGCCAACAAGTACGGATACCTGACCACGGAAAAGACGTATCGGGATTTCACGCTGCGCCTAAAATTCAAAGGCGAAGCCGCGGGCAACAGCGGCGTATTCGTTCGTGCGAAGATTACGGGTATCGACCCGCAACATGGTCCGGACATCGAAGGGATGCAGGTGGAGGTCGATCCGAGCCCCGGCAAGCACACGGGCGGCCTGTACGAAAGCGGCGGGCGCGGCTGGGTGGCACAGCCCACGCCAGAAGGCGAACGGGCGCTGAAGCCTAGCGACTGGAATGACCTCGAAGTGTCCGTGCACGGCGCTCACATCGTTACGCAGCTCAATGGCACAAAGATTGTGGACTTTACGGACCCGGCGCCAAAATTCACAGATGGCGTCATCGGTTTGCAGATCCACACTGGCGGCGGTGTGAAGGTGCGATGGAAGGACATTTCCATCAGGGAGAATTAGGACGCCACGCTTGCGCTTGGCTGGATGCCATAGCCGCAGGTGAAGCTTGCGACTCGGCATGATGAGCAAACTAAACAGGCGAAACTTTCTTCAAGCTTCCACGACTGCTTTGGCGGCGGGCCTTAGCCCAATGAATGCCGCTCTAGGGCAAAATATTGTGTCCAGCCCCTTGGCGTCGCTGCGGCCTGACAATCCGGCAGAGACGATCCCACCTTTGCAAGCGAATGAGGGCAAGAAGCCGTTGCGGCTTGGGCTGATCATCGGTATCGGCAAGGATCCCGATGCGGCCATGTCCAAGGTCCGCGACCTTGGGCTGCCCACGAGCCAGGTCTTTATGGATGAGTTTGAACCGGAGCTTGTTAAACGGCTGCGTCAAGCGCTGGAAAAACACCAGATTGAGGCGACATCGCTGGTCGTTGGAGGACCGGGGAAAGAAGTCTGGGACTTCTATCAAGGGCCACTCACGATTGGCCTGGTTCCTCGCGAGACGCGCGCGGCGCGAATCGCACATATCAAGAAGGCGTCGGATTTCGCCAAGCAATGCGACATTGCGGCTGTACAGACGCATTGTGGGTTCATTCCCGAAAATCCTAATGATCCGGTGTATAAGGAAACGATTGGCGCACTGCGGGAAGTGGTTGGCTATTGCAAGAACAACGGCCAGAATTTCCGTTACGAGACCGGCCAGGAGACGCCCCTCACACTGGTGCGCGCCATACAAGACGTAGGCTTCGACAATCAGGGTGTCAACTTCGATCTCGCTAACCTGATTCTGTACGGCAAGGCGAATCCCGTCGACGCCATTGAGCTGCTCGGCCCCTACGTGCAGGGAATCCACGCCAAAGACGGGATGTGGCCTACCAACCCGAAAGAACTCGGCCAGGAAGTTCCCATTGGCAAGGGCAAAGTAGATTTTCCGCGCATCATCGAACGACTGAAGCAACTGAACTATCGCGGGGCGGTCACTATTGAGCGGGAGATTTCGGGCCCAAAGCAAGTGGAAGACGTTCGCGATGCGAAGATGTACCTGGAAAAACTAATCGGGTAGTTCGGAGACGCAGGAGGGCAACATGGCAGGGGATGCAAAGCGACCAAAGTTCTCGGATGAAATGGACCGCCGAAAATTCATTGGCGTAGCCGCGGTTACGGCCGGAGCGATGTTACTCAAGCCGGCATTGGTACGCGGCACCGCCGCGAATTCCGCAGTCCGCGTAGGTCTGCTCGGCTGCGGCGGGCGCGGCACGGAGGATGCGTCGAATATGGTTGACACCGGCGGCGCTCGCGTTGTTGCGCTGGCCGACATGTTCCAAGATCAACTTGACAACGCCAAGAAACATTTCGACGAGATGCAGCAGGCCAAAGGGTATGCGGCGATTGATGCTTCACAGGTCTTCGTTGGCCCTA
>Ga0209161_10004904_pt1 | contig 10634 bp, 8 predicted proteins | sample GraSoiAngelo_155_FD_186169 | JGI IMG/M metagenome (GOLD analysis project Ga0209161, IMG submission 186169) | Grasslands soil microbial communities from the Angelo Coastal Reserve, California, USA - 14_1009_13_30cm (SPAdes) (version 2) | ecosystem: Environmental > Terrestrial > Soil > Grasslands ...
AGGGTCGCGTACCCGTGCACCGCGGTGAGCGGATTACGAAGCTCGTGAACCGCGGTCGTGAGCGCATCCTCCTTCGCGCGCAGGGCGCCGCCAAGGCTCTGGACGTCCCGGCCAAGCTCGTTCGCAGCGAGCTGGAGCGCGTCCCGCTCAACGAGGAGCGCGAGCCGGTCACGTGCCGCACGGGCAACCTGCTCGAGGCGTGCGAGGCGCGCGCTCAGGACATCCGGCCGACCGAGCGCGGCGAGCACGCGCCCTTCGGAGAGGCTCACGAGCGCGACGGTCGCGTCGGTACCCAGGGTCTGCGCCGCGAGCGGCGCGGCGCTCGCGCTGACGATCGCGGAAAGACGCCGGTCACGTGCGAGCTCCGCGAGCGCGCCGCCCGGGAGATCGCCGACGACGACCGTGTCATCCGAGGGTCGAATGATCGCGGCCCGCCCGCCCACGATGCGTTCCGCCCCGAGCACAGTCGACGCGAGGACGCCAGCCTGGGTGTGCTCGCCGTCGATCTCGGCGATGGCCCGGCCCGCATCGTCGAGCGCGCGCAGCTCGGTCTCGCGGCGCGCCCGCTCGAACGCTGCCGAAAGGAGCGACGATGCGTCGCCGACAAGGTCGTGGATGGCCCCCGCCGTCGCCGCCCGATCCTCCTCCTTGATCGACTCAAGCGCGACGCCGATCGCGAGCGGCGGATCGAGCGAGATCGGGATCGACAGGCCGGTCATGCCCGGCGCGATCCGCTCGAGGGGCGACGGAACCTGCAGCGCTCGAAGAGCTTCGGCCGAAACGATCATCTCGGCGGCGGGCGCGGCGCCGGCGGTGACCGTCGTACGGACACGCTGATCCGGCCCGACCGCCCACACCCACGCGCCGTGCACGCTCCGGAGGCGCGCGAGCTCGGGAATGAGCGCGCGCAGCACCTCCTCGGGCTCGCGCTGGCGGGTGAGCCCGCTGAGCGCGCGGGCATGGATGCGCGACCACAGCGTGTCGACGTCCTGACGCCCGAGTGCCCAGACGATCTCGGCAATGACAAGGCCGATCGCGATAAGGGCCTGCACCGGCCAGAGGTCGGTCGCGCGGGCCTGCTCTCCGCGCGCGAGGAGCGTGGCGTCGTAGCCGACGACCGCGAGGGCCGTCGCCGCGACCGCGCCGACGGGGCCGGACCGGAGAGCGGCGACGCCGACCGCGAAGACGTAGAGGATCCACGGACCGAGCGCGAGCGGCAGCGCGAAGGCGAGTCCGGTTACCGCGGCGAGGTCGAGGACGGGCACGACGAAGGGGACCCTCTGTAGCGGCGGGAAGTAGCGCACGGTGACCGCGGCCGCGAGGTACATGACCAGGACGAGGGCGGCGAGCGAGGTCGCGCCGACGCCGGCGAGGAGGACGAGGGTTCCGCCGAGGGCGATCGCTGCGAGACGGATGAGCAGGTGGGCGCGCTCGCGCGCCACGGTGGCTGCCGCCGTCCGTCCCACTGCGCCGGTCTAACGCGTCCGAAGAGGATTGCGGTTCGGGATCGTCAGTAGCTCGCCACCAAGATGCGACTCGGGTCGTTGTCGAGCTCTATGACATGCGCGACACGCAGGTTTGGCGCGTCCAACACCGCGATCGCGTGGGAGAGACCCGCGAGGGCGACGTACAGCTGGTCGCCGTTCGGCGACACCGCGAGGTCGACGACCGACCCGAGGAACGCGGCCGTCGCAACGACCGAGCGGTCGCGGATCGTCACCGCCTCGGCGCCGTTCGCGGAGCCCACATAGAGGATGTTCTCACGCGGCGAGATCGCGAGGGACGTTGGGAACACATCGGTCGCGATCCGATCCACGACCGCGTACTGCTCGGTGTCCACGATGTCGATCAGGCGCTGCCCCGAGATCGCGGCGTAGATGCGCGTGCCGGACTCCGCCATGACCATCGCGCTGGGCGCGCCGTCCAAAGGGATCGTGTACGGCGTTCGGCCGCCGAGGTTCAGGTACAGGAGGTCGATGCCGCGCGGCGTGGCGACGAAGACGTGGTTGTGCTTGTAGCTCGGGGCAAGCGATTCGGGAGCGCCGTGGTAATCGAAGAACTCGCTCTGGCCCGTGGTCAGGTCGCGCTGCTCGGCGCCCTGGGGTCCGACGACGAGTACCGAATGGCCATCGCGGTTCGCGGCGACGATGCCGTCCACCGCGTACGTGGCGCGATCGCGGGTCTCGCCGGTCACGATGTCTTCGGCCGTCACGGTCTTGCCCGATGCCGCGTAGAGGGTGCGCTCGTCGGTGCCCATCGCGATTTGCTGCACGTCCGGTATTCGCAGCGTCGCGCGATCGTCGCCGGGACGCGCCGTGTACGCGCTGCCGCCGGCGAGGGCGACAACGGTCACGCCGCGCGGCGGCCGCGCGGCCGCAGGCTCGTAGTGGTCGATCGTCGATCGGCGCTTGGTTTTCCAGCCGTCCTTCGCGACAAAGGGATACGGGTCGACCATGCCGCCGGGTCCGAGGATCGGGTAGGGCGTGTCGCCGATGCTGTCGTTGTCGGCGTCCTTGCCCTTGTAGTCGGCCCACCAGTTGCCTTCCTTCGTCTCCTTGTCGTACCAGACGTTTGAACCCTCGGTGTTGTCGCTTACCGGCGGGTTATTGCCGACGACGTTGTTGTGAAAGATCACGTTCTCCTTAGCGTCGCTGAACCAGATACCCCAGTTGATGTTCGAGTCGATCGTGTTGTCGGTCACACGATTGCGCGAGCTCGCGTACAGATAGAGCCCGTAGCCGCCGGGGCTGTTGTAGGTCTGTCGGGCCAGGAGGTTGTTCGTGAGAACGCAGTCATCGGAATTTTGGAGGTGGAGCCCGTAGATATTGAACTCGACGTCCGAGTCCTTGACGGTGATCTTCTGCGATGCATGGATGTAAAAGCCGAACCGGTTCCTGAGCGTGGTCACCCCCTCGATCGAGCTCGACACCATGTCGATGAAATAGATCCCGGTCGAGAAGGCCGTGGTCTTTCCGTTGCGGACGGTCACGCCGGTGTGACCGCCGACGCGGACGCCGACACTGTCGAGCTGGGGCAGCGGCCAGGTCTGCGGACCCATCCCCGGGCCGGTGAGGGTGTGCCCGCCGAGATCGACGGTGATGTTGTCGGACACCACGACCAGGCCATCGCCCGAGCAGGTCATGTCGTTCGCGAGCGTGAAGCTCTCGCTGACGCGCATCGCGCACGTTCCCTCGCGCGAGGGGTAGCTCTGCGTTGGCGTGGGCGCGGCGGTGGCGGAGCCCGACGCTCCGCTCGCGCTCGGGCTGGGGGATGGTCCGGGGGCTTGAGCGGCCTGGCAGGCGACCGCGGCGACCAAAGCGAGCACGCCGAATCGCGCGACGAGCGGCCGCATCTCGCAAGCCTATACAGCGGCCTCGTCCGAGCGGTTCCCGCAGACTTCATTCATGCGCGAGCAAGCGCGGCGGATCGACGAACGGCTCGAGGCGACGCTGCGAATACCTGACGTGCCCCCCACCGCGATCGTAGTGATCGCCCACGCTCTGCCGACGCACGGCGGCACGATGCGGACGCCGATCATGGCCGCGATCGCGCGGGCCTGCGCCGAGCGCGGCTGGTACGCGCTTCGCTTCAACTTTCGCGGCGTCGGCGCGAGCGCCGGCGAGTGGACCGGCGGCCGCCACGAGACGGACGATGTCGCCGCCGCGGTCGAATACGCGCGCTACATCGCGCCCGGGCTCCCGGTTGGCCTGGTGGGCTACAGCTTCGGCGCGTTCCAGGCCCTCGCCTTTCTCCAGCGAGGCGGGCGCGCCGACGCCGTCGCCCTCGTCGGCGTCGGCACGAAGGACCTGAGCTTCGCGCCACGCGCGCTCCCGACGATACCCGAGGGCACGTTCATCGTGGCCGCCGAGAACGACCAATTCGGCACCGCCGACGAGCTCCGCGCCGCCCTCCCGCACGCGCGCATCGCGACAGTGAGCGGCGTCGACCACTTCTTCGTCGGTAAACGCGATGAGGTCGGAGCCCTCGTCGCCGACGAGCTCGCGCGCGTGCTGCCTGTACCATCGCATCTCCCATGAGCGCTCAGGCCACTGCCGTCGGGCGGCCATCGCCTTCCGCGAAACCGACGCGGAAGCGCATCCTCACGGGCGATCGCCCGACCGCAAAGAGCTTTCATCTCGGCAACTACTACGGGACCCTCGCCAATCGGGTCAGGCTGCAGGACGAGTACGACAGCTTCTTCCTGATCGCCGACTACCACATGCTCACGACCCGCGTCGCGGACCTCGAAGAGATCGGCCGGAACATACGCGAGCTCGTGACGGACTACCTCGCCGTCGGCATCGACCCCAAGAAGACCACGATCTACCTGCAATCGCTCATCCCGGAAGTCACCGAGCTCTTCCTCTACTTCGCGATGCTCGTGACCGTGCCGCGGGCCCAGCGGATCCCGACGCTCAAGGACCAGATGCGCGACCACAATCTTGCCGTGCCGTCGTATGGGCTCCTCGGCTATCCCATCCTGCAAGCTGCGGACATCCTCATGGTCAAGGGAGACCTCGTCCCGGTCGGCCGCGACCAGGAGTCGCATGTCGAGCTCACGCGCGAGATCGCGCGACGCTTCAACGAGCTCTTCGGGCCGGTCTTTCCGGTCCCCGAGGCGCTGATTCCCGAAGGCGGCATGCTGCCAGGCACCGACGGCTCCGGGAAAATGGGGAAGAGCCTCGGCAACGCGATCTTCCTCACGGACGACCCCAAGACCGTCGAGAAGAAAGTGCGCGGGATGTACACCGATCCGAACCGCGTGACCGCGACGACACCCGGCCGGGTCGAGGGAAATCCGGTATTCGCCTACCACGACACCTTCAACCCGGACAAGGCGGAGGTCGATGACCTGAAGCGGCGCTACCGCGAGGGCACGGTTCGTGACGTCGAGGTGAAGGAGAAGCTCATCGTCGCGCTCGAGGCTTTCCTGCAGCCGATCCGCGAGCGGCGTGCGCGGTACGCGGCCGATCCGCAGGCGGTCGACCGGGTGATCCGAGAAGGCAGCGAGCGAGCGCGAGATGAAGCTCGAAAGACGCTGCACGACGTCCGGAGCGCTATGCACCTCGACTACTTCGGCCTCTAATCTCCGGGGACCATGCCGAGGCTGTATGTTCTGGTCCTCTCCGGCGGCGCCGGAACGCGCCTCTGGCCACTCTCGCGCCGCGACCGGCCAAAGCAGTTCCTGAACCTGCTCGGTGACCGGAGCCTTCTTCAGGACACGGCGGAACGCGTCGCCGAATTCGTGCCGGCCGAGCGCATCTTCGTCGTCGCGCCACCCGAGCACCGCGCGCTCATCCACGAGCAGCTGCCCGATCTTCCTCTCGATCACCTCGTGGTCGAGCCGTACCCGCGCGGGAACGCCGCGGCGATCGCCCTGGCCATGGCCGCGCTCGCGGCCTTCGACCCGGATGCCGTCGTTGCCGTGCTCCCGTCGGACCACGTCGTCGCCGACCGCGGGCAATTCCGCAAGGTCCTCATCGCCGCCACCGCGGCAGCGGAGCGCGGACACCTCGTCACCGTGGGGATCACGCCGGAAGGGCCGGACACCGGTTTCGGCTACATCGAAGCCGCCGACAAGCTCGACATCGAGGCCCCGGTCGAGGTGCGCGCAGTAAAGCGGTTCGTCGAGAAGCCCAAACGCGAAGCCGCGGAGCGCATGGTTGCCGCGGGCGGCCACTACTGGAACGCCGGGATGTTCGTCTGGCGTGTGGAGGAGATCCTTCGCGCGTACGAGAAGCATCTCCCCAAGACCGCCGCCGCGATCACCGCGCTCCGCGACGCGATCGGCTCTCCCCGGTACGAGTCCGTCCTTGCGGAGGTTTGGGAGGAGACGGACCGCACCACGGTCGATTACGGCATCGCTGAGAAGGCCGACAACGTCGCGGTGGTGCCGGCGGACATCGGGTGGCAGGACGTCGGCTCGTGGGCCCGCCTTGCCGAGATCGTGTCGAAGGCGGACAACTGGGCATCCGGAGACCTGGTCGCCGAAGACTCCCACAGCAACTATGTCTGGGCTCCTCAGAAGACCGTCGCGCTAATTGGTGTTGAAGGGCTGGTTGTCGTCGACACCCCGGACGCTCTCCTGATCACTTCTAAAGAGCGGTCTGAGGACGTGAAGACGATCGTCGACCGCCTCAAGCGGGCGGAACGGGAAGATCTTCTTTAGCAGCCCGCCCGCACCGCCGAGGGCCCCCGCGCGGCGGGGTACCGGCCGGAGGCCGGGGGGCCACCGCCGCGGGCTATAACGGCCTATTCCCGAGCATTTCGGCCATGCCCGAGGCACTCGGCGTCGTCTGTCTGTCTGCTGCCTGGTGGACTCCGCCGTTAGAGTGGTATGGGGAGGGCGCCCATGGGGTGCCCTCTTTTATTACGCGGAAGGAAACCAATTGGCGGTAGCGGCGAAAAACTTGGTCGTGGTGGAGAGCCCGACTAAGGCGCGAACTCTAGAACGGATGCTCGGTCCCGACTACAAGGTCGAGGCTTCGTTCGGGCATATCCGTGATTTGCCCAAGTCGAAGATGGGCGTGAACCTCAAAACCTTCGTCCCGGAATACATCGTCCCGGACGATTCGGAGAAGCACGCCCGAACGCTCCGCCGCGAGGCGAAGGCCGCCGACCATATCTGGCTCGCCACCGACCTCGACCGCGAAGGCGAGGCCATCGCCTGGCACCTCGCCGACCTCATCAAGGTCCCGAAGGCCAAGCTTCGGCGCGTCACCTTCCACGAGATCACTCCGGCCGCGATCGAGGAGGCCTTCAAGCACCCGCGCGATATCGACCAGGACCTGGTGAACGCGCAGCAGGCGCGGCGCGTCGTGGACCGGCTCGTCGGCTACACGATGTCGCCCCTCCTCTGGAAGAAGATCCGGTATGGACTCTCCGCCGGCCGCGTCCAATCGGTCGCGCTCCGGCTCATCGTGGACCGCGAGCGCGAGATCCTTGCGTTCAAGCCGCAGGAGTACTGGACGCTTGAGGCCGCGCTTGCGAACCATGCCGGCGAGACGTTCTCCGCCGAGGTCATCCAGCAAAAGGGCCACAAGCTCGAGATCCACGACGGTGAGACGGCCGACAAGCATCGCGCCGCTCTCGCCGAGGCGAGCTACGCGGTCAAGAGCGTCGAAAAGCGCGAGAGCGGCCGCAACGCGGCGCCGCCGTACACGACCTCGACGCTGCAGCAGGAGGCCTCGCGGAAGCTCGGCTACTCAGTGAAGAAGACGATGGTCCTCGCGCAGCAGCTCTATGAAGGCATCGCGGTCGGCGACGGTGCGCCGGTCGGTCTCATCACGTATATGCGTACCGACTCGCTCCACGTCGCCGAGGGCGCGCTCCATCAGGCGCGCGAGGTCATCACGAAGGAATTTGGCGCGCCGTACGCGATCGAGAAGCCGCGCCACTACAAGACGCGGTCGAAGGGCGCGCAGGAAGCACACGAGGCCATCCGGCCCACGGATCTTTCTCGGACGCCCGATCGCGTAAAGCGGTTCCTCAAGCCAGACCAGCTCAAGCTGTACACGATCATCTGGCAGCGGACGATCGCATCCCAGATGGCCCCGGCGCGCTTCGAGAACACGCGCCTCGACATCGAGGCGGGGCAGTACCTGCTGCGTGCGAACGGACGCCGTGTCCTCTTCGACGGGTTCCTTCGCGTGTACTTCGAGTCGAGCGACGAGCCGGAGAAGGAGATCGCGCCGCTCCCCGAGGTCCAGCAGGGCGAGGCGCTGAAGCTGCTCGGTCTCGACGCATCGCAGCACTTCACGCAGCCACCCCCGCGGTTCACCGAGGCGTCCCTCGTCAAGACGCTCGAGGAGTTCGGCATCGGCCGTCCGTCGACGTACGCGCCGACGATCTCGACCCTCGTTGATCGCCGGTACGTCCGCAAGGAAGGTCGCGCGCTCATGCCCGAGGACGTCGGCTTCGTCGTCACCGACTTCCTGAGCGAGCATTTTCCCGACATCGTCGACACCGGCTTCACCGTGCGGATGGAGGAGGACCTCGACCGGATCGCCGCGGGCGAGGTGGAGTGGGTCCCTGTCGTCCGCGACTTCTTCGAGCCGTTCGCGAAGCTGGTGGAAGAGAAGAACAAAAGCGTGAAGAAGTCCGACGTGACCGAGGAGGCCACCGACCGGATCTGCCCGAAGTGCGGCCGGCCGGTCATGATCAAGCTCGGGCGCTACGGCCGGTTCTACTCATGCACCGGATTCAAGAAAGGCAAGAAGGGCGATCCGCTTCCGCCGGGCGCGTGCGACTACTCGGAACCGCTCGAGGGACAGAAGGAGCCGCAGCTCGAGCTCCTCGAAGGCGAGATGTGCCCCGAGTGCGGCAAGCAGCTCGCGAGGCGGCGTGGACGGTTCGGTCCGTTCGTCGGGTGCACCGGCTACCCCGACTGCAAATACATCAAGAAGACTCAGCAGAAGACGGGCGTGACATGCCCTGATTGCGGCAAAGGCGAGCTCGTCCGTCGCCGCGGCCGGGGCCGGTCGATGTTCTTCGGCTGCGAGCGCTACCCCGAGTGCACCTTCACAGCACGCGAGCTTCCAGGAGCCGCGGCGACCCCCGGCAAAGACGCCGCCTAGTCTTGCGCCGGTGAGGGCGCGAGCGGCAACGGCGGACGAGACGCGTGACTGGGATCGGCTGATGCACGAGACTCGGCGTCCGCATCTTCTTCAATCGACCGGCTGGGCCGAGGTCAAGGCGGCCACAGGCTGGCGCGCGGAGCGCTACGTCTTCGAGGAAGGGGACGCGCGCGTCGGGTGCGTTCAGGTGCTCCGCAAGCGACTGGTTCGCGGACTCGACGTCGCCTACGCGCCGCGCGGTCCGCTCGTCGAGGACGAGCGGTTGCCCGGCGCGATCGTCGCGCTCCGCAAAATGCTCGGCCGCGGCATGACCGTCAGCCTGCTCTGCGATCCCGAAGCCGCCGAGAACGACTCCCTCGCGAAAGCGCTCGAGGCCGAAGGCATCCGCCGCTCGCCGGTGTACGTTCAGCCGCGCCGGACCCTGCTCATGGACCTGACGCAGGATGCCGAGACGATGCTCGGAGCGATGCGCAAGAAGACCCGTCAGTACATTCACAAGGCCGAGCGCGAAGGCGTCGTGACCGAGAAGACGACGGACCTCGCGCGCTTTCATCGAGTGCTTCGCACGGTGGCCGAGCGCGACCAGTTCGGCATCCATGACCTGGGTTACTTCGCATCGCTGGTCGAGGCCTTCGGCGACGCGCTGCACTTGCGGATGGCGCGCGTCGACCGAGAGGATGTCGGTGCGCTGCTCGTCATTCGGATCGGCGATCGGGCCTGGGAGCTCTTCGGCGGATGGAGCGGCGCCCACAGCGAGAAGCGTCCTTTCTATCTGCTGAAGTGGCACTCGCTGATGCAGATGAAGGAGCTCGGGGTGCGGCGTTACGACATGTGGGGTCTCGCCGAGGGCGACGAGCTCGCGGGCGTCGAGAACTTCAAGCTCGGCTTCGGCGGCGAGATCACACCGTGGATAGGCGCCCTCGAGACGCCGGTCACCGCCTTTCTCTTCCCGCTGTGGAGGTTCGGGGCGCGCCGGCGTCTCGCCGCCGCGAGCGCGTGACCGATGCGCCGGCGGGCTGGGACGACGCCGCGGTCCGCTCGCCGGGCGGCCACGTCCTGCAGTCGGCCGCGTGGGCAGCCATTCGCGAAGCGCAGGGTTGGCGTGCCGAGTTTCTGCGATTGGGAGCGCCGCTCCCGGTGGCGCTGGTCCTCTGGCGATCGCTTCCCGCGGGCCGATCGATCGCCTATGTCCCTCGCGGGCCGATCATCGGCGCGCCGGCGCAGCTCGAAGGCGCGCTCGCGAAGCTCGCATCCATTGCCCGCGAGCGGCACGCGATCTTTCTGAAGGTCGATCCGGAGATCGACGCCGAGGCGGGCGTCGGCCCGCTCCGCGTCGCGGGCTTTCGCCGCGCGCCCGACATTCAGCCGGTGATCGCCACGCTCGAGCTGGATCTCGGGCCGGATGAGGACGTGCTTTTCGGCGGACTCGAGAAGGACACCCGGTGGAGCGTGCGTCAGGCAGAGAAGCGCGGCGTGACCCTCCGCGAGGCGCGCGGCGACGACGATCTCCGCGCGCTCTACGACCTCTACGCCGAGACCGGACAGCGCGCCGGATTCATCACACGCACCTGGGATTACTACCGTCGCATGTGGGGAACGCTGGTCGCCGGAGGTCACGCCAAGGTGCGCCTTGCCGAAAAGGACGGGAAGCCGGTTGCCGGCGCCCTCGCCTGGCGTTGCGGCGAGCGCGACGTCTATCAGAGTGCGGCGACGAATGACGCCGGCCGCGCCGCCTACGCCGCGTACGCGCTCCTCTGGCGGTGCATCATCGAAGCACGCAAGGGGGGCGCGCGCCGATTCGACTTCGGCGGCATTCCCGTGGACGTCACCCGAAAGGACGACCCGATGTACGGCCCGTACCACTTCAAGAAGGGATTCGGCGGAACGCCGCGGCGGTTCGTCGGCGCGCACGACGCCGTCCCGAACGAGATTGCATACCGCGCGTACGCGTTGGCGGAGCCGGCGTACACGGCCGCTCTCCGCGTGCTGGGGCGGATCCGCCGTTGAAGCTCGGCGCCCTGCTCGAGGCGACGAAGATCGCGGTGCCCGAAGGTGCCG
>Ga0209161_10004911_pt1 | contig 10628 bp, 10 predicted proteins | sample GraSoiAngelo_155_FD_186169 | JGI IMG/M metagenome (GOLD analysis project Ga0209161, IMG submission 186169) | Grasslands soil microbial communities from the Angelo Coastal Reserve, California, USA - 14_1009_13_30cm (SPAdes) (version 2) | ecosystem: Environmental > Terrestrial > Soil > Grasslands...
GTGCGCGAGGCGGCCAAGGACTGGCCGAAGCTCGTGTGGATCGTCGACGCGCGGCGCGAGGACAAGCCGGTGCCGATCGCCACCTGTCCGCTGCCGCCCGTGAAGCAGTTCGCCGGCCGCGGCGGCCGCTTCGGCGCCCACAACCTGCACGAGAACCGGCCCGGCGGCTTCATCTCGGAGGACGTCGTCGTCGGCACGTTCTTCAACGGCGGCGTGCGTGCCTTCGACGTGCGGCACCCGTTCCGGCCGAAGGAGATCGCGGCCTTCGTGCCGCCGGCGCTGCGCCGATCGCCGGTCAAGGCCGTCCAGCTCAACGACGTCCTGATCGACGAGCGCCAGGTGCTCTACACCGTCGACCGGGTCATCGGCGGGCTCTACATCCTCGATTTTCGAGTCTAGCGGCGCGTTCACACTTCTTAACCATCGCCGGCGTGCGCCGGGACGATTCTGGGTGTTGAATGACGGCGGTGAGGCCGAACGCCCCGACCCCCATGACACGCGTGCTGCTCGTCGACGACGACGCAGAGCTGGCCGAGCTGGTGGGCGAATATCTCGCGCGCGAAGGGTTCTCGCTCGACGCGGAGACCGATGGCACGCGCGCCGTGGACCGGGCGGCCTCCGGCGACTACCAGCTCACGCTGCTCGACGTGATGCTTCCGGGCGTGAGCGGCTTCGACGTGCTTCGCGCGCTGCGCGCGACGTCCAGGATCCCCGTGCTGATGCTCACCGCGCGCGGCGACGACGTGGACCGCATCGTGGGGCTCGAGCTCGGCGCCGACGACTATCTCTCGAAGCCCTTCAACCCGCGCGAGCTGGTGGCGCGCATCCGCGCCATCCTGCGTCGCACGCAGCCGGACGGCGGCGGGCCCGGCGAGCGGCTGCCCGAGCGGCTCAGCGTGGACGACGTGGCGGTGGAGATCGACCGGCGCCTCGTGCGGCGCGCGGGCGCGCCCGTCGAGCTGACGGCGGTGGAGTTCGCGCTGCTCGAGCTGCTGATGCGCGCGGCCGGCTCGGTCGTCCGCCGCGAAGACCTCGCGCGCGGGGCCCTGGGACGCAGCCTGCTGCCGTTCGATCGCAGCATCGACGTGCACGTGAGCCGGGTCCGCAAGAAGCTCGGCCCGCGCCCGGACGGCGGCGAGCGCATCACGACGCTGCGAGCCGTCGGCTACCTGTACACGCGCCAGGGCGTGCCGGGCCGACTCTGATGGTGCCGGGCGTCTTTCTCAAGATTCTCCTCTGGTTCTGGACGTCTCTCGTTCTCGTGGCCCTGGCCCTCGAGCTCGCGATCACGGCCACCACGACACCGGTCGAGGTGCGCGTGAGCCGCTTCAGCGAGAGCGTGCTGACCAGCCACGCGCACGAGGCGGTGGCCATTCTCGATCGCGGCGGGCCGCGGAAGCTGGCCCGCTTCCTCGACGAGCTCGAGCGCACCACGCGGATCCACGCCGTCCTCCTCGACCCTGACGGCTACGACGTGTCGGGGCGGACGGTGCCGCCGAAGCCGGTGGCGATGGTGGCGGCGCGGGCGTTGGCGAGCGGCCAGACCGAGATGGAGGCCGACGGCCACACGGCGGTGAAGGCGCGGGCGGTGGCGGTGAGCGGCGAGCGCCGCTACGTCCTCGTGGCGGCGGTACCGATCGGCCTGATGCGGCTGCTTCACGATGGGCTGTACGCGCAGGGGCTCCGGCTCCTCGCCGTGCTGCTGACGGCGGCGGCGGCCTGCTACGGGCTGGCCCGCTACGTCGTGCGTCCGCTGGCGACCCTGCGGGCGGCGACCCGCGCGCTGGCGAAGGGAGACCTCAGCGTGCGGGTGGGGTCCACGATGGGCCGCAGGACGGACGAGTTCATGGAGCTCGGCCGGGACTTCGATCGCATGGCCGAGCGGCTGGATGCGCTGGTCACGGCCGAGCGACGGCTGCTGCGCGACATTTCTCACGAGCTGCGCTCGCCGCTGGCGCGTCTCAACGTCGCGCTCGGTCTCGCGCGCCAGCAGGGGAGTGAGGATCAGGCGGTCCTGGACCGCATCGAGCGCGAAGCCGAGCGCCTGAACGCGCTGATCGCGCAGCTCCTGATGCTGGCCTGGCTGGAGAGCGGAACCGCCGCGCCCGCCCGAAAGCCGGTCGATCTCGCGGACATCGTGCGCGAGGTGGCGGAGGATGCCGCGTTCGAGGCGAAGAGCCGCGGCCGGGAGGTCGATATTGCCGAGACGTGCGACGCCGTCGTGCTCGGCGATCCCGAGCTGCTGCACAGCGCCGTCGAGAACGTGGTGCGCAACGCGGTCCGGCACACGCGCGAGGGCACCGTGGTCGCGGTCGGCATGCGGCATGACGCGCACGCCGTGCCGGCGCGCATCCGCATCTGGGTCCGCGATCATGGCGGCGGCGTCCCGGACGCGGCGCTGCCCTACATCTTTCAGCCGTTCTACCGCGTCGGCGACGCCAGAGATCGCGGCACCGGTGGCGTCGGTCTCGGCCTGACGATCGTGCATCGGACCATTCAGCTTCACGGTGGGACCGTCAGCGCGGTCAACGCGCCCGGGGGCGGCCTCCTCGTCGAGCTCGGCCTGCCCGGTTAGGAAAATGGGGGGCCCCGTGGCCCCCCTCGATACTCCGCCTAGTCAAGTCCCGCCCGACCGAGCCGGTCGTCGTCGCCGAGTGTTGCGGCGGCGGACGCGGCGTTCACATTTCTTTTCGAACTCTTAACGGCGGGGGCGTGCTTCGCCCGGTACACCGGGAGTATGGAGGAACGCCCATGCGCTTGAGACGTCGATGGCTTCGGCTCGTGATGTTCGTGTCGGTGACGATGATGCTGGTTACGCCTGCGCTCGCTTCGGAGGAGCGCCCCGCCGCGAGGCCGGCGGGGACCGATGACAGGGTCTGCCTCTACCAGGGTCGAACCGATACGCCCGAGATCGGTCCGCTGCCGTGCGACACCTCCCGGCCACACATGATTGGCCGGTCGGGGTTCAGCAGTTCGCGGATCCCAGCCGACTCGGAGTTCAGCAATGGCCCGCTGTCCCACATCAATGGGGGCGGCTCCGGACCGGCCTCGGAGTCTTCCTCCGAGCCGGCCGAAGGAACGTCGGCATCCCCGGCGATGTCGGACGTGAACCCGAATCGGTCCCTCGACAGCCAGGCGCCATGACACAAACCCTCGTCGCGCTCGCCGCAGCCGCGGTGGTGGCGCTCGTCGTCGGCCGCGCGACCGCCGACGTGCGCGCGCCTGATTACCGGGGCTACACGATCGGCACGATCCGGTCGATCGATCGCGCCGAGAGCGTGGTCACGATGGGCGACGGTCTGCGCCTTCGGGCCACCGATGCCGAACTTCTCGAAGCGCTTGCCGAGGGTGATCTGGTGAAGGTGGATTTCGCCCACGAGAGCGACGGCTGGGTCATCAGGACGATCGAGGGAGGGGACGCCGACGCCGAGCCGACGGACACCCGCGGTGAGTGATCGCTCGGAGGCGGATGGAGCGACCGCCAATCATGAGTGGAGAGGATGTATGAACAACGGGCTGCCGGGAGCGAGACTCCGTCGAGTCACCGAATTCATCGAGGGCAACCTGCCGCGGGCGCTCCCGCTCGCCGAGCTGAGCGCGCTGGCGCAGCTGAGCCCCTGCCATCTCACGCGCCTCTTCAAGCAGGCCACCGGAGTGTCGCCGCACCAGTTCATTGTGCGACGACGCATCGACCGGGCGCGCGTGTTGCTAGCGGCCCGAGAGCTGTCGATCGGCGCCGTCGGGCATGCGGTGGGATTTCGGAGCTGCAGTCACTTCTCGGCCACGTTTCGTCGCGTCACCGGCACGAGCCCGAGCGTGTACCAGACGGATGCCCGCGTGCTTGCCGAGCACGGGGAGCTGGGGCCGATGCGATGACGCGGCTTCACGTCGCCGTGCTCGTCGCGCTCGTTCGTCTCGTGGCGTCGCTCTCGGTGGCGACACTGCTGGTCGCGCCCGCGAGCGCGGCCGAGCCTGACTCCGTGGGCTCGCTGACGGTGGAGTGGGCGATGAATCGCGACGCTCAGGGGTACCCGACGCTGCAGGGTTACATCAACAATCTCTACGATGTGCCGATCGACAACGTCACGATCCGGATCGACGGCGTTAACGAGGCGGGCCAGACGCTGTCCAGCGAGGTGATGTTGATCGAGGGGCCCGTCCCCGGTGACGGTCGGACCTACTTCGAAGTGCTGGCACCGGACGGGGCGACGAGTTATCGAGTCACGGTCGATTCGTTCGAGTCGGGGGCAGGGGCCTCGGCATCACCCTCGGAAGGGGCGGAGAGGAGGTGACCGAGGGAATGGGCGGGGGGAATTCCCTCCGCCCATTCCGTCGTATATGATCCGGGCCCTATGGCCGTCGAGTTCGGCGTCCTCATTCCCACGCGCGAGGTCGTGATGTCCGGCCGTCCCGAGACCGGACCGCTGCTGGCGATGGCCGAGCGCGCCGAGGCCGTCGGCTTCGACTCCGTGTGGGTCGGCGACTCGCTCACGGCGCGGCCCCGCCACGAGCCCCTCACGCTGATGTCGGCCATCGCGGCGCGCACGCGGCGCGTGCGCATCGGCACCGGCGTGCTGCTGCCGGCGCTGCGTCCTCCGGTCGTGCTCGCTCACGTGATCGGCACCCTCGATCGCGTGGCCGAGGGCCGCGTCATCCTCGGCGTCGGCATCGCCGCCGACGCGCCCGCGATCCGCAAGGAGTTCGCCGCCGCCGGCGTGCCGTGGGACCGCCGCGTGGGCCGCTTTCTCGAGACGCTCGAGATCTGCCGCGCGCTCTGGAGCCGCGAGCACGTCGCATTTCACGGCAAGCACTTCACGCTCGACGACGTCACCATGGAGCCGAAGCCGCCGCGCGCGGGCGGGCCGCCGATCTGGATCGGTGGCAGCGGCCCGACGGCCCTGCGCGAGGCCGCACGCTTCGACGCGTGGTTTCCCACCGGCCCCGGCGTCGAGTTCTTCGCCGAGCACTTCCCGCGTGTTCGGGCGGCCGCCCAGGCGGCTGGTCGCGCGCCCGACGCCGTCACCGGCGCCGCCTATCTGACGCTGGCGCTCGACCCGGACCGGGCCGCCGCCCAGACGCGGATGGACCGCTTCCTCGAGACGTACTACGCGGCGCCGGCCAAGGTCATCAAGGCGCGCCAGGCCGGTTACGCCGGACCGATCGAGGGCGGCGTCGAGTGGGTCCAGCGCTGGATCGACGCCGGCGCCCGCCACATCGCGCTGCGCTTCGCGGGCGGCGACCAGCTGGCCCAGGTCGACGAGGCGGCGACGCGGCTCTTGCCCAGACTGAAACGGAGGTAGTCGATGGCCGAGCACAGCACGGCGCAGCGCGCGGACGCGCTGATTGCCAAGATGAAGGCGGCGCGCGGCTACATCTATCCGGAGTGGGAGTTCGCCGCGCAGCAGGACCCGGAGTTCGTCGAGACGTACAACCGCATCTACGAGCTCGGCCTGGGCGAGGGCCAGCACGTCTCCGCCAAGGTCCGCGAGTTCGTCGCCATCGCGCTGCTCGCCTTCCGCGGCGCCGATCGTGCCGGCCTCGTCGCCCACATGCAGCGCGCGATCCGCTTGGGCGCCACCCGCGAGGAGATCTTCGAGGTGCTGGAGACGTGCCTGGTGCCTGGCGGCGCGCCGACGTTCCATCGCGGCCTCAGCGCGCTGATGGAGGTGGCGGCCGATGGCGCGAAGTGAGACCGTCCGCGCCGTCGTGCTCATGAAGCCGAAGACGCTGGAGGCGCGTGAGTTCCCGTGGCCGGCGATCGGCGCCGACGATGCGCTGCTGCGTATCGAGGCGTGCGGCATCTGCGGCAGCGACTACGAGCAATACGAAGGTGCGCAGCCGCAACACGAGGACTACACGCCGTATCCGGTGATCCCTGGGCACGAGCCGCTGGGCATCATCGAAGAGATCGGCGGCCACGCGCGCACGCGCTGGGGCGTGAGCGAGGGCGATCGGGTGGCCGTGCGCTCGGGCTACGGCTGCGGACAGTGCGAGGCGTGCCGACGCTGGGAGCCGCGCGCGTGTCCGAAGCGCGGCGGCACCTACGGCTACACCGACGTCGGCAAGGCGCCGCACCTCTGGGGCGGCTACGCCGAGCGCATGTACCTGTCGCCGTACTCCGTGATGAAGAAGATGGACCCGACGCTGCCTGCCGGCGTCGCGGTGATGTTCAACCCGCTCGCGGCCGGGCTCTCGTGGGCCGGCTCGGTTCCCGGCACGGGGCCGCGTGACCGCGTCGTGATCCTGGGTGCCGGGCAACGCGGGCTTTGCTGCGTCATCGCCGCGCGCGCCGCCGGCGCCCGGCAGATCGTCATCACCGGGCTCGGCCGCGACGCGGCCAAGCTGGCGCTCGCGCGTGAGCTGGGGGCCGACGCCGCGATCGACGTCGAGAAGGACGACGTGGTGACGAGCGTGCGCGACGCGACGGGCGGCGGCGCCGAGGTCGTCGTCGACACCACGCCCTACGCGCCGCAGTCGCTGAATCACGCCGTGGCCATCGCCGTCCGGAAGGGGCGCATCGTCGTGGCCGGGCTCAAGGGCCTACGCCCCGCGCAGGACGTTGCCGTCGACGACGTCATTTATAAGGAGCTGACGATCCGCGGCGTCCTCAGCATGCCGGTCGACGAGACGTTCCGCGCGATCGACATCATCGAATCCGGCCGCTACCCGTTCGCGAAGATGCACACGCTCTCGCTGCCCCTCGAGCAGGCCGAGGACGCGATCCACATGCTCGCCGGCCACGTGCCCGGCGTGAATCCCATCCACCTCGCGATTGTGCCGGGATCTCCGCGGATTTAGCGGGCGGAGCGAAATCGAGGCGCGCCACGGGGTCCTCCGGGCCGCCCCGAGCCAGAACCGGCGGTCATTGCGTGACGCAGGCCGCGGCCTATTGACAGTCGCATTAGTGTGGAGTCAGGTCTTTCCACTCTACGTAGTTCCCCTGATAGCACCCGCTCCAGGGAGGGTTGGTCGTGGCCCCACCGGCACAGCACCAGCTCCGCTGCCTTGGATGCAACCGACGGTTGGGTGACATCGTCAACGAGCTCGAGTCGGGGCAGGTGCTCCTGGAGCTGAAGTGCCCGAGGTGTGGGCAACCTCACCTCGAAATCATCCGGCCGTCGCGCCCGGCCGTGGTGAGGACGGCGTAAACGAGAGCCCCTCCGAGGGCCTCTTCCAACCCGGGGCCGCGCAGAGGTCCACCGAGACCCGACTGGACCCCCACGAGGGATGCACACCCTCCCTTGGAGGCGCGACGTTATGAAGCTGCGGACTGTTCTGATATCCACCACCCGACTCATGGTCTTGCTCGCCGCCATGGCCCTCGGCGCAACGCCCGCGCTCGCCACCCATAACGACGGCATCTTCCAGCTCGACGGTGATGCGAAGGCGGCTACGTGCGGGGGGTCATTCGGCGGAACGATCGGATGTACAGGAGACGACTGGGACAATCTCTACACCTGCCCGGCCGACGGGGTTCTGGGATGTACGAAAGCCACGCCCGGGGTCGGCAACCATGCCGCGGCAATATCGGACCTGGTGGTCGACCTCTCGCCATCGAGCATCTTCACGGGGGGCGGTTCCAAGGACCAGATGGACCTCACCCAGTGGAACTGGAAAGACGGCAGTGTTCCGGACAAGGATGACCTCACCGAAGCCTTCGCCGCCCTGTATACGCCGACGTCGGGCCCCAGGGCCGGCCACAAGATCCTCTACTTTGGCGCCAACCGCCTCGCGGTCAATGGCGACGCCCAGATCGGCTTCTGGTTCTTCCAGAACGCCGTGAGCCTCAAGAGTGATGGGACGTTTCAGGACAATTCCGGCAACCCGGCTCACCACGCGGTGGGCGACGTCCTGATCCTCAGCAACTTCGTCAACGGCGGCGGCACCTCGAATATCCAGGTGTTCGTCGTCGCGAGCGTGAACAGCGACGGCAGTGTGACCTTGACACAGCTCATCAACAACACCGCCGGCGCCAACGGCGTCTGTGATCCTACCGACAGCGCGTGCGCGGCGACGAACGGGAGTGTGGTGTCCGCCCTCGATCCGGACTTCACCTCCAAGTCTGGCGCACCGACAGGGTCGTATCCGGTCGTCGGTTTCTTCGAAGGTGGCCTGGATCTGACGGCCATCGGCCTCGGCGGGGAGTGCTTCCCCACGTTCGCGGTCGAGACGCGTTCGTCGCAGTCGATCACCGCGGTGCTCAAGGACTTCACGCTCGGAAGCTTCGAGCAGTGCGCGGCCGCCATCAGGACCGAGATCCATTCGGCTGCTGATAATTCAGATCCCGATCTTCAGGGCAAGTCGGTCGCCCCGAATACGACGATCCACGATCTGGCCATCGTCACGGGGACGGCAGGCGCGCCCCTGCCCACGGGTAACGTGACCTTCAAGCTCTTCGGCAGCATCGACTGCACGGGGACCTTCACCTCGGAGACCGTCCTCTTGACGGTTGGAGCGACGGATGCGAGGGCGAATTCGACCGCCTTCGTCCCGCTCCCCGGTTCCCTCTCCTATCAAGCGACCTACAACGGCGATAGCAATTACCGCACGCCGGTGACGAGTACCTGTGAGCCGCTGACCGTGAACAAGTTCCAGTCGTCCATCGCGACGCACATCCTCAACGCGTCGACCGGCGCCGAGGTCACCGATTCGTTGATCGACCTGGCCGGTGCGGCCTCGGTGGCGGTGCGAGACCAGGCAGTCGTCACGAAGAACCCTGCCGGCGGTGGTCCCACGCCCACGGGTACCGTGACGTTCCAACTCTTCCACAGCGGCAACTGCGCGGACACCGCCGCCTCCACGGAGACCATCACCCTTGTGGGTGGCACCTGCTCGGGGAACCCCTGCGGGACGGCGCTCTCGAGCATCTTCCTTCTGGATGCGAACACGCTCTCTTACAAGGCCACCTACAGCGGAGACGGCAACTTCCTGCCCTCCTCCGTCAGCAGGTGTGAGCCCGTGTGCGCAATCGACACCACGAAGTAAGCTGACAGCAGCGGGCGGGGCGGATTCGCCGCCCCGCCCGGCGTCGCTACTTCACCACCGTAAAGCTCGTGGCGGCGCTGCCAGACAACGGCGTCTTCGCCACGTCTGCACGCGCCTTGTAGCCGCCAGCGGGATCTTGTTTCTTGAGCCTGAACTTCCCCACGGCTGAACCCGTCGAATCGGTCGCGGCGGTCTGGCTCACCGCGGTGCCGTCCGATCTTGTCACAGTGAACGTCACGCTGGCGTTCGAGACCGGTGATGCCCCGGACCTCGCTCGGGCGGTGACGGAGACGGTCTGATTGCTGATGTAGTTGAGCTTGTCGGTCGACACGGAGACATCGAGAGCGGATCCCGCGATGGTCGAGCCGATGACGTACGCTGCCGAGCCTGTCGCGGCGTAGGAATTGTTCATGCTGTTCGTCGCTATCACCGGGAAGGTGTAGGAGCTACCGGTGACCGAGGGTGGAGAGGTCACGGTGAAGGTGGTGAAGGTGCTGGCGCCAGGACTCAGCGTGAGCGTCGGCGCGCCGAACGCGGCGGTCCAGCCGGTCAGCAGCACCATCGTCCGCAGGCTGAAGGTAGACGCGGCGCAACCCGTGCCGTCGTTGTTCGCGACTGAGACCGTGTAGGTCACGGCAGTACCGGCGAGGACGGCTGGGCCCGGGGACGGCGCGACCGCGACGGTCGGGTTGGCGCGGGCGCAGGTCGGCGTCGTCAGGATCACCGACACGTTGGCCCCGCTGGAGCCCACGGAGGCGATGGTCATCGTCACGCCGGCGTCCGGGTCGGAGAAGCTGTTGCCGAGGGTGAGCGCGGGGTCGTTGGTGTAGAGGTCGACGATGCCGCTGTAGGGGTCCACGCTGCCCGGCGTCATATCCAGGAGGCGGCTGCTGTCGCTGCTCGACTCCGAACCCCAGCGGATCTGCACGCCGTTCAGGATGTTGCTACTGAGGAGCTGGTACGGACCTATGACGGTGGCGAGGTAACTGTCGAACCCCACCGGTTGACGGAATTCCACGTAGTACCATTCGCGAGCCCCCGTCGTGGGATCCGTGCGCTTGAGGAGCTTCAGCGCCTTGGGGTTGGTCCCTGTCGGTTCGTAAGGGTCGAGGTGGTAGGTGCCACTGGCGGTGACCGTGGTGATGGGCGGGGAGACGCCGACGTTCAACCACCCCAGCCGCTCCTTCTGGAAGGCGCTGAAGTGCCCGGAGACCGACCATCCCATGATGTCCAGGCCGTCACCGTATTCGAGCGTCGTACACGTGCCCACCATGGTCGTGCCGTCGCACACCAAGGAGTGCGAGTGCAGGAGGCCGAGATTATGCCCCAGCTCATGGCCAGCGACGGCCAATTCAAGACTCCCGTTGATCCAGGCGCGTGAGGGATTGCCGCCGACCGTCGCTGACCCTGTCCAGCCACAGGCGTTTGGAGGAAAGACATACACGCGGTGCGCGTAGGCGGATAAATTGATCCCGGCGGCGGTGGCAGCGGATTCTGCGTAGCCGTCGAGGCTCGGTATGTCGCAGACCGTGCTGGCCATCGGGATGGTGTACCAGCCAACGACATCGCCGCTCAGCCAGGTCTGCTGATAGGAGTTCTCCAAGAAGAAGTTGCTTGTCGTGCCGAAGATAACGCTCCGTGCA
>Ga0209161_10004914_pt1 | contig 10627 bp, 9 predicted proteins | sample GraSoiAngelo_155_FD_186169 | JGI IMG/M metagenome (GOLD analysis project Ga0209161, IMG submission 186169) | Grasslands soil microbial communities from the Angelo Coastal Reserve, California, USA - 14_1009_13_30cm (SPAdes) (version 2) | ecosystem: Environmental > Terrestrial > Soil > Grasslands ...
TTGCCGTCGTCAGGACTGTGTCCATCTGGAAAATACCAAATCGCGTGGCCCGCGGATCAGCTTTCAAATACACGGCTGGCGGAGATAGCGTGAGCTGCCCACTGCTAAACGCTTGAGGGGCACCGCTCGAGCTGGCTGAATCGCGGACAGGTAGCGGAGCGTCGGTGACCCAGCTTGCCGGGTCATTAACGCCAACGAAGTGATTGTAAGGTACCCACGTCCCTCCGCCTGCATCAATCTCCAGGGTCGCGTTGAAGCGGTTCGCAATTGTGGTCGTGGCGTTGGCGCCCATCTGAAGCATTAACCGCGGGTTATTTGGTGTACCTGCGGACATCAGGAAATCTGGTAGGCGGAAACCGACGAAAGAAGGATTACTGATTGTGAAAGTCACCGGCTTGTTAAGCGTGCAATTACCGGTAAATGTCACGGTAAGGATAACGTTGTAAACGCCTGGGGTAGTCGGTATGCCGGAGATCGTGGGCTGTGATGCGTTGGGTATGGATAAGCCGGGAGGCAACCCGGTCGCGCTGAACGTTTGCGGATTACCAGTGACCGTGATCGTATACGTGAACGCGACACCCACGATACCAGTCGCGTCGCCGCTATTAATGCTTTGGGTATTGCACGCCGCCCTCGCGCTGACCGCGCTGGCCAGAAGAAAGAGCAACGGAAAAATCGTTCTGATTGACCAAGCCAACTTTGACGAAGATCCGGTGAACCTCATGGGACTGTGGGCGCGACAAGCGCAGCAAAGGCCCCACCGGGGGCCGGACCGGGCGCGGCCGCTGCGTTTGTCGTGTTAGTGTTAGTTAGTGGAGCCGGGGCCGAAAACGAAGACGTCAACTGTAGTGTAACAGACTGCCCAGCGTTGTTACCGTTGGCAATAATTTGAGGCGTAGTTCCATTGACCCAACTCTGGCCATTTCCTCCTGTGAATATTCCGATTGCACCATCAACTCGCAGACGAACATTGTTCGGAAGCGTAGAAGCATTTTGATGTGGGTTCCATAACTGGAAGAGAAGATAGGTCGCCCACTGAGCTGGGGTATTGGGGCTAGTCCCAGCAATCGGATACATTTGCGTAATGTAAGGGAGATTTTCCACGCCATACGCGGTCCAGACTGTTCCACTTGGGTTAAACTGGATACGCGTAGGAATTGAGTCAGGGTCCGCTTGGTCGATAATAGCAGCGCCAATCGATAGAATGTGATGCGCGGTGTTGCTCATGTGGATATCGGGGAAGACATTCCCACCGGTAACTCCGCCACCTGTGTTCTGGCCAAGTGATCCACTGAGGATTGCCGCCTGTAACAACTCAAAGAAATCCGGCTCACGCCCGACAGCAGCAACTTCGTCCAGGCGCAGGATGCGGTTAGCTGCACTGGCCCCTGTAGGATTCGTATATGTCCACGGACTGCCAGCAGCGCCCCCGGTTGGAAACGTCAATCCGAAACACCTTTTGATATTGTTTGCCGTTCCAGCAGAAATGATGGTCGCAGCATGCACAGCGCTTTCGCCAGAGTTAACGAGGCTCTGGGAGAGTGCCTGGTAAACCGGATCGGTAGTTGCCAATCCGGCACTCGGACCTTTGTAGGTGATCCACGCCAATCTGCTTAATGGGAACCGTGTTTTAACAAGAGGTTCGCCCACGACCGCGGTCGCGCCATCAAAGCGAGTGAAGCTCGTGGTGACACGACGGAACAGGAAGTTGGGATTAATTGCAGTTGAAGTGCTCGCAAGTGCCGCATAGTCGATTGTACTGCCTGCGGGAGTAGATGGTGAGAATGAAGGCGCGTTAGTCTCTCGTGAAAACGTGCTGAGATATTGCAGAACATTCGTGGAAAATGAACTTGTACTTCCTACTGTCTTGCGAAACCCGATGAGTTCTTGCCGCTGGACGAAAGTTTGATCTGTTCGCCCGTTCGGGGAAGTTCCATTGTTTGCACTCAAAAACCCGTTCGTGTTACCGAGCACGTAACTGCAGAATAGGGCTGCAGGTCTTGTAATCGTCGTATCGGTTTGGAAGTTCCTCGCAAAAGCTTGGCCTCCTGTATCGGGGAAATTGTTAGTCGGCCGAGTGGTTGCGTAATTGCGCCAGCCAACCAGTCGATCTACTTGATAAATGCTTCCGGCGTCTGGGTTAGACAACCGGTTCGCGTCAGTAGTGCCAAGAGCCCTCAGATCTGCATATGCGAGGGATCCCTTACGGCCCGGCCACGTGACCGCGGTGCCAGCTACCGCATCTGTTGGATAGCCGGCAACATTCACATCGAGCAACCCGCCTTCATCGTAAATTGCATAGGCGTATCGCCCAATAACAGAGTTGTTAGGAGACGTGATGACTGTGCCTCCCGTGGGAGTAACAAAAACCCAATCTGGTGGGGTAAAGCCGTTCGGAACCGGCGTGTAGGGATTGAACGGAGCCAACAGGGGACTTGGCGGATAGCTGTCGTTGTTGAAAGGGTTGGTTTTTGGGAGTAAGTAGTGCGTGTTCCAACGCGCGAGAGTAATAGACCGCCCAGTAGCAGACGCGTCCGTCGTCGAGTTAACGGCTGAGGCGCGACTTGGCGGAGCTGGATTTCCTGACAGAGTATCGGAGCGGATGCTGCGCCGGATAAGATTTGGGCCGAGGGTCGTGTTTCCACTCCGCTGGGGAACCATATTCGCAGCAGTGCCGGCTCCGGTATCCCTAGGCACGTAAAGCGTAGTACCATCAGCTTGGGCATAGGCTGTTGAGCCGTTCGCGATCTCCTGACGAAGATCGCCAATTATGCTGTCCATGGCGCTTTGCGCTAGTTGATCGACATTAGATTGGTAGAAACTGCCGTGTGCCACCTGCCGATCACCTGTCGTTCTGGAGAGGTAAGCAACGCTTACTCCGGTGAGTAGAACGACGAAAGCCAGCACGATAAGGAGAGCGGCGCCTCGCTGCCGAGCGGGAAGCGCTTCATGCAACCTGTTCATCGTATGGTCTTCAAATCGAAGTAGCGGTTGTAGATTCGAATGCCCTTCGCTGCTTCTGGCGGAATGAGCTTGCCCGAAGGTGTTTGGCCGGTCTGGGCAATCGATTGCACAACGGTATTCCAGCGGTCCTCCAAATCACCGATCTTTTGGCCTCCTACGCCATTGCCATTGGCATTCTTAAAGTCGGCGAGGTCTGCGGCGACATCGAGAATGTCTCCATATGCTGCGTTGGCGGAATGTGTTGTGTCAATCAGAACGCGGCCTTCGCGGTTAATGACAGCAATTGCCACCGCAATCGACTCTACCTGTGAGACACCAATGTTCGTTGGATTAGTGATTGTTATCTGATCGGGCATGTCCGACCTGTCCCATGGCCAGTCTGTCACCCGCCCGTTCTTGAGGATGTAGTAGTATTCAAATCGAAAAACGCCTGGACCAATGACCTCATAATTGTCATCGCTGCTAGCATTATTGTTGTCATTATTAATCGCTGCTGACCACGCGCTTGCCCATGGATCGCATGGACCGTTGTTACAAGCAGTAAGCTGACCAGGTGAAAACACGATGGGATAGTTTGCGTTCTGACCTGTTCCATTGTCCACGCCGTTCCAGAGCAACCCCTTGGCCAGGCGCTCAAGCCTACCGTAAGCAGCATTAGTCGAGGTACTCTCGTTCACCCGATAGGCAACAAGTGCGAGCGAGCTTCCATAAGACGCAGGGTAGTAGCCGGGAATGTGGCTGAAAAAGGCTATCTGGTCACTTCCCTTATCTCCGTTGTGTCCCTGGCCCCACCCGTGGCCGTTGCCGTGTCCCTTGTAGCCGCTGCGTTGCTTTACGTAATAATCGACATCGGTGCGCTTGAGCATTTGCGCAAAGTCCACCGCCATCCGATCAAGCACCTCTCTCGCCTGAGTATCTGTGTCGATGTGCTTGTGGTCGCTTCGAGTGATGGCCGTTGCACTCGTCATCAATTGAGTGAACATCAATATAAGCAGGAGGAGGACGAAAACCGAGACCAGCAACTCGGCGAGCGTAAAGCCTTCACGCGCGCGGCGCGGGAGGGCGATGAGAGATGATTTCGCTCTCATCGATTAACTGCAATCATTGACGTTACGGAACCTGCTGGCACGCCACCTGAATCAGGATCTACTGCCGCAGGCCAACTGACACGAACGGTCGCCAGCGCCGTTGTGTCGGAAGGCGGCAGTCTATAGGTAATCGTCGCCCTAAACACGGCATCTGCTGGCGGGGTCCCGTTCACCGTGCCAGTCTGCTTTGCTTCGTTCGTGAAATAAAGCGTGTCGGGCAGCGCCCGGTTGCGCCAATTGCCGTGCAAATTGTCCCACTGACAAGAAGTGTTGCCGCAAACCTTGTTAGCCTGTCCAGGAGGAAGTCGGACATCAGCACGTAAAAAGGAAAAAATCTGTGAAATAATCTGGTTTGCAGTCGTTTGTTGGATGCTCGTCTGCTGCGTCTTGATGCCTGCGGGCAACAATCCTAGCAACGCTATCAGGGAAAACGCAGCTACACCTAGGGCCAAAGTTACTTCGACCAATGAAAACCCAGCAGGTCCGAGGGGAAGCCGCCGCTTCATGCGGAGCGGATTGTCATACCCCTCCGTTAAAGCGTGAATCTGAATCGTATCCAACCGCGTTGATCCTAACGGGAACGAATTAGGGTGAAGTCGTGCGTTCATCGCCGGTAAATTCTAGTGTTCCCAGCGAAGCCCTTAATTTGGACTGCAGCGACGTTTCCCAACCACGAGTTTCCACTTTGCCTCACTGCCAAAGCCGTACCGTGCGTAGGGAGAACTCCGACTTCAGTGTCCTCCACGATGTTAAAGCTGCCTCCGTGAACAAGAGCTTCACCTCGAGGGCTGAACTGAATCCATTTGTTAAACGTCGTCTGTTGAACCGTGAATGGGTAAGGCGTGTTTGGTGAAGTGGAAATTCGGTAATCGCTGAGTACGCTGGCCCGGCTCTCAAAGTCAGTGCCGTCGTTCGTCGGTGTGCCCGTATCGCCGATGTGGACGTTGTCCAGTGTCATCATTTTTCCAACCTGTATGAGACTGGGACTAGGAAGAGTATTATTGGTGCTCCAAAGATTTGTGCCATCCTTGGAAGCGACGATTGCCATTTTCACCTGTCCAGTCACGTACTGTTGTTGATTGGGGCCAATCGAGCCGGCAAATCCGACCCAGGTATAAGTGTTATTCGTTTTCGCATACGTTCGCGCGGTATCGAGCACGCCTTTGACCGTGTACGCGGCGCTGGTGAGGTCACCACCGCTTTTGATGGTTGTGAAAGCTGGCGCCACTAGCACCATCAACAGCGCAATGATGCCGACGACGATGAGAAGCTCCACGAGCGTGAAAGCGCAGCGCGCCTTCGCATGTAAAGTCGGGTATTTCACAGGGGAGGGATCGGTTCTTTCGAGAACCTAAGGACTTCTACGGAAACTGGGGGCCAAAGTTCCCAAAACGCTGAATAACAATTGCCCCTGTCTCCAGCCAGCCTCAGCTAGAAGGGGCTAAACGCGCAATTAGGAGGACAAACCGGAAATCTCAACCACCACGAATCGATGCCTGCCTTTCCGCACTTCAGGGCGCGGACAGCGATCACACGGACAACGGCGTGCTAAAGCCTAACGCGCCCGTTCTGTCGAAGTGCCCATTTCAAAATATCATTTGAGTCACGTCGGTGTTGTGACGTTCGCGAGCATGTCGCAAAGGATTCCACTGCTGGTGAGAAGCGCCCTCGTTCCGGGCAATGTCGGATTGAACGGTTTGCTCATGTGGAAAGATGACAACGTTTTTGCCCCGGTCTTCCAGTCGACAGCCGAAGCATTGTGCTTTGTTAAAAGGCTCGCGAACTTCTTTATGACGATGTTTCATCTTGTTTCCTCGTTTGTGCTGATAATGACCCAATGCCCAGCGTCCGGCTTTTCCGCTTTGACTGGAAATGGTGGACGTTGTACCGCCCGAACCGTTTCTGAAGAAACGAAAAAGAACAGTCCAATAATTATTGCAACGAATGTCTCGCTCATGACCAAGGGGGGAAGGTTGATGTTTTCTCACCCTCCTTCTACGGAAGCGCTTGAACGAAGTTCTTGAAAAAAGCCGAGTGGCGATTGAGCCTGTTCTCAAGCAGCTCAGTTGGGAGGGGAATACCGAGAATGTGGGGAAGCTCTGTCACCACGGGTGCACTGGCGGGCTTCGCGCGTTCGGCGTACCAGGCGAACCAGACGAATAATAAACTGCCCCGAAACCTCGAACCTACTCGTTGACGACTTCGATCTGCTTGTTGATCGCTTCGTCAGGAATCCGTCGTTTAGGGATTCGAAAAGAGAAAATGCAATCAAACCGTCGGAAGACAGAAGCGCGCTAACAAGCGAATTTGAACATTTATATCGCTACGATTAGTGTCAGTTATTGTGAGTGCATCCGAAATTCTGGCTGAGCTTCCCAAGCTGTCGCGAGAAGACCGTCGTCGCCTCGCTGCAGCAATCTTCGACCTAGAGGAAGAGGCTGATCTGCTTCGCGCCTGTGACCGCCGCGCTGATGAACACTTTCGGATTTTGGACATGATGGAAGAAAAAGATGCCCAAGTCCGCCGCGGCGGATGAAATTTGGCGTGTCGATCTGGGCCTGACCGCAAAAGTGCGGCCATGTCTGATAATGAGCGATTACCCTACTGAGGAGGAGTTGGCGTTAGTCTTAGTGATTCCGCACACCACGGCGATTCGTGGAAATCGGTGGGAATTTGCTTGCAGGAAACCGTTTCTAAAACCAGGCGTCTTTCATCTCCAGCAAATCCAGCCTGTGTCGCTAAACCGACTGGAGACCAAGCTGGGGGCTCTGACAAGCGATGAATTTCGGATGCTAGGGAAACAGTTGGTGAGCTTGCTCAAACTCGAAACCGAATCTCGTCGGTAATTCCAAATCCGCGGTCAGCAGTAGCGCCTGCCACGCCGTAGTCCCGCGACCGCGGGACCGAAGGTGGGTAGTTTGCCTCAGCCGAGTCAGTTCGGATCAGTTATCAGCCATCGACTTCTTCAGAACTACTCAACCACTTCCTCAAGCTGAGTGCCAAGGACATCCACTTGTCCCGATACCAAGTCGCGACCCAGGGCAATATGAAGCCAGTAGCGCTTTTCGGCTTCCACGGTGAAATCGGTGAGAGCTTGCGCATTAGGGGCAAACCGCCCCGTTTGTGCAATCACATCGATCATCAAATTCCAAGTCCGCGCTTGTGTTATCTCAGAAAGAGCGCGTGCGATCGCCTCCGGTACTTTTTCTGTTTCTTCTCCGGCAGCGATGCAGGCTGGAGTAGTTATCGCGCTTGCAGCGAGGCCAGTAAGCCGACCAATATCGGCACGAGTCACTGCGGCTTGCGCATTCGTGGCGGTAACGATCGCTTGTGCCGCGTTCGTTGCCTCACTTGATGATATGGTAGGGAAGCAGCCAGGAATAGGACTTACATCGACGTCTTTCTTTAGCGCGCTTTGCAGAATCGCAGCCAGGACCGGAATGTTCTTGGTGTTGAGATTGACAATGCCAAGTCGGGGATAGCCGTGGGCGACCGGATTATAACTAAAGAAGTCTAGAATCGAGGCGTTGGCGCTCGCCCCCCTTAAATTCAGGCGCTGAAAACGGTTCGCCGCGTATTCCGGCCTAAGACCGTAGCCAAATTCGCCAACAGTAGTGAAAGCATGATCGAGCGTGATCGGTGTAAATGTTGGGGTTCGCTTCGTGGTTCCCGTGGTCGGGTCAATTATTCCCGTCGAGGAATTATAGGGGTTAGTGCTAGCGGTAACCCCTTCGCCGGTTTCCCAGCCCAAGACAAACTGTCCGCTATTACCGTATTCTATGATCGTAACGTGAGTCTTCCTCGCAGCCGGGACACTGGTGTCTGGATCTAAGTCACCATCCGTGTCGACGGAATTAGGCGGGTTGTCATACTGGTCGATCAAGGAGGCCCCGAGTGCTAGAATATCAGCAACGTTAGCCGTATCATCCGAATCGACGTTTGCCTGAGTGAGCGCGTAATCCAAGATCATGAAGAAATCATTGTTCGCTCCTCGCAAAACCGGAATGTGATCGCATGCAATGGCGTTCGGACACTCCAAACCTGGCACCCCCACGTATCGCCAGTGGCCCCAGTATGCAAGCTGGTGTGAATCCGTTATCGTGAGATCTGGCCGAATCCACGCAAGCCCAAACTGATTGCGAATATCCCCTGCAGCACCTCTGAACCGTCCGCGGCCTCTGTAACATCCCTGGCCATTGCTTCCGCCATGCCCGTTGCCGCCACAGGACGGCGTACCTGGGGGATCGGGTTTAACCAGGGCAAGATTCGTAATGTCGTATCTGTCAGGTAGGCGACCGTTAAGGCGATTCCAATCCCTTGCGGGCTGGTTCCGCTCCCGCGAAAAGGTTCCCAAGTACTGAAGGACGCTTGTATTCAAGTTCAAACTGCTCCAAAGTTTCATTAATTCCTGCCGGGTCATCAAAGCCTGATCGGTTCGTGGAGGATTGTTGGTTGAACCATCCGGCACGACGCTTGTAAACGGGAAATTTGACGGGTCAGTGAACGGCGGGAAGCCGAAGTCGAGCAGGTAACTGCCGTAAGCGTTTTGCCTGTTGCGTTGGTTGCCCGACGAAAAGTTGGAGCTGCCGAAGGTGCCATTTTGCTGCGTCGTCGCAAAGTTTCGCCAGCCGACAACATTATTGACTTGCACCTGGGAGAGCGGCGCCAAAGCAGTAAGGTCGGCGAAGGTTAGGATCCCTTTCCGTCCGACGTTTGTTGGCCACGGAGTTGGTGTGGGCTGCGAGGGGTTGGGCGCGACAGTCCCGATCCAGTTGGGATATCCAGCTAGATTCATGTCGAGCAAATCTCCCTCGTCGTAAAGCGCGAAAGCGTAGCGACCCACCACATAGTTGCTGTTGCTCGCGTCCTTCAGGCTATCTTGCCATCCTGAGAACGACACGGGGCCGTTTTTCGTGACTACTACCCAATCAGGAGCGGTGAAGTTAGCTCCAGAGGGGATCAGATAGTTGCTATTCCAGCGAGGCGAGGTGATCTCGCCCCGCTTCGGGTTCGATGCATCAACTGGCGCAGAGCTGACGTTCGACGCTAAACTCGAAACCCCAGGTGCCGGTATTAAATCTGGATAGACGCTGCGACGAATCAGATTTGGGATAGACGCATCGGCACCCGACTCCCGCGGTCGGATGTTCGTCGAAGTGATGGGCTGGCTAAGAGGGCTCAGAAGTTCCTGTTTAACATCGCTAACCACGATATCCAGAGCGCTGCGCGCTAACAGACCGGCGCCAGTGTCGCTAGAGCTCGACTGAGCAAGCTGCCTGTCGATAGCGGTGCGAGAAAAATAGGCTAGGGCTAGACCGGTAAAAATGAGGACAAGCGCAAGGACGATGATGAGCGCAGCACCTGCGCATGCCTTCTGCACGAGTTGGTTGGATGAGAGTTTCATAACGTTGCCGGTGAGAGATAAAGGAAACGTTCGTAAAGCCGAATACCAGAAATCGCTGTATGCGGCAGGGTCGTATTGGTGTCGATGGCATTGCGCCAGGCCGCTAGCAAAGCTCCGGGCGCGTCTCCGTTATAATCCCGCAACCTTTGGGCCAGTGTTGTTAGGTCGCCTACAAGCACTCTACTCTTCGGATCAACTACAGCGATGTCCGCGACGATTGCCGCAACATCCTGCATACCGCGCACGCTTGAAGACGTGTACCAAGGGGTTGCCGATAAATTCCCGTTCTTTAGCAGATAATAATATTCAAAGCGAAAAACCTGAGGCCCAATGATGTCGAGCGTGTTAGTAGTCGCAATTGTACTGTCCCAGGGGTTCAGGGGCGTCCAGAAAACAATCGGCGTATTCGGCAGGTTGCTCGTGGAGACGCCGTTCCAAATCAAGCCGGCACCTAGCCGCTCCATTCTGTTAGCAAGTGTGTCTGCGCTCATGTGTATCCGGTATCCTACGATTGACACCGAACTCTGCTGTGAGCCACTCGAACCTGATGCATAATAACCTGGGACACTGCTGTAGAATGCCATCTCGTCATTGCCCGGCTGCGTTCCACACTCCGCGGAGGGACAATCAGTAGCGCTCGTAGATGCTTTGAGGTGGTAGTAGATGTCCGATCTCTTTACCATCTGCATGACATCGATGGCCATGCGATCGAATAGTTCGCGGGCTTGTGAGTCCGCATCCATTTGCTTGTGGCCGAGAGTGGTAACAGTCGCCGCGCTATTCAGAAACTGGGTGAAGAGCAGAACAAGCAGCACCAGTACGCCAATCGTGACTAGGAGCTCAGCCAACGTAAAGCCACTTACGGCGCGGAAACGCGGCCACTGTGGTGCCACGCGTGCTTGCCACGCCGGAGCATAGCGAAGGCGGGTCGCCTGCGAAGGTCGAAGCGTTGCAGCCGACAGGGCTGCCTCTACAGGTAAGACACTTGCATTGTCCGACATCATGACATTAGTTTCTGTCGAAAGCGGCAAATATTTCTACCAAACCACTCGCGTTAGCTGGACTAGCTGCAGCCGGCCATGTGACCTTAACGTCAGCATAACGCAATCCACTCGGCGCAGAATTCCAGGTAATGTTCAGCTGATAACGGGAGTTCGCGCCTAACGTAGTC
>Ga0209161_10004919_pt1 | contig 10620 bp, 11 predicted proteins | sample GraSoiAngelo_155_FD_186169 | JGI IMG/M metagenome (GOLD analysis project Ga0209161, IMG submission 186169) | Grasslands soil microbial communities from the Angelo Coastal Reserve, California, USA - 14_1009_13_30cm (SPAdes) (version 2) | ecosystem: Environmental > Terrestrial > Soil > Grasslands...
GGATGTGGACGTGGCCGACCGTCTGCCCCGCCGATTCGCCTACGTTGACGCCGAGGTTGTAGCCGCCCGGGTGGAGCTCACGCTCGATCCGCGCCCGCACCGCATTGACGAGCTGCCACAGCGCCGTCTGCTCGGCTGCCGGTGAGCGCGAAGTCGTCCGCCTCGTGGCGGCGGGGCACGACGAGGGTGTGGCCGCGGGTGAGCGGGAACGCGTCGAGAAAGGCGGCGGAGAGCTCGTTCTCCACGGTGAGGTCTCCCGCGGCGAGGCGGTCGCAGAAAAAGCAGGCCACGGCTAACGAGGTCCGACGATGCGTGCCCAGAGCTGGCGCGAGTCCTCGGGCAGGGTCTCGAGCATCGCGTCGACTTCGGCGACGAGCGCCGCACGCCCGGGGCCCACCAGCAGTTGCTCCACGTCCCACGCGTCCTGTGGTCCACCCGCGTAGAGTTTGAGCAGAATGAGGTCCGCCGCCGTCGCATGACCCCTTCGATCTCACTCGGCGAGGCGTTAGCACCTGGCCATACGAACTTCAAAGATCCCGACATCGCCAGACGCGGTCACGGCGCCGGCGGGAGCGCCCCCCAGCGCGCTTCGTGATAAATCCGGCGCTGCTCCTCGGTGAGAAGGTCGCGCGTCTTCAGGTGCGTGAGGAGGTGGGCCAGGCGCACCTCGCTCCGCACGCGCTCGACCTCGGCGACCGCGGCGCGCACCGCCGCCTCGTCCGCTGTTCGGTCGGCGAAGAGCCGCCGGAGCTTCGCCTCGGCCTCGAGCAACCGGGCGCCCTTCGGGCGGGACTCGGCGAACATCGTATGCATCAGCTCTTGCATCTTCGCGGCCTGGTCCGCGGTGAGCTTGAGGCGGTCCCGGAGCTCGAGAACGTGGATCGGGCCGGGGTAGCCGTTCTGGTCGGCCGCGAACGCCAGGCCGAAGCCGCGGCCGTCGCTCACGACCTTCTCGAACTCCGTCGCGCACGCCTGGGCGACCTGGTGCCCCTCGGCACCCATGCTCCCGTGGCCGTGCTGGGCCCACGCGATAGCCGCGGCCGCCGCGAGCGTGACCGCCACGACTCCGCCGAGCATCACTTGCCGCATGCTCGATCCTCCTTTGAATCGCACGGGCGCCGCGGCGAGCCAGGCGAGCGTCGAGCTCAGCCGAAGCGCGCCAGATACTTCGAGAGCGCCGCGCCCTCGCGCGCGCGTAGCGTGACCGCGATGCGGAGCTGCTCGAGGTACTGCGCGAGCGTCTTGCCGCCGAAGTCGATCTTCCGCGCGCGGACGAACGCGTGGACGTCGCGCTCGAGCTCGGGGGTGGCGAGCGCGATGACACCCTCGGCCAGGCGCCGGAGCGCGTGCTTCGGGTACTGGCGCTCCATCGCGTCCCAGTTGGTCTTGACGAACTCCCATGTGAGCTCGCGCGAACGGACGCCAGTGAGGAGCGTGCGAACGACGAACGGCGCGTCCTGGGTCCGGATCTCGCCGTTGAGCGTGCGCGCGAGCGTCTGCCCGATCAGCGCGGGCTGCCGGAAGCCGGCGAGGGCGTAGAGGTAGCGCTGCTCCTCCTGGGGCGTCGTGGCCGCGCGGAAGCGGCGGAGGAACTCGTCGAAGCGCGTGGCGTCGCCGGCGTGCGCCAGGATCGTGATGAGCGCAGGGAGGACGTTCGGGTCCACGTCATCGCCGCTCGCGACGTAGGCCGCGTAGCGCTCGGCGGCCTCGCTCTGGACCGCGGGATCGTCGCCGAGGGTGCCGAGCGCGCGCGCGAGGTCGCCCCGGAGCTGACGCGTCACCTCGTCCTCGCCCGGGCGCGTGGTCCACCCGAGCGCGGCGAAGGCCGGCGCCACGCGATCGCGGAGGAGCGCCGCCAGGCGAGGGCGGTCGGCGGGCCCGACGATCCGGTTGAGCGCGTGAAAGGACGCGAGCAGAACAGACCAGACGTTCCGGTCGCGCTCGCCCCGGAAGCGCGCGGTCAGGTCGAGATAGTCGGTGAGGCTCCCGAGGCCGGCGACGGTGACCGCCCAGGTGTCGTTCACGAGATTGAAGCGTTCGATCGGCGCGAGGTCGTCCAGCTGGCGGACGAGACGCTCGAGCAGCTCCGGCGCGTACCGCACGCGATAGAAGCCGTGCCCGCCCTCGTTGACGACGACCGCGTCGAGCCTCTCCGGCGCCGGCAGGCGTGCCTCAGCCCCCGAGAGCATGAGGCGGGTGACGGACGACGTGCCGCCAGCGTGGAGCCGGAGCTGGACCGGCACGCGCCAGCGCTGGCCGGGCTCGCCGGAGGGCTCCGTGCCCTCGGGCGCCTCCGGGAGGTAGGCAAAGCGCTGCTGGCTCAGGACGAGCTCACGTCCCTCGACGCGAGCGCTGACGAGCGGGTAGCCCGGCGTGAAGATCCAGCCGTCCATCACGTCGGGGATCGGCTGGCGCGATGCCGTGCCGAGCGCCGCCCACAGGTCGCGCGTGTCGGCGTTGCCGTACGCGTGGCGCCGGAGGTAGTCGCGCACCCCGTCGCGGAACACGTCGGCGCCGAGGTACTGCTCGAGCATGCGGAGCACCGAGGCCCCCTTCTCGTACGTCAGCGTGTCGAACATCGCGTCCGCGTCGCGCGGCGCCCGTACGGGGTACTCGACCGGCCGCGTCGAATGGAGTCCGTCCACGACGAGGGCGGCGGCGCGCGAGACGCCGAAGGTGACCCACCGCTTCCACTCCGGCTTCCAGTCGTCGACAGCCAGGATCTCCATGAAGGTGGCGAAGGCCTCGTTGAGCCAGATGCCGTTCCACCAGCTCATCGTGACGAGGTCGCCGAACCACATGTGGGCGTTCTCGTGCGCGACGACGTCGGCGACGCGCTCGATCTCGGCGTGGGACGCCGCTCGCTCGTCCACCAGGAGCGCGGTCTCCCGGAACGTGATCGCGCCGAGGTTTTCCATCGCGCCCGCCGCGAAGTCGGGGATCGCGAGGAGGTCGAGCTTGTCGCCCGGGTACGGCAGGCCGTAATACTCCTCGAAGAAGCGGAGTGAGGCGACGGCGATCGCGTGGCCGAAGGCGGCGAGGCGAAGCTTGGCGGGAACGCACCAGACGCGGACCGGGGCCGCGCCGACGCGTACGGGGTCGGTCGCCTCGAGCTCGCCGACGACGAACGCGACGAGGTAGGTGGACATCTTGATCGTGTCCGCGAACGCGACGATCTTCTTGCCGCCCTCCCGCCGCTCGGCGACGACGCGCGTGTTCGAGACGGCGGCGAGCGCCGGGTCGATCGCGAGCGTGACGGCGAACACCGCCTTGAACGCGGGCTCGTCCCAGCACGGGAACGCGCGCCGCGCGTCCGTCGCCTCGAACTGGGTGGCGGCCAGGAGGTGCGTGGCGCCACTCGCGTCCTTGTAGCTCGACCGGTAGAAGCCACGGAGCTTGTCGTTCAAGTGGCCGGTGAAGACGAGGCGGAGCCGCCAGGCGCCGGGCGCCAGGTGCCTGGGGAACGCGATGCGGCAGCGCTCCGCCGCCTCATCCATCGTCGGTACGCCCCGAAGGGCCTCGCCGCGGTCGTTCGCGATCGTCGCCTCGGTGATCGCGAGCTCGACCGCGTTCAGGACGACCTCGTCGGTCGCCTCGGCGACGGTGACGGTGACGGTCTCCTCGCCATGGAAGCTGAGCGTCGCCAGGTCGGGCTCGAGCCGGAGGTCGTAACGGCTCGGCACCACGTGCGTCGGCAACCGATAGGGGTCCACGGTGTTCTCTCCGGAGAGATCAGAATGTCGGCAACAGGCCCCTACTGTACCCCAACGACGGGCGTCGTGGGAACGCCGCCTCGAGCACGCGCTTCGCCCCTGGCCCGGCCGCGTCGGGCGTATCGAACGCGCGACGTTGACGATGTGGCTTCATGAGGCTACATTCACGATATGCGGAAGGTCGGCCTCCGAGAGCTGAAGAATCACCTCAGCCGTTACGTACGGCAGGTGCGGGCGGGGCACGACATCCAGGTCACTGACCGGGGCGAGGTGGTCGCCGAGCTCCTGCCGCCCCGCGGCATGACGGGCGCCGAGGCCCAGCGAGGCCTGGCCGATCTGGCGCGGCGGGGTCTGGTGTCGCTTGGGGCCCGCAATGACCCGAGACTCTACCGGCGCATGCCGAGGCGGCTCAAGCCTACCGAGCTCCAGCGGCTTCTCGACGAGGAGCGGGGCGAGCGCTGAACCTCTACGCCGAATCCAGCGCGGTCCTCGGCTGGCTGCTCGGCGAGCCGAGGGGCGATGCTGTGCGGCGCGCCCTCGCCCGCGCCGAGCTCATCGTGGCCTCGGACCTGACGCTCGTCGAGTGCGACCGCATCCTGATCCGACGGCACGCGACGGGCGCCCTCTCGGAGGCCGACGCACGCCGGCTCCGCCGGAGCCTCGCGGAGACGGCCGGACACTGGAATCTCATGCGGATCGAGCGTGAGGTCGTCGACCGCGCCCGCAGCCCCTTCCCTGGTGAGCCGATTCGTACCCTCGACGCGCTTCACTTGGCCAGCGCCATGGTCGCCCGAGCGGCGGTCGCGGATCTCGCCTTTCTCTGCCTCGATGAAAAGGTTCGCGCCTCGGGTCGGGCGCTCGGGCTGCGCGTGATGCCGGCCTGAGACGGTGCGCTGCTAAGCTCTACGCCATGCGGCTTCGTGGTGCGGCGGTGCTGATCGCCGCGCTGGCGGCGCTCGGCGCCGTCAACGCCTCCGGCGCCGACGCGATCCGGGAGTTCCTCGACCGTCACTGGCGCCGCCCGCTCGCGCCCCAGGGCCCGCCACCGGCGCGCTTCTCGCCGCTCGAGGCCTCGCTCCAGCCCGAGGCGTGCGGCACCTGTCATCCCGTGCAGCTCGCCGACTGGAAGTCGAGCCTCCACGCCGCATCGACGGCGCCGGGGGTGGCGGGCCAGCTCGTGGAGATGCTCGAGAGCGATCCCCCGTCGGCGCTGAGCTGCTTCACGTGCCATGCGCCGCTGGCGGAGCAGGCGCCGCGTGTGGACGACGGGGGGCGCGCCCGCACGAATCCGGCGTACGACGCCACCCTCGGCGCCAGAGGGCTCGTGTGCGCCGGCTGTCACGTCCGCGCTCACCAGCGGTTCGGCCCGCCGCGCCGTGACGGCTCGCTCACCCCGACGGCGCCGAGTGAGACGCTCCCGCACAATGGCGTGACGCGCACTCCCGCGTTCCTGCGCTCCGAGTTCTGCCAGAGCTGTCACCAGTTCACGCCCGAGGGCTTCGCGCTGAACGGCAAGCTCCTCGAGAACACCTACAACGAGTGGAAGGCGAGTCGCTTCGCGCGTGAGGGCGTCCAGTGCCAGGACTGCCACATGCCCGACCGCCGCCACCTGTGGCGCGGCATTCACGATCCCGAGATGGTGCGCTCCGGCGTCACGATCGACGCGAGCGCCGGCGCTTCGCGATACCGGCCGGGGGAGATCGTGTCGGTCACCTTGACCTTGGAGAACACGCGTATCGGCCACGCGTTCCCGACGTATGTCACGCCGCGCGTCGTACTGAGCGTCGAGCTCGTGGATCAGGCGGGGCAGGTCGCCGTCGGAAGCCGTGAGGAGAAGGTGATCGCGCGGGAGGTGACGCTCGACCTCGAGCGCGAGGTCAGTGACACGCGGCTCATGCCCGGCGCGAAGGCCGTGCTGCACTACCGCCGGCGTGTCGAGCGGGCAGGCCTGCGCGCGCGCCTGCGCGTGGTAGTTTATCCGGACGAGTTCTACACGCGCTTCTTCGAGAGTCTCCTGACCCAGGGTGCCGGGCGCGGCGAGGCCCAGATTCGCGAGGCGCTCGCTGCGACCCGCCGCTCGCCCTTCACGGTCTTCGTGCGCGAGATTCCTCTGACCTGATCGCCGTCACTGGAAGCGGCGCTTCACGACCGCGATCACCTCGCGGGCCATTTCGAGCGCGCGCTCGGCGTCCCGAGCCGTGAAGGCCTCGGCCGGAATGCCGCCCGGCAGGCTGTTGGGGTAACGCGTCGAGAGATAAAACTGGTCGAGAGGCGCCGCGCGCTCCTTCAGCTCGGCGAACTCGGGCTCGAGCCGCGCGCACTCGGCCGCGAGGTCGGCCACCGAGTGGCCCATCACCTGCTCAGCGCCTCGCGCGTAGAGGAACGCCTTCAGGGCCTTTTCCGCCGCTTGCTGGCTGTTGAAGCAGGCCTGGGCGAAGAACCTTTCGCGCGACGCGAGCTCGGCGAACCGGAGATCGTTCTCGGCCTGCACGAGCCAGCGGCGTCCCTCCGCGCGCGGCTCAGGCTTCATAAATGACCTTCGCGTTGCGAAGGGCGTGCCGCAGGAACGGGCGTTCGCGCATCGCCTCGAGCTCGGCGGGCGTGTAGACGAGGAGATCCATTCCGACCGCGGGTGCGAGCGCCTGATAGAACCGGCCGCAGCGCTCGATGAAGGGCTCGCCCGTGTCGACGATAAAGATGAGGTCGAGATCGCTCTGGCCACCGACGTCACCGCGGGCGAGCGAGCCGAAGAGAATCGCGCGCCTCACGCCGAGTTGCGGCAAGGCCGCCACGATTCGCTCCAGTTCTGCTTCGAGCCGGCGCCGGCGGCGCTCGCCCGCCCCCCAGTCCACCACCTCTCGGATCTGAAACCCGCCCTGGACCGACATGATGCCGAGTATACGGTCCGAACGCGCCTTCCGACGAGCTAGAGCGCGCCGGTGGCCTCTTGCAGCCGTTCGTCCACGGTCAGCAACTCGAGGCCGGCGATCCGCCGCCGCGCCAGAACGAATGTCGCCAGGTGCAGCGCGTCGAGCGCTCGCAGCGGTCGGCTCGGCGCGACGTGCCGCGCGGCCTCGCACACGGTCGGCGTCAGCTCCCAGAGCTCGCACCGGGCCCAGACGGCTGCGGTCGCCCGTTCGGCGTCGGCGAGGCGCGCTTCACTCACCTGGCCGCTGAGCCGGAGCCGGTGGAGAGCACGCGCCGATTCCACGAGCGACAAGCGGGACGTGATCAGGACCCCGGCCCGGCGGATTCGAGCCTCGACCTCGGGCGTCGTGCCGGTCTCGAGGACGGCGCGCAGGACGGCAGAGGTGTCGAGGTAGAGTCCTGTCGCCACTACGGCGAGCCGCGCTCGGCGCGGACCTCACCGAGAAGACGCTGCGCCGTCCCCGGCGGCAGGCCAAGCCCCTGAACGTGCCAGGTCCAGCCTGCCGACGGCCGGCTGGCCCGCGTGATCTCCGCCGAATCGGCCAGTGCGTCGAGCAGCCCATCCAGGTCGTCGGGAACCCAAGGTTGCCGGCGCGCCGGCCGCAGCTCGGCGACGACCTCGTCGCGGTCGGTGACGAGAATCGTCTCACCGCTCTTGACCAGACGCAGGTACTCCGACAGCTTTGCCTTAAGCTGCTTGACCCCCACCGCTTTCGGCATCGATGCCAGTGTAGTCACCGGTGGTCACCAGGTCAACTTTGGTGTCACAGAAGATGGTAGTCCCCTTTCGGGACTCCGTCGCCGGCTCATGGCCTCATAGACGACCTTCGCGTTGCGAAGGGCGTGCCGGAGGAACGGACCGTTGCGCATCGCCTCGAACTCGCCGGGCGTGTAGACGAGCATATCTATCCCGACGCTTGGCTCGAGCGCTTCGTAGAAACGGCGGCATCGGTCGAGGAATCGCTCTTGCGTGTCGACGATGAGGATCAGATCGAGATCGCTCTGGCCGCCGACGTCGCCGCGAGCGAGGGATCCGAAGAGAATCGCGCGCCGGACGCCGAAGGGGTGGGGCTTCGCGGCCGGGAGGTCCCGGCCGCGAACCCTTCGCGCGCCCTACTGACAGTGCAGGCGGTGCACCTTGATGTTGCCACCGCCCAGGGTGCCGGATTGGCTGTACCCGAGTTCGGGTATTACGATCGAGAACGTGTCCGCGGTTCCCGGTTCCCCATGGTCCGTTACTATGACGTTGAAAGTCACTGGCGCGGAATTGGCGGTGGCGGTGCCGTCGATGTGGCTCGTGCAACCGGGCACGAAGTTCGTCATCCCCGTGCTCTGCACCTTCAAGTCTATGTCGTGGTCGATGTAGACCACGTGGCCGGCAAGCGTCCCGTCCGGTTGATATGCGCCTTCGACGCCGAACGTCCCCTTGCCGCCGCCCGGTGCGACTGGAATCCATCCGCCGCCGGTCGTGGCGTCCCCCGGCGGGCCCGAGCCCGGCTGGCAGTCGATCATCGCGTCCGCGATGGCGAGCTGGACGTCGGCGAGGACCTGGCCGGTGATCGCGTCGATGGTGATGACGTGCAATGCGACGACCCTGAGCTCGGCGGTGCTGCCCGCGACGGCCGGCGTTTGCTCGTTGATGGTCGCGGTACCGTTCGGCAACGAGACGGTCTGATTCGGGTTGCCGGTGACGGTGATCGGCTGACCGTTGATGACGAGGTTCTGGAGCTGAGAGCTGCCCGCGATCGCCGGCCCGCAGCTCGCGTTGCTATGGGCCATCAGGAAGTCCGACGAGATCCCGTTGCCCGAGACGGTTAGGCTCACGGTAGCCAGCGAAGTCTCGGCGTTCGTTTCGTCCAGGCCGACGACGACGCTGTGGAGCGCGCCGGCGGCGAGTGCGACCACTCCGCCCGTCGTGCTGCCGGGAATGTCCCCGGAGAGGAGCGACGCATCGACCTCGCCGCCGGTCGGGGGGAGCTGACCGCTAGCAGCCTTGATGGTGAGACCCGTGGCCGGCACGAAGACCTGCACGCCCGTCGCCTGACCACCGAAACTCGACACCGCCTGGGCCCGGCTGGGCCAGATCAAGAAACCGAGCGACGCGACCAGCACCGCGATGACAGTGGCGCGACAAGACCACTGTAGTCTCATAGACCCTCCTCGTGGGTTCGCCGCAGGAGGCCGGCGCCTCGGCGGCGGAATGGTGAGTGCTCTGACGGGAATCTTGGGAGGCTCAATCGATCCCGTCTATTCCCAAGGAGGGTTCGCCCGAAGGGGTTAGCCGTTACGGGCCGGTCATCATGATCTTCGCCACGATCGCCGCGCGGGACGTCACCTCCATCTTGAGCATGATCAGACGCAGAAAGGCCTTCACCGTGTTGGGGCTGACGCTCATCCGATTCGCGATTTCCTTGTTGCTCAGGCCCTGCAGCAAATGCTTCAGCGCGTCGCGCTCGCGTCGGGTGAGATTGAATTGCTCGGAGACGGGCGACAGAGGAATCACGCTCACGGGCGCTCGTTCGAGCAGCACGGCGATGCTCGCGTGAGACGGACTTTTCGTGTCCGAATCGACGCGGAAGGCCCGGCACAGATAACGCCTCCGGCCCGACCGGAACTCGGTCACCAGGGGGGATTCACGCGAGGGCTCCGGATCGAGCAGGGTTTCGCGAATCCTTTCGGCCAGGAAGCCGTCGGCGGGCCGCACGGTCGCGAGCCGGTCCGGATAGCTGAGAACCCGGATCGCCTCGACGTTGAACGCGATGGGATGTAGCGAGGAGTCGAGTAGCAGGAAGCCGACCGCGGGCTTCGAGTTCAGGCGTTGTGCGACCGCCAGCGCCGAACCGTTACTGTGCATCATGGGCCTCCATTGAGCTTTCGGGTGTCTCGTCTCTCCGTGCCCACACGGACCCCGGGGACGCTCTACGGGGAATCTCCCTACGCACTCTGGGGGGTTCACCGGACTCAGCCCATCCGGCGGAAGCCCAAAAATACAAGGGGAATATCCCCGAAGTCATGATGCGGAGATTCCCTGATCGGGCCTTCGGGAGAAGCCCGGAGAGAATGTTCGAGAAGGTTGGAATTTCTGGCACCACGGCGACCAGTTTCGCACCAGGCCACGCATGAAGCTCGAAGCGGGGAAGGGGACTAAGTCCCCGGCAATTCACGCTTTCCAGAAACGCCTAGCCCTGGTACCGCCCTTGCTACCCCTCAACGGCGTGATGAAGAAAGACTGGCGAGCGACTATCGTGAGGTTCGGGCTCGTGGGGCGGCTCGGCCTCGCCCTGCTGCTTCTGCTGGTGTCCGCGGCGCCCGCGACCGCGGCCATCAACCTCGTCACCTCTGCCAAGGCATCCGGCCCCAACGTCGGCGCGGCGTCCCCCTGGTACTTGCAGGTGGACGTGAACACGCCGGGCAACAGCACGGTGGTGGTCGCCGTCGCCGTCAAGAACACGGCGGTCACTCCGGGTTCCGTCACGGACAGCGGAGGCTCCCTTTACGTGCTGCTGGCGGATCAAATAGTCAACGTCACCTACGCAAGGGTCACACTGTGGGCCACGGTGGCGGCTGGCGCGAAGAACAGCACCTGGGTCAGGGTGAACACCTGCTGCACCGGTACGGATATGGTCGCCGCGGTGGCGTCGTACTCCGGGGTTGTGAGCCTCGGGTCGGCGGTCAAAGCCTTCACGTCACCGGCGTCCTCGACGGCGCAGATCAGCGTGCCGACCTCGGACGCCAATAGCTGGGTCGTGGCGGCCATGGCCACTGCCGGAAATTCAACGCTTGGAGGCTCCACGGGAAATCTCCGGCAAAACGCCATCGCAAACGCCACGGTAGGTGGGGCACTCATGGATAACACGAGCGCCACCCCTGTGAGCAATACCCTGAGCATCCTCCCCACCCCTCAGTACACCGCGATGGCGGCGGTGGAGCTTCGGACGGTGCCCGGCATCAGCTTGCTCGGCACTCCGGTGTCGAGCGC